>OIYR01000004.1_pt1 | contig 183919 bp, 164 predicted proteins | sample 1588221 | NCBI WGS metagenome assembly OIYR01 (sample SAMN03283292) | human gut metagenome | biome: human-associated habitat; material: feces | host: Homo sapiens | place: Peru | collected 2012
TGCGGGCTGGGTTGAAAATATCCGTGACCACGGCGGAGTAATGTTCCTTGATATTCGCGACCAGTACGGAGTGCTTCAGGTAGTTGTTCACAATGACGAGGTCTTAAAGCATATCAACAAGGAATGTTCCGTAACTCTGAGCGGCAAGGTTGTAAAACGTGACGAGGATACAATAAACAAAAAGATAGCAACGGGTCTTGTGGAAGTTCACACCGAGGATATACGAGTGCTCGGCAAGTGCAAAAACGTGCTTCCGTTTGAGGTTGCAACCTCCACAAATACTTCCGAGGAAGTCAGACTGAAATACCGCTTCCTTGACCTTAGAAATCCAAAGGTACACAACAATATTCTTTTGCGTTCGCAGATAATTACCTTTCTTCGTGCAAAAATGAATGAAATGGGATTCTCGGAGATTCAAACTCCTATACTCTCAACTTCAAGCCCCGAGGGAGCAAGAGATTATCTTATTCCGAGTCGCAAGCACAAGGGAAAGTTCTATGCGCTTCCGCAGGCTCCGCAGATATTCAAACAGCTTCTGATGGTATCGGGATTTGATAAATATTTTCAGATTGCTCCCTGCTTCCGTGACGAGGACGCCCGTGCAGACCGTTCGCCGGGTGAATTCTATCAGCTCGACTTTGAAATGGCGTTTGCAACTCAGGAGGACGTTTTTGACATTGCGGAGGAGGTACTCTATGAAACCTTTAAAAAGTTTTCCGACAAAGAGGTTTCAAAGCCTCCGTTTGCCCGTATTCCGTATGCCGAAAGTATGCTGAAATACGGCACGGATAAGCCTGATCTTCGCAATCCGCTTGTTATAGTTGAGATAAGCGATATGTTTGAAGAAACAGACTTTGCACCGTTCCGTAAAAAGACTGTTCGCTCTATAAATGTACCGAACGCCGCCTCTCAGAGCAAAAAGTGGTTCAAGAGAATGGAGGAGTTCGCTCTTTCAATCGGTATGAAGGGCTTGGGTTATGTCAAGGTAAACGATGATCTTACGTTTGACGGACCTATCGACAAATTCCTTAAAGAGGGCGACCGTGAGGAGCTTATCAGCCGCAACGGTTCAAAAGCAGGCGATGTAATTTACTTTATCGCCGACACGGCACAAGAGGCTCCCAAGCTTGCCGGTCAGATCAGAACAGAGGTTGCAAAACGTCTTGACCTTATCGACACAAGCAAATTTGAACTTTGCTTTATCGTTGATTTCCCGATGTATGAGCGTGACGAGGAAACCAATCAGATTATATTTACACACAATCCGTTTTCAATGCCTCAGGGCGGACTTGACAGCCTTTTGAACAAAGATCCCGAAGAAATCCTTGCCTACCAGTATGACATTGTATGCAACGGCGTAGAGCTTTCATCGGGCGCAGTCCGTAACCACGACATTGAAATTATGAAAAAAGCATTTGAGATTGCGGGCTACAGCGAGGAGGACCTCAAGGCGAAGTTCTCAGCTCTTTACAACGCATTCCAATTCGGTGCGCCGCCGCACGCAGGTATGGCTCCGGGCGTTGACAGAATGATAATGCTCCTTACGGAGGAAGAAAATATCCGTGAGGTTATTGCATTCCCGATGAACTCAAATGCTCAGGATCTGCTTCTCGGTTCACCGGGAGAGGTTACAGAGCAGCAGCTCCGTGAAGTGCATATAAAATTAAGATAAACTAAACAGCGGATGTTGTTCGCTCAAATCCCTATCAAAGGATGGTTTTTATGGTAACAAGAGAAGATGTAGAAAACATTGCGTTGCTTTCAAAGCTGTTCGTTCCCGAAGAGGAGCTTGACGGTCTTACAAAGTCAATGCAGGAAATAATTGATTTTGCCGACGCAATCAATAATGCGCCCTCAGAAGGTGAAGCGTTTGACAATATTAACAACCTCTCAAACGTATTTCGTGAGGACGAGGTCGTTGCGTCATACAGCAGTGAGGAAATTCTCAAGAATGCTCCCGAACAGGCGGAAAATCATTTTCTTGTAAGAAACAGAGAATAAGGCGGTGTAGTTATGGGTAAAATTGCAAAAATTCACGAGATGCTGAAGTCAAAGCAATGCTCTTGCACCGAACTTACAAAAAGCTATCTTGATGAAATCGAAAAGTCAAACGGCGAGCTTAACGCATACGTCAGCGTTACGGGCGACGAGGCTCTTAGAGCCGCAAAAGCCGTTGACGAAAAAATATCAAAGGGTGAGGAAATCGGACTGCTTGAGGGCGTTCCGATGACATTAAAGGATAATCTTTCAACAAAGGGTATAGAAACCACCTGCTGTTCAAAGATATTAACGGGATACAAGCCGATATATAACGCAACGGTTTGGGATATTCTCCAAAATCAAAACGCCGTTATGCTCGGCAAAACAAATATGGACGAGTTTGCAATGGGTTCTTCCTGCGAAACATCTTATTTCGGCGGAGCGGCAAACCCGTTTAATACAAACCACGTTGCAGGCGGCTCTTCGGGCGGCGTTGCAAGTGCCGTAGGCGCAAATATTGCGGCATACGGGCTCGGTTCGGACACGGGCGGTTCTATCCGCCAGCCTGCGTCATTTTGCGGTATTGTCGGATTAAAACCAACCTACGGCTCTGTTTCACGTTACGGACTTATCGCTTATGCAAGCTCGCTTGATCAGATCGGACCTATCACCACAAGCGTTGAGGACGCTTCGATCGTATTTGACGCAATTTCACAGTATGATGATAAGGATTCCACTTCAAAGGGAAATGTCGGCGGCGAAACCTATTCAAAGCTGAATAATGACATAAAAGGTATGAAAATCGGCATAGCAAGAGAATATCTTGACGGAATTCGCGACGACGTAAAAGAAGCTGTTCTCAGTGCCGCCGAGGTATATAAATCGCTTGGCGCACAAATCGTATATTTTGATTTGCCTGCGCTCAAGTTTGCGCTTCCCGTATACTATATTATCGCTTGCGCCGAGGCTTCTTCAAACCTCGGCAGGTATGACGGTATTCGCTACGGCTACAAAACCGAGCATTACAACGGTACTCATGATATGATTTGCCGCACACGCTCCGAGGGCTTTGGCGAAGAAGTAAAGCGCAGAATTTTGCTCGGCACTTATGTGCTTTCCGCAGGATATTATGACGCTTATTACAAAAAGGCGCAGAATCTGCGTGGTACGATAGTAAATTCATTTAACAGAGCTTTTGAAAACTGCGACGTTATTCTTGCTCCGACAGTTCCGATGACAGCGTTTGAAAAGGGACACGCAACGTCCGACCCGATAGAAACATATCTTACGGATATTTGTACAGTTCCTGTAAATATTGCAGGCTTGCCGGGTGTTTCGATTCCCTGCGGCTTTAACGCAAAGGGAATGCCTATCGGTATGCAGCTTATCGGCAAAAGCTTCGGAGAAGCTCAGATTTTGAACGCCGCTTATAAATATCAGCAGGCGGCAGGCGAAAACTTTAAAGAAACAAAGTGGGGTGTAAAGCTGTGAAATACGAATTGGTTTCGGGGTTTGAAACCCACATAGAGCTTTCTACAAAAACAAAAATATTCTGCGGCTGTACGACCGAATTCGGCGGCGAGCCTAACACTCACTGCTGCCCCGTATGTATCGGACTTCCGGGAACATTGCCAAAGCTGAACAGAGAGGTTGTCAGATATGCGATAATGGCAGGACTTGCCGTTCACGGCGAGATTGCCGAGGTTGCAAAAATGGACAGAAAGAATTACTGCTATCCGGATCTTTCAAAGGCTTATCAGATAAGCCAGCTCTATGCACCGCTGATTATCGGCGGTTATGTTGAACTGTCAAACGGCAGAAAAATACGTCTGCACCATATCCACATTGAGGAGGACGCAGGTAAGCTTATTCATCAGCACGGCGATACCTACGTTGATTACAACCGCGGAGGTGTTCCGCTTATAGAAATCGTTTCAGAGCCCGACATTCGCTCAATCGACGAGGCAAGGGAATACGTTGAAAAGCTTCAGCAGGTTATGCGTTATATTGGTATATCCGACTGCAAAATGCAGGAGGGTTCAATGCGCTGCGACGTAAATATTTCGGTTCGTCCCGAAGGCTCTGAGGAGTTCGGCACAAGAACCGAGATAAAAAATATGAATTCAATCAATAACATAGCAAAAGCTATGGAATATGAATATGAACGTCAGGTTGACCTCATCGAAAGCGGCGGAAAGGTTGTTCAGGAAACCCTGCGCTATGATGACGCAATGGGTACGACTTCTTCAATGAGAAGCAAGGAGGACGCCCACGATTACCGCTATTTCCGTGACCCCGACCTTGTTACGATAAATGTAAGCAGACAGGAGGTTGAGGAGCTCAGGGCAAAGCTTCCCGAGCTTCCCGCCGAAAAATGCAAACGCTATGTTGAACAGCTTTCACTGCCTGAAAAGGACGCTCAGCTTCTGACAAAGTACCGCAGAATAAGCGAGTATTTTGACGAGGCTTGCGACGGCGTAAAATCTCCAAAGACGGTTGCAAACTTTATTATCGGTCAAATTTTCCGCAGAACGGAAACCGAGAGCGACAAAGAAATTTTTGATGTTGCCGTAACGCCAAAACAGCTCAACGAGCTTGTAAAGCTCCTTGACAGCGGAAAGATACGCAACAATCTTGCAAAATCAACGCTTGAAAAAATGCTTGATACAGGCAAGGGTGCGCTTGATTTTATCAGCGAAGACGATATGGGCGGAATTGACGATAACGCTCTGCTTGAACTCTGCAAAAATGCGGTTGAGGGTAACCCTAAGGCTGTTGATGATTACAAAAGCGGCAAAGAAAAGGCTATTAAGGCACTTGTCGGCAATGTTATGAAAAACAGCCGCGGCAAGGCTGACGCCGCCGCCGCCGAGGCAAAAATCAAAGAACTTATCGGCTAAAAGTATTAATAACATAAAATAAAAACAGGGACTGATTTTCAGCCCCTGTTTTTAACTTATAGAGATGTTTTAAATATTGAAATTAATTGATTGCCTAAACTTGTACTACTACAATTTCATTACCGTGTTCTTTTATGATTTTTAACAAATCATTTACATTAATCCACACAGTTGCAATGTTATCAATAAGTGTATTATTTTCAATCAAAGTCGGCATACCGAAGTTCATAAAAGCCTCTGTATCAAAACTCAAGCAAGTAGGTTCTTGCTTTTTTGGTTGTTCCGTCAAAATTTGTTATTATATCGTAGCCTGTCGGAACAAAGCCGTTTTTCTCCATAACTTTGCCCGAATAGATGTTTTCAACTGCGTGACAGCCGTATATTTTCTTTTGATTAAGGTCGTTTTTTGCAAAAGAGAGTATTGCGCCTGCAATTTCGGTTGTGTAGCCTTGGTGCCAGTGATCGTACATAATGTTGTAGCCGATTTCAAACAACTGCTGTTTTTCATTATATACAAGTCCTCCGCTTCCAAACAGCAGTCCGCTTGCTTTTTCTACAAATCCCCAGTCGTACTGATTGTCCGAAGTAATTTTGTTTTCGGCGTCTTTTAGCCATTCCAGGGTATCTTCAACGCTTTGGTGGGAACTGTAGCGCATATATTTTGTCACCCTGTCATCGCTTGTCCAATTTTTAAAAGCGTCCTCTGCGTCGGCAGTTGTAATTGGGCGCAAAATAACACGTTTGGTTTCAAGAATGGGAGTTTTCATAAAATCATCTCTTTAAAAATAGGAGGTCAGCTTAATGTTGACCTCCGTGTATTTTATTTATTTGTTAATCAATCTATATTAGGCAAGCCTGCAAAGCCTTTTTCAAGGTCAGCGTCTGTCGGAATATAGTCGGACATTTCGCCGTCGTTGAACTTCTGATATGCAACCATATCAAAGTAACCTGTACCCGTAAGGCCAAAGAGGATGGTTTTTTCTTCGCCTGTTTCTTTGCACTTAAGGGCTTCATCAATAGCAACTCTGATAGCGTGGCTGCTTTCGGGAGCTGGGAGGATACCCTCAACTCTTGCAAACTGCTCGGCTGCCGCAAATACGCTTGTCTGTTCAACCGATCTTGCTTCCATAAGTCCGTCATGATAAAGCTGAGACAGAACGGAGCTCATACCGTGATAACGCAAGCCGCCTGCGTGGTTTGCCGAAGGAATAAATCCGCTGCCCAAGGTATACATTTTTGCAAGCGGGCAAACCATTCCGGTGTCGCAGAAATCATATGCAAATTTACCTCTTGTAAAGCTCGGACAAGAAGCAGGTTCAACAGCAATAAACTGATAGTCGGCCTCGCCTCTGAGCTTTTCGCCCATAAACGGAGATATAAGTCCGCCCAAATTCGAGCCGCCGCCTGCACAGCCGATGATGACGTCAGGCTTAACTCCGTATTTTTCAAGAGCCTTCTTTGACTCAATGCCGATAACGGACTGATGCAAAAGTACCTGGTTGAGAACACTTCCCAAAACATAACGGTAGCCGTCGGTGTGGGTAGCAACCTCAACAGCCTCGCTGATAGCGCAGCCAAGGCTTCCTGTTGTGCCGGGGTGAGCCTCAAGAATTTTTTTGCCGACCTCGGTTGTTGTTGACGGGGAAGGAGTTACGCTTGCACCGTAGGTTCTCATAACCTCACGTCTGAACGGCTTTTGCTCGTAAGAAACCTTAACCATAAACACCTTGCAGTCAAGTCCGAAGTAAGAGCAAGCCATAGAAAGCGCCGTACCCCACTGACCTGCGCCTGTTTCGGTGGTAACACCCTTTAAGCCCTGCTTTTTAGCATAATACGCCTGAGCGATTGCACTGTTCAGCTTGTGGCTTCCGCTTGTGTTGTTACCCTCAAATTTGTAGTAAATCTTTGCAGGCGTATCAAGAGCCTTTTCAAGAAAATAAGCTCTGATAAGCGGAGAGGGGCGGTACATTTTGTAAAAGTCCTGAATTTCTTCGGGAATGTCGATGTAAGCGTCGGTGTTGTTAAGCTCCTGAGCAACAAGCTCCTTACAGAATACAGGATAAAGCTCCTCGGCAGTCATCGGCTTGTGGGTTGCCGGGTTAAGAAGCGGAGCCGGTTTGTTTTTCATATCTGCCCTGACGTTATACCATTGAGTAGGTATTTCCTTTTCGTCAAGGTAGATTTTGTACGGAATTTTTTTGTCTGACATATTAATGACCTCCTGATCATAATCTAATTGGTTAAATATTTAAACATAGTTTTGAGAAATTTTCAAAGCTGAAAGTCTAAAGTGTTACCTGTCGCCTAAAAGGCGGGTGAAATTGCATTTGTATTATAACATACAAAGCCGAGCTTGTCTATATACATTGTAATATTGACGTGTTTATACACAGTTGATAATTCAGCTTTCGGAGTAGTTGCCCAAAAAGCTGAATTCGGGCATTTCTTCGCTTAATTGGCTTATCAGGTCAATTACGTTTTCGCTTTGTACATTGCCCGAAAAGTCAAGATAGAACAGATATTCAAATTCTTTGCCCTTGCGTGGGCGCGATTCTATTTTGGTAAGATTTAGTCCGAGCGAATTGAATCTGCACAAAAGGCTGTAAAGCGAGCCTGTGACGTGCGGAAGCGAGAAGCAAAGGCTGATTTTGTTTGCGTCCTTTGAGATGTACAGCTTCTTAGATATTACAATAAATCTTGTCGTGTTGTCCTTGTTGTCCTGAAGATGATTGTCAAGAACCTTTAAGCCGTATTCCTCCGCCGCCTTGTAGGGGCAGATTGCCGCAACATTCAGGCGTTTTTCATCTGCAACGTCTCTTGCCGCAACCGCAGTGTTGGCACAGGGCGTTGACTTAAAGTCGTGCCTTGCAATATAGCTTGCACATTGTGAGAGCGCCTGAGGGTGCGACCAAACCGTTTCAATGTCCGATAGCTCCGATTGCCTAAGTCCGCCGAGGCAGTAGTCAATCGGTAAATCAAGCGCACCTACAATGTAAAACCTGTGTTTAAGGATAAGGTCATACACTGTCGATACCGAGCCTGCGGTGGAGTTTTCAACAGGCAAAACACCGAATTTGACCTCACCCCTGTCAACAGCTTCAAAAACGTCCTCAAAGCTTTTGTAGGAAACTGCCGTTCCGTCGGGAAACAGCCTTAGGGCAGCCTCGTGGCTGTTTGCGCCCTTTATACCTTGATAGGCAACCTTTATGCCCGATTTTTCCACAGTGGAATCTGCGTTGAAGATTTCGTCCCTGAGAGTCTTTCCGCTGCATACGATGTTGTGCTGCAACGCACGGGAAAGCTCCATAATATTTGAATACAAAAGTCTTGCGTGTGCGCCGTATTCGCCGCCGCGCTTTTCAACCTCGTCAAGAATTTCATTTTCACGCTTTTCGTTAAGCACGGGGATATTGTTTGCTTTTTTGTAAAAGCCAACCTCTTTGGCACAGTCCATTCTGCGCTTAAAAAGCTCGATAAGCTGATTGTCAATGCTGTCGATTTCGGTTCTTATATCATTTAAATCTCTCATACAAACTTCCTTAAATCAAATTTATTATCGCAATCGCCGTTACCGCTTCAATCACGGGAACAGCACGGGGAACTATGCACGGATCGTGCCTGCCGTGAATTTCAAGTTCGGCGTTTTCTTTTTTCTGTAAATCGACCGTTTTCTGCTTTTGTGCAATAGACGGCGTCGGCTTTATAGCCGTTGTAAATAATATCGGCATACCGTCGGTTATTCCGCCGAGGATTCCGCCGCAGTTGTTGGTTTCTGTGATAACCTTGCCGTCTTTATATCTGAAAGCGTCGTTTGACTGAGAACCGCGCATTTTTGCAAGCTCAAATCCCTTTCCGAATTCAATGCCCTTAACCGCGGGAATACCGAAAATTGCTTTGGCTATTACACCCTCAACGCCGTCAAACATCGGTTCGCCAAAGCCTGCGTCAATGCCTGTTACGGCACATTCCACCGTGCCGCCTACGCTGTCAAGGCTTGTCCTTGCGCTTTCAACAACGTCACGCATTTTTTGTTCAACGCTTTCATCAATAAGCGTAAACTGCATCCTGTTGAGCCTGTCCGTCAAGTCGCTGTCAATTTTTGTCGGTTCAAATTGCTTGTCGTACACTTCGCCTATACTGTTAATGTGTGCGGCGATTTTAATGCCTTTTTGTTCGAGAATCTGTCTGCAAACAGCTCCCGCAAAAACTATTGGAGCAGTCAGCCTGCCCGAAAAATGACCGCCGCCTCTTATGTCGTTGCTTGCCTTGTACTTGACATAAGCCGTATAATCCGAGTGACCGGGGCGTGGGCAGGATAGGAGGTTGCTGTAGTCACCGCTTTTTGTATTGGTGTTTTCAATAACGGCGCAAAGCGGTGCGCCTGTAAGGGTGTTTTCAAGCATACCCGAAAGCACCTTGGGAAAATCCTTTTCAAGTCTTGGGGTGGCTGTTTTATCCTTGCCCGGAGCACGGCGTGCCATTTGTACAAGCACCCTGTCCATATCAATTTGTGTTCCTGCCGGAAGTCCGTCTATCACAACGCCGATACCGTTGCCGTGGCTTTCGCCGAATACTGAAATTTTAACCTTTTCACCGTATGTCGAGGACATTTGCTTTCCCTCCGATGCTGTTGTAGTCATTGAAAAATTCAGGATAACTTTTGTTTATGCTTAGGGCGTCCGTGCAGATTATCGTGCCGTCAAGCCCTGCGGCGCACGCTGCCGCCGACATAACTATCCTGTGGTCGTTAAAGCCGTCCGTCTTGCCGCCTTTAAGGCGTTGAACGCCTGTTATTTCAAGGCCGTCCGAAAGCTCTGTTACTTTACCTTTGAGGCTGTTTATCAGTGAGGCGGTGGTTTTGAGTCTGTCGCTTTCTTTTATCCGCAGACGTTCGGCGTTTGTTATCCGTGTGGTTCCTTTTGCAAAGCTTGCACAAACCGCAAGCACGGGCACAAGGTCGGGAATTTGAGATGCGTTTATGCTGATTGCGTGCATAGGCTTTGACCTTACCGTAACGCTTGCGTCTGTCTGAGTTACCTCTGCGCCGAATTGTTTGAGAATATCGACGATTTGTTTATCTCCCTGAGCGGAATTTCGGTTCAAATTGTTTACGGTTACTTCACCGTTTATTGCTCCGCTCACCATAAAAAACGCCGCCTGCGACCAGTCACCGTCGGTTCTGTAGTCGTGCGGAACGTATTTTTGACCGCCCTTTATATGCCAGCCGCAGTCTGTTGCTTCTATCTTTACTCCGAACTGCGCCATTGTGCGTATTGTCATATTAATATATCCCACGCTCTCGATAGGCGAGGTGAGAACAATGTCACTGTCACCGTCGAGCAAAGGCAAAGCAAATAAAAGCCCTGTAATAAACTGAGAGCTTACGTTGCCGGGAACTTCAAATTCTCCGCTTTTCAGCTTTCCGCTGATTTTTAACGGCAAACCGCCTTTTGTTTCACATTTTACGCCTTTTTGCGGTAAAATATCGGTAAATATTCCTATCGGTCTTTGCGGAAGTCTGCCGCTTCCGATAAATTCGGCAGTTACGTTTCCGAGAGCTGCAACAGGAACAAAAAACCTGAGGGTGCTGCCGCTTTCACCGCAGTCAAGTTTTGCGCTGCTCTCGGTAAAAAGTTCTGTTCCGTCAACGGTGAGCACGCCGTTGTTTATTGAGGCTTTTGCTCCGAGAGCTTCAATGCACCCGATAGTAGCCTTGATGTCGTTTGACAGTGCAACAGGCGAGATAGTGCATTTGCCTCTTGAAAGCGCCGCACATATTATTGCACGATGAACGTCGCTTTTTGACGGCGGAGCGGTAACACTGCCGCTTGGAGTGAATGGTAAATACCTTACGTTTGGCATAAGACCTCCGAAAATGTTTTTGCTAAGCTGCCAAAATCAAATACAGGGCGATATTAACCGCCCCGATTTTATGCAGTAATAAATTCTTCCAAATCATCAAGGGCGACTTTTTTTGTAAAGCTGTCGCCGATTTTATTAAGCAAAACAAGATTTATAGAGCCGCCGACTGTTTTTTTGTCGTTTCTTGCAGCCTGCGCCATATCTGAAAATGTTACCCTGTCATCAGTGGTGGGAAGTCCGTATTTCAGGCATACTTCTGCGATTTTGTCCGCAGTTCCCGTTTCGGTAAATCCCTGCTTTTCGCCTGCCTTTGCAATAAGCACCATACCGACTGCAACCGCCATTCCGTGGGTGATGTCTTTAAAGTTATACAGTTTTTCAATCGAATGTCCGAGCGTATGTCCAAAGTTAAGCAGCATACGTTCGCCTTTTTCTGTTTCGTCACGGCTGACAACATCACGCTTTATCGAAACGCAGGTTTCTATAACGTCCTCAATATGGTCGAACGCATTTGTTTCATAAAGCTGTTTAAAAAAGTTTGCGTCCTTGATGCATCCGTATTTTATGACCTCTGCCATACCGTCGCATAAAAATTTGTCGCTCAGGGTTGAGAGCGTGTCGGGGTCGATAAGAACAGCTATAGGCTGATGAAACGCTCCTACAAGGTTTTTGCCAAATGGCAGGTCAACGCCTGTTTTGCCGCCTACCGAAGAATCAACCTGAGCAAGCAGGGAAGTAGGCACCTGAACAAAATCAATGCCGCGCAGGTAGGTTGCCGCCGCAAAGCCTGCCATATCTCCCGTTACTCCGCCGCCGAGTGCAAGCACAATGTCCTTGCGGGTAATTTGAAATTCGGCAAGAGTTTTGTATATGTCGGATATGGATTCAAGATTTTTGGACTCTTCGCCTGCTTTGAAAATATGTACCTTTGCCTGAAAGCCGCAGTTTTCAAGCGAGTTAAGAACTCTCCATTGATAAAGCGGCGCAACGTTTGAATCGGTTATAACGGTTACTTTTTCTGCGCCCGACAGTCTGCGGATATATTCGCCGCAGTTGTCAAGAATTCCTCTTTCGATAAATATATCATAGGGCTTTCCTGTGTCAACGTGAACTGTTTTCAAGAAAAGCACTCCTTTCTATTCTCCAAGCATTTCCTTGACCTTGTGTCCCTGCTCAAGCAGATCGGCAAGTGCTTGTTTGTCCTCCGATTTTATGGCGTCAATGATTTTTGTTATGTTTTCAATAAGAATATCCAGTTCCTCCACAAGCGGTTCTTTGTTTTCAAGAAAAAGCTCGCTCCAGAGTTTTGAGTTGATGTTTGCTACTCTTGATACGTCACGGTAACTGCCTGCCGAAAATCCGTTGTGGTTGGGACAACACGGGCTTAGAACATAAGAACAAGCAAGAACGTGCGGCAGTTGTGAGGTAAAGGCTATCATTCTGTCGTGTTCTTCGGGAGTTGTTACCTTTATTGTGGCAAAGCCTATTGATTTTGCAAGCTTTGAAAGCATATCAACGTACTTTTGTTCTGCTCCGCAGGGAGTAATGATATAGCTTGCGCCCTTGTACAAATCTGCGTCGCTTACGTCAAATCCGTTTGTTTCCTTGCCTGCCATTGGGTGACTGCCGAGAAAAACAAAGCCGAATTCCTGTGAAAGCGATACAAGCTGCGGACAAATGGCTCTCTTTATTCCCGAAGCGTCGGTAACTACCGTACCTTTTTTTATATATTTTCCGTATTCCCTGATAAAATCAACATCTGCCTGAGGGTACATTGCAAGGATAATAAGGTCGGCTTTGCAAAGCGTTTCCGGTGAGCCGATTTCATCGATAGCACCGACATCAAGTGCCTTTTGAGCGGTTGATTGGGTGCGGTTTATGCCGATAATACGGTGGTTTGTGTACTTTTTAAATGCCTTGCAATAACTTCCTCCGATTATTCCAAGACCTGCTACAGCAATGTTCATTGCCATATCCTCCAACTATTTAAGCGCATTTTTGAGCGCAAATACCTTTTTTGCAACGCCGTCAAACTGCTTTGGTGTGAGCGACTGTGCACCGTCCGAAAGCGCATGAGGCGGATCGTTATGAACTTCGATTATAAGTCCGTCTGCTCCTGCCGCAACAGCCGCCATAGCGAGCGGCTCAACAAGCCACGACTTGCCCGAGGCATGGCTCGGATCAACGATAACAGGCAGGTGAGAGAGCTTTTTGATTATCGGAATAGCCGATATGTCGAGCGTGTTGCGGGTAAAGGTTTCATAGGTGCGGATTCCTCTTTCGCAGAGCATAACCTTGTCGTTTCCGCCTGCCATAATGTATTCGGCACTCATAAGCCATTCTTCGATTGTAGCCGAAAGACCTCTTTTGAGAAGTATAGGTTTATCAATCTTGCCAAGCTCCTTCAGAAGCTCAAAATTCTGCATATTTCTTGCGCCGACCTGAATTATATCGACATTTTCAAACATATCAATATGCGATGCGCGCATAATCTCTGTTACAATGGGAAGACCTGTTTCTTTTCTTGCAATCTTCAGCAGGTCGAGTCCCTCTGCTTTCAGTCCCTGAAAAGCATACGGCGAGGTTCTGGGTTTAAATGCGCCGCCTCTGAGGAGCGTTGCGCCGGACGCTTTTACGTCCTTTGCAATCTGAACAATCTGTGCTTCACTTTCTACCGAGCAGGGACCTGCCATAATGTGCAGACTGCCGTCGCCTATGGAAACATTGTCGTTGATTTTGATAACGGTATCGTCGGGGTGGAACTTTCGGTTTGCCTTTTTGTACGGCTCCTGAACACGTTTTACGCTCTCAACGATGTCCTGAGCGTCAATATATTCAATATCAATTTTTGTTGTGTCGCCGATAAGTCCCAGTACGGTTGACTGCACACCGTCCCATTTGTTTACCTTAACGTCATAATCCTCTTTGAGCTTTTGAGTGAATTTAGTGATTTGTTCGTCGGAGGCTGACGGTTTTAATACTATAATCATAAATTAAACATCCTTTCAGTTGTATATTTTACCACTTTAAAGCGCTATAATCAATAGCTAATTCAAAAGAAATTAAATATTATAAATATATCAAAACTCCTGCCGAAACTCTGAAACGGTACCTGCCGCCTAAGAGGCGGAAAAATCTGTGCTTTGGTTATAAAGCTATGCGTTTTGTTTATCTATTGCTTTGATAACCGCTTCTGCCGTTTTCTTAGGTGTAGACTTGCCGGAAACCGTGATGTCGGCGGCAGTTCTGTAAAGCGGCAGACGTTCATTGTATAATTTTGTCATTGCCTCATCCTTGTCAGGGCGTTGCAGCAGAGGACGCTTTTTGTCGTTTCTTAGTCTGTACTTAATCATACTAAGAGGTACGTCAATCAAAACTATCTTGTCGCAGTTCTTAAATATTTGTACGTTTCGTTCAAAAATAAGAGCTCCTCCGCCAGAGGCAATTATAAGGTCATTCATCTTTGCAAGTTCACTGCAAGCCTCGTGTTCCATATTGCGAAACCCTTGTTCACCGTGTTTTTTAAATATTTCGGATACGGTCATATTCGCCTTTTTTTCAATAAAAGCGTCCATATCTATAAATTTTCTTTTTGTGATACGTTCAATGTTTCTGCCCACGGTTGTTTTTCCGCAGCCCATAAATCCGCACAGTATGATGTTGTTCATATCTTACCCCAAAGTGATTGCTGTTGTTATTTTGATTTAAGCTCTTTTGATGAGTCAATGCAGAGCTTTGCAATATCGTTTTTGTCATATATTGTGCCGTCCCACTTTTCGTGTGATACAACTGCCTGCCATACAAGCATTGACATTCCGCCGACGGAGTTTGCACCGTTTGATTTAGCTTTTTTGATAAGCACGGTTTCAAGCGGATTGTAAACTGCGTCAAAAACGTTTGCACAGCGGTTGATGATACTGTCGCAAACAGGCTGAGCTTCACATTTCGGGAACATTCCCACGGGAGTTGCGTTTACAAGCAGATCTATATCGCCCTCAAGCTGTGAAAGCCTGCAAAATTCCGCTTTCGAGCCATTCACCGTGTTTTTTATTTCCTCACAAAGCGCTTTTGCGATATTTATATCATCGTCACGGACGGCAAAAAGCAGCGGAACATTTTTCAGCACGACTTCGTACGCCATTGTTCTAGCAACACCGCCGCAGCCGAGTATAACTACCCTCCCGCCGATGATGATTCCTGCGGCGTCAAGCGCCTTTAAAAAGCCGTCCGGGTCGGTAGTATAGCCTGTTGCAACGCCTTTTCGGTTTGCAACCGTGTTTACACTGCCGTACATCTCGGCTTTGCTGTCGATATTGTCAATCAGCGGAATGATGTTCTGTTTGTGCGGAATGGTTATGTTGTAGCCGTCAAGCCTTGAAAGCGTATTTTTGTATTCGTTTGCAAGATTTTCGGGCGCAATATCCAGCTTTGTGTATTCTGCGTCGATTCCCGCAAGGTCAAAAAGTCTTTTATGAATAAACGGCGACATAGTGTGACCTATAGGATGACCGATAACGGCGTATTTTTTTATACTCATCGAAATTCCTCCGATCAAAGTTTTTGTTATGCAAAAATAAAAAATTAAAGACAGAATTATGCAAAATTAAAAAATTTTAATAAATTTTTAAAATACATATTGACAAAGAGCCGATTTATCAATAATATTATCTAAGGGAAAGGCAAACATATTTTGCTTTCTAACCATTGTAGCATAAAATATGTGCTTTTGTCTATAATTACAATGGACAGATCATAAGAATTTTTTGTAGGAGGATATTTATGGTATTAGAAAAAGTTAAGGCAATTCTTGCCGAGCAGTTTGACGTTGATGAGGATAAGATCACTGCCGAAACAGATCTTCAGGAGGATCTCGGTGCTGATTCACTTGATGTAGTTGATCTGCTTATGTCTATCGAAGATGAATTTGAGGTTGAAGTTCCCGACGAAGAGATTGAAAACATCAAAACAGTCGGCGCTCTCGTTTCTTATATCGAGGCAAATTCATAATTTTTGAGTGCACATCAAGGTCGGGTAGTCCCGACCTTATTTTTTTGCCCGCAGTCTTTTAAATCGGAGCAACGCTTTGCTTCGATTTAAATTCTTGCAATACCGTTGCTTTTATGCTATACTATTATAGCAAACCGAAAAATCGGTTTCAAAGCTTGTTTTGAGGTGAAGTATTGGCTGCATTTACAAAAGACGCAATTAAGAATTCGTTTATGAAATTGCTTAACGAAAAACAACTTAACAAAATAACCGTAAAGGATATTGTTGAGGACTGCAAAATCAACAGAAATTCTTTTTATTATCACTACAGCGATATTCCGTCGCTGCTTGAAGAAATTCTTATTGAGCAGGCTGATATGCTTGTCAGCCTTGCCGAGCCTGCGTCCATTTATGATTGTATTTTATCGGCAATAGATTTTGCGCTTATAAATAAAAGGGCTATGATGCATATTTTTAATTCTCCAAACCGTGATATGATATACAGCTATATCAATCGTGTATCTCAGCGTGCGGTTTCGGAGTATGTTGAAAGATTTGCAACGGGATACAATATCAGCAGTGACGATAAGCAGGCAATAATTATGTACTACAAATGTCTTTTGATTGGCTTTTTGGTGGATTGGCTGAGCAGTGATATGAAATATGACCTGAGAGATGAGATTTCAAGAATATGCAAGCTGTTTGAAGGCTCGACCGAAACCGCATTTATCAGAGGTTCAAAAAACAGCGTTGCGGCAAGTGCGGTTTGCTGTAATGAAGATATATCGAAACAGACAAATTTTTAAATCGGTGCAAACAGTGCAAAGGAGCGTTAGCCTCACTTAGATTATAAGCGTTTAAAAAATTTTTTGCATAGTATTGTATTTATATACTAATATATGTACTTTTTCAGACAAATTCGGTCGTGTGCCTAAAAATAGGTCACAAGGCTTGATTTGTCTGTTTTATTTTTTATTAAAAATAATATAATCTATAATCGGTAAGATAACTGAAGGGAGTATAGAAAATGAAATTAGCAAAAGCGATTGTAAAAAGTCGTTTTGTGATCCTCATCGTATCTCTTGCGCTGCTTGTTCCGGCTGCGCTCGGAATGATATTCACCAGAACAAACTATGATATGCTGAATTATCTTCCCGACAGCCTTGAAACGGTACAGGGTCAGCAGTATTTGCTTGACGATTTCGGCAAGGGTGCGTTTTCATTTTTAATCTTTGAAAATGTTGACGATAAGGATATTGCCAAAACGGAGGAAAAGATCAAGCAGGTCGATCATGTTGCTACCGTGCTTTGGTATGATGACATTGCAGATCTGTCTATTCCAAAGGAAATCCTTCCCGACAAAATATACGATGCGTTCAATTCGGGCGATGAAACGCTTATGGCGGTGTTCTTTGACACCTCAAGCTCGGCCGACGAAACAATGGACGCAATAACCGAGATCAGGTCGATTGCAGGCGAACAATGCTTGGTGTCGGGTATTTCGGCAATGGTTACCGACCTAAGGGATCTTTGTGAAAGAGAAGAGGCCATATATGTCGGCATTGCAGTTGTGCTTGCGGTTGTAGCCATGATGGTGTTTATGGACAACTGGATTATCCCGTTTGTCTTTCTTGCAAGCATAGGAATTGCTATTCTTGTAAACCTCGGTTCCAACTACTTTATGGGAGAAATCTCATACATAACAAAGGCGTTGGCTGCGGTTCTCCAGCTTGCCGTAACAATGGACTATTCAATATTCCTATGGCACAGCTACGGTGAAAAAAAGGGTATTTATTCCGACCATAAAGAAGCTATGGCGGCGGCGATCCACGAAACTTTCCGCTCGGTTATAGGAAGCTCGGTAACAACCGTTGCAGGCTTCATAGCACTTTGCTTTATGACCTTTACGCTCGGACGCGACCTCGGTATCGTTATGGCAAAGGGTGTTTTGCTCGGAGTTATCGGTTGTGTAACCGTTCTTCCGTCGCTTATCCTAATACTTGATAAGCCGCTTGAAAAGACGATGCACAAATCGCTTATTCCGTCAACAACAAAGCTTGCAAAGGGACTTGTAAAGATTTTCCCCGTATTTCTTGTGCTTTTTGCACTTCTTATCACACCTGCATATTACGGATACGACCGGACAAACAACGAGGTATATTACGACCTTTCCCAGAGCTTGCCGGAGGATATGTCAAACGTGATCGCAAACACAAAGCTAAAGGAAGATTTCGGAGTCGGCACTACAGAAATGGTGCTTGTTGATTCAAGCGTTTCATCAAAAGACAAACGCAATATGATCAGCGAAATGGAGGACGTTGACGGCGTAAAAACCGTACTCGGACTTGAAAGCGTAGTCGGTTCCATGGTTCCCGAAGATATGCTTCCGGAATCAATAACAAGCGTGTTAAAGGGCGATAAGTGGGAGCTTATGCTTGTAAGCTCGGAATACAAAACGGCGTCGCCGGAAATAAGCGATCAGCTTAAATCGCTTAATTCGGTACTTCACAAATATGACGAAAGCGGTATGCTGATAGGCGAAGCCGCATTGACTAACGACCTTATTGATATAACATCTGTTGACTTCCAGGTCGTAAACACAATTTCAATAGTTGCAATATTTATTATCATTGCATTGGTTGAAAAGAGCATCAGCCTGCCGTTCATTCTTGTTGCGGTTATTGAGCTTGCAATTTTCATCAACCTCGGACTTCCGCACTATATGGGACAGTCGCTGCCGTTTATCGCTCCGATATGCATAAGCACAATCCAGCTTGGCGCAACGGTTGACTACGCTATTCTTATGACGACAAGATACAAAAAGGAACGTTCGCTCGGCAACGATAAAAGAACAGCGGTCACTATTGCACTTGATACGTCAATTCCGTCGGTAATAGTCAGTGCAATGGGATTGTTTGCGGCAACGATAGGTGTTGCGATATATTCCGACGTTGATATGATCGGTTCGCTTTGCGCTCTTATGGCGCGGGGCGCAATAATCAGTATGTTCTGCGTAATCCTTGTTTTGCCGGCAATGTTTATGTTGTTTGACAAGCTCATAGGAGTTACAACATTGGGATTCAGACCAAAGAAAACAAACACGGAGGTAAAAGTTAATGAGTAATTTTGATATTAAAAAACATTTGCCAAAGGTTTTGTCGGGAGTATTAAGTCTGACAATACTTTGCAGTATGGTAGGAGTTGCTTCTTATTCGGCAGGTGCAGAAAGCACGGGTGCAAAACCCGAAACCTCGTCAAGCGCCGGAAGCGACAAAAAAGACGAAAAGGACAAAAATGACGCTCTTAAGCTTAACAAAAACGAAACCGTTTATGTTATTGCCGATGCTTCGGGTTCGGCAAAGAAGGTTATCGTCAGCGATTGGATAGAGAACACAACCGGTGCCGATACGTTTACAGACGTTTCAAACCTAAAGGACGTTGAAAACGTAAATGGCGATGAAACCTTTACAATAAACGAAAACAAAATGTACGAATGGAAAGCAGACGGCAATGATATTTACTATCAGGGCACAAGCTCCGAGGAGCTTCCTGTAAGCGTAAACATTACCTATAAGCTTGACGGCAAAACAGTAACTCCCGACAGCCTTGCAGGCAAGAGCGGAAAGGTTACAATGCGCTTTGACTATACAAACAGACAGTATGAAGAAGTAAAGCTTGACGGCAAGGAAGAAAAGATTTATGTTCCCTTTGTAATGATGACGGGAATGATGCTTGACAACGATTCGTTCAAAAATGTTGAGGTGTCAAACGGCAAGGTTATCAACGACGGTTCGCACACATATGTTGCAGGCTTTGCACTCCCCGGAATGCAGGACAGTCTCGGAATTGAAAGCGAAGATTTTGAGATTCCGGACTATGTAGAAATCACGGCTGACGTTGAGGACTTCCAACTTGCAACAACTCTTACTCTTGCCGCAAACGATATGTTCAGCAATATCGACTTTTCAAAACTTGACGATAAAGCAGATGACCTTAACGAAAAGCTTGATAAGCTTACAGATGCAACAGATGAACTTATAGACGGTTCATCACAGCTTTATGAAGGAATTAATACGTTGCTTGACAAATCTCAGGAGCTTATTGCAGGCGTAGAAAAGCTCTATAACGGCGCAAAGAAGCTGACCGAGGGCGCAGGCAGTCTTGATGACGGCGCAGCACAGCTTTTAAGCGGTGCAGATACTCTTGATAACGGCGCAGATTCACTTTGGAGCGGCGCAGCACAGCTTTCAAACGGCGCATATTCGCTTGATGCAGGCGTGTCGGAGCTTCAGGGCTATATTGCAGAACTTTCGGGCGGACTGTCCACCATTTCGGGTAACAGCGAAGCACTCAGCGCAGGCGCAAAACAGGTGTTTGAAACACTTCTTGCAACAGCCGACAAACTGATTGCTGCGTCGGGTGTTGAGGCCGAAAGTCTGACTATTGAAAACTACAGTGATGTGTTTAATAAACTGATTGGTTCTCTCAGTGATGAGAGCATACAGACCGTTGCATACAACAAGGCTCTTAAACAGGTAACTGATACCGTCAACAGTCAGTCAGACAAGATTCGTCAGGGTGTTGAGAACGAGTACAGAAAGAGCGTAGTTGAGGGCGTTCTTGCAAACGTTGGATATTCTATGACATATGATCAGTATGAAGCTGCCGTTGCGGCAGGCACTATCCCGCAGGATGTTCAGGCTCAGATAAATCAGGCTGTTTCGGAAACTATGGCTCTTGATTCAACTCAGGCGGCTATCGACAGCCTTACGCAAAGCGAAATTCAGAAGATGATTGACGCTAATATGAACAGCGAAACCGTTCAGCAGGCTATTGCAGAGGGCGTACAACAGCTCAAAGCAGGCAGAGAAGCTCTTACCGCACTAAAGAATCAGCTTGATAATTACAATGAATTTTATGAAGGTATTCTTGAATATACAGCGGGCGTTGACAAGGCAAACGCCGGCGCTATGCAGATACTCGGCGGCACATATTCGTTAAAGAACGGTTCAAGTTCGCTTGCAAGCGGAGCTTCCGACCTCAAAAACGGTGCTTCAAGTCTAAAGAGCGGTACTTCTTCACTCAAGAGCGGAACCTCCGATCTTAAGGACGGAACATCCGAACTTAACAGCGGCACAATCACCTTGTTTGAGGGAATCGGAACGCTCAGAAACGGCGGCGGACAGCTCCTCAGCGGAGTAAAGAAGCTTGCCGACGGTTCAATGACGCTTAACAAGGGACTTAAACAATATAAAGAAGAGGGCGTTGACGTGCTGGTTGACGCAGTGAACGGAGATCTGAAAGGACTTGTTGACAGACTCAAAGCAATTTCCGGAGTGTCTTCAAACTACAAGTCATACAGCGGAATTTCCGATGATATGGACGGCAAGGTAGATTTCATCTTCAAGACCGACTCTATTGAAACAGACAACTAATTATATCTATACCCCTACAAAATCGGGATTGTAAGCGATCCCGAAAAGAAGCAGGACATTCCAAAACAAAAGGAATGTCCTGCTTCACTTTTATAAAAGTATTATTAAATTTCAATTATATGCTTCTGATTCTGCGTACAAATTCATATACCTTTTCTCTGTCTTTTTTGCAGTTCGTTTCAAGGCTTGAGCTTGCGTCAAGCGCAAAGGGATTAACGCTGTTTATTGCGGATTCGGCATTGTCTGCGTTAATTCCGCCTGCAAGAAAAAAGGGCTTGTTTATGTTTTTTATGAGCGTCCAATCAAATTTTTCTCCCGTTCCTCCAACGGCACTTTGAGAATATGCGTCAAGCAACAAAGTGGGGCAGAGACTTAGATTTGTCTTTTCGATGTCCGCCTTGTTCCTTATTCTGAACGCCTTTATACAGCGTAGTTCGGGGCTGCTTATTCCGATTTTTGCAAGAGCGTTAAACAGCGACCTCTCATAATCTGCATTTTCGTTGCCGTGCAGTTGTGCAAAGTCTATTGCTCCGCAGGAAATTGCCTTTGTGATAAGCTCAACAGGCTGGTCTACAAATACTCCGACCTTTTTTATTCCGTCAGATACGTTTTTTGATAATGCCGTTGCCGTGCTTAGTGATATTTGACGTTTGCTCGGCGCAAAAACATAGCCGATATAGTCGGGCTTGCAGCCGTTGATTATCGCAACATCGTCAAGTGAGCGTATTCCGCATACTTTAACCTTTGTCATACCATCACCTGCCGCAAAATTCTCTGACCGTTTTCAGTCTGTCCTGCGAGCGCATAAGCGCCTCGCCGACGAGCACGGCGTTTACGCCCTGCTTTTCCAATTCTTTGACCTGCTGCGGTGATGTAATTCCGCTTTCTGCGACAAATAAAATATTGTCGGGCACTTCGTTCCTGAATTTTGTGCTGAGGGTTATATCAACCGAAAAATCCTTTAAATTGCGGTTGTTTACGCCGATAATTTCAGCGCCTGCGTTAATTGCCGATTTAATCTCACTTTCGCTGTGCGCCTCGACAAGCGGCGTAAGTCCTAAGCTTTTAGCAAGCTCTATTCTGTGCTTGAGTGCGCCGTCCTCGGTGATAGTACAGATAAGTAAAACAGCGTCTGCGCCTATTACTTTGGCTTCGTATATCATATAGTCGTCAACGGTGAAATCTTTTCGCAAAATCGGAATTGAAATGTTCTTTCGTATCTCTTTCAGATATTCGTTGCGCCCCAAAAACCAATACGGCTCCGTCAGAACCGAAACGGCACTTGCTCCGCCTTTTTCGTAATCCTTTGCAATGCTTACATAATCAAAGTCGGGAGCTATCAATCCCTTTGAGGGCGAAGCTTTTTTGACTTCGCAAATACAGTGTATGCCGCTGCCGCAAAGCGCCTTATAAAATGAAAAACAGTTATTCTTGCTTTTTTCAAGCGCTTCGGCGGTGTTTCTCATCTCTGCTAACGGTATTATCTTTTTTTGTTCCGAAATACGGACTTTTGTTTTTGCCGCTATTTCATTTAAAATATCCATAAGCTCCTCACTTGTTGCTCTGCTCAATAAATCTTTCAAGCTGAGCCTTTGCTTTGCCGCTGTCAATCATATCTTTTGCAATGCCGATACCTGTGTCAATATCGTCTGCCATTCCCGCAACATAAATCGCTGCGCCTGCATTCAGCAGTACGGCGTCACGTTTTGCGCCTTTTTTGCCGTCAAGAATATCACGCAGAATTTGTGCGTTTTCTTTTGGCGTACCTCCCACAAGGTCGGATTTTTGACATCTTTTAAAGCCAAACTGTTCCGGAGTTATTTCATATGTTTTAAAATCCTTTCCGTTTCTGAATTCACATACCTTTGTAGGTGCGCTCATAGAGATTTCGTCTATGCTGTCCTCTCCGTAAACAACCATTGCGCTCTTTACTCCCAGGTTTGAAAGCACCCTTGCAAGCGACTCAACCAGATCGGCACTGTAAACGCCCAAAAGCTGCATTGAAGCCCCTGCGGGATTGGCAAGAGGCCCGAGAATATTAAACAATGTGCGTATGCCCATTTCACGTCTTACACCGCCGACAAACCGCATTGCGGTGTGGTATTTTTGTGCAAATAAAAAGCAGATATTTATATCATTCAAAAGTTGGCTGCTTTTTTCGGGCGAAATATCAATCTTTACTCCGAGTGCTTCAAGACAGTCGGCAGTTCCGCATTTGCTTGATGCGGCACGGTTGCCGTGCTTTGCAACGGGAACACCTGCGGCAGATGTTACTATTGAAGCGGCGGTCGAGATATTAAAGCTGTTTGAGCCGTCGCCGCCTGTTCCCACTATTTCAAGTACGTCACGGTCATTTAAAAACTTCTCGCAGTGCTTACGCATAACCCTTGCCGCCGCAGTAATTTCGTCAATGGTTTCGCCCTTCATTGCAAGTGCGGCAAGAAACGCCGCTTTCTGTGCTTCCGTAGCTTCGTTATTCATAATTTCGTCCATAACCTGTTCCATAATCTCGGACGAAAGATTCTGTTTTTTGCTTAATTGAGAAATAGCTTCTTTAATCATAATAAAACCTCCAAGTTCAAATTCAAATTGCCAAAAAGTTTTTCAAAATTTTACGGCCGTCGGGTGTAAGTATGGATTCGGGGTGAAACTGCAATCCGTATATCGGGAAATTCCTGTGCTCTACGGACATAACTTCACCGTCACTTGTAAACGAAGTTGCTTTAAGACACTGCGGCAGTGTGCTTTTAACAACGGCAAGCGAATGGTATCTTGCAACCTCGGCAGTATCGTCAAGCCCGACAAACAACCTGCTTGTACGGTCAAGGGTTACAACGGACATTTTTCCGTGCATAAGCTTCTTTGCATACGAAATTTCTGCACCGAATGCTTCGCATATTGCCTGATGACCGAGGCATACGCCTAAAATCGGAAACTTTCCTTTAAGCTCCCTTACGACATCCTCACAAACTCCTGCGTTTTCGGGTCTGCCCGGGCCGGGGGAGAGGATAATGTGCGACGGTGCCATATTTTCAATTTCCCGTACCGTGTATTCGTCATTCCTGATAACCTTAATGTCGGGTTCAAGCTCGCCTACAAGCTGGTACAGATTGTATGAAAAACTGTCGTAGTTATCAATCAACAAAATCATCGGTGTCGCCTCCTTCGCCAACGGCATTCATTACCGCCTTTGCTTTGTTAATACATTCTCTGTATTCGTTTTTGGGAACGCTGTCTGCAACGATTCCCGCCCCCGAACGCACAAACACCTTGCCGTTCTTCTTAAAGGCTATCCTTATTCCTATACAGGTGTCAAGGTTGCCCGTAAAATCAATATAGCCTATCGCACCGCCGTAGATACCGCGTTTGTTGTTTTCAAGCTCGTTGATTATCTCCATAGCGCGAATCTTCGGCGCTCCCGAAAGCGTTCCTGCCGGAAGTACGGCGCTTACTGCGTCCATGTAGTTTTTGTTTTTGTCGAGCTTTCCCGAAACTGTCGAGCCGATGTGCATAACGTGAGAGTATCGCTCAATCGACATATATTTTTCAACCTTGACCGTGCCGAACTCGCTTATTTTACCAAGGTCGTTTCGCCCCAGATCAACAAGCATATTGTGTTCCGCCCGCTCCTTTTCATCGGATAAAAGCTCTTTTTCAAGAGCAATATCCTCTTCTTCGGTTTTTCCCCTCGGTCGTGTACCCGCAAGCGGAAACGTATGCAAAACACCGTTTTCAAGCTTTACGAGAGTTTCGGGTGAAGCACCTGCAACTTCGATGTCATCACTGCTGAAATAAAACATATAGGGAGAGGGGTTAATTGTTCTGAGATGTCGGTAGACGTTAAACAGACTGCCCTCATAATCCGCCTCAAGTCGGTTTGACAACACAACCTGAAATATATCTCCCTCATATATGTATTTTTTTGCTTTTTCAACCATTTTGCAATATTTTTCTTCCGAAAACAAAGCACGAAACGGTGAAGTGATTTTGCCCGGAACTATTTTTTGCGGTATTCCGTTGTGAATCAAATCTACTATCTTTTCGATCTGTTCTACGCACCTTGAATATTCGTTTTCAAGGTCGTCTGTTTTTGCATTTGCAATGATAAAAATTTTCTGCTTAAGGTTGTCAAATGCAATTACGTTGTCAAAAAGCATAAGGTCAACGTCTTTAAAGCGTTCAACGTCCTCGGCGTCCAAGTTAAGCTTAGGTTCACTGTATTTAACATAGTCATACGAAAAATATCCGACAAGTCCGCCTGTAAAGGTAGGAAGTCCCTCGACCTTTGGGCTTGTATATTCCTGCATAATTTTCGTTATCTCTTTGTCGGGGCTTTTTGTTTCAAAGCTTTTGACGTTTTCTCCGTCTTTTATTGTCATAACTCCGTTTGTACAGGTTATTTCAAGCTTTGGGTCAAATCCCAAAAACGTATATCGTCCCCATTTTTTTTGCTTTTCAACGCTTTCGAGCATATAGCAGTGCGAGCTGACTGCTTTTAGTATTCTCAGAACTTCAATCGGAGTTCGCACGTCCGAGAGAATCTCTCTGCTGATAGGTACAAGTTTAAAGCCTTGTGCAAGCTGTTTTGCCTTTTCAAGTGAAATCATATCGATGCTCCTTCCAAAATAAGACAATAAAAAAATCCTTGACAGATGAATTCATCTGTCAAGGACGGTTAAAACAATACCGTGGTGCCACCTTGATTTACGGTTGCCCATACACTCTGCGGAATACTGCATATTCCCGACAACTAACGTATGCCTTCACGTCGCAGAATACTCGGAAAAACCTTTGACTGCGCCCTCAGCGGCCCATTTAACAAACTGCATTCTGCGAGGCTCTCAGCAACCCTCACTCTCTGTAAGCGCATTTTTTGTTTTTATCTCCGCATCAACGGTTTATATTTTAGCCACATTATACTCTCGAAAAAACGATATGTCAAGTAAATTTTTTTGCAAATCGGTCATATATTTTTAAATCGGTTGAAATTGTTTTGCTCTTGTGCTAAAATTAACCTATTAACCTTGAAAGGGTGCTGTTATGAAAAAATGCGATTACTGCGCCAAGGAAATTTCATATTTTGACCAGTATTGTTCAGATGACTGTCATATAAGGGCAAATAAATATTATGAAACAGAGGAAAAATTCGGAAAAATATTTTCCGTAATTAATGCAATATGCGTATTTGGCATACCGGTGGGAATTTTTTTGTTTTCGTTTGCAAAGCTCGTGGGAGCGTTGATTGCGGCAGGAAGCTGTGTAATATTGGGAATTATGCTGATTTTGCTTCCGTTTCCGACCGAAGGAATGATCTCTAAATTCAAGCTGAAAAAAGCAATGAAGATAACAAGAATAGTAGGAATTGTTGTTATCGGACTCGGATTTTTAATAATCGGATTTTTGTTTTTCTTTTTTATGAATTGATTTGAATATTTTTTTGAAAATTGTCAACACTATAATCAGCATTTAAACAAAGGAGGATTTATATGCTTGATAAAATAGCGCTGACATTGCTCATTATCGGTGGAATAAACTGGGGCAGTATCGGAATTTTCCAGTTTGACATCGTAGCATTTATTTGCGGCGGACAGACAGGAATCATCAGCCGAATAATCTATGTAATCGTAGGTCTTGCGGCATTGTGGTGCATCTCGCTCTTGTTCCGTGACAGCCGAGATACGATAATGGATGACTCTGCCGCAATGTCATAGTAACAGATTTAAATAAAGCATAAAAGTGCATCTCAGATATCGGGAGATTTTTCGATATTTGACGATGCGCTTTTTTATTATAATTATAATCGCTATTTGAAAAAGTCTTTTTACATAGACTTACCGATTTGTGTGATATATTAGTCAAAATAAGGAAAGGCAAATCTATTGAGAAAACAAATCCGATAATTGTAACGGCTGTGCAGTTTATAAACATAAACTGTTAGAGTGTAAAATTATAACTATTATATTGACAATCATATGATAAATATATATAATTATATATAACAATAATACAAATTTATATTATATTTTTAGGAGGGAATGTAGTATGAAAATCAAATTAACAAAAATCACATCATTATTGCTTACTTTTATACTGGTGTGCAGTATATTCGCTGTTATGCCTACAGAAGTATCAGCGGTAAATGACGATTTGGCGTCGGTCAGTTCAAACAACGGAACAAGTGTTGGTGATGAGGCAGCTATCAGCGATTTTATATATACCGTTAATGATGACGGTACTGCAAAAATAACCAAGTATAACGGCAACGACGCTTTACTTGTAATACCAAATGAAATAGACGGACATACCGTTACAGCGATTGGTAGGGCTGCGTTTTTCGATTGCACAAGTCTTTCAAGCATAGAAATCCCCGATAGTGTTACAGAGATTGGCGGGTATGCGTTTAGCGGTTGCACAAGCCTTGCAAGCATAACAATCCCCGACGGTGTTACATCGATTGGTTATAGTGCATTTTCCGATTGCACAAGCCTTACAAACGTAGTAATCCCCAACAGTGTTACAGAGATTCGCGGGTATGCGTTTTCCGGTTGCACAAGCCTTTCAAGCATAGAAATCCCCGATAGTGTTACATCTATCGGTACGTTAGCGTTTAGCGGTTGCACAAGCCTTGTAAGCATAAATGTAGCCGACAACAACCAAGTCTATTGCGATATTGACGGAGTATTGTTTAATAAAGATAAAACAGAGATAATAATATATCCGACCGGAAAACCGTCTGCAAGGTATTCAATCCCCGACGGTGTTACATCAATTGGCGATTATACGTTTTACGGTTGCACAAGCCTTACAAGCGTAGTAATCCCCGATAGTGTTACAGAGATTAGCTGGTATGCGTTTTGCGGTTGCACAAGCCTTGCAAGCATAACAATCCCCGACGGTGTTACATCTATCGGTGAGTCTGCATTTTCCGATTGCACAAGCCTTACAAGCGTAGTGATCCCCGACGGTGTTACATCTATCTATGATTATACATTTCACGGTTGCACAAGCCTTACAAACGTAGTGATCCCCGACAGTGTTACAGAGATTGGTATGTTAGCGTTTAGCGATTGCACAAGCCTTGCAAGCATAACAATCCCCGATGGTGTTACATCTATCGGTGAGTCTGCGTTTTGGGGTTGCACAAGCCTTACAAACGTAGTGATCCCCGACAGTGTTACAGGGATTGGCTATTCAGCGTTTTACGGTTGCACAAGCCTTACAAACGTAGTGATCCCCGACAGTGTTACAGAGATTGACGGGAATGTGTTTAGCGGTTGCACAAGCCTTGAAAGCATAAATGTAGCTGGCAACAATCAAAGCTATTGTGATATTGACGGAGTATTGTTTAATAAAGATAAAACAGAATTAGTACAATATCCAGCCGGAAAGCTGTCCGAAAGTTATTCAATCCCCGACGGTGTTACATCAATTGGCGATTATGCGTTTTCCGGTTGCACAAGCCTTACAAACGTAGTAATCCCCGACAGTGTTACAGAGATTGGCTATTCAGCGTTTTACGGTTGCACAAGCCTTGTAAGCATAAATGTAGCCGACAACAACCAAGTCTATTGCGATATTGACGGAGTATTGTTTAATAAAGATAAAACAGAGATAATAATATATCCGACCGGAAAACCGTCTGCAAGGTATTCAATCCCCGACGGTGTTACATCAATTGGCGATTATACGTTTTACGGTTGCACAAGCCTTACAAGCGTAGTAATCCCCGATAGTGTTACAGAGATTAGCTGGTATGCGTTTTGCGGTTGCACAAGCCTTGCAAGCATAACAATCCCCGACGGTGTTACATCTATCGGTGAGTCTGCATTTTCCGATTGCACAAGCCTTACAAGCGTAGTGATCCCCGACGGTGTTACATCTATCTATGATTATACATTTTACGGTTGCACAAGCCTTACAAACGTAGTGATCCCCAACAGTGTTACAGAGATTGGCGAGTCTGCATTTGACAAATGCGATAAACTCACAATATACGGTTACAGCGGCAGTTATGCGCAAACATATGCCGATAGTAATAATATTCCGTTTGTTGAAATTACTAATAATTTAGGGGACGTGAACTTGGACGGCCGTATCACAATATCAGATGTAACGCTTATACAAAAGTATCTTGCAGGGTACGCTTCGCTTAATTCGGAGCAATTAAAGCTTGCCGATTATAACGAAGATGGAATGATAACAATTTCAGATGCAACTCTTATACAAAAGAGCATTGCAAAGAAAGCAAAAAATTAAAAAATACGCAGAAAAAACACCCTCGCCAAAAGCGAGGGTGAAATTTTGCAATGATTGCGGAATCAGTCAATTTCAACTGCAATCTTTTCTTCACTGCGAATAGCTGCGCTGCGGGCAATGGTGCGGATAGCCTTGGCAATTCTGCCTTGCTTTCCGATTACTCTGCCCATATCGTTTTCCGCAACGTGGATGTGATAAACGATTGTGCCGTCCTCGGCAGGTTCGTCAACGTCAACCTTTACCGATTCGGGGTCATCAACAAGTCCCTTTGCGATAACAGCAAGTAATTCCTGCATAATAAAAGTCCTTTCAGTTTAATTTAGTCGATGATGCCGTTCTTTTTAAGAAGAGCCTTGACTGTGTCTGTAGGCTGTGCGCCGTTGGCAATCCACTTTTTAACTGCCTCGCCGTCAACCTTAAACTCCGAAGGATTTTTAAGAATGTCGTATGTTCCGATTTCCTCGATAAAACGTCCGTTTCTCGGGTATCTTGAATCTGCTACAACAACTCTGTAATAAGGAGCTTTCTTTGAACCCATTCTTCTAAGTCTGATTTTTACTGCCATAATTTACACCTCTGAAATTTGTTTGTTATATATTCACCAATCTTTTTGATTGAATGAAGTCTTATTTAAACGGCGGCATTCCGCCCATTCCGCCCATCGGCATTCCGCCGAGTCCGGGAAGCATATTGTTCTTGCGTTTTTTGCCTTTTTTGCCCTTTGGCTTCATCTTTTTCATCATTTTTTGCATTTGGTCAAGCTGCTTTAAAAGCCTGTTGACCTCTTCGACGCTCCTGCCCGAACCTGCGGCAATTCTGCGTTTGCGTGACGGATTTATAAGGCTCGGATTACTGCGCTCGGCAGGCGTCATTGAATATATAATAGCCTGAAGCCAGTCGATTTGCCTGTCGTCAATGTCAACGTCATCAAGCTGATGACCAACTCCCGGTATTTTTGCAAGAATACCCTTTAAAGGTCCCATTTTTTTGACCTGTTCAAACTGTTCAAGCAGGTCGTTAAAGTCAAGCTTGTTGCTGAGCATCTTTTTTGCCATTTCTTCGGCTTTTTTCTCATCAAGCTTGTTTTGTGCGTCCTCAATAAGCGTGAGCACATCGCCCATACCCAAAATTCGGCTTGCCATTCTGTCGGGGTGGAAAACTTCAATATCGTCCAGCTTTTCACCTATTCCGGCAAACTTTATCGGCTTGCCTGTAACGGCTCTGACCGAAAGCGCAGCGCCGCCTCTTGTGTCGCCGTCAAGCTTTGTAAGGATAACGCCCGTTATTTCAAGCAGTTCGTTAAAGCTTTTTGCAACATTTACCGCATCCTGACCTGTCATAGAATCAATAACAAGCAATATTTCGTCGGGATTTACTTCCGCCTTGACCTCTTTAAGCTCGTTCATAAGCGCTTCGTCAATGTGAAGTCGTCCTGCGGTATCAAGAATTACAACGTCGTTGCCGTAGTCCTTTGCGTTGCGGATTGCGGCGTTTGCTATTTTTACGGGATTTTCCTTTCCCATTTCAAACACGGGGACGCCGGCTTTTTCGCCTACTACTTTTAACTGATCAATAGCGGCGGGACGGTAGATGTCGCAAGCGACAAGCAACGGACGATGATTTTTTGCTTTGAGCATTTTTGCAAGCTTTGCGGCGTGGGTGGTTTTACCGGAACCCTGCAAACCGCACAGCATAATAACTGTAGGAGGCTTTGACGCAAACTCAAGCCTTGCATTTTCTCCTCCCATAAGTGAAGTAAGCTCTTCATCGACTATTTTAATTACCATTTGAGCGGGAGTCAGGCTTTCCATAACGTCCTGACCGATTGCACGCTCGGTTACTTTGTTTGTGAAATCCTTTGCGATTTTATAGTTTACGTCGGCTTCAAGAAGCGCAAGGCGCACTTCACGCATTGCTTCCCTGACATCGCTTTCGGTAAGCTTACCCTTGCTTTTCAGTTTTTTAAACGCATTGCTCAGTTTGTCTGAAAGTCCTTCAAACGCCATAGTGCCCTCTTATTCTTTAAGTGCGCCTGCCTTTTGTTCAATTTCTAAGGCAAGCGTTTTTATGTTTTCGTCTTGTGATTTGGTTTTGATTTCCCGTGCTATGACCGAAATATCGTCAAGCCCTTGTCTGAGCGATTGAAACTGCCTGAGCAGACCGAGCTTTTTTTCAAAATCAAAAAGCTGTTGTTCACATCGCTTTATGCTGTCGCGCACGCCCTGTCGGGTTATGCCTGTCTGAGCGGCGATTTCCGCAAGCGAAAGGTCGTCGTTGTAGTAAAGCTCAACCGCTTGCCGTCCCGACGGCTTTAACAGCTCGCCGTAAAAGTCAAACAGCAGGGAAACCTCAATGTTTTTTTCCATAGCTGCAGCTCCTCGCTATGAATGAGTGTAAAGCAAATCTCTTTACACCTTTGGTATTATAATACATATATGTCCGTTTGTCAAGTGTAAATACGCAAAAAGGACTGTCGCTGAATGTTAAATGCGACAGTCCCGAAAGAGAGGACAATTACTCCGTTTTATCTTCGTTTGTCTCTGTGGTTTCCGATGCTTTATCGGTTGTGTTGTCCGCTGTGATCTCCTTGAGCTCATCAGCCTTTTCTTCGACCATGTCAACTGCCTTTTCAACAGCTTCCTTAGCGTCGTCAACCTTTTCCTCAGCCATTTTTTCAACGGCTTTTTTCCCTTTACGGATTTTTTCTTTTACATTATCGGCGGTAGATGTTACGGATTCCTTTATCTTTTTAACAGATTCGCCTATGTGTTTGTTAAGGCTTTTTTTCGCCGTTTCTTCTGCTTCCGTAACAGCCTCTGCAGCCGCTTCGGCAGTTTCTTCAATGCTTTCAACATCCTCCTGCACTGCATTATCGGTGCTTTCGGTGTTGATGTTCTCAGCGTTAAATTCAGAGTCTGTGCTTTCGGGAAGAGCCTGATTTTTTTCTTTAACCTTTTTTACGGTATAAACGGTTGCGGCTGCTGCTGTGGCGGCGGCAATCGTTCCGATTGCGCCTATGATAAATCTTTTTCTACTGAGTTTTTTCTTCATAAAAAATCACCTCGATAACTTTGTATAATTATTATATAACAAATATTAAAAAAAATAAATGTACAATATCGAAAAACTGCCTAAAATTTTCAGTCGTTGCCTTTGTTTTACATATGTTTTTTATTTTGCTATACCTGAATCAATTTTTTAATGTGAATAAATGTATGATACCGATAAACAATAAAGTCGGAGGTAATGTCTATGAAAAAAGAAATCAACCCACGAAAGGCGGCTGTTATCGGCTGCGGATTTGTCGGTTCTGCAACGGCTTTTGCGCTTATGCAGAGCAGGCTGTTCTCGGAAATGGTATTGATAGATGTAAATTACGACAAAGCGGACGGCGAGGCGATGGATATTTCCCACGGAGTGCCGTTTGCAGGGCATATGAAAATATATGCGGGCAACTACGACAATATATCCGATTGTGCGGTAATTATAATTACTGCGGGCGCAAACCAAAAGCCTAACGAAACACGTCTTGACCTTGTCAACAAAAACGTAGCGATATACAAAAGTATAATACCCGAAATCACCTGCCGAAATTTTCAGGGCATTTTGCTTATTGTATCCAATCCGGTTGATATACTGACCTATGCGGCGTTAAAGCTCAGCGGTTATACCGAAAACAGGGTTATCGGTTCCGGTACCGTGCTTGACTCGGCAAGACTTAAATATATATTGGGAGAGCATCTTAATATCGACAGCCGAAGCGTACATTCGTTTATAATCGGTGAACACGGCGACAGTGAGATAGCGGCATGGAGCAGTACGAATGTTTCGGGTATACCGCTTGACGACTTTTGTGAAATGCGGGGACATTTTAATCACAAACAAAATATGATAGAAATAGCCGAGGATGTTAAGAACAGCGCTTATGAAATTATTGAAAAAAAGCAGGCCACCTATTACGGCATAGCAATGGCGGTAAAGCGTATATGCGAGTGTATAGTCAGAAACGAAAAATCAATTTTGCCTGTATCCTCAATGATGCACGGAGAGTATGGGATAGAGGACGTTGTTTTGAGTATGCCGTCTATCGTCGGCGCAAACGGATTTGAAACCCACGTTCCCATATCGCTCAACGAGGAGGAAACACGAAATCTTAAAAAATCGGCGGATACGCTCAAAGAAATTGCCGACAGCCTTGATTTGTAATACGCTGAACAAATGTAAAAAAGCCGCACCGATTTTATCGGAGTGGCTTTTATGCTTACTGATACTGTGTGTATAACAAACAGCTTGCTATACAGAATACGGCGACAAGTCCCGATATTGCGTATTTTATGATTTTTGAGTTTAGGCTGTTATTAAGGTTTTTGAGCATAAGCCCCAATCCCATTGCACACAAAACTATAAGCGGAGTACAGTAACGTATGTTGTATGTGCAGGTGAACGGGAACTTAAAGCAGAAGGAATAATATGATATTACAAATACAGAAAATAATATAATATAAAATATCCTTACGGGAAGATCAATGTTGCTTTTTTTTCTTATCATAGAAACAAAAAATGCGACGGTACATATCAAAAACAGAATGATTGACAAATAAAACAGTGTGTATGTCAGTGCGCTGCCGACGTTTGAAAGGTCTGATACGTTTGAGCTTTCGTCAAAAACTGCGGTTTTAAAAAGACCGAGCGTCGGATTGGTTTCTACTCCGTATGTTCCGTGTACAAATGGATAATCAAGCCGTCCCGGAGAAAAGAAATCAAGCAGGCGGGTGCCCAAAGGAAGATTTCCGGAATATTGAAGGTTGTTTTCGCCAAGGTAGGGGATATATGTTACAGGAACCCTGAACATAATAAAATTCCTAAATTGCCACCAAAGTCCGAGCGGCGCACAGATAACTCCGAAAAGCAGATATTGCAGTATGTATTTGAGAATGTTTTTATTGTCCTTTATCAGCGTGTACAAAAACAAAAATGCAATGGGAGGAGCGACAATCCAAGCCGAAAGCTTTGTCATCATTCCCAGACCTACGCAAAGCGCAAGAAAGACAATGTTAATAAAACTGCGGTTTTTATACCATTTAAAAGACCACAATACAGAAAGCAAAATCAGAAGAATTGACAGAATATCGTTGTTGAACGAGCCGCCCAGCCTGATAAAGGTCGGGTGGAAGCACACTATCGACATTGCGATGACAAGAGGAAGATTATTAAGCTTTACTGCTTTGAACAGCCTGTATGAAACGACCATACAAAGCGACGAATAGGTCATAGGCAGGATTTGCAGTGCTTCGCACGCCACGGAATACGGCATCCCGAAAACCGTAAAAAGCCTGAGCAATAAAGCCATAATCATATGATGAAACGGCGGGTGATAGAACTGCCAAACAGTCCTTACGTCAAAATCGGGCAGCACAAGACCGTTGTTGTACCAATATTCGATATAATTTGAATGTCCGCCGTAATCGGTGCCGAAATATCCGACGTCGTGCTGCCTTTGGGTGCTGTCGGTGCATAATACATACATAAGTCTGAGTGCAATTCCGCTTAATATAAGAATTGCAACAAATTCACGGGTGCCGAGGCAACCGCATTTTTTTAAAACATATGCAAGTCCGACCATACCGACAACAAAAAGCAAAAACATAACCGTTACATTATTTTTGCTTAGGTTTATCAAAAATAAGCATATAACTGTATATGCGATTCCCGATATAAACAGTATTGCTGTTTTGCCGATGCTTTTGCCCCTGCCTGCAAAAAGTGCGATAACAGCCGATAAAGCGCCGCCGATAAGCAAAGCGCAGACAAGACTGAAAATGTTGATATTCTCAAGTTGGCAAAGACCGAACGGCAGGGTTAAAATACAGGCTAAAGCCGTACACACATAAGGATGCTTTGCGGCTTTGCAGATAAGCATTTCCATAGAATTTGCTTTAGTGTTTTCCATAATGCTTCTCCGTTACTTTTCGTTTTTGGTTTCGTGATATTCTTTTTCGGTATTCACGTTCCAGACGTCGGTTTTGTCAAGGCTGTTGTTCTTGATAGACTTGACGGCATTTATCGCCGTCAGCATAGAATGATCCATATTGTTGTAGCGGTGCTGACCGTTTCTTCCGACGCAGAAAAGGTTTTTGTATTTGTTGAGATATTCTATCACGTCGTCAAAATTTTCATATGTGTCAAAGTATGCGGGATATGCTTTTTTGACCTTTTCACGGTGGGCGTCAAGCACATTGTCTTTGTCGATAACCCCCATTTTTGTAAGCTCGTTCTTTGCAAATTCGATACATTCTTCATCGCTCATATTCCAAAAGCCGTCGCCCTCTTTACAGAAATATTCAAGACCTATCCAAACGGTGTTCTCGGGCTGTTTTACCATATAAGGCGACCAGTTGTTAAAAATTTGAATACGTCCCAGCTTTACGCCCGTATCCTGAACGTATATCCAGCAGTCGGGAACGATGTTTCCGAGAGTTTTTTTCTCGGTTTCGTTTACAAGGTTAAGCTTGCTTAAAAGCAATCCTACCGTAACAAAGTCGCGGTAGGGAAGCCCCTCTGCGTTATCGGTTATGTTCTTGGGCACTCCGTTCATTCCGCCCACAAGATCCTTGACGGGCATTGACGAGATTACAATGTCGGCGTCAAAGGTTCTTTTTCCGTCCTCGGTTTCACAAACGACGGATTTTATCCTGTCGCCCTCTGTGACAATGTCAACGGCTTTGCAGTTTTTGATAAGAGTTGCGCCTGAAGCCAGGGCTTTTTCGGCGGCAAGCTCCCAAAGCTGACCCGGACCGAACTTCGGATACCAGTATTGCTCAATCAAAGAGGTTTCAACATCTTTGTTGTCCTTTTTTCCGCCGAAGGCCTTTTTGAACATATCCTTTACAAGCGCCCTGACAGACAGCCCTTTGACTCTTTGCGAACCCCAGTCTGCGGAAATTTCACGGGGGTGCCTGCCCCAAAGCTTTTCGGTATAGCCCTCAAAAAACATACTGTACAGTTTTTTTCCGAACCTGTTGATATAAAAGTTTTCGAGCGAGGTTTCGGGAAGCTTATGAACAGAAGATTTCAGATATGAAAATCCGGCTTTCACAGTTGTTGCAAATCCCATATTTTTTATTGTTTGAGGCTTCATACTTATCGGATAATCAAAAAATTTGCGGTTGTAGTAAATGCGTGACACCCTGTCCCTCACGAGCATAACAACATCCTCAGTTTCGGGATCGGGTCCGTTTTCCGAAAGCGGTTTTTCACGGTCAAGCACCTTGTCGTCATAGGACTGAGCGCCCTGAAGCGGCATAAGGTCGCTCCACCACTGCATAATCTCATTGTTTTTTGAAAAAAACCTGTGTCCGCCGATGTCCATTCGGTTTCCGTTATGTCTTACGGTTTGGCTGATACCGCCCAAAGCGTCGCTTTCCTCGATTATCGTGACTTCATATTCATCTTTTCCGTTGTCCTTTAGCAGTTCAACGGCAGCAGTAAGTCCTGCAGGACCTGCACCGATTATCAGTACTTTTTTCATCTAATTGTTTCTCCTTAACGGTTGTCACATTTCGGTTCTCTGTATAGTATGATGCGCCGTGCGGCGTAATTCCAGATAAGTACAATTACTGTCGATATGATCCACACGAGCATATAGTGTAATCCGAGCGCTGTGTGAAACGCCCACAAAAGCGCCTCTTTAATTAACAGTCCTACCACTCCGATTATACCGTAGGTGACAAATTCGCCAAAGGAGTTGGTGCGGCTGCTTTTCTCCTGAAACACAAAAAATTTTGACAGTACAAAATTTGCCGTAAGCCCCAAAGCGAACGCAACGGCTTGTGAAACAAATATCAATACGCTGTTGTCGTCGCCGAAAATAAAGTGTTGAATGAGCCATAGTGCGCCGCCCTCAACAAGAGTTGCAATGCCGCCGACAAAGCAATATCGGAAAAATTGTATAAATACATTATTGGTTTTTGTATAAAAAACGCCTTTAAAATCCAATTTGACTATAAGCGCAAGCAGTTCTTTCAAATTATCACCCTGAATTAAATCAGATTATTACTAAGTAACCACTGATAACTTAATTGCAGAAGTCACCTGCGTAATATGCCGGCGTTACTGCGGCTTGTTTTTCCAACACGGCGAGAAATCTGACAGCGCTATATGCACAAACAACTTAATCAGTGTTTACCTAAACATTATATATAATTCAAATTATGATGTCAAATTCTCCGCTATGTCTCTTACCGCCGTAATAATCGGTTGACAAAAACGCATTTCTTGAGTATAATATCAGTTGTCAAATGCGGGTGTGGTGGAATTGGCAGACACGCAAGATTTTGGTCACACTACCTCGGTGAAACAATTTAATATTTTGATTTTCGTAAGTTTATCTTGTTGAAATACACACGTGCGGGCGTGGCGGAATTGGCAGACGCGCTAGATTTAGGTTCTAGTGTCAACCGATGTGCAGGTTCAAGTCCTGTCGCCCGCACCAGTATGAGTGTTCATAACGGACTTAACGTTGTGAACACTCTTTTTTATTCAATTTCATCCGGTATGTATTCGGTGAGCAGGTTTCGTGCCTGCTCACCTTTCGTCTTATGCTGATCTTGGCAATTATATCTTGAAATACAAGGAGTTTTGTCACAATCTGGCACATTCCGACAGCGGACGATTAAAATTTTTGCTTAAATTCAAAAGCTATACGGTTATAAAAATGTATAATGCTTTGCGCTCACTATTTTGGAGAATTAAAAAATAATTCTATAATAGAATAATGCAATAAATTAACACCTATATACAAAAAATATTGCTGATTTTAGCTTATTTTTTAGTTGACAAAGGCGAAAACCTTTTGTATAATAATAAACAGCGTTTTAATATGCGTTTATGCGGTCAACTTTGAGGTGCAGATATGCTTTTTGAGCTTAAATCCGTCTTTCAGAACGACGGCGAAACAAAAGAGCTTTGCTATAAGCTTGATATGGCGGATATTGATATTGACGGTGTTTTTCCATTCAAAACTCCTGTCGGTGTTACCGCAAAGGCTCACAACAGAGCAAGTCTAATTACTCTTGACATTAACTGTAAATTCGATTATACCCGATTTTGCGACAGATGCGGAAAAGAGTTTACACGGCAAATGGATATGAACTTTTCGCATAAGCTTGCCCAAACTCTTGTTGACGACGGCAATGACGACTATATTGAAACACCCGATTTTAAACTTGAGCTTGACGAGGTTATTGTAACAGATATTCTTTTGTCATTACCTCAAAAGAATTTGTGCAGAAGCGACTGCAAGGGTTTATGCCCTAAATGCGGTCAAAACCTCAACGAGGGGGAATGTTCCTGTGACAAGCGGAATATTGACCCAAGGCTTGAGAGTCTTAAACAGCTTATTAACTAAGAGATATAACATAAGGAGGTCTTTGTAATGGCAGTACCAAAGAGTAAAACATCACACGCAAGAAAGAGCTCAAGACGTTCAACTGTATGGAAGCTTGACGCTCCGACACTTACAACTTGTCCAAACTGCGGTGAGCTTACAGCAGCTCACAAGGCTTGCAGCAACTGTGGTATGTATAACGGCAGACAGGTTATCGTAAAGAAAGATGCACAGTAATCATTTTTGCATTTAAGAACACTATGGGCGGCAGGCATCTGTACGCCCTTTTGTTTTGTCTGTGATTATTTTGGCATACTAATATTAATCTTTATCTGAATTTTTTAATATCTGTTGAGTTAAATTCCGCACAACTGTGTTGTTATGCGAAATTTTCCGTTTACGGCTATTAAAGCTTTAATTAAAGATTATATAGAATTGAGTATAAAACAACTGCTTAACAACGGAAAGGTATTGTGGTTATATGAACAAACCCGTAATAGCCATAGTGGGACGCCCCAATGTGGGCAAATCAACGCTTTTTAACAAACTCATCGGTCAGCGAATGTCCATTGTTGACGACACGCCCGGAGTTACCCGTGACAGAATCTACGGCGAGGTCGAGTGGTGCGGAAAAAAGGCGTTTATTGTAGATACAGGAGGAATTGAGCCGAATTCCGACGATATAATTTTGTCACAAATGCGCCGTCAGGCACAGCTTGCGATTGATACCGCAAGCGCAATAATACTTGTTACCGATTTAAAGTCGGGACTTGTGGCGACTGATATGGACGTTGCTCAAATGCTTCAGAAGTCGGGCAAGCCCGTCGTTCTTTGCGTAAACAAGTGTGACGGAGTGGGTGAGCCGGACCCCGAATTTTATGAATTTTATAATCTCGGACTCGGCGAGCCTGTTCAGGTTTCGGCTGTTCACGGCCACGGCACGGGAGATTTGCTTGACCGTGTGTTTGAGTGCCTTGACTTCGGTGATAATGAGCCTGAGGACGATGAAATAATCAAGGTTGCCGTTATCGGCAAGCCTAATGCGGGAAAATCCTCGCTTATTAATAAGATAACAAACGAAGAACGCTGTATTGTGTCCGATATTGCAGGTACAACAAGAGATACGATAGATACGCTTGTTGAAAACAAGTTCGGCAGGTTCAGCTTAACCGACACCGCAGGACTTCGCCGACAGAGCAAAATATATGATAATATCGAAAAATACAGCATTATCCGTGCAAAAATGGCGATTGAGCGCAGTGACGTATGTGTGATAATGATAGACGCTACCGAGGGCGTGACCGAACAGGACACAAAGGTTGCGGGTCTTGCTCATGAAGCGGGCAAGGCGTGTATTCTTGCGGTCAACAAGTGGGACGCTGTTGAAAAGAACGACAAAACTATGCAGGAATTCCGAAAAAAGCTCGATGCCGATTTTGCGTTTATGTCTTATGCTCCGCAAGTCTTTATCTCGGCAAAAACAGGTATGAGAATTGACAAGCTGTTTGAATTTATTGTGAGCGCAAACGAGTCCGCAGGCCGCCGAATAAGAACGGGTATGCTTAACGAGCTTTTGGCTCAGGCAACGACAAGAGTTCAGCCGCCGTCTGACAAGGGTAAGCGACTAAAGATTTTTTATATGACTCAGGCTTCAACAAAGCCGCCGACATTCGTATTTTTCTGCAATAACGCTCAGCTTTTTCATTTTTCGTATCAGCGTTATCTTGAAAACAGGATAAGAGAGGCGTTCGGACTTGAGGGAACGCCGATAAGAATAATTATCAGGGAACGGGGAGATAAGTAATGGATTTTTATCTGGATTTTTTCGCCGATAATTGGTGGAGATTTATAATTGCGGCGGTTGCGGCATATCTTCTCGGCAGTATAAATACCGCAATCGTCGTTACAAAGGTTGCAACCAAGGGCAGGCAGGATATCCGTGAGCTGGGAAGCGGAAACGCAGGCTTTACAAACGTACTTCGCAGCGTCGGGAAAGTCCCGGCAATAATAACAATAGTGTGCGATGCATTGAAATGTAACATTGCGGTTTTATTCGGCGGATTTATATTTTCGTTTATTGCCGCAGACAGTCAGATATTGTCAAGCGAATTTATTAATTTCGGAAAGTATGTTGCGGGAATTTTCTGCATTTTGGGACATTCCTATCCCGTCTACTTCAGATTCAAGGGCGGCAAGGGCGTTGTTGCCGCCGCCGCACTTATGCTTACGGAGGACTGGCGTGTATTCCTTCTGATAATCGCAACCTTCCTTATAATTTTCTTTGCTACAAAGATAATTTCACTTGCAAGCATAGTTTGTGCGTCGCTGTATGCTGTTTATACATTCCTTATGACATTTCTGTTTGACTATTTGCAGTACGGTTATTCAATAGTATATGTAATTATGTCAACATCTGCGGCTCTGATAATAGGTGTGTTTGTGGTTGTCAAGCACAAATCCAACATCGGCAGACTTATAAGGGGCGAAGAAAAGAAAATCTCCGCTAAAAAGAATTGACGTATTGACCTTGCACAATATTAGTTGTAAAATATATACGGAATATTTTTGAAAGGAAGATTTGCTTGGCAGATTGTATTTTTTGTAAGATAGTTGACGGCTCGATTCCGTCAAAAAAGGTTTATGAGGACGACAAGATACTTGCGTTTTATGACCTTGAGCCTCAGGCACCCGTTCATGTGCTTGTTGTGCCCAAACAGCATATTTGCTGTGCAAACGCCGTGGACGAAACCAACGCCGACGTTGTTGCACATATATTTATCAAGATACCCGAAATCGCAAAAAAGCTTAAACTTGATAACGGCTACAGAATAGTAAACAACTGCGGAGAAGACGGTTGTCAGAGTGTAAAGCATATGCACTTTCATATTCTCGGCGGCAAAAAATTAAACGGTACTATGTGTTGAGGAGAAAAGGAAATGGCTACATACAAAATGAAGATTGCAGGTCTTGAACGTGAGCTTGAGATGTTTCCTGTCAGCAACAAGCTTGACATTGCCGCATTTATTATGTTCGGCGATGTTGAAATCACAAAAAAAGCCGCTGAAGAACTGCTGAAAATTTGTCCCGAACACGATGTTGTTGTAACTGCCGAAGCAAAGGGAATTCCGCTTTGTTACGAAATGGCTCGACAGGGCTGTCAGAATTACGTCGTTGCACGCAAGGGCGTAAAGGTTTATATGCGTAATCCTATTGAAGTACAGGTCCACTCGATAACCACTCAAGATGACCAAGAGCTTTATTTGGGCGAAAATGATGTTGAGTTTTTGAAAGATAAGCGTGTGCTTATTGTTGATGATGTTATTTCAACGGGTGAAAGCCTGAATGCGCTTGAAAACCTTGTTGCACAAACCGGTGCAAAAATTGTCGGCAAGGCTGCCGTGCTTGCAGAGGGCGACGCAAAGGAAAGAAAAGATATAATTTATCTTGAAGAGCTTCCGCTGTTCTTTAAGTAATTTACGGAGAAATTTATGAAACGACTGCTTGGACTGCTTGGACTGATCTACCTTTTTGTTCTTGCGGTCGTTTTTTATTGTTATAGTGCTGCGATTTTGTGGACGGTTGTTATTCTTTCAGTGTTGGCAACGGTTGCAGGATTATTTTTTAAAGTAATTAAAAGCCGCTGTAAGATATTCAATTATATAATTGCGGTCGGGATTACTTCATTGTGTGCCGTTATATCTGTAATTCTTTATACGAACATTGTATATCTGCCTGCGATTAATGATTATTCCGATAAGGAATTAAGTGTCAGCGGCTATGTTTGTGACGAGGTGCAGAGGACTGAAACGTCTTTTAGCTGTACAATACTTGCAGACAAGATAAACGGCGGCGATGCAAATATAAAAATCGGACTTGTTTCATATTCCGATCAGCGGCTTGAGGATTTTGACCGCATAAAAGCAACGATAAAGCCGAGTACAAACGAAAACGATTATATGAAAAGCAAGGGTATATTCCTATCAGTTTATGACGGCGATTTTGAAATAGAAAAAACAGGAGAAAAACAATTTTCGCCTTACGCTTGCGCTGTAGCCGTGCGAAAAACGCTTAAAAATTCACTTGACAGTCTGCTTTCGGATAATCCGTCGTCTTTGTGCAAGGCTGTTTTGCTCGGTGACAAAAAAGCACTTTCATATGATGTCAAGAACAGCTTTACAAAAACCGGAACCTCATTTTTGATAGTGGTGTCGGGAATGCACCTTGCAATCGCGACAGGATTTATTCTTTTTATATTCAAAAAGTTTGTTAAGAATAAAGTTGTTTTGAGCCTGATTGCCCTGATAACGGTTTTTGCCTATTGTGCGGTAACGGGCTTTACTCCTTCGGTAATGCGCTCCGGCATTATGGTGGCAATGACATATATCGGTTCGGTGTTTTTCAGACAATCCGAAAGCATAAATTCACTTGGAGTTGCCGCTCTTGCGCTGACCCTGTTAAATCCGTATGCGGTCGGCGACATAGGTATGCTGCTTTCGTTTTCGGCAACGCTTGGAATAGTGCTATGGTCAAGACCTCTTTCGGATTATGTATCGTCAAAGCTCCGAATAAAGCATAAATTTCCGAGAGCTATTGTTGGAATGCTGTCTGTATCTGTTTCAGCTTCGCTGTGGATAATGCCGATAGTCATACTTGAATTCGGCAGGATTTCACCGCTTGTGGTGTTGATTTCATTTATATGCGAGCCGCTTGTAAGCGCACTTTTGATATGTGCGCTCGTTGCGTCGGTGCTTTACGTCTGCCCGGTTATATCGTTTTTTGCATATCCGTTCGGACTTGCGGCAGGGGTTATAGGCAGACTTACGGTTTTTATAGTTTCGTTTTTCGGAAATATTCCGTTCTGCTCGGTAAACGCCGATAAGCCGTACTTTTATGTTTGGCTTGCGTTGACGTCAGTGCTTGTAATTGTCGGTTATTCCGCAAAAGCAAAGCCTTTCTATGTTAAATCGGCTGTTGCTTTTTCGCTTTCGACGCTGATATTGGGCTGGGCTGTTTTTGCAATTATAAGCTATAATACAACAACGCTCGGCGTTTATTACAGCGGCGGCGGTGTGACTGCCGCAGTCACAAACGGTTACAACGCTACCTTGATTTCCTGCGGAGGGGCAAACGGCAGTAAGGACGATGTTATTGAGAGCATTTCAAAGGATATTACGTCTTTGGATAATATAATAATTCCAAATCAGAAAAATAAGTATTCAAAATACCTTCCGGATCTTTTGGGCGAATTTGACGTTTCAAATGTTTTGGTATATGATAAGGACAGCAATACTCAGGCAATGCTTGAAGAATATGACGGCAAAAAGCGAACGACTTTTGGCGACGATATCAGCTTTTCGCTTTTTATTAATTCGGATACAGCGGACACCGTATATACATTTGACGGCAACACGGTGCAGTATCTTGACTCAAACAAAACGACAATGCTTTTTGTGCCGTCGGGAGCGGATGTTTCAAAGCTTCCCGATAAAGTGCGAAGTGCAGATTACCTGCTTACTGACGGATTGCCCGACAATTATGAATTGCTCGACTGCGGTACGGTAATATATTCGGGAAAAGATGAAAAATTCAGAGAAACAGAAGATGAATTATCATTAATTTCCGAGGATATTATTACGGTGTTTTCGGGAAAAATCAAGATAAATTTTTAACGGAGGTCGCAATGTCGGCTATAAATGAAACAGAACTGAAAAAGCAAATAAAATCACGGCAGTTTGCACCTGTTTATCTGATATACGGCTCTGAGCAGATGTTTGTCAGCCGCTATACCCAAAAGCTTGTTGAGGCAGTCGCAGGAAAAAATCCGCCTGAATTTAACTATCATTCGTTTGGCGGACAGATGAATCTTGAAGAATTTGCCGCCGCAGTTCAGGTAGTACCGTTTATGTGCGAATACAACTGTGTTGTGGCAACGGATATATTTTTTGATATGATGAAGCCGTCGGAGCTTGACGATCTTAAAGCTATAGTCGAAGGCGTTTCGGACGGTACTGTGCTTATAATTTCAATGCCGACCTATGTTCCGAAAAAGCAGGAAAAGGCGTTTTTGTCGCTTGTCAGGACGATTGAAAAAAAGGGAGCAGTCTGCAAATTTGAAAAGCTCAGCCAATCCGTGATTGAACGCTATATAGCAAAATGGGCAAATGAAAACGGCAAGCTGGTCTCGCATATAAATGCGGCAAGGATTATCTCATATTGCGGTCAGGATCTTAATTTGCTGAAAAACGAGGTCAATAAGCTTTGCGCCTATGCTTCGGGTGAGGAAATCTCACTTGACGATATAGACAAGCTTACAACGGTAAATAACCTTGAAATAAAGATTTATGCGATGACCGGCGCAGTATTGAACAACGACGGTCAAAGGGCGTTTAATACTCTTAATACGCTGATGAATCAGGGTGAAAAGCCTGTGTTTATATTCAGCGCGCTCGCCTCTGCCTATGTTGACGCCTACAGGGTAAGGGTAGCCGATGAATGTGGAATAATTCAAAATGATTTTATTTCGGATTTTAAGAGTTATAAAAACAAGTCTTTTGTTCTCAGAAATGCAAGAAACGCTACGCGCAGAGTATCAACCGAGGCACTGAGAAAAAGTCTTGATGTGCTTGTAGAGGCGGAAACCACGTTAAAGACCGGTATGAAAGATATCAAAAACACATTTCAGCCGTTTATGGAACAGACCATTGCTCAGCTTTTGCTGATTGCAAAGGAGGGCAGAGTGTAGTTGATAAAGATAAAGGAAGCCGTTATTGTTGAGGGCAGATATGACAAGATAAAGCTTTCGTCTGTTATTGACGCCCCGATAATCGAAACCAACGGATTCAGGGTGTTCAATGACAAGGAAAAGCAAAACCTAATCCGCCAAATTGCCGAAGCGAGAGGAATACTCGTGCTCACCGACAGCGACGGCGCAGGCTTTGTTATACGCAACTTTCTTAACGGTGTAGTTGACAAAAGCCGTATAAAGCACTGCTACATTCCTCAGATTGAGGGCAAGGAAAAGCGCAAGCCGCAAAAAAGCAAAGAGGGCTTTTTGGGTGTTGAGGGCGTTGACGACGATGTTATAATTGAGGCTGTACGCAAAAGCGGAGCAACCGTAATCGGTGAAAGTCATAGTCAGGAACGGCAGATAACAAAGTCCGATCTTTTTTGTCTTGGACTTACAGGTTCGGAAAACGCCGCAAAAAACAGAGAAAAACTGTTGAAGCATCTCAATTTGCCTTGCTATCTTTCGACAAACGCCGTTCTTACCGCACTTAACTGCTTATATTCACCGGAAGAATTAAAATTGATTTTAATTGAATTGGAAATAAAATAAAAAATTTATAAAGTATAAAAATCACCGGCTTTTCCAAAACTAAAGTCGGTGATTTTATGTTAAAAATTAAGCTCAAGAATACCGTAAAATTGTTTTTGTTCGGCGGAACAGGCTACGGCTTGCTTGAAATATTATGGCGGGGAAAAACCCATTGGACAATGGTGCTTACAGGCGGAACGTGTTTTGTGTGGCTTATAAATTTGTTCAAGAAATGTTCGGGTATGAAAATGTCAAAAAAATGTCTGCTCGGAAGCGCAGTGATAACCGCCTGCGAATTTGTATGCGGTTGTGTCGTAAACCTCAAATATAAAATGAACGTGTGGGATTATTCTAACTGCCGTTTTAATATTAAGGGACAGATATGCCCGTTTTACAGTATGCTTTGGGCACTTCTCTGTATTCCGATAAGTGCGGTTTGTTCGGTTGTATGCAAAAAAGAAAAAGGGTGATTATTCATCGCCCTTTCCGTCCTTCTCTTTATTTTTATCATTTTTATCATCTGCGTTATCTGACTTTTCTTCATCAAGCTTTTTAACAACAACACGCAAAATCCTCTGATTTTTGACCTCCATAACGGTAAACCTGAAACCGTGTGCGTCAAAGCTTTCGCGCTTGTGCGGAATAGTTCCTGCGTGTTCAAGTATAAATCCGCCTACGGTTACCGAATCGCTTTCGATAGAATCCTCGTCCATATCAAAAAGTCCGAGCATATCCGAAAAGTCCATATCTCCGTTTACCAAAAATTCGTTCTTACCGATTTTGTAGTAATTGTGCTCGATCTCCTCGTCCTCGTCCCAGATGTCGCCGACGATTTCTTCAAGCAGATCCTCCATAGTAACAATACCGAGTGTTCCGCCGTATTCGTCGGTAACAATGGCAAGGTGAATTTTTGTGCGTTTAAATGCGCTCAGAATTTTTGAAAGCTGCTGTGACTTAAACACAAAGTACGGCGGTTGAATAATCTGGTCCAACTGCGGTGCTTTGCCGTCTGCAAGCGATTCAAGGTAATCTCTTGTATGCAGGATACCTATTATATTGTCGATCGTGTCCTTATAAACGGGAATTCTCGAATATCTGTTTTCAATGATAATATCTTTTATCTTGTCCTGACTGTCCTCGATGTTGATGAATGTAACGTCAACCCTCGGCGTAAGAATTTCTTCGGCGGTCGTTTCGTCAAAGTCAAGCGCAGAGCGTACCATTTCGCTTTCGCTTTCTTCAAGAACGCCTTCTTCTTCAATGCTTTCAACAATATATTTCAGTTCGTTTTCCGTAACCGACGGCTTTTCTTCCTTGCTTCCCGCTATTTTAAGAGCAAGAGTCTTAAGTTTTGAAAAAACGAATATAAAAGGTGTTAGAATTATTGTTAAAATCTTCAGAAGTCCGGCAACCTTTGCCGAATAGCTGTCACAGTGTTCCTTTGCCACGCATTTAGGCAAAATCTCACCGAAAGTAAGAACCAAAAGCGTTGTTGCACCGGTTGCAATGGCAGAACCCATATCGCCGAACAACTTAAGACAAAGTACAGTTGCGATGGAGGAAGATGCCAAATTTACGATGTTGTTGCAAATAAGTATGGCGGTAAGTGCATTGTCAAAGTGGTTGATAATGTACAGCACGTTTTTTGCGGTTTTATCACCGTTTTCTGCTTTTTGCTGAACTCTTATTCTGTTGACAAATGAAAATGCGGTTTCGGTTGCCGAAAAGAATGCCGACAGTATAATAAGTATTGCAATAGCGACAATCATAACAACTTCTTCTGATGACAAGTGAATATCACTCCATATATAAAATATTATATCTATATTACTATAATTCTTTTAAATAATTATTACATATAAGAAAAAAGAATAAAAAGATTGAAAAATATCGGCATAAATGTTATAATCTAAGTACAGTTGACGCTCTTTTGCAACGGTTGCAATTTGTCGCAAGCTTCAACCATGCAAGAAAACCGTAGCATTGCTCAGATTTGAATAATTTAAAACTGTATTTAATGTGTTTTGCAAACAGAACAAAATCGGTATTTAAATTTGTATATGGCATAAAATTTAAATATACATTTTACGGCACTTTCGGGAGAAAATAAATTCCGGAGGTGTTACTATGTCGCAAAAGCACAAAAACTCACACCATAACCGCAGTGATAAGGACGACTTCGTTAAAAATCCCTGCGATGACGACGTAAATTGTTCCGAGGAAAACGAAAGGTCAAATTATGACCGTATAGAAGATACCGGATCGGTGCTGACCTGCCGAAATGGCGGCGTTATTTACTGCCTTACCATAATCGGTCAGATTGAGGGACATTATATTCTTTCTCAGCAAAACAAAACCACAAAGTATGAGCACGTTATTCCGCTTCTTGTATCAATAGAAGAGGACGAGAGAATCGACGGACTGCTTGTTCTGCTGAATACCGCAGGAGGAGATGTGGAAGCCGGACTTGCGATAGCCGAGCTTATTTCCGGAATGAAAAAGCCGACGGTTTCAATAGTCCTCGGCGGAGGTCATTCTATCGGTATACCGCTTGCCGTAGCCGCAAAAAAGAGCTTTATTGCAAAAAGTGCTTCAATGACGGTTCATCCCGTCCGCACAACAGGGCTTACTCTGGGCGTTTCGCAGACGTTTGATTATTTCAAAAAGATGCAGGACAGAATTACTACCTTTGTATGTGAAAACTCAAATATCACAAAAGGAAGGTATAATCAGCTCGTTTTGAATACAGGCGAGCTTGTTACCGACATCGGAACGATACTTGAGGGACAGGAAGCGGTTAAAGAGGGACTTATCGACAGCGTCGGAACGGTGTCGGACGCAATAGATGAGCTTTATGCAATGATAGAGCAAAAAAAGGCAAACGAAAAAAAGAAAACCAAGCCCAAAAGAGAACAGGAAAAAGCAAATTAAAATCACCGCAGCTCCGTTTCTGGAGCTGCAGCGGTGAATATATTACATATCGGATAAAAGGAGTACATATTATGACGATTTTAGACGCAATAATTCAGGGCATTGTGCAGGGACTTACCGAATTTTTGCCTGTATCATCAAGCGGTCATCTTGCAATAACCCAGCATATTTTAGGCACCGACGGCAACAGCAACCTTTTCTTTAACGTAATGCTTCACGTCGGAACATTAATAGCTGTAATTGCGTTTTATCACAAGCTGATATGGAATCTTATCAAAGAATTTTTCAGAATGATAAAGGATATTTTTACCGGCAAATTCAAGTGGAGTCAAATGAACTATGAGCGCAATCTGATAGTGATGCTGATAATCGGACTTTTGCCGTTGTTTTTGCTCTTTTTACCGATTCCGGGAACAGACATGAAGGTCAAGGATTTTGCCGATGTTCTTTCCGCAAGTCCCTTGCTGATAGTGCCGTCGGTTGCGCTTATCGTTACAAGCGTGCTTCTTATGGTGGGAATTATCTGCAACCGCAAAAACTCCTCCGGAAGCTTTAAACACCTTAAAAATTCGTCGGGCAGCGGCGCAGGACGTGAAAATTATACTGTCCTTGACGCTGTTTGCGTAGGTCTTACTCAGGCTGTAGCCGCAGTTTTTCCGGGACTTTCACGTTCGGGTTCAACTCTTGCTGTGGGTGAAATGAGAGGTATAAACAAGCAAAAGGCTCTTGACTATACATTTGTGCTCGCAATTCCGTCAATTCTTGCAGCGGCGCTTTTGGAGGGCGTTGACGCCTTAAAAACTCCCGGAGCGATAAGCATCGATCCGCTTATGATAATCATAGGACTTGTTGTATCGGGCGTTGTCGGATACCTTTCGATAGTTATTTTCAAATGGTTCTTAAAATCCGATAAAATGATAATTTTTGTAGCATACACGGCTATTGTCGGCGTGGTATTCCTTGTGATTTCATTAATAGAGATGAATACGGGTGCAAACCTCTTTACGGGCGCACCGATAGTATTTAATTAATAGTAGAATAGTAGGAGTGATTTTGATTGTCAGCAAAAAAGCAGACAACAAAAAGACAAAAATCAAATAAAAAAAGCGCTGCTAAATCTAAGCCTAAAAGAAGCAACGCACAAAGGACCGCCCAAAAGACGGCAAAGCACGGACTTAGCCCAAGGGTAAGAGCAATACTTTTCGGCACGCTTGCGGTTTTGTTTACAACAATGATTCTTGTAAAGGGCGAAAACGTCTGGACAATGATCAGAGGCTTCTTTTTCGGAGTATTCGGACTGGGGATTATTCTTGTTCCAGTATTTTTTGTGTATCTCTGTATAATTACCGAAAAAGAGCAGAATATTTCACGCCTCAGAATCAAAGTTTTGCTTTGTGTACTTACCGTGCTTTTTGCAGGCGCAACGGTTTACGTTATATGCGGAGCGCAGTTTAATACCGAGAGCAATAATTTCTTTTCCTGTCTTGGCAACCTGTATCTTCAGGCTTCGGATGCAGAAAATTACTTTAATTTCAGCTGTGGTCTGATAGGCGGTATCTTAGGCTATCCCTTAGCGGCACTTTGCGGAAATACCGCAGCGCTAATCGTGTGCATACTCTTCACGGCAGCCTGCATTTTCTTGGTTGCAAACCTTTCGATAAAAGATATTGCCGCCGCAGCCTCACGCAAGGTCACATATGTTCGTGAGGAGGCTGAAAAGCACGCCGAAAAGCGCAGAGAAAGGCGCGAACTCAGGCGCAGACAGCCCGATGATACCGACGTTGGTTCGGCGGACTATTCTTCGAGTCAAAACACGGACGCAATAGATATTCCGCTCGATGATGTAAAGTCACGCCGCAAGAAGAAAAAACACATAAATAAAAACACAAGCGGCATTGACATAGATTATGTTGATGCAAGCGAGCAGAACGCCGCCGACAAGGATCTGTCGGTCGATCTGCTTAATATCATTAACCGTGCAAGCAAGCCTCTCGGAGAGGACGCAGACACCACGGTTGAGGACATTGCAGGCGATATTTCTCAGGAGAAACGCTCCAAACGTATGACCGAGGGGGCAAAACAGCCTGACCCCGAAACCGTGCCTGTTCCTCTTGATTCTGCTCAGGATAAGCCTGAGGGACTTGATGACGCAGGATACAGGGTTGACAGTCCCGAAGATGTAACAAGCCAAAAGAAGGTTTATCATTTTCCGCCGATACAGCTTTTGAAGCCCAACAACAATAATAACGACCGCTCTGCAATGGAGGAGATGCAGAATAATTCCAAAAAGCTGATCGAAACGCTCAACAGCTTTGGTGTAAACGCAAGCATAACCAATATCTGCCGAGGACCGTCGGTAACAAGATACGAGCTTCAGCCCGCTCCCGGCGTAAAGATAAGCAAAATAACCAATCTTTCCGACGATATAGCCCTGAACCTTGCGGCAAACGGCGTGCGTATCGAAGCTCCGATTCCCGGTAAGGCCGCTGTGGGTATCGAAGTGCCTAACAAGGTCGTAAGTATGGTGTCAATGCGTGAGCTTATTGATTCCGACAAATTCAGAAATTCAAAAAGCAGGCTGACCTGTGTTCTCGGACGCGACATTACGGGCGATATAGTGGTTGCGGATCTTGCAAAAATGCCGCATTTGCTTATTGCGGGTACTACCGGTTCAGGTAAATCCGTTTGCGTGAACTCGATACTGATGAGCATACTATTCAAGGCAACGCCCGATGAAGTAAAGCTGCTGCTTATTGACCCCAAAATGGTAGAATTTTCAAAGTACAAGGGTATTCCGCATCTTCTTGTTCCCGTTGTTTCCGACGCCAAAAAAGCGGCGGGCGCACTTGCGTGGGCAGTAAACGAAATGCTTCAAAGATATAAGATATTCTCGGAATTTGACTGCAAGGATATAGACTCCTACAACAGTCTTATTGACAAAAACCTTGATTACATATCCAAGAATCCGCCTGTTGAAAACGAAGAAGGCGAGATGATACAGCCTGTTATGGAGGTCAACGGACTCCCTGTTGCAAAGGAAAAAATGAGCCGCGTCGTTATCGCTATTGACGAGCTTGCCGACTTGATGATGGCGGCGCCGAGTGAGGTGGAGGATTCTATCTGCCGACTTGCCCAAATGGCCCGTGCCGCAGGAATGCATCTTATTCTTGCAACCCAGCGTCCTACCGTAAATGTAATTACGGGTCTTATCAAGGCGAATGTGCCGAGCCGTATTTCGCTTAAAGTAAGCTCAAATATGGATTCAAGAACGATTCTTGACCAGGGCGGCGGTGAAAAGCTTATCGGCAGGGGCGATATGCTCTTTGCCCCGGTAGGTGCGCCTAAGCCTATGCGTGTTCAGGGGTGTTACGCCTCCGATGAAGAAATCGAGGGTGTTACCTCATATATCAAAAAGTCTTATTCGGCTCAGTATAACGCCGATATTGAGGAAAAGATAAAACGAATTGCCGCCGAAGAAATCGCAAACGGCAAAAAATCGGGCGGCGGTGCATCTGCCGAGGACGACGGACTTGACGTTGACTCCAAAATGGACGAGGCAATACAGTGCGTAATTGAGGCAGGACAGGCCTCAACCTCACTTATACAGCGCAGGCTCAAGGTCGGCTACGCAAGAGCGGGACGAATGATCGACGATATGGAACAGCTCGGAATTGTAGGACCACATCAGGGGTCAAAGCCGAGAGATGTTCTTATGACCTACAATGAATGGCTTGAACGCCGAAATGTACTTCAAAACAGATCCGAATAAAATAGTCAGGAGGGTGAGTTATGGCTTTTTTGCCTATGAACAGGCAAGAGGTTGCCGACCGTGGCTGGGACAGCGTTGATTTTGTCTATGTCTGCGGCGACAGCTATGTCGACCACCCTTCTTTTGGTGCGGCAATAATCACAAGGGTACTTGAAGACTGCGGTTGTCGGGTTGCGTTTCTTGCTCAGCCAAATTGGAAAAACGACAGCGACTTTACTCAATTCGGAAAACCAAAACTCGGTTTTATGGTGTCGGCAGGCAACATTGACAGTATGGTAGCTCACTACACGGTTGCGCTTCGCAAACGGCACGACGACGCCTATACGGCAGGCGGCAAAAACGGAAAACGTCCCGACAGGGCGGTTACGGTATATTCAAATATCATTCGCAGGCTTTACCCCGACAGCCCGATAATCATCGGCGGACTTGAAGCTTCGCTCAGAAGATTTGCTCACTATGATTATTGGAGCAACAGCGTTATGCCGTCCGTACTTTTTGACAGCAAAGCCGACATATTGGTATACGGTATGGGTGAACTTCAGACAACAGAAATAGCAAAACGTCTGGGCGAGGGCTATCCCGTTGAATCGCTGTATGATATTAAGGGCATTTGCCATAAGATAAAAACAAGCGATTATGTGCCCAAATCCGTTGTTGAACTTCCAAGCTATGAGCGTGTAAAAGAAAGTAAGCGTGATTATGCCATAGCTTCACGCAAGGAGCTTGACGAGGCGGACGCTGTGCGCGGAAAAACGCTTATCCAACGGCACGGTGATTATATTCTTGTGCAAAATCCGCCTATGCCGCCGCTTAACACAAAACAGCTTGATTATGTCTATTCTCTGCCGTATGAACGGGGATACCCTAAATGCTATGAAAAGCTCGGCGGTGTGCCGGGAATAAACGAGGTATTGTTTTCGATAACGCATAACCGAGGCTGTTTCGGTGCGTGCAACTTTTGTTCGCTTGCATTTCATCAGGGACGTGCCGTTACCGTAAGAAGCGAGCAAAGCATAATTGACGAAGCAAAATTATTTCTTAAAGATTCCGGATTCAAGGGGATTATCAGCGACGTGGGAGGACCTACGGCAAATTTCCGTTTACCGTCCTGCGAGAAGCAAAAAAGACTTGGACTTTGCAAGTCAAAAAAATGCCTTGCGCCAAAAACCTGCCCTAATATGCAGGTGTCGCACACCGAATATCTTGATATTCTGCGAAAGCTCAGAAATCTTGACGGCATAAAACGTGTGTTTATCCGCAGCGGAATACGCTTTGACTATCTTATGGAAGATGAGAGCGATGAATTTTTGCAGGAGCTTGTAAAGTATCATATAAGCGGTCAGCTCAGAGTTGCTCCCGAACACTGTTCGGCGGCTGTACTTGATAAAATGGGCAAACCGCATATCGAGGTCTATAAAAAATTCTGCGATAAATTTTACAGGTATACAAAAATTGCTCACAAGGATCAGTATGTAGTACCGTACCTTATGAGCTCGCACCCGGGTTCAACGCTCAGGGATGCAGTTGAGCTTGCGCTGTTTTGCAAGCGTGAAAATATTCACCCAAAACAGGTGCAGGACTTTTATCCCACTCCGGGTACCATATCAACAAGTATGTTCTATACGGGGCTTGACCCATACACTCTCAAAGAGGTTTATGTTCCTAAGTCCGAGAGCGAAAAGGCAATGCAGCGTGCACTTTTGCAGTATTTTATCCCCGAAAACAAACCGCTTGTAGTCAAAGCCCTTATCAAGGCAGGACGGCGTGACCTTATCGGCAATACAAAGCAGTGCCTTGTAACTCCTCTTGCGGGTCAGAGCGCAGGCGGATATAAAAAATCCGCAGGCTCTCAGGGGAAAACCAACGGAAAGAACAGGGATAAGTATGCAAAATACAGGCGAAAAAACAAAAAGTAAATCTAAGAGAATTATCATTTCCGTTTTTGCGGCTGTTCTAATCTTATGCACATTGTTTATCACATTCGGCGAGGGCTTCGGTATGCCCGGTTGGAGCGAAATATACGCCTTTTTCGGCGTGAGCGAGGATTTGGACGCTGAATTTTCCGCATGTTTTCTGAGCGTCGGAACATCCGACGCCTGTCTTGTAAAATGCAGGGATAAAACTCTGCTTGTCGATACGGGGCTTAGGCTCAGCTATGATAAGATATATGCATTTTTTCGCAGGCACAACATTACACATATTGATACAATGGTGCTTTCTCACGCCGACAGAGATCATATCGGCGGTGCGGCAAAGGTGCTTGATGATTTTGATGTTGAGTCGGTTTTGATGCCGCAAATTCCCGACGAACAAATCCCCGACAGCGTGGAATACAGCGAGTTTCAAAGCTCTCTCAAAGAAAATAATCTCAGCGTTATTTATCCCAAAACCGGAAGTGAATTGAAAATAGGAGATATGACGCTTGAATTTATTATGCCAGAAAAATCCTATGGCAGTATCAACGACAATTCGCTTGTTTTTAGGCTTAACTATAAAAATAATTCGATTTTGTTTACAGGTGATATTTCAAGCAAAGTTGAAGAAGATATACTTAATTCCGATACAGAATTAAAATCCGACATTTTAAAGGTCGCCCACCACGGCAGCAAAACCTCGTCCTGCGAGGAGTTTCTTTCGGCGGTCGCTCCCAAAATATCGGTCGTCAGTTCGGGAAGATCAAGCAGTAATCTTCCCGATTACACAACAATGGCACGGATTGATAAATACAGCGACGAGCTTTACTGCACCGCTGAGGACAGAACCGTTGCAGTAACCTCAGACGGCAGCATTCTCACCGTTCGCACAGGATATTAGGGCTTGACCTTATTTAAAATACATATTATACTAAATTAAGTATTACTTTGCAGGAACGGTTTTATCGTCCTGCTGCGGTAATACATCTTTATAACATTTACATACCAAGAAAGGAATAGATTGATGGGAGTATATGAAGAACTTGTTGCAAGAGGACTTATTGCACAGGTTACCGACGAAGAAGAAATAAAGGAGCTTGTAAACAGCGGCAAGGCTACGTTTTATATAGGCTTTGACCCGACAGCAGACAGTCTGCACGTCGGTCATTTTATGGCACTGTGTCTTATGAAGCGTCTGCAAATGGCAGGCAACAAGCCGATAGCGCTTGTCGGCGGCGGCACAGGTATGATTGGCGATCCGTCGGGCAGAACCGATATGCGCCAAATGATGACAAAGGAAACAATTCAGCATAACGTTGACTGCTTTAAAAAGCAGATGAGCCGTTTTATTGATTTTTCTGACGGCAAGGCGCTTATCGTAAACAATGCAGATTGGCTTCTTGACCTCAACTATGTTGAACTTTTGCGTGATGTCGGCGCTTGCTTCAGCGTAAATAATATGCTTCGTGCCGAGTGTTACAAGCAGAGAATGGAAAAAGGACTTTCCTTCCTTGAATTTAACTATATGATAATGCAGTCATACGATTTTTATGCACTATATCAGAAGTACGGCTGTAATATGCAGTTCGGCGGCGACGACCAGTGGAGCAATATGCTCGGCGGTACTGAACTTATCAGGCGCAAGCTCGGCAAGGACGCATATGCAATGACAATTAATCTGCTGCTCAATTCCGAGGGCAAGAAAATGGGCAAGACTCAGTCGGGCGCAGTATGGCTTTCTGCCGAAAAGACCTCGCCGTATGATTTTTATCAGTATTGGCGCAATGTTGATGACGGAGATGTTATCAAGTGTCTTAAAATGCTTACATTCCTTCCGCTTGAACAGATTGATGAGCTTGCAAGGCTTGAGGGCAGTGAGGTAAACAAGGCAAAGGAAGTTCTTGCCTATGAGCTTACAAACCTTGTACACGGCAAAGAAGAAGCCGACAAGGCACAGGAGGCGGCAAGAGCGCTTTTCGGCAACAAGGCGGATACCGACAATATGCCGTCAACCGAGTTTACTGCCGACGACTTTGCGGATGATGAAATAGCAATTCTTGATTTGCTTAAAAAATGCTCGCTTATCCCGTCAAACAAAGAGGGAAGACGTCTTATAGAGCAGGGCGGTATTTCCGTTGATGATGAAAAGATAACCGATGTTTATGCAAAAGTCGGAAAACAATCATTTGAAAAGGGTTATGTAATCATCAAAAAGGGCAAAAAGGTATTCCATAAGGCAATTTTAAAGTAAGACGGAAAACAAGGGGTTAAAAATGAAGAAGTTAATGCACGAATTTAAAGTGTTCATAATGCGCGGCAACGTGCTTGACCTTGCGGTCGGCGTAATAATCGGCGCAGCATTTCAGGCAATAGTAACCTCGTTGACGAACGACGTTATATCGCCGATACTCGGTATTTTTGGCGGAATGAATTTTGACAACCTTTCAATAGATATAAACGGCGCAACGCTCGCCTACGGAAAATTCATTACAGCAGTTATCAACTTTTTGATAATGTCGCTGGTAATTTTCCTTATCGTGAAGCTGGTGAACAAAGTTTTGTCGCTCGGTAAAAAGAAAAAGCCCGAGGAAGCGCCAAAAACAAAAGTTTGTCCTTTCTGTATGAGTGAGATCGACATAAAGGCAACGAAATGCCCGCATTGCACAAGCGATTTACCCATAGAGCAAACAGAATAAATACTTATTACATAAAAATACGGCGGTCTGAACTCAGATCGCCGTATTATTGTTATCAAATTATTATCGGTTACATAACAAATAAAAATACAATTCCGCAGAGGATTGCTATGGCTGCGCCGACTATGACATCACGCACATAATGCACGCCTGCAAATATTCTTGATAGGGATATAAGCATCGCAACCGCCATATACAAAATTCCTGCCCAAACATTGACCGACAGCATTGTCATCGCAATAATAAATGCGCTTGCCGTATGGCGGCTCGGCATACTGTCAGGCTCTGATTTTTTTCCTATAACGGGAGCAACTCCGTAATAATCATAAGGGCGTTGCTCTTTTATAATTTTTCTGAGTATCGTAACAAGCACAAAAACCGCCGCAGGTACAATGAGCGTTTCCCAAAACGCATCTTTCTTCCAAAAGAATGTAAAAAACAGCAGGAGCGGATAGCTTATAAATACAAGCAATGGCAAAGCCGTGTATATAACCTTTAAAATCCTGTTTGCGGCTTTATTATTTTTAAAATAATCAGTCATTTTGATATATTGTTCCCGATTGATTTTTTACATCTCCCAAAGCTTTGTTATTCAGATTTTACCATAACATTCAGACTATTTCAATATTGTATTTTTCAAACCAGCAGTCAATCTCTATAATATAAGCCAGAATCTGCGGGGCCTGCATAAGCTGACCGTACCAGGGTGTTGTGATTTTATCGGGGTGTTCGATGATACTTTCAACCGCTTCTTTGTTTAGCATATCGGTGAGCGCATTTTTCTTTTGCAGAATTTTTCTTACCCGTTTTGCACATTCCTCAAAATAAATCGGATTGTGCGTTTTTGGGTAAGGACTTTTCTTTCGCCAACATATTTCATCGGGCAAAATATCCTCAAACGCCTTGCGGACGATTCCCTTTTCACGGTTGCCCCACGCCTTTAGCTCCCACGGCATATTGTACGCATACTCAACCAGCCTGTAATCGCAAAACGGTACTCTGACCTCTAGCCCGCTGTACATTGAGCATCTGTCCTTGCGCTCCAGCAGGCATTGCATAAACCAGTAAAAATTAAGGAAAAACATCTCACGCATACGCCTGTCGATTTTGGTATCGCTCTTTAGCTTAGGTGCAAGATTTATTGTGTCAAGATATTTTTGACGCACATAATCGGCGCCGTTTTTCAGCACGCCGTCCTTTAAGATGTAGCTTCTCACATCTTGACTGCGCGACCAAGGAAAACAATCCTCAAACAGAATTTCGTGGTTGTGATACCAAGGATAACCGCCGAAAAGTTCATCGGCACATTCACCCGAAAGCGCAACGGTAAAATCCTTTTTTATTTCCCTGCAAAACAGCAAAAGCGAGGAATCAACGTCAACATAACCCGGCAAATCCCTTGCTTCAACGCTGTCATAAAGTGCGTCGGCAAGCAATGCGTTGTCAAGGATTATTTCACGGTGCTTTGAGTCCGCATTTTTTGACATAAGCGAAATGAATTCATAGTCGGGAGTGGGTTGAAACAGGCTCTTTTTAAAGTACTTTTCATTGTCCCGATACTCTACCGAATAGGTGGATATTCTGCCGAGCTTGTGTTCCTTATGATAATTTGAAGCGGTTTTTACAATAATACTGCTGTCCAGCCCGCCCGACAGGAAGAAGCACATAGGCACGTCGCTTACAAGCTGACGTTCTATTGCGTCGGTCAGCAGATAACGGGTTTTTTCAACGGTCTGCTGTTCACTGTCGGAGTGTTCTATGGCTCTGATTAAAAAATACTTGCTTATCGTCAGTTTATTGTCTATATATTTTGCACATTCGCCGGGTTTCAGTTCCCTGACTCCCTTAAATATTCCGCAGGACGGCGTTCGTGCAGGTCCTAAGAAAAATATCTCGTACAACCCCTCCTCGTCAATTTGAGGCTTGACAACGCCGCTTGCAAGCATTGATTTTATTTCGGAAGCAAACATAAGACCGCCGTTGTATTCATAGTAAAACAGCGGTTTTACACCGATTTTGTCCCTGCAAAGAAACACCGATTTGTCATCTGTATTGAAAATTGCAAAGGCAAATATTCCGTTAAGCTTTTCGGGGCATTTGTCGCCGTATTTGATATAGGTCTTAAGCACAACCTCTGTGTCCGAATGTCCTCTGAATCTGAATCCGTCGGCTTTTAGTTCTTCACGCAGACCTTCGGTGTTGTAAAGCTCTCCGTTGTACACAATCACATATGTTACGCCGTCGTGTGATACAACCATAGGCTGTTTGCCGTTTTCTCTGTCTATAACAACAAGTCTCCTGTGAATAAGGGCGGTGTCCTTGTTGATATATATTCCGTTTTCGTCCGGTCCCCGTCTGTCAAGTGTTTGGGACATTCGATTCAAAGTTTTAAGTCTGTCAGCCATATTGCTGTTTTTTTCTATCCATCCTGCAATACCACACATAAAATACCTCCATAAAATTTCAGTTTGTTCTATATGATTTGAGTGTAAACAAAAAGCATATCGCAACCCCGACAAGCACGATTCCGGAAATTATACTGCCGCCGAAAATTCCTGCACTTTGAACTGTCGAACTTGAAAAAACCGCAGCTTCGGTCGGAAACAAAAGAATTCCGATATGTGTAAGCAATGCGGTTATTGCACCCTGAATAATTCTTGTGACGAAAAATAGGAGCTTCTTAGGCTTTACGCTTCCCAATGCCGAAAAAATCTGAAAGTGCACGCACAATCCGCCAAAGCCTATTGCAAAAGCGACGAGTTCAACGGGACTGTTTTGAGAAATATTTTTTACCGCCGTACAAACTTCCAGCAGGCAGTACATAAGACTTTTTGTACCGCTGTCAACTGTAAGTTCTCCCAAAATAGCCGTATAAGCCGAGAAAATCACAACAAAGGCGCAGATGTTGAGCATACCCTTTGAGCTGTCTGCGGCGGCTTCGACAAGCGCCGACGAAAACGGCAGGGGAGTGTTCCTGCTTGCGGACAGGGAATTATAACTCGCCTTATTTTTATCAAAAAAGTTTATTGCAATGCCGAGAATAACGACAGACAGCATCTGCGACACAAGAATTATCAAGCCTAATTTTTCGTTTTGGTACAGCGATGTCCCCACAAAATTTACGATGAACCCCGGTCCTGCACAAACCGCAAACAGTGCCGCCTTTTCTGACTCTTTTTCACTTACCGCACCGCATTTTTTCAGTGCGGAGATCCCTCTTGCGCCCACGGGATAACCGCCTATCATACTCAGCAGGATTATCGGTGCAAAGCTGCCGTTAAGACCGAACAGCACGCTTGTCAGTTTGCCAAACGGTTTGCCTATCTGCTGAGCCAAACCGCTTTTTATCAAAAAGCTTGCCGCCGCCATAAAAGGAAACAGCGACGGAATCAAAACATTAAAACAAAAACCGATTCCGTTTTGTGCGCCGTTTGAACAGCTTTCCGGAAAAATCAGCAGCAAAGCGCACAACGCAAGAACCGCAAGTGCTTTTACCGCAATCTCTGCTTTATGCAGAACCGCATTAACATACATATCAATCACCGATAATATATATGATTAAATTCGCATAAAAATAAATATGAAATTAAATTGGGAGAGATTTTTTTGAAAAAGAAGAACAGTGACAAAGCACCCCACCGACAGCCTGCAGGTCTTGATATGGGTTCAGCTCCGCTCATTGAAATGCTCGGCAACAGAAGGATAACGCTTGAAGGCTCAACAGGTATATTATTATATGAAAGTGACAATATTAAAATCAACACCAACAAAATGGTCGTTTCATTTTTTGGCAGAGGACTTTGCGTGCGATGTATTTCAAGCTCCTGCGTTGAGATTGAGGGCTTTGTCGGCAAAATTGAGTTTCTGACATGAGGTGACTGTATGCTTGTTGGATTTGTAAGGTTTTTCAGAGGTTGGGTGGAGTTTTCAACATACGGAAAATTCCCCGAAAGACTGCTTAATATTACTTCACGCTACGGCATTAAATTATGGGACGCCAAACCCGTAAGCGGAGGGCTTGACGTCTCAATGTCGGTCAGCGATTACCGAAAAATAAGACGTATTGCAAAAAAGGCAAGAGTCAGGACAAAAATAACAAAAAAGCACGGCTTGCCTTTTATTGCGGCGAAGTATAAAAAAAGGATTGGCTTGCCCATAGGCGCACTTCTCGGAATAGTGATGCTTCTTGTGCTCTCAAACTTTATATGGTCAATAAGCATTACGGGAACGGAAACCGTAAGCGATACACGGCTTCTTGAGGTGCTTGCCGAAAACGGTGTTGATATAGGCAGGTACAAGAATAATCTTGACGCAAAGAAGATAAAACGCGACGCCTTGCTTGAGGTTGACGAGGCAGGTTGGATGAGTGTAAATATAACCGGCAGTCTTGTATCTGTTGAGGTAAAGGAGAAGGCGCAGAAGCCTGAAATAAATCAATTTGTTGCTCCCTGTAACGTTAAGGCAAAATGCGACGGCGTTATAACGGATATAAATGCAAAAAACGGCGAAACGGTCGTGAAAAAAGGCAGCGGTGTTACCAAGGGCGACCTGCTTGTGAGCGGAACATTGCTTACCAAGCTTGAAACCACACGTTATGTCCACGCCGAGGCGGAGGTTTATGCCGACGTTATTTCTGATAAGGAATTATCATTGCCCGTAAGCTTTGATTATTATTCTCTTACAGAAAATAAAACCGACAGGAACCGTCTGAAATTTTTGTGGCTTGAAATTCCGTTTTCGATTTCATTTTCGTCTTATGAAGACTCGGCTTATTCCGAAACCGCAAGGAATATTTGTGCAAACGATGTTGCCCTGCCTATGCAGATAAAAACCGAAACCGCATATGAAGTACAACATTCGCAGGTAACGCTTGACGATGAGCTTGCTCAGCAGGTGTTTGACAATCAGATGCTGCTATATGAAGTGTTTGAAAAGGGCGGAAGCAGAGTTGTGAGTAGAAATATTTCGATGAGCACCGATGAAAACTTCTTTCACTGTATGATAGATTATGTTTTTAATGAAAATATCGCACAGAGCGTTGAATTCAGCGTGACAGAATAGTCCGTTTGTGGTAAAATAAGATGAATGTAATAAAAGCTGGTGATTTTGTGAGAATACTTTGCATAGGCGACGTTGTAGGAAGCATAGGGTGCGAATTCCTGCGAAAAAAGCTTCCGACTTTGAAAAAGGTAAAGGGCTTGGATTTTGTGATATGCAACGGCGAAAATTCCTCCGACGGCAACGGGATAACCCCTGCGTCGGCAAAATTTTTGTTTGACAGCGGAGTTGATGTGATAACGCTTGGAAATCATACCTACAGAAGAAAAGAAGCCTATGAGTTTTTAGATGAAAACCCGTTTGTTGTTCGTCCGTCAAATTTTCCCGAAAAACTTGCGCCCGGTGTCGGAATACAAAATATAGATACGGGGCGCAGAACGATTTCGGTTATAAACGTAATGGGTAATATGAGTATGGACAATAACCTTGACTGCGCCTTTGAAAGTGTTGATAAAATGCTGTCAAAGGCAGAGAGCCGGATTGTGATAGTTGATTTTCACGCTGAAACTACGAGCGAAAAACGAGCTATGGGCTATTACCTTGACGGCAGAGTATCCGCAATTTTCGGAACGCATACTCACGTCCAAACCTCCGACGCCCAGGTATTGCCGAACGGCACGGGATATATAACCGATGTCGGAATGACCGGCACGATACATTCGGTTTTGGGTGTAAAAACAGAAATAATCATAAACAAGCTGAAAACAAAGCTTCCCGCACGCTTCGACCTTGCAAGCGGAGAGTGTAAAATGGAATGTGTTATATTTGATATTGAAGACAAGAGCGGAAAGTGTACGTGTGCCGAAAGCCTGCGTATAGAATGACCTAAAATACCTAAATAACAGTTTTGAACTTGTGATAATACAAATTTATTTTTGCTATTGCAAATTCAAAGCAGAAATTGTATAATATACTATGTCTGAAAATATATCTTTTAGAGAAGGATGTGCGTTTATGATAAACGGCGAAATATTAAAGCAGGCAATAATCTCAGGTGCAAATAATATCAATGCACAGAAGGAACATATTAACGATCTGAATATCTTCCCCGTGCCCGACGGCGATACGGGAACAAATATGACAATGACGATTTTGGCGGCTGCAGATGCACTTTCCGATTATGACGGTGCAGACGCAGGAGAAGTTGCCGAGATAACCGCTTCATCAATGCTGAGAGGAGCAAGGGGCAATTCCGGTGTAATCACGTCTATCCTGTTCAGGGGATTTTCTCAGGGACTCAAGGGTATGCAGGAGGTCAACGGCAAAAACCTTGCCGCTGCGCTCGGAATAGGTGTTGACGGCGCATACAAGGCTGTTATGAAGCCTGCCGAGGGTACTATCCTCACGGTTGCAAGAATGGCTTATGAAGCCGGCGTTGAGGCGGCAAAGGAAAATTCCGAAGCTGTGTTTGTATGGCAAAAAATCTGTGACAAGGCTAATGAGGCTCTTGCAATCACCCCCGAACTTTTGCCCGTGCTCAAAAAGGCAGGAGTTGTTGACGCAGGCGGAAAGGGCTTGTGTACGATTTTTGAAGGTATGCTTTCCGTTATCAGGGACGGTGTAGTAATCGAATATGACGATACGCCCGCTCAGGCAACAATGGAAACCTATGACAGTGCCGCAGCGGAATTTGACGATGATATTCGCTTTACCTACTGTACAGAGTTTATTGTGGGCAGAGATCCCGAAATCGAAACCGATCCTCAGGAATTAAAAGATTTTCTTGAAACTGTGGGCGACTGCGTTGTTGTTGTAAACGATGACGAAATAATAAAAGTTCACGTTCATACCGAAAATCCCGGCAATGTGCTTTCAAAGGGACTTGAATTCGGTCAGCTTTTGACCGTGAAAGTCGAAAATATGAAGGAACAGCATAAGAACGCAAAGTCAAAATCGAAAAAATCGGCAAAGCCCGTTAAAAAGTCAAAACCCAAGAAGATTGAAAAGGAAGTTTTCACACCTGTTGAGCCTACCGAAGAATTCGGATTTGTGGCTGTTGCCGCCGGTGAGGGAATGAAAACACTTTTCAAGGACCTTGGCTGTAACAATGTTGTGTCCGGCGGTCAGAGTATGAATCCGAGTACAGACGATATTTACGAGGCAATACTTGCTACGCCTGCAAAATGTGTTTTTGTTCTGCCAAACAACAAGAATATAATCCTTGCCGCAGAACAGACGGTTCCTATGGTCAAGGACAGAACGGTTGTTATCGTTCCCACACGCACGATCCCTCAGGGAATGACAGCAATGCTTAACTTTGATCCGGAAATTTCCTCAGAAAGCAACGCCCAGCTTATGATGGACGCCGCTCGCAATGTAGGCACAGGTCTTGTAACCTTTGCCGCACGCAAAAGCGATTTTGGCGGAATGAAGATAAAAGAGGGCGACATAATCGCACTTGAAAACGGTAAGCTCACTATTACCGAGAAAAATCCCGTAAAGGCGCTTGTAAAGCTTGCAAAGAATATGGTAAACCGTAATTCATCGTTTATAACATTGATATACGGTGAGGATGTTTCGGAAGAGGACGCTGAAAAAGCATACGAAGAACTGCGTGAAAAATTCGGTTCGCACACCGATATTTCACTCGTTAAGGGTGATCAGCCTGTTTATTACTTTATTCTCAGCGTTGAATAAATATATTCGTATATTCGGAGAACAAAATTTTTAAAACGATAATAATATAAATGTCGTGGGGGTCGGCATCCTTAACGACCCTGCTGTAATGTATTCGGGGGCGTTGGGGAGTTGTCCCCCTGTCTGCATTTTAAAGGATAATACTATGGCTTCACTGTACAAAATGCCAATAACGGCACTGAGCGGCATAGGCACAAAAAAAGCTCGCATGTTTGAAAAACTCGGAATAAAAAGCGTTGGCGATCTGCTCACATTTTACCCCCGTGCATACGAGGATTGGAGCAATGTTGAAAAAATTAATAATTTGCAATACGGCGGAATTTACTGCATAAAGGCAATCCTTGCCGCACCGATAACCGATTCGGTGATAAAGGGCGGCAGGATTATTTCGAGAGGCTCTGTATATGACGACACGGGAGCTCTGCAAATTGTATTTTTTAATAACCGATACATAAGCGGAATGTTAAAAAGCGGAGCAGAATACTTCTTCTACGGAAAAATAGTTTCTGACAGATATAGCGCACAAATGGTTGCTCCTACATTTTCCCCCGTCAGCGACGGAATGAAAATTCACGCTATATACAAACAAACCGCAGGACTTGTCAGCAAAACAATATCCAATGCGGTAAAACAGGCGATCAGCCTGATGCCGAAAAATGTAAATGATCCCTTGCCCGAACAGGTTTGCAAGACCTTCAGCCTTTGCGGTCTGCGTGAAGCTATAATAGGAATTCACTTTCCAAAGAACAAAGAACAGCTTGAAACGGCACGCAAACGCCTTGTGACCGAGGAGCTTGTGGTGCTGAATCTCGGAATGAGAAACCTGCGTGAGCATAGCAGGGGAACAAGCGGCATAAAAATAAAACAGGATTATTCGGAAGAATTTGAAAAATACCTGCCGTTTACCCTTACAAACGCCCAGAAGCATGCAATTTCCGATTGCTGTAAGGATATGATGACAAAATCATCGCCGATGAACAGACTTGTTCAGGGAGATGTAGGATCGGGCAAAACCGCAGTTGCGGCTTCGATTTGTTATACTGTTATTAAAAACGGCTTTCAGGCTGCGTTTATGGCGCCTACCGAGATACTTGCACGTCAACACTATGAGACATTTTCACAGCTGCTTGAAAATACAGGCATAAAAATTGCTTTGCTTACGGGTGCGCTGAAAGAATCTGAAAAAAAGCAGATTCGCAGTGACCTTTCGGAAGGCAAAACAGACCTTGTTATCGGTACTCACGCGCTTATCACAGGCAAAACCGAGTTCAAAAACCTCGGCATTGCAGTAACGGATGAACAGCATCGTTTCGGCGTAGCTCAAAGGGCAAAGCTTTTGGGCAAAGGGGAAAATCCTCATTTGCTCGTAATGAGCGCAACGCCAATCCCGCGCACGCTCGGACTTATCATATTCGGCGATCTTGACATATCTGTTATTGACGAGCTTCCGCCGTCACGCAAGCCCGTAAAGACGGTTGCTTTTGATTCAACTCAGCGCAGTAGGGTTTATGGCTTTATCAGACAGGAAATAGCCGCAGGACGTCAGGCATATATCGTTTGTCCGCTTGTTGAGGAAGGCGAGCTTGACAACGTTGCCTCAGCCGAAGAATATGCCGCAGAGCTGATGCTCAAAGAATTTTCGGATATTCCTGTCGGTATAGTTCACGGAAAGATGAAATCCGATGAAAAAGAGGCGGTTATGGAAAAATTCGCCGCGAACGAATACTCTCTGCTTGTTGCAACAACGGTAATAGAGGTCGGAGTCGATGTTCCCAATGCTTCGGTTATGGTGATAGAAAACGCCGAACGCTTTGGATTGTCTCAGCTTCACCAGCTCAGGGGAAGAGTGGGCAGAGGAAGTTTTCAGTCATATTGCGTATTGATAAGCGACAATAATTCTTTAACGGTACGCAAACGGCTGGAGATAATGTGCTCTACAAACAACGGTTTTGTAATTGCCGATCAGGATCTTAAAATGCGCGGACCGGGCGACTTTTTCGGCGAACGCCAACACGGACTTCCTCAGCTTTCCATTGCTGATTTTGCAGATTCAAAAAGTCTTGAGCTTTCTCAGGAAATTTCGGATTATATTATGCTTACATACAAAGACCTCCGCTGTGACGAGCTGCACCTGCTCAAGGCTGAAATCGACGTGCTTTTTAATCGTGGAGGTCAAAATTCACTTAATTAGGGGAGATATTGGAAATGAAAAAATCGGTCAAAATACTGTCACTCATTTTTGTGCTTTGTATTATAATATCATCGGCAATATCGGGTGTTTCGGCAGTTTCTTATCCGAACGACGTCAAAACAATGTCCGATTCTATCCTGCTTGTCAATATGGATTCGGGACAGTCGGTTTTTGAAAAGGATCCCGATTCAAAGCGCTATCCTGCTTCAACCACAAAAATTATGACTTATATAATTGCGGTTGAACACATTGACGATCTTGACAACACGAGAATTCCGATAAAGCAGGAAGTAATTGATACGCTTGAGGGTACGGGCAGTTCACTTGCAAATGTTGCGGAGCACGTCGGCGAGAGTATGACTGCTATTGATTTGCTGTACAGTATGATGGTTCCGTCAGGCAACGACGCCGCAATGGTGCTTGCCGACTATGTGGGCGGGGGCAACATTGACAATTTTGTTAAGATGATGAACGACAAGGCGCAGGAGCTTGGCTGCGAAAACACTCATTTTGCAAATCCCGACGGCTTGCATGATGACAACCATTACACTACCGCCCGTGACCTTTACAAGATTACTACATATGCGCTTACGCTTCCTCGCTTTGCTCAGATAACCGACACCACGGAATACACCTGTGAAGGCGACGACGTACCCCTCATAACCACAAATTACCTTATTGATATAAACCGAGGCGGCGAATATTACTATATGTACGCCAAGGGAATCAAGACAGGTACTACCGATCAGGCCGGAAGATGTCTTGTTACTACGGCGTCTGCCGACGGATATTCCTATATGGCGGTAATTCTTCATGCTCCGTACAAAGAAGGCGAACAAGAGGAGTATTACACTTTTACCGATGCCGCCGACCTGTTTCGTTGGGCGCTCACAAGTCTTGAACTGAAAACAGTAAAGACCTCAACTACTCCGGTATGTGAGCAAAAGATTAAGCTTGCTTGGGGAAAAAGTTCTGTAAATCTTGTCCCTGAGAAGAATATAACCGTGCTTGTACCGTCTGATATAGAGGATAAGGATATTACGATTGAGCCCGACCTTCCCGATGTTGCGGAAGCTCCGCTTTCGACCGACAAGCCGATAGGAACTGCAAAGGTTTACTATCAGGACAATGACGGCAACAAGCAGGAAATTGCCGAGGTAAACCTTGTTCCCGAAGAAAATATCGAGCGCAGCGGATTTTTGTCGGTGCTTGATGTCATTGGTACGATATTGCAGTCATACTGGTTTCTTGTAATTATAGGCTTGATAATAATTATACTGTTGATATATTTCATCGTTTCAAGGATAAGCAGGAAACGCAGAAAGAAAAACCGCAGCGTAAAGCATTACCGCAATTTTTGATATGGATTTTTGCAGGTTAAAATTTTGCTTATTAAAACCGTAATTAATAATAAATCCGGACGAACAGTTTAGCTTGCTCGTCCGGATTTTATCAATTTGTTCTGTAATATAATTGTAATTATTCTTTTGTTGAATTTTAGCTTGAATGTGTTATAATCTAAGTGCAGATGTCACCCGTCTTTTAGGCGGGTGACATCTCAGGATTTCAGTGGGAGTTATAATCTCCCACTAAAATCCTGAGGAGCTAAAGCTCCTTTGCACTGCTTGCAATCTGTCGCAGGCTTTGCTCCTTGCAAGCAAAGCAAAGCCTTGCTCCGATTTAAATTATTTTATAAAAAATACAGAGGTGATCCGTATGAAATGTCCATACTGCGGCTATGAAGAAAGCAAAGTAATCGACTCAAGGTCGGCTGACGACGGAGAACGCATACGCAGAAGACGTGAATGTCTTAAATGCGGTAAGCGCTTTACTACTCACGAAGTAATTGAAACAGTGCCGATAATCGTAGTTAAGCGTGACAAGTCAAGAGAGGTTTTTGACCGCAATAAGCTCACAGCGGGAATATTGCGTGCCTGCGAAAAACGCCCTGTATCAATTCAGCAGATAGAGTCAATGGTTGATGAAATTGAGGCAAAGATACAAAGCAGTCTTGACCGTGAGGTCACAACAATGCAAATCGGTGAGCTTGCAATGGAACAGCTTAAGAATGTTGATGAGGTTTCATATGTTCGCTTTGCGTCTGTTTATCGCCAGTTTAAGGATATAAACACCTTTATGGATGAGCTTAACAAACTGCTCACCGAAAAGAAATAATCTAAGTGCAGATGGTCCTCGACTCTTAGGAGTCGAGGATCAATTCAAGGTGTCAGAGGGAGTTATATCTACCTCTGACACCTTGAGGAGCTGACGCTCCTTTGCACTGTTTGCAATCTGTCGCAAGCTTTGCTCCGACTTAAATGTTTCGCACTTTCATTTAATGTATATTATACTTATGTAAAGTATGCGGGCGATGTTTTTTCGCTCTTAGGTTATATATTCTTTAATAATAGTCAGCAAATAAGTATAAAAAAACAAATCCTATGGATAATATCTAAGTGCAGGCTCTGCTTCCTGTAAGCAAAGCAGAGCGTTGCCCCGATTTAAATTATAATCAGAATGAAAGGGCTATCTAATGAAAATATATTCAATCACATATGACAAGGTTTTAAATCTGAAACGAGCCGCCGCAGAAAAATTCACTGACAAAATTCATTTTCACGATGCCTGCGGAGGTCAGTATTTTAACCTTGAAACGCCGAACGAGGAGCTTCAAAAGTTCATAGTGGATTATTTTGAAGGACAGGGAATAGCGGCTGTATTTTCTGAGGATAATATGAATTTTCATCTTGCTAAATAATAATCTATGGAGCTAAAGCTCCTTTGCACCGCTTGCAATCTGTCGCAAGCGGTGCTTTTTGCAGGCAAAACATTGCTCCGATTTAAATGATATATTTGATAAAGCACTTTAATAAATCCGATTATTGTGGTATAATGATTATGCAGGAATGACGTGAAAGTATAAATATATAACAAACGGAGGTAAAATGTGAAAAAAATTAAAAAAATATTTGCTGTATTTTCAGTAATTGCAGTCATAGGGTGCACTTCTGTTTTTAATGTCGGAGCGGCATCCGTTTCCGATGGAATAAAGGGTGACATTCAGGCAGTAGAAACAAATGATACCGAAGCAGAAGTAACAGCAGAAATTAAAAATTCAAATTATTATGCTATCGATGACATTAACTACAAACTTACTGTTTCTGATAATGCAGAAATAGTCGGTGAAAGTCAAAAGAACGGTATTACTCTTTCGGAAAACGAAAGCGATTCAATGAATACAAAAGTTGCCCTCAAATCAAAGGCAGATCAAAAAGCTTCGGAAACTGTCCCCACAGAAAATCAGGGTATAACATCTGCCACATCTGCAACCGAAAAAGCCGTAACGGTTAAACAGCCGCAGAGCACAGACAACGGAACTGTTAAAACAGGAAATGCTTCTTCTTTCACAATCACTTTGTCTGTAGTTATTCTCTTTGTCGCACTCTTAATAATTATCTTGAAAATGCGTGGCAAAAAGGCTTTGATGTCGTTAGTTCTTACAGCAACTCTTACCGTATCCTGCACGGCTGTCGGTATCAGCACAATTTCAGCAAATGCGGCTGAGGAGTATTCCTGTTTTACGGATGTTTCAGAAATAAAAATCGGAAACGAAAGCGTTACGATAACGCTCACAGTCGAATATCCGAAGCAGGCAGAAATTCACGATAACACTCTTGCCGACATTCAGAAACTTAACAATAATCAAGCCGAGGTTATTATTAATGAAGACGGTGAGATTACTTTTATAAGCGGTAAATTCACGGATTACAAGGTTACAAATGTCGATACTGCTTTTTCCTCACTTCAGGCGGTTGAAACCTTGTTGGGAGCGGATACATACGACTTTACTCTGCTTCCCGTAAAAACAAATGTAGATACAATCACAGGCGATACATATTATAACTTTGAACAATTTTACAACAACTATGCAATAAGTTCTTCGTATGTTGTCGTCGGTGCAGATAAAGACGGCAATACAATTTCTGTTGCAAGCTCACTTGAAAAAAATCTTTCAGATGAATTGATCGGAGTTGACACATCAAAGCTTATTTCTTCGGATGATGCAATAAACACGGCTTTAAAGGCTTTGCCTAATCTGGAACTTTCCGAAGTAAGAAATCCTGAACTTGTGATTGATTCGGATTTCAAAAGATACTGTTGGTATGTATATGTCAACAACCATGGATTGGAGGGCAGTGCTACCGAAAGCTTCAGTTACCTCAAAATTACCGTTGACGCAGTAAATGGTGAATTTTTATCATACGCCCCATTGTCCTCGATTGAAAGTGATAATACCGAAAGCTATGATGCAGACCTGTATTTTAAGAATATAAAAACCGAAATGATGGACTATACTGCGGCAGACGGTTCAACAGTTCAACTCCCAACAACTAAAAAGGCAAACGGAAAATATCAGATTATTGATACGGAACGAAAAATATATACAGCTGAGCCTCTTGATACGGAGATGAGCAATCTTCTTACCGCAGGAGCATACACTTTTGACAGCCCGGAAGATGTCCCCGAAAATGTTGTTTCGTTTGTTGACAACATTATTAAAACATATGATTATTTCAAATCAAAGGGCATAACTTCAACCGACGGAAACGGTGTTCCGATAAAAATATATATGGGATACTACAAAGCATCAGACGGTCAGGAAGTGGCAAATGCCGTAGCCATAGGCAATGCATTCGGCTTCAGCTCATTTATATGCAGCAACACTCCTGTTTCAAGATCGCTTGATGTTGCGGCACACGAATACACACATTCATTCAGAGTTGCGGCAATAGGCTCAATGACTTATAGTAATATAACAGGAGCCTTAGAAGAATCTTATGCCGACATAATGGGTAATCTAACGGAGATGTCAATCAACCCCGAGGGCTGCGATACCGAAAACTGGCTTGTCGGTGAAAGCAGATTAGGCACAGCAATCAGATCAATGTCAAATCCGGAAGCTTACTGTCAGCCGTCATCGGTCGGCGGTCCGTACTTCTATTATTCGGGGGATGTACTGTCACAAAGCCTTGATAACGGAGGAGTACACATCAACAGCGGTGTCCTGAATAACATAGCTTTCAACACTTACCAAAAATCTGACTATTCATATGACGAATGGTTCGACATTTGGCTTAATTCATGCTATGCGGGAGTTGCAGATTTCAATCTGAATGATGTAAGAGGATATGTAAGGCACATTGCAAAGCGACACGCTCTTAATGAACTTTACGATTTATTTGAGCAAGAATTCATAAACGCAAATGCAGTAAACACAGATACTTTAAAATGGAACGGCTTCCAAAACTTTGAGGGTTACAAGAAAGCCCAAATAACAGTCAATAATTTACCCTCAGACTGTGATATTTACGGAGTTATAGCTGTGAATCTTGAAAAATCAGACAACACAGTTAAGCTTCTGCTGCAAAACAGCGGTAAGAATATGTTGTGCAAGGAATACGATATTGTCGGTCAATCAACGCTTACAATTGTTTGTCAGAGAACGGTTGACAATAAAACAGAGTTATCGTATTTCCGCAAAACCTTTGAGAAAAACGAAGATTTGTCAAATATAACCGTAGATTACAGCGAATTTATAAGCTAATAAAAAGCCGCACAGCAATCCACCCAAAACAGTTAGCATTTAGCTTAACTTTTGCGGAGTAGGTAACGCTGTGCGGTTTTTATTTTATCTTGCGACTTAACAATATAGGCGCATTGACCGTTTGTTAGGCAAATCAAATCCTCGGGGTAGGTTTCGACCTGACAGCAGATTTTTACCGCACCTACAATAATTTTAGGAATTGATTTTTCAGTATAAAAATGCCCCCAAAAGTATCCGAGCTTTTGGGGACATAAAATTTATTCAGGATTATTTTCCGTTGCAGTCGGCTCATTGGACTGAGCAGGTTGTTGTACCGATGGTTGTTCAACAGTTTGTTGAGTCGGTTGCTGAACAGGCTGCTGGATTGGTTGCTGTGCAGGCTGTTGTATAGGCTGCTGAACAGGTTGCTGGATTGGTTGCTGTGCAGGCTGTTGTATAGGTTGCTGAACAGGCTGTTGTATAGGCTGTTGCATCGGTTGCTGCATAGGCTGCTGAACAGCATTTTGCGGAATTTCGCCGACTCTGTATTCAAGACGGTGCCTTAAAGGCTTGTGGCACTTCGGACAATAAACAAAGCCGTGCGGATACCATGCGCGATAACCGAGATCTTTAGTTCTGTACTCAAAGGTGCAAAGACAATATTCGCACTGAACCCTAAAAACGGGATCGGGGGTGTTAATTACGTTTACTCCGCCCTGAGTATATGTGACCTGAGGCGTACCGTTCTGAGGATACGGTGCTGCTTGAGGTGCAGGATTTTGTTGTGTGTTTGGTGCAGCCTGAAAAACAGGGGTGCCGCACTTGCTGCAAAATCTGTCTTGCGGATCAATCTGATTGCCGCATTTTGTGCAAAAACTCATTTTATATCTCCTTGCATTATTTATTAGGTGATTCCCATATATTTATATTATCAATTAATGAAAGTGTTGTCAACAGAATTTATGTCATATTAGGTAAGAATAAGTAATAATTAGATAGAATTTTTGTTTTCCGAATTTTTAAAACGGTATTGACATACTTTTTGTAAAATAATAAAATTTAATTGGATGATTTTAACCGGAGCAACTTTCTTATTTGTTTGCAGGTCAGAGCCTGCGACAGACTGCAAACAGTGCAGGTAGCATTATTCTCTCAGGTTTTCAGAGGAAGGTATCTGTATTTAGGCCATTATCGCCACTGATATATGCTCTTAGGTTATATTTATGCTTAAGGAGATCTTTTATGAAAAAATCGTTAAAAAAATCAGTTTCTGTTTTTTTATCCTTGATAATGGTATTATCGGTCTGCAGTGCGGGCTTTTGCGTTTCAAATGCCGCCGTGGCAGAGGAAGAACCGCTCGGAGTTCCAGTAATAGACGCTGAAGAAACAAAGACCGTGATTTCATTTGATAACGGCAGTACGGCTAAAATCAATAATGCACCTGATGTTTCCAAGCTTGAAAATCGGCAGATAGTCGAAAATATTGCCGGCTATGAGGTTTTTTATGACGGCAACAGCATAATGGACGTTACCTTAAACGACGTCGTGTCATCCAAAACCGCAACCGAAACCAAAGCGCCTAACGGTTATTATTCCGTCAGATTTGATATGCCCGATACCAACAAAGAAGTTTTTCTTACGGGACTTACGCCTGATAATATGGAATTGATTCAGGAAAAATTGATAGACAGCTATACAAGCGACAAAGATTTTACGCTTGAATCCTTTGACTTTATTGACACTGAAAAAACAACGGCGTCAAATGATGACGACAATCTTTGTTGGGCGGGCGTTGCTTCCAATCTTTTGCATTATACAGGCTGGGGGGCAAAGGCAGGCTATAAAACCGAGGATGATTTGTTTGACCTTTTTGTTGACAGCTTTAACGACGGCCCCTATTTTATTTCAAACGGATTGAGTTGGTTTTTTAACGGTTATGAGAATATAATATCAAGCTTTGATCCAAATGATGCAACTGTCAAGAAACCGAACTCCGGAGCATTTTTGCCTGACTATGCCTATGATAAAGTCGGAAGTGCGAACTTCTTTAATGACGATTACAGCAATTCGATAAAACTGATAAAACAAGCCCAAAAGGATCTTAAAGACGGCAGTGGTGTCGGTATAGGCGTGGGTTGGCTAAACGGTGACAGCTTTAACGGCGCCCATGTTATTTCCTGTTGGGGTTATGTAAATAATAATGATTACAGCGAAGACGTAAAGGAGCATTACGAGGCATTTATTATTTCCGATTCCGACTCGGATGAAAGAGCGGATTCAAACCGCCGTACAGCTCCGAATAAAATTAATATAATTCATTCATCTCCATATTCTGCGGCAGGATTCAACACATGGCTTTTTAAAGGATACGGCAGCGGATTGCTTTATTCAGTTGATTCAATAAAGCCTTACAGCGATGACCTTGAAAAGGAAACCTCACCGAGGGCAACAAAAAATAAAAACAGTACTGTGGATTTCTTGGCAGACGGCATTAATGTATCTTCCGCAGATGGAACTTCATCGGATAGCCAAAAAACCCTTTTCAGCGATGATGAAATATATTTAACAGCTGTTGTTGCCAAATCCAACATTATAGCGTTTAACGGAGAATGTGAGTTTTCTTTTAGGATATTAAATGATCTTGGCAACGAAGTGTATACCGCAACACAGCGAAAGAGTTTGAATACAAACAACGGAGTTAAATTTTATGTCGGTCTAACTGACAAATCTATCCGACTTTCCCCCGGAAGCTATACGGCGGAATTAACGGTAAATCCGCAGGAAGAGATAGAGGAAGCGTATTATTACAACAATATGTGTTCAACTGAATTTGTGGTTGATACAGATGAAAAACCAAACTATGAGTTATCTGTGTCCGCCGATATAGCCGATTTTAACGATCTTGACCAAAGTGAAGCTAAGATCAGCTATCAAGTTTTTGACGAGATACTTCCCGACATATCGACTGTTGAATTGTACTTGTCTTATTATCAGGATGAAAATTGGACATTGTGGAGAAACGAAAAGAGAGGTTCTCAGGGTCTTCCGCTGGGCTCTGCGCCCGAAGCTGTTGCATCGCCTGTTTCTTCTTTTGAGGAGGATAATGCCGAGGATTCCATGTTCATTTACAAGTGTTCCGTTTCAAAAATCGGTTCAAAAGTCAAGTTTTTGGTAAAAGTAACTCTCACAAACGGCAAAACAATAAATGTATATTCTCCGGAATATGAACTGTATTATTCAAAAATACTGTATGTTGATGACGATAAAAATACGGGTACATATTCAAATCTTGAAAACGGTGCGACAAAATTGGCAGACGGCGAACAATTCTGCTTTTCAATTAAAAACGCTTCAACATACGACAGCGGTGTAATAAGCGGTTATTATGTGTTGGCGTTAAGCAACGAAACTCAAACTGTTGATATTACCGATCCTCAGTATTTCAGCTTGTCTTACGGAGAATCAATCAATTCAATTACAATAGACAGTTGGAATGACGGTTTACCGCTCTCAGGAAAATACAGCGTACTTGTAAATGTTTATACTGATGACGGAGTTTTTAATTCGTGCAACAATTTAGGCACACTGTGTTTCAGGGAGCAGAACGGCATAGTTGTTGATACGGCTGACGATGTTTCCGATGATTATGACGGCAAGACATCGCTGCGAGAAGCAGTTGAGTATTATATTGACCGCAATTTGGTTGATGAATCCATTACGGTTTCCGAAAATTTGAAGAATGGTTGCTTGAATCTTAATTCTCCGATAAAAATTGACGCTAAGGTAAAAATTGACGGCTCGTCAAATTACGAGCAGGGTGGCAAAAGCTATATTTCAGGTACCTATATTCAGTCTTACTCCGGAAGTTTATTCAATATAACCGACAGAGGAGAGCTTAATCTGAACGGATTGACTTTGTCAGGGGTTATGGCAGACTACGGCGGAACGGTAAATAATAACGGCGGTAAAGCAGAATTCAGCAATGTGAGATTTTTCAATAGCTCTGCAAAAATCGCAGGCGGAGCGGTTTATTCAAGCGGAGGTATATTGACATTTAAAAATTGTACGTTCAAGTTGAGTTCTTCAGAAAACGGCGGAGCGGTTTTCCTGACTGACGGCGCAAAGGCAGATATGCTTAATTGCACTTTGTTCAGCAATATGTCAAACAACGGAATAATAACCAATAACAGCGGAAATTTGAATATTGTCAATTCAACATTCACTGAAAATACTAATTCTGCATCGGTAGTATCAAACAAAAACACAAATATGCTGGGATGTATCGCAACGGGCAATTACAGTACATATGACCTTGAGGGTAAAATAAATGTATATGGAAGTTTTATCGGAAAAACAGATAAATATGTAACTGCCGTAAATTGTGAAACAGGCGGTATAGATGATATTTTTGTTACTCAAAACGATGAGGTGGAATATGGACTGATTTATAACGGCATTGAGTGCGGACTCCTATTTTACAGACCGTATATTCATGATAAAAAGGGTATAAGCGTAAGCGTTAAAAACGAAATACTCGAATATTCGGACGGCGTTCAAACATTCAGTACAAATATTCCTGCCGCATTTGACGCTGAGGATTATCAGCTTGATTCAATAGGCGATCAAAGAGGATGTGTTTACGGCAGTTTTTCATATGTGCCTTATAGGTCCGAATTCATCGGAGATGCCAATATGGACGGAAAGGTTAATATTAATGATGTAACGTGTATTCAAAAGTACCTGTCGGAATATATCACTCGTGATAAAATAGACTTAAATGCTGCAGATGTAGATATGAACGGCGTTGTCACTATAAAAGATGCAACGTGTCTGCAAAAAAGACTTACGGCGATGACGGTATGACTTAAGTGCAAGTGACACCTGCCTCTAATTGCATTGCTGATTGTGGGTAAGTCGGAACATTTCTGCAATTTAAAAGCAAAGGGACTGTCGCATTTAGTGCAGAGCAAAGAAAACGCTTTCTGCATATAAATGCTACAGCCCCTTTTTGGTGTAGGGTTTTGTTGAAAATATTGCCGAAATATGCTACAATATTAAAATCAGATGTTAAGGAAGTCGAAGATGTATTTATAATATTCTTCAATTATAGGATTTGAGCAGGTAAAAATCGTGTGGTTTGCGTTTTTAATGGTTACAAGCCGACAGTTTTTGAGCCTTTTTGCAAGTTGGTGCTGAGGCTTTAACTTAACTACCTTGTCATTTTCCGCACTTATGATAAGCACGTTTGTTTTAATCTTTGAGTCGAGTTTTCGGTTTAATATCTGATTTTTAACGCTCATAGACTCCATTACCCAACTGTTTGTGGGATAATTGTTTTGATAGTTTTTATCGTAAATATGAAAGAACAGCGTCCTGCGAAACCTGCTCAGGCTTAATGTAGGGTCTGAAAGCACCTGAGAGCTCGGGTTTGGATTTTTATCCTTTGCCTGCCTGAACCTTGCGTTCCAGCCGTCCTCTTCTGCGTATTTTTTGAGAGATTTGCGAACAAGGAACGCAGGAATATTGCTGGTTTGTGGAAACACAAGCGGAGATGAGAGCACTGCCTTTTGAATAGTATCGCCGTGCTTTTGAAGATAGAGCATAGCGACCGCTCCGCCCATTGAATGGGTATAGAGCCATATCGGCAGGCTTTTAAATCGTGGAAGCACAACCTCATTCATAATCTGTTCAAGGTCTGATACATAGTCAAAGAAATCGTTGATATGAGCAAGGCTTATGTCATTAACCTCACGTCCCGATATTCCGTGACCTCTTTGGTCATAGATAAAGACATTACAGCCCATATTTAAAAAGTACCAGATATTTTCTTCGTACTTTTTCATAAATTCTGTAAAACCGTGCAATATAACGACAGTTGCTGCTGCATTTTCGGCTTCGTAATATTTGTAGCGGATAACGCAGTTGTTTTTAGCGTTTATACTGCCGCTGTTTTCATAATTTTCAAGAGCTTTGCTGATTTTTTCTATTTTATCGGTAAACTCTTTTTCAGGTATTATTTCATATTTGTGATCAGGCTTAAAAAGCATTTTATTCACTCCGATATATTATAGATTAAAACACCGAAAAATGGGGAACAATAATGGTATTCCGTAAGGTAAAGTTAAATGTAAAAAAGGTTTTGAGGAATATTTTAGTTATTGTTTTAGCCGTTTTAATGTGCAACCTTGTGCTTACCAAAATCGTATATGACTCCTGCTTCGGACGTCAGGACTCCGTAAAAGCGGAGAGCATACCGAGTGAGCTTTCGCAGATGATTTCTTCACGCCGTCAGCTTGGATTTTTGTCGGGTAAAAATACCCTTTCCGCATATTACTATCAGGGCAAAAACAACCGTGCGCTTGTTGTGCTTGCTCCGGGCTATACAGCCGGAGCGGATGATTACCTATGGCAGATAAACAGCCTTCTCAGCGACGGCTACGGTGTGTTTGCCTTTGATTCTACGGGCAGCTTTAACAGCGGAGGAAGCTCGTCTGTGGGATTTTCGCAGGAGCTTTGCGACCTTGGTGCCGCCCTTGAATATATTGAAGAAAACGCAAAATTCGGCTACAAAAGCCTTGTGCTTTTCGGTCACAGCAGAGGCGGTTATGCCGCCGCTTGCATAAGCAGGTTCGGTCATAGTGCCGATGCGGTAATCAGCGTTTCGGGGGTCAACAGCGCAATGGAGGGAATTATGGATTCCTCCGTTCGCAGAATCGGCACAATCGCCTATGCAAATTATCCTGCACTGTGGTTTTATCAGGCAACGATTTTCGGTATGGATATTATTAATGTCTGCGCCGACGAGGAAATCTCGTCAAACGATACGCCGACGCTTATTATTCACGGAAAAAACGATACAAAGCTTCCGTATGATGAATTCTCTATTATTTCTCACCGTGAAGAGATAACAAACAAAAACGCCCGTTACCTGCTTTGGGACGGTGACGGAAACGACGGTCACACAAGCATTTTGTTTGACAAAAACGGTAAGGCTAACGCCGAACTTATGGAAGAAATAAATGATTTTATAAAACAGAGCATAACTTAAAGTGGGGGAAAGTATGGAAGATGTGGTTGTAATACCTGCCTATCAGCCCGACGAGACTCTTGTCAGGCTTGTGGACGAGCTGTATGATAACGGCTTTGGAATACTGATAGTTGACGACGGAAGCGGAAAAGGCTACAAAGAGATATTTAACCGAGTAAGCCAAAAGGCGACTGTTATTGCTCATAATGAAAATCTCGGAAAGGGCGCCGCGTTAAAAACAGGTTTCAAGGCTATAAAAAATATATTTCCCGATTGCAAATATGTGATAACCTCGGATGCGGACGGGCAGCACCGCATAGGCGATATTCTTCGTGTAAAGCAGGAGCTTCACAATCAATCAACCTTTGTTTTGACCGTGCGAAAACGAAAAAATAAAATTCCGTTTTTGTCAAGGTTTGGAAACGATTTGTCAAAGATAGTATATACCACGCTGACAAGCCATTATTTTTCCGATAACCAGTCGGGGCTTAGGGGCTTTTCGGCAAAGCATCTTGACTGGATTTTGCTCCCAAAGGGAAACAAGTATGACTATGAAATGAATATGCTGTTTTATGCCGACAAGCAGGGTATACCTATAACCACTATTCCGATAGAGGCAATTTACATAGACGACAATAAGTCGTCGCATTTTAATCCGCTCAAAGACACCTTCAGGATATACAAATTGCTTTTTTCAAGTGCATGGGCGTCGTTTGCGGTGGTTGTTCTGTGCGAGATACTTATCGGGCTGATAAGTATATTTTTCGGCGGCAAGTTTATTTACATCACCGTTACGTCGGCAGGAATACTGTCCGCATTTGTCGGAATAATGCTTAACCGTCTTGTAGTTTTCCGCAAGGTGCACTACGGTGACGGAACACGCACTATTATATATACAATATTGAGATTTGCAATATATACCGCAGGCTGTATGCTTATGAATATGTATTTTCCAAACATTCCGCTGTTTTTCAGCTTCAACATAGTCGCCGTGCTTTTTGTTCCGCTGAAATATTATGTAAATAAGGGTATTCATTTTACCGAATACCACGACATAAACAAAGAAAAAGAATAGCCTACATCTATATAGCATATCCGTTAATTTGTATGGACAGCCCTTGCGGCTGTCTGACTGATTTAAATTATCCACATCAATTATAGTATAATAATAAGCTTTTGTCTATCAAAAATTAATCGGTCAGGCTGAAATCAGTCTGACCGTTATTTTATGCGGTGTTAAAATTACTTGTTTTTGTCTGAGGCACGCTCAACCCTGATAAGCTGGTCTATACACGCCTTTACGGTTTCTTCTGTAGAACAGCCGTGCATTTTGATTATAGGCTTTACCGTACCGAGAAACGTTGCTCCGCCGCGCATATTGAGGTCGAACTTCATAGAAAGCGCATTTTGTATTCTGTCGAAGATCGGGTTGTTTTCTTCGCCGAGTTCGCTCCTGAGGTCGGATACTATCTGCATTGCCGCTTTGCCCGTGGCTTCAACATTTTTAAGAAGCAGATTGCCCGAAAATCCGTCTGCCACAACAACGTCAACATAATCGGTAAGCAGATCATATCCCTCAATGTTTCCCGCAAAGTTAAGGTCGGATTTTGCAAGCAGGTCATATGCTTCTTTTGTAAGGTCGTTGCCCTTTTCTTTTTCTCTGCCGACCGACAAAAGCCCGATGCGTGGGGTTTTTACTCCAAACGCAAGGCGTGCAAATTCAGAGCCGAGTTCGCCGAATTTTACAAAATCAAGTGCTTTGCACGACATTCTTGCTCCGCAGTCAAGCAGGCACACCCAGCCGCCAGACGGGGTTGGAAGCGCAGATGAAAGCACGGGAGATTTAAGCCCGTCAACCATTCCGAGTCTGCATATACTGCCGACAAACAGCGCCCCCGTGTTTCCGGGAGAAAGGCAGGCAAAGCAGTCGTCGTCTTTTTTGAGCCGATCAAGCGAAAGAGCCATTGAAGAATTGTTGCGGTCGTTAAAAATGCAAATCGGCGGATCGTTGTTTTTGATAGCGTCGTCGGTTTCCATAAGTTCAACCCTGCTATGCTCAATACCGCTTTCGGCAAGACATTTTTCAAATATCCTGCGGTTGCCTGCAATAACCGCACCGAATTCATCATAAGATTTAAGAGCTTCAAACGCACCTCTTACGATTATTTCATCGCCCTTGTCGGCACCGTAGGAATCTATTACAATTTTTCGCATATACCCTCCGATGTTACTTTATTCTATTGCAAAAATATAGTCGTAGACCGGCTGTCCGCCATCTAAAAATCCACATTCAAGGAGCGGAAATTCAGCTTCTATGCGGCTTTTGAGATTTTCCGCCTCATCTATAGTAACGTTTTTACCGAAAAATGCCGTCAAAACTTCCTTTTCATCAATATTCGGAAGATTCTTTAAAAATTCTGTTACAGCGTCGTTTTTGTTATCGCACGATGAAAGTACCGTATTGCGGTCAAGCCCGATATAACTTCCCTTTTTAATGCTTATACCGTTGATTTTAGCGTCACGGGTCGATGTTGTAATAAATCCCGATGTTACATAAGGAAGCCCAAACGACATTCCGTCAATCAGTTCTTCAACCGTTTCTGCGGAGTTATTCATCATTGACAGCGCAGAGTAACCCTCGGCTATCGACTTTGTGGCAATAACCCGAACATCGCACTTGCTGTACATTTCTGCGGCCTGTTTAGCCGCCATAATTATGTTTGAGTTATTCGGCAAAACGATTATGTGGTCTGCGTCAACGGCGTCAAAAGCCTTTATAAAGTCCTCGGTTGAGGGGTTGTCGGTCTGTCCGCCGTTTATTATTATATCTGCGCCAATGCCCGAAAAATATGATGAGATACCGCTGCCTGAAGCAACTGCCGCTATGACATACTTTTTATGTTTAGGTTTTTCGGCTTTCCTGTGAACGGTTTCATTGTGTTGGAGAGCCATATTCTCAATTTTCAGCGTTAAAAACTCGCCGAACCGATGGGCATAAGCAAGCACCTGTTCGGGGTTAAACGAATGAACGTGAACCTTAACTATGTTTTCGTCCTTGATCGCAACAATAGAATTCCCCAGAGTTTCAAGCTTTTTTATCATAGCGTCAAGGTCAAAATCGTCTGCACGACCGTCAGAAAACATAAGCTGTAAAATAAACTCCGTACAGTAACCGTATTCAAAGCTGCCGTCATCGGCTAATGCCATTGAATTTTGAGTGCTTGCAAAGCCGTTGTGCGGCGTTTCAAAGCCTTTTTCCAATTTTTTGCCTTTAAGGGCAAGCTCCATACCCTCAAAAACAGCAAGAATACCGGCTCCGCCGCTGTCAACCACGCCTGCCTCCGCAAGAACGGGCAAAAGCGACGGTGTGGAATCAAGCGATTTTTTCATAACAGGTATAAGAGCGTCAAAGCACGACTCAAAGCTGTCAAATGTGTTATAATTCTTTAAAAGAAATTCTGCTGCTTCACGAATAACCGTAAGCATAGTTCCCTCAACAGGGTGAGCAACCGAGTCGTATGCCTGCTCAACACCGCTCTGCATTGCATTTGCAAAGTCACAAAGCGACATTTCGCAAAGCTCTTTTGCGCCGTTTGAAAATCCTCTTACAAACTGCGAAAAGATAACGCCCGAATTTCCTCTTGCGGAAAACAACATTCCGCGGGCAAACGTAGTAAGCAATACTCCGACTTTGGGCGATGAAGTATGATTTGTAATTCCGCCGTTCATAGTCATTGCCATATTAAGCCCTGTATCGCCGTCGGGAACAGGGAAAACATTCAGCTCATCAACTGCCTGTCGGTTTGCGTGCAGATAACAGTAACCGTTGTTGAGCATTAATTCAAGAAAATTTCCGTCAATTTTTGTGTGCATAGATTATTCTCTTCCCTCTATTGTAACTTCTTTGCCTACGCAAAACGCAATTACTGCGCCCGGACCCACAGATGCGCCCACGATAGTTGTTATGTAGTTCATATAACAGTCCTTAAATTTTGTGAGCTTTAGGATTTCATCGCGAAGCTGCTGTGCTTCTGTCAAAGAATCGGAATGTGAAATATACAGCGTCTGTTGTTCGGGGTCAACAACCGTTGCGGCAATCTCGGCGGCAATTTCTCTTTTTGCGTTAAGCGAGCCCTTGACCTTTTTTGTGGCATAATTCTGACCGAGCTTGTCTGAAATGAGTATGGGCTTTACACCGAAAAGGTTTCCGAAAAAAGCACTTGACGCAGTAACTCTGCCAGCACGTTTCAGATACGACAGTGTACCTGCCGTGCCAAACTGATTTACCCTGAGTCGGTTATCTTCAATATATTTTGCAGCTTCGGCTGCTGATTTTCCTTCGCTTCTGAGTTGAGCGGCACGGATTGCAAGATAGCCTTGTCCGAGCGAGCTGATAAGCGAATCTACACAATATATGTTTCTTTCGGGATATTGCTCTTTAAGCTCGGCGGCAACGACCTTTGCTATATTTATCGAACCCGAAAGTGCAGATGAGCATGATATATAGATAATATCCTGTCCCTGTTCAAGTGACTTTGTAAATTCCGAGCGGAAGTTTTCGGCAGGTACCTGGGTTGTGCGGATACGCACACCGTTCCTCATCAAATCATAAAAATCCTTTGGGGAATGGCTTTCCCAGTCAAGGGAAGCCACATATTCCGTTTCGTCAATGACATAATTCATTGCAACGTATTTTATTCCGTATTGTTCACGGAGGTTTTTATCAAGATCGCAGGTGGAGTCTGCAAAAATTGCATAATTGTTCATTTGTAATCCCTCGTTTTTATTTGCCTGACTTAACCGAGGCTTCAATTTCAGCCATAATTTTCTTTTCCTGTTCAAGGTTTTCACTTATCTTTGTGCCCTGATAGAATGCTGCACAAAGTCCGGGTCCTATGCTTGAGCCGCACGCCATACCAACAGGATTGATTATGACCTCACGGGGTGAAAAGCGTTCTTTTATCATATTCGCAAGCATATTCGCAAATTCCTTGCGTTCGGAATGTGCAACGAAAATAATTTGCTCCTCGGGATTGATAATGGTCTTTTCCATATATTTTATTGTCATATCAAAGGCGGTTTTCTTACCCTTTGCTTTTACAATAACCTCCGAAAGTCCTTTGTCGTTAAAATCCGCCATCGGATTAACGCCGACGAGTGTTCCGAAAAGCGCTTTAAAATTTGATATTCTTCCTGTTTTTACCAAAAAGAACAAATCGTCCATTGCGCCCATCTGATGTACGGTATGTTTTGTGTTTTCTATATATTCAAAGGTTTCTTCTATTGTTGCTCCCTCGCTGCGCTTTTCGCACGCCATTACAACCAACAATGCAAGCGCTGTGGAATAACGCAGAGAATCAATGCAAAATATTTTGCGTTCGGGATATTTTTTTTGCAGTTCTTTTGCAACCATAACGCTTTCGTTATATGTTGCTGAAAGTCCCGATGAAATGGATATGCTGAGTACATCTTTGCCTGCGGCAAGGTTTTTTTCAAATATTTCCGTCATTTGTCCTACGGGAACGCTTGCTGTTTTGTACAGCATTTTACGTCCTTTCATTGACGAATAGTATTCATCGGGCGTCATCTTGCTCCAGTCAAGATCAATGTCCTCGCAATGTCCGTCCGGGAAATAGATGATTCCTTTCAGATAGTCGTCAATCCCAAAACGTTTTCTGAGCTCCGCCGAAAGATCGCATGAGGAATCGGGTATGATTGCAAAATTGTTCATATTATGGTACTCCTTTTAAAAAAATAAAAAAACACTGCCAAAAATTAATGCACTATAACTCTAATTGCAGCATTTGTATTATATCATAATAGATAAACTATTTCAACATATTTTGACTATATATGGCTTGAAAAAGGCAGTTATCCGACAAAATACCGCCTTCGGATAATTTTTATTTTTTATTTGTTGAAATAGTTTGAATGTTCTGCTAAAATAAATTTATATACGCCTTATTCGGAGGATTTAAGATGTGGTGGATAATACTGATAATTATATTAGCCGTTTTATTAATAGGGGGCTTTGCGGCTATGCTGTTTGTAACCGTTCCGATTGCAAAACGCGTGTATTTTGACACGCTTGTAAGGGACAAGCCCGACAAATGGGGGCGTGTTTGTTCGGATACCACAAACGAAGAACAGGTTGCTATGTGGAACGACGGCTGCAAATGGGCTGAACAAAACAAAAGCTGTATGCAGGAGGTCAGAATTGAAAACGACGGATTAAAGCTGTACGGAGAATATTACGACTTTGGCGGCGAAGGCTGCGTTATAATTTTGCCCGGCAGGTGCGAAAGCCTGAAATACTCTTATTATTTTGCGCCGCCGTATCAAAAAAGCGGCTGTAATGTGCTTGTAATTGATACCCGTGCTCACGGAAAAAGCGAGGGTATGTATAATACAATAGGCACAAAGGAGAGCGGAGACCTTATCAAATGGGTTAATTTTCTTGAAGAGAATTATAAAATACGCAAAGTTTATTTTCATTCAATCTGCGTGGGAACATCAACCGCAATGATTGTTATGACGTCGGAAAACTGTCCGAAATCGGTAAAAGGTCTTGTGACCGAGGGTTGTTTTGTTTCGTTTCGTGAGTGTTACAGAACGCATATGATATATGAAAACCGTCCTTTGTTTCCTGTTCTTGACCTTGTAATGCTATATATTCGCAGGTACGCCCACTCAAAGCTGACGCGTCAGGCGCCGATAAGGCTTGTCAAAAATATCGACCTGCCGATTTTGTTTTTATTCGGCAGGCAAGACGTGTTCTCACTGCCCGAAAAAAGCAAAAGGATTTTTGCCGCCTGCAAATCCGAGAATAAAAAAATTGTATGGTTCGACAAGGGTTCACATTCGCACCTGAGAATAAATAATATTGAAAAATATGATGATTCAGTCTGCGATTTTATCGGCAGTATAAAATAACAGGAGCAGTATAATAAAATGAAAAAATATTTGAGAGATTATCTAGATTATAACGACAGTCATCTTGCAAACTCGTCAAAAGACCTTAAAACCGTTTTTGAGATAATGTTTCGATGCAAGGACAGCATAATTGCGGAGGCAACCGAAAACTACCGCATACGCCGTTATACATACGGTGAAACAGAAGCGAGGATTAACCGTTCTGCATATGCGCTTTACCAAAAAATCGGTGCAACGCACAAATACGTCGGTCTTGAGATGGAAAACAAAATCGAATGGATAATTGCGTTTTGGGCGATACTCAAAAGCGGCAACAAGCCGTATCTCATAAATTGTCGGCATCCGCTTGCGCTTTCGTCGCAGATAATATCCTCGCTGAATATAAAATATGTTATCGGTACTTCTCCGACAAAGCTAAAGGCAGAATATATCGACTTTTCAGAGATTAGCGGCGAAGACGTTGAGATACCGAGTGACTTTGACCTTGAAAAACTGTTTGAGAACGAAATCGCAATTTCAACGTCTGCAACCTCTCTGCACGGCGTGGTGTGCTTTTATACAGGCAGAGAGATTTCCGACCAGATACTTAACGCAAAGGATATTCTTAAAAATTCAAAGCGAATGGCTTATCATTACAAGGGCAGTTTAAAGCAACTTGCATTTTTGCCGTTTTATCATGTGTTTGGCTTGTTTGCGGTTTATTTTTGGTTTATTTTCTTTGGCAGAACGCTTGTGTTTTTGCCCGATTACTCGCCGAAATCAATTTTACAGACGTGTCAAAAGCATGAGGTAACTCATATATTTGCCGTGCCGATGCTTTGGCATACTATTGAAAAGGAGCTTACCGAAGAAATTAAAAAGCGCGGTGAAAAGCAGGAAAAGAAGTTTTATAAGGGTATAAAAATATGTACAAAAATTCAGGACATTGCCCCGTTTTTGGGAGTTAAGCTTTCTCAGCGCATAATGAGCCAAGTCACCGACGAGCTTTTCGGAAAATCGGTCAGGTTTTGTATAAGCGGCGGAAGCTACCTAAAGGATTCGACTATGAAGCTGTTTAACGGAATAGGCTATCCCCTGCACAACGGCTACGGTATGAGCGAAATAGGCATAACCTCAGTTGAACTCAGGCACAAGGCGAGCGAACGCAACGAAAACTCAATCGGACACCCGTTTTCATCGGTTGAGTACAAAATCTCAGACAAGGGAACCTTGCTTGTAAGAGGTAAGTCTATCTGTAAGCGTATGTTGATTGACGGCAAAGAGATCACCACGGGCGAATGGTTTGATACGGGCGATATTATGGAGTGCCGCAACGGCAATTATTATATCAAAGGGCGTATGAGCGATGTCATAATCGGCTCAAACGGCGAAAATATAAATCCCGATATTTTGGAGCAGATGTTTGACCTGCGGTATGTCAGCAGATTTTCTGTTCTCGGGTTTGATGATAACGGCGAAGAGGAATTGACCATAGTGGTTGAGATAAGTCCGAATATCAACAAAGAACAGCTTGACTCTGTTATAAATCATATTAACAAAATAAACAATTCATTACCGCTTGCTTCACAAATAACAAGGTTTTATTTTACATATGACCCCATTGCCGCAAACGGTGCAATAAAAGTAGGACGCCAATACGTTTCCCGTGCGGTAAAGTCGGGCAAGGTCAGGCTGATACCGTTTTCAGAAATTTACAGCGAAGCCTCAGCACACAAGGAGCTTAGCTCGCAGTATGCTGAAAGAGTCAGAAAAATCGTTGCAAAAACCATGTCGATCGACGAAAGCGAGGTTGGCGATGATATGCACGTCATTCACGACCTCGGAGCGACAAGCCTGCAGTATTTTGCAATCTTGCTTGCCGTTGCAGATGATTTCGGCATTGAAAACTGGTCTGAAAAAGACCCGTATTGCTACACAATAAGAGAATTTTGCAGTTATTTGGAAGGTCATTTAAAAAATGAAACAAAAGGTTAAACAAAGCGATATTATTACGGCTTTTGTAAAGGTCACGGGGTTTCCTGCGGCGCTTCTGTTTTATAAGCCCAAGGTGGTTTATCAGGATGAAAATATGAAGAAAAGTAAGCTGCCGAAGCCGTTTATACTTGTGTCAAATCATACATCTCTGCTTGATTTCCCTCTTTATTTGTTTGTATTCTTTAAAAGGAACATCAGATTTCTGATGGCGGAGGTGCTGTTTACAAAAAATCCTTTTCTCTCAAGACTTTTATATAGGTTGGGCGGAATTTTTGTTGACAGGGACGCATTTAAATTCGGCTTTATGGGGGAGGCCCTTGAAGCGCTTGACAGCGGCAAAAGCGTGGGAGTGTTTCCACAGGGACGTCTGCCGATAAACGGCAAGCCGTTTCCGTTCAAGCCGAGTGCGGCGTTTATTGCAATGCATACCGATGCGCTCATAGTGCCTGTTTATACCGACGGTAACTACGGAATTTTTAAACGCACTCACGTTATGATAGGCAGAGAAATAAATATAAACGAGCTTTGCCCAAAGAATCTCGGCGACGCCGAAAAAATTGAGATTATGACAAAAAAGCTTGAGGAGCTTGTGTTCAGCCTCGGCGATGAATTAAAGGACAGATTGGATAAGAAAAATGCAGAATAAAAACAGCAAAAAGTCAAAGATTTTTGATGTTCGGTTTTTTCCGATGGATATGGCAAGGTTTTTTATGATGCTGATGTTTCCGTTTTTAAGAGTAAAAAAACTTGGGCTTGACGGAAAACGCTATAAGATTAATTTTGACGGCGGAGCAATTCTTGCGGCAAATCATATCGGATTTACCGATCCGCTGACTATATCGGTTGCGTTTTGGTTCAGGCGTGTGTTTTTTTTGGTGGCAGAGGTTTTGATGAAGAACAGGTTCTTAGCTTTTTGGCTGAAAAAGGCGGGCTGTATTAAAATCGACAGAAATAGCACTGATATTGAAGCCGTAAGAAAATCGGTAAACGTGCTTAAAAACGGCAAACTGCTTTTGATTTTTCCCCAGGGATATATTGTGCGGGACGGTGAAATCAACAGCCTTAAATCAGGCGCAGTACTAATGGCAATGCAGGCAGGCGTGCCGATAATTCCTATGTATTCGGACAAAAGAAGTCATAAATTCGGCTTTCGCAGAATAATTATCGGTGAACCGCTTTTTTGCTCGGAGTATTGCAAAAGGAAAATGCCATCGGTTACGGAAATGAATAATATTTCAGAAATACTGCTCCAAAAGATAGATGAATGTAAAATTGTTTTTGAAAAAACAGAAAGGATTTAAATTATGGATAGACTCGAAAAACTTAAAAGTATATTTGCAGATCTGTTCGGCGAAGATATAGACCTTGACAAGGTTGACGAAAGCTCAAAATTTGTTGAAGATCTCGGAATAAATTCAATAGGACTGCTGTCTATGGCTATGGATATTGAGCAGGAATTCGATATTAAGTTCTGCAACGAAGATTTTGAAAATTTACGCACGGTAGGGGACGTCATAAAGTGTATTGAAAACAAGAAACAGAACAAAAAATGTTGACTTTTGTCATAAAATAAAATATAATGTTATTAATTGATTTTATGGAGGTATTATTATGATTTGTCCTAATTGCGGAAATCAAATTGCAGACGGTACAGCTTTCTGCACAAACTGCGGCACACAGCTGAATAATGCTGCTCCCGAACAGCCTGCTCAGAATTATCAGCAGCCGGTTCAAAATTACCAACAACCGGCTCAGAGCTACCAACAGCCTGCTCAAAACTATCAGCAGCCGGTTCAAAACTATCAACAGCCGGTTCAAAACTATCAACAGCCGGTTCAGCCTACGCTTATGAACGCAGAGAACCCTACTGCCGGCAAGGCTCTTGCACTCGGTATTGTTTCACTTTGCCTTTGCTGGTTGCCTGTTGCAAGCATTATACTCGGCATATTCGCAATAAAAGCAGGTAATGAAACGCTTGCATATTCCAATCAGGGCTACAACAAACGTCCGATGGGAATTATCGCAAAGATATTCGGTATCGTAAGTATAATTGTTTGTTCAATAATGACAATTTATTGGTTAATATTTATTATTGCTATTTGCGTTGCCGGCTCATACGCCACAACTTACTACTACTATTAACTAATCATTAAAACTCAATTTAATTAAAAAACCGGCTTCACTTTAGTGAAGCCGGTTTTTTCAAAGAAGGCTCTATGTCAATAGTTGGGGTAAACCCGAAAAAGAAGAATTGAAATGAACAAGCGATAGTAAGTCAAGCTGTCGCTTGTTTTTTCATTTGGTGAGAAAACATATGTAAAATACGAATCTCAACGAAGGCTTACAGGCTGTCGGAGAGGGCGCATTCTTCTCAATAGGAGATATAAAAACCATTACAATTCCCGCAAGCGTTACATATATCGGTGATAACGCAATCGGCTACTATCCGCCCGAACACGATAATCCGTTTGTTCCGTCCGAGGTCATTCCGAATTTTATAATCTATGGAACAAGCGGCACTGAGGCTCATACTTATGCCGAGAAAAACGGAATTCAGTTTAACAGCGTTGCAATGGGAACAACTGTTAAAGGCACTGCAAAAAGTTACCTGTCAGAAAGCGATGCGGTTAAAATCCAACTTATAAAATCCGGTGCGATAGCGTATGAAACAACCGTAAAAGGCAACGTTTCCGACTATTCAATCGCAGGCGTCGCAAACGGAACATACACAATGAAAGTTTCTAAAAATGCCCACGCCGACAGAGAATATACAGTAAAAGTTTCAAGCGCCGATGTAACGCAAAATGTTGAAATATTCCCGATGGGTGATGTAAACAACGACGGCTTTATCACTATTCTTGATGCAACTCTTGTGCAGAAGTATTTGGCTAAAGTAATAAATGAGGACTCCCTTGCGCTGGATAACGCCGATTTTGACTCAGACGATATTGTAAGAATTAATGATGCTACGGCTATTCAAAAAAACTTGCAAAAGCAGATATAAAAAAATATTAATTTTAAGATGGGGGACTGTCGCATTAAGATGCAGAAAGCGTTTTTGTCGCTCTGCGCTGAATGCGACAGTCCCTATCGGCTTTTACTTTCGGCACCTTCCCTACAATGTGAGGACGTTTTTTGTGCATAATGCGGTTAATGAGGGTTATACCTGTTTTTTTGGAATTTTTTCGTTGAAATTATATTTTGTTTGATATATAATAGGAATATCAAATTTTAAAGGAATGAAAATATGAATAGTTTAGCAAAAAAAATCATTTCGGTATGTATTGCATTAGTTGTGCTGATGTCTGTATCTGTTACCGCATTTGCGGCAGATGACATTCTTGATATTAACGACGGTGCAAAGGTTAATGTCGGCGACAGAGTTAAGTATACGCTTTATCTTGCCGATACAAAAGAGGAAATTATAGGTTTTGAGCTTCGGCTTTTCTATGATAAGGATTACCTTGAGCTTGACAAAAAATCTCTTGAATTTGACAAGTTTGACGGTGTTATCTATAATACAGACCTTGATAATATGATTCCAATCAACTGGACTAATATCAGTAACCCCGCCGATTTTTCAAAGAAAGCAATGTTTTTGTCGCTTGAATTCAGAGTTCTGAAAGAGGGCGAAACTGATATTTCTCAATTTGTGTCAGAAATGTACGGCGATGATATGACATATCTTAAATCATACACATGGACATATGACATCAGCGTAAATGATGAAACCGTTGTTTCGGATCAAGTCCCGATAATCAGCGAAGATGAGGATACGCTGAAAAACAGACAAGGCAGCTTCATTAATTATCTTGACGGTAAAGGTGAGGAAAACACACCCGATAAGGATAATCACCCTGCTGTAATCAGTTATACACAAAATGTTACGGATATTGTTGAAGTAACAAAGAATTCAAGCTCAGGCGGCAATTCCGCCGATTCGGATTTTCCGCTTATCCCGGTAATAATCGGTGCTGCCGTTTTGGTAGTGGTTCTTGCAGTTGTCGGTGTTTTGATTGTGAAAAAGCGTGATGATAATGTGGATTTATCCGCAATTCCGACTCAACAGGACGAGAATAATAAAAAATCCGACTAATTGCACAAAAATCGACATCAACTTTATTGAAAATTAATTAATATTTTTTTTAAAAATTATTGATTTTTTGACAAAGCTGATATATAATTAAACTAACCGAATTATCGGAAAATGTATGGAGGAAAAATTATGAAGAAAAAGCTTTTAAGTTTAATTCTTGCAGGTTCTGTTGTGGCTTCAATGGCTGCAATAGCAACAACAAGTGCATCTGCTATTGTTGACACAGACGGCACTTATAAACCCGGTGAGGGTATCAAAACAAAGAGAGTTTATTTTACATTGCCTGACGTCTGGAAAAACTCTTACACAAATTCAGCCGGCTGTTATTGGTGGGGCGGTACTGACCCTTGCAGCTCTATTGACGGCGGCGTTGGCGAACTTAGTTGGCCGGGATACAAGGCAAAATATGATTCAAGCCTTGAAGAGAAGGGTGTTAAAACACTTTATTATCTTGATATTCCCGATGATGTTCCTACAGTAGTTTGGAACAACTACCTTGACGGCGGTTTGGATGTGACTGCTCCGCAGTATACAGCCGCTATGCAGTGTGAAGATTCAAAGTGTGAGTATATGTCAGAAGGCGATAGGGAGACTTATGATAATCAGGAAGGTTTCTGGACAGAGATGGAAGACAGCTTCAATGGTGATAAGGCTGCTCTCGGCGATTTTGCCGATAACTTCTTTATGAGTGAATACGGTATTGCTTTCACAATGAATAATATGATTTGGGTTCCTGATCTTAGTAGTGAGCCTTCTACTTCAGTAACCGGTCAGTTAACTTATTTCGGCGAATGGTACTTCTACTATAATGACGGTACATATGGTACATACCCAACAAAGGAAGCAGCTCAGGCAAAGGGCACAGTCGGCGATCTTACAGTTGCTCCCGCTCCACCGGCAACAAAAGATGAAGCAGATACAACAAACCCAACAAACCCAGCAAACCCAAAAGATACTGATCCGCAGACAACAGTTCCGGGTGAACCTTCAACCGATGCTACTTCTGCAGTAAATAAATCAACATCTGATACTACAAAGTCATCTGATAATACTTCAATCAAGACAGGCGCAGCTTCACTTGCAGTTGTTCTTCTTGTTGTTCTTTCAGGCGTAGCTACAGTTGCTTACTTTACTCGCAAGAAATATGATAAATAAGTTTGCTGATTCCTTATAGGTAATGCTTAAAACGCTCCCGATTTTGGGAGCGTTTTTGCGTATATGATTTAAATTTAGCGGTAAATATGTACAGATACCCTCGTTCTTCTTCATATTACTTGATTTTTAGTGCCTGTTATATTATAATCTAAGTACAGATGTCCTTCGCCGATTAGGCAGAGGGTTGTTATATCAGGGCTTGCAATCTGTCGCAAGCCTTGCTTCTTGTGAGTAAAGCGTTGCTCCGATTTAAACTACGATGAATTAATATGGAATGATATTGGAGGAAAAGGTAATGTCAAAAAAAGCAGTTAGTTTTGTTTTGGCAATTATGCTTACGGTTACAATGATAACCGTAACGGCTCTTTGCGTATATGCCGAATCAGATGACGATGCCTATGACAACACAGCTTTTTCAGATTATCAGCTTTCGGATAATGCTTTTGAGGGAGAGCCGCAAGCCGAGCCGTCGGAAACATCGGCAACGGAGGCGAGTACGGATTCTGTAAACGGCAAATATCCGAATTTAACGGTGAATGCAATTTCAAACTATTTTCCAAGAGCAGCTGCCGAATACAATTCAACCACAAAAGAAGTAACGGTTACCTATTGGTTAAACCTTTCAAAAAACATTCTTAACACTCAGTGGTATATAACATACGATTCAAGCGTGCTTTCGGTCTCCAACAGAAAAAACACGCCTGCATCTGTATGTCCGACTGTCGGTGCAAACGGAAGTCTTGATTTGAGCGAGGAAAACATCATAAATTATACCGCAACAAATATGAGATTGTTTGATTTTACTTCTCAAATGGTTCCCTTTGCAAAGATAGTATTTGATGTAGATGATTTGCAAAACGACAGTGCCGTTACAACAACCATAGATCTTACCGTTGATGTATTGAGGGTGTCGAAAGCAGATTCGAATACGTTGCTGTCGGCTGACAGCGAGGAAGTCAGCCTTGTAAATAATTGTGAAATAGCAAAAAATCAGCAAACATCCTTAATTGATGTTGATTACAAAACCACATTGACAATATCTAACTATGTTGCACCGACTACGGCAGAAAATACCAAGAAAAGCACTGATGATGAAAGCAATACTCAACAAGACTCAACCGATGTTTCTGTTGAACCGTCCGAGCAGTCATCCCAGCCATCTGAAACTGACGCAACCTCAAAAATCGACAGCTCAAATTCCGTTCCTTCCGAAACAGCTCCGCCAAATGTCGGAGCGGGGCAGACTAACGCTGTTGTTAATACGGGCGATACTTATCTCGCTCTGATATTCCTTTGCGTTCAGATATTTGCAACGGGAGTTTTGTTTGTAATGCGTAAAAAGGAAATGTATTAATGTAACAATGTACCTGTTTGATATGAGTTATGTTCATAAGAAACACTCTGATTTACAAGCCTTCCCCTCAAGGGAGGGTTTTGTTTTTCACAAACATTTCAAAGGTGCCCCTTCAGGGGAGCTGTCTCTGCAAGTAGGAGCATAGCTCCTTTATTCCGAGTGTAGCAACGTCAAATATTTAAAAAAACGTCATATTCAGCATATTTGCACTGCATTTTAGAAAAACAGTGTTTTCCTTTGAGGGGTGAGAGTTGTTTGTAGAGGATAGTCAAAATGCGCAGCGTTCGCCTGCGATTATTTGTAGGGAACGGTCTTGACCGTTCCGTTATTTTTGGTTGTAGGGGCGTTTTCTGCGAAAACGGCAAACCCTTTGTCGGCAAGCCGACATTTCCCTTATCAAGGGAATATATTGTTCGCCCACGGACAGCCGCAAGGGCTGTCCCTACATTCTCAGTGCAGGAAGGTGTATATTTTCCAAAAGTTATGCTCAGCATAGTTACAATGCATTCAGGGAATATGCTGTTTACCCTGCAATACATAACACATCAGTTAGATTGAATCGACATTTCGTAATCAAAACTAATAAAAAAGATAAAACAAAAAAACTGCCTCACCAAAAGTGAAGCAGTTTTGTAATTTCATAAAGAATCAGTTAGCTCTGGTAACCTTACCTGAACGTAAACAACGGGTGCAAGCATATACACGCTTCGGAGAACCGTCAACGATAGCCTTAACACGCTGTACGTTTGGTTTCCATGTTCTGTTGGAACGTCTGTGAGAGTGAGATACCTTGATGCCGAACTTTACATCCTTACCGCAGAATTCACATTTTGCCATGCGTCTGCACCTCCTTAAACAATTCAAAATCTATCTCTAACTTTGTTATAATAACAGATAATGGACAAAAATGCAAGTGTTTTTTTTAAATTTCTTAACTTGTTTTTTTATTTATTTTATTATATAATATATTTTAAGTATGTATTTCTATTATGGAGGACTTATGCTTTTTCAGATATTATCGGGAAATTTTACATTTGAATCTATTGTGGCTGAAATTTTAGCCGTACTCGTAATCATATTTTTGATTTTGCCGTTTCACGAATGGGCGCACGCATTTACCGCTTCGCTTCTCGGCGACAAGGCGGTAAAGCAAAGGGGCAGGCTCTCGCTTAATCCGCTGAGTCATATCGACCCTATCGGCGCAATGTTTATGATACTTATCGGATTCGGCTGGGCAAAGCCCGTGCCGATTGATCCGCGAAATTTCAAAAACCCAAAGCTCGGAATGGCAATAACCGCTGTTATGGGACCTGTTGCCAACCTTGTTGCGGCAATGGCGGGAATGTTGATATTCAACGGCATAGCGTGCTTTGCTCCGACATTCTTTTTCAGCGGCGTAGGCTCGTTTGTGTATTACTTTCTTACATTTTATATCAGTTCAAACATAACCCTTGCGGTATTTAACCTGATTCCGATGCCGCCGCTTGACGGCTCAAAGATACTGTTTTTGTTTTTGCCCGATTCTGCGGTAAACTTTTTCTATAAATATCAGATGATATTTTTCGTTGCACTTTTTGCGCTGATGTATATGGGCGCATTAAACGGTGTTATCAGCTGGGCGACCAACGGAATTGCAACAGGCTTAAATTGGCTTACGTCGTTGCCGTATCTCCCGTTTGTTCACTGACGGTTTAGGAGGGCGGCTGATGGAAACGCAATTTCAATATAAGCTGCCCGTTTTTGAGGGGCCGCTTGACCTTCTTTTAACGCTTATCTCAAAAAATAAAATTGATATATATGATATTCGGATTTCCGACCTGCTTGACCAATATATGGAACAGATAAACCGTATGCAGGAAAATCAGATGGACATTGCTTCGGAATTTTTGACAATGGCGTCAAGACTTGTTTATATCAAGTCGGTTATGCTTTTGCCAAAATATGAAGAAGAGGCGGAAGAACTGAAAAAAGAGCTTTCGGGGCAGTTGCTTGAATATGCGGTTTGCCGTGAGATTGCCGAAAAGCTTGGTAATATATATGACTTTGATACGTTTTGCCGTGAGGCTTCGCCCGTAGAATTTGACTTGACCTATACTCGGCTTCACCCTGCCGAGGACATTGCAAAAGCGTATATCAGCGCTGTAGGGCGGGGAAAGCGAAAGCTTCCGCCGTCGGAGCAGGCGTTTTCCGGTATTGTTTCGCACAAGATTGTATCGGTAAACAGCAAGATAATTCAGCTTATGCGCAGACTTTGGCACGGCAAAAGGCTTGAATACCACGAAATTTTTGAAGTGTGCGAGGGCAAAAGCGAGCTTGTGGCAACATTTCTTGCAACGCTTGAGCTTGTAAAGGGCAAGCGTATACGCATTGAGGGCACGGGCGAAAATGCCGTTGTGCATATGATTGAGAAAAAGGAGGCGCAGTGATGGCTGTGGAAAATATTTCTGCCGCAATAGAGGCAATATTGTTTTCAAGCGGTTCTTCCGTTGAGGTCGAAAGACTTGCCCAGGCACTTGAAATCAGCGAAAACCGTGTAAATGAAGCCGTTGCCGCGCTTATTGAGGATTATGCCGCCGCAAATCGGGGCATAACAATATTGAAGCTTGATAACGCATATCAAATGACGTCAAACAAAGAATATGCGCCCCAAATCCGTACAGTTATGGATTTGCGCCGCAACACTCCGCTTTCTCAGGCGGCTCTTGAGGTGCTTGCCGTTGTTGCATACAATCAACCGGTGACTAAGGCTTTTGTTGAGCAGGTCAGAGGCGTTGATTGCAGCGGCGTTATAGGCAGTCTTACCACAAAGGGGCTTGTTGAGGAAAAGGGCAGACTTGAACTCCCCGGCAGACCGCTTTTGTACGGAACTACCGAAAATTTTCTCAGGTGCTTTAATATATCAAGCCTTGACGAGCTTCCGCCGCTTCCCGAAAACAGCGAGGAAAAAAGCGGTGAAGATAACTCGGAAACGGCCAACAGCTCAGATGATGAGCAAATCAATATTCTTGACGATCAGACCGATAAATAACTTAACGGGAGGAATTGCCTTGCTTTGGTTATATATAGTTTCGGGAATATTATTGGCAATCTTCCTTTTGATGCTTGTTCCGATAAGCGTTACGGCGACATATGACGAGGACTTTAAGTGCTTGGTTAGAATAGGCTTTGTGCCGATAACGCTTTATCCGCCAAAGCCGAAAAAAAAGAAAAAAAAGAAACCAAAATCCGAGGGCAACAAACCAAAGGAAGAAAAGCCCAGGGAAAAAAAGCCGAGCCTTATAAAAGAAAAAGGACTTCCGTGGCTCGTTGATGTTATAAAAAAAGTTTCAGATCTTGCCGTAGGTGCATTAAAGTATTTTTTCAGGCACATAATAATCAGGAAGTTTATGCTGAGTATTACGGTTGCAGGAGATGACGCCGCAGACACCGCCGTCAAGTACGGAAAGCTCTGCGCTGCGGTTTATCCCTCTGTCGGTATAATTGCAGGAGCGGCAAGGTGCAAAAAATACGGAATTGATATAGCTCCCGATTTCGGAAGAGGCGCAAAGACCGAGATAAATATGTATTTAAAGGCAAGGGTGCTGCTTTTGTGGCTTGTAACGCTTGTGTTCAAGTTTGGAATAAAAGGCTTAAAGCTCTTGTTGGAAATAAAAGAAAATTAATAATTCACTATCGGAATTAAGGAGGAAATATTATGGAACATCCAATCGGAAATCTTATGGATACAACTATGGAAAAGATTAAAGAAATGATAGACGTTAATACTATTATCGGCGAGCCTATAACCTCTGCCGACGGAACGCTTATCATTCCGGTTTCAAAGGTAAGCTACGGCTTTGCCGCAGGCGGTTCGGATTTGCCTACCAAAAAGGAAAACAAAGATTGCTTCGGCGGCGGCAGCGGCGCAGGCGTAACTATTCAGCCCGTTGCTTTTTTGACCGTATATCAGGGAGACGTTCGTCTTGTTTCCGTTGACAGCAGCGAGGGTACGGCGGATAAGCTTATGGATATGATTCCCGATGTTGTCGATACGGTAAAAGGCTTTTTCAAAAAGGACAAAAAAGCAAAAAAGCAAAAAGACGATTTTTCTGAAATAACGGTTGACGATATAGACGTGTAACGTCATAAAGGATATGCCTTTTGCATAAAATATGCAGGGGGTGTCCTTATGAAAAAGGCTGTTTCAGTTTTGCTTTCCGCTATATTGACCGTGTGCTCGGCGGTTACCGCTTTTGCAGACGAAAGCGACGATCGGGAAGGCTCGCCCGATGTTTCGGCAGAAACCTATGTGCTTTACTGTGCCGATAACGGACAAATACTTGCCGCAAAGGACGAAAACAAGCGTATGAAGCCTGCAAGCACGACCAAGATAATGACAACTTTGCTTGACCTTGAAGCGGCTGCGTCCTGCGACGAAACCGTTACATTTACCAAAGAAATGGCCGCCGAGGGCAGTTCTATGTACCTCGAACTCGGCGAAAAGGTCAGGCTGAGCGACCTTGCTGTGGGTATGATGATGTCGTCCGGCAACGACGCCGCAAATGCTGCGGCTTTATCTTTGTCGGACAGCTTTGAGGACTTTTCAGAGCTGATGAACGGGCGTGCAAAGCAGATAGGAATGGATAACACCCATTTTATTACGCCGAGCGGACTGGACGATGACGATCATTATTCAACGGCATATGATATGGCGCTGCTTATGACATATGCGCTTGAAAACGAAGATTTTGCAAAGCTTTCGGCTAAAAAAAGCGCAAAGGTTGACTTTGTTGAGCCTGAAAAGCATATTACATATTCAAATCACAACCGCCTTTTGTCACTGTATGAATACTGCATAGGCGGAAAAACGGGCTATACTATGGCGGCAGGCAGATGTCTTGTTTCAGCCGCCCGAAAAGACGGTCTTACGCTTGTGTGCGTTACTATGAATGACAGAAACGATTGGGACGACCACATCAAGCTTTACAACTACGGTTTTGACAACTACTTTTCCGAAAATTCAAATGACAGCGAGTTTATGGCTGAGATTCCGTGCGTAGGCGGAACGGTCGATACGGTAGATGTTGTCGGGGAAAAGGACATTTCGGTGGTTTTGCCTGCAAAGGATAAATCTAAGCTTGAACGCAAAGTTTATATAGACAGCTTTCTTTATGCGCCGATAGCCAAAAACCAAACGGTCGGCAGGATAGATTATATAGTTGACGGCAACCGGGTTGCGAGCGTGAATGTTATTTCGGCAGACAATGTAGAAATAAAGAAAGATAACAGTATATTTAATAAAATTAAGGAACTATTTTCATATGGCTAAAAATGAACCTATAAGACTTCAAAAATTCATTTCTCAGTGCGGCATCGCCTCACGCCGCAAAGCAGAGGAGCTGATACTTAACGGAAGCGTCAAGGTGAACGGCAAAACGGCGATTCTCGGCGATAAGGTTACGTCTGAGGACAAGGTTTTTATCAAAGGCAAAAGGATAGTTTTGCCTAAGACGAAGTTCAGATATATTATGCTCAATAAGCCCCGTGGATTTATTACGACGATGAATGATGAGCGCGGCAGAAAATGTGTGGCTCAGCTTGTTGAAAATGTCGGAGAGCGGGTTTATCCGATAGGCAGGCTTGACAAGGATTCCGAGGGAATGCTGGTGTTCACAAACGACGGTGAATTTGCCAACAAGGTTATGCATCCGAGGAACGGCGTATATAAAATATACCGAGTTACCGTCCGTCCTTCTGTTGATGAAGAACAGCTTGTAAAGCTCGAAACAGGAGTTGAGCTTGACGGAAAAAAGACTGCGCCTGCGATAGTTCACGTTATTCACAAGGAGCAGGGCAGAGTGGTGCTTGAAATGATACTGCACGAGGGCAAAAACCGTGAGATACGCAGAATGTGCGAAGCGGTTGGACTTGAGGTCGCACGCCTTAAGCGCACGCAAATAGGCGGCGTAAAAATGGGTATGCTAAAACAAGGCGATTGGCGTGACCTTACCGAAAACGAGGTAAAAAAGCTGCTTTCAAATCCCATTGTAAACGGGCGAACAATATGATAATTCCATTACAGAAAAATTAACGGATATATATATTCACCGAAATAAAAAACTTACAAATATTACAGCATAATTCTTGAACTTTTACAGAATTTGAGATATAATATAAGTTGTGAAATTAGTATGCGGCATTTCTCCGCATATTCAATACATTGTATTGGAGGAATTAAGATGAGTATTGAAAAAATCAATCAGGCAAAATCGGAGATTGCGGCGACCTCCGCATATAAGACGATTACTGATTTTTTTGATGAAGGAAGTTTTTGTGAAATCGACGCCTTTACAAAATCCGGCGAAGGTTTTGCTGAAGCAGTTGCAGGCTTTGGCACAGTTGAGGGTATGCCCGTTTACGCATTTGCTCAGAACAGCGATATTTGCGGCGGCGCAATGAGCAAGGCTCAGGCTGTAAAGCTCAAAAAGCTTTATTCGCTTGCTCTCAAAACAGGTGCTCCGATTGTCGGATTCTATGACAGCATAGGCGGAAGACTGCAGCAGGCAACGGAATTACTCGGCGGCTGCGGCGATGTTCTCAACAGTGCAGCATCGTTATCAGGCGTGGTGCCTCAGATTTCCGTAGTGCTCGGAACCTGTCTCGGTACAAGCGCACTCAATGCGGTAAGCGCCGATTTTGTTATTATGAGTGAAAAAGCTCAGCTTTCTCTTGATGTAACAGGGGAAAATGCAGACGCAAAATATAACGCAGAACACGGCAATGCCGCAATAGTTGCAAAGGATACTGCCGAGGCTGTTGAAAAGGCAAAACAGCTTGTACTTTATCTTCCGTCAAACAATCTCAATCTTGCCCCCGAAACCTTTGAAGAAGAACCTTCGGGCGACTGCGGATGCCTTGTCAGCAAGGTAGTTGACGGCGGCTCAAAGGTTAAGCTGTTTGATGAATACGGTGCAAACGCAAAAACCCGCCTTGCTCATATCGGCGGACAGGTCGTAGGAATAGTTAATACAAAAGGCGAGAGCCTTGATTGCAGATCAACTTCAAAGATTGCAAAATTCGTGCGCTTTTGCGATGCCTTTTCAATTCCGGTAATAACATTTGCAAATTGCCCCGGATTTGAGTCGCTTGCCTCTGCCGCAAAGCTTGTTTCGGCTTATGCCGAGGCTACAACAGTAAAAATTTCGGTTGTGACCGGTAAGGCTATCGGTTCCGCATATATTGCGCTTGCAGGTACGGGCGCAAACGCAGACGTGGTTTATGCACTGCCGAACGCAGTTATTTCACCTGTTAATATTGAGGCGGCCGCATTTATTATGGACGCAGACGAAATGAAGGTTCCTGTTGCCGAGCAAAAGGCTGTTGCCGATAAATTTGCCGAGGAAAATCTTTCTGCTTTCAATGCAGGTCAAAACGGTTATGTTGACGGAATCGTAGAAGAAGCCGAATTAAGAAACACACTTATTTCTGCGCTTGATATGCTTTCGGGCAAACGTGTTTCAACACTTGCAAAGAAACATTCCACTATCTGATAAATATATAATTGTTAAAATAAAGGGGAAATTAATATGAAGAATTTGAGAATCACCGTAAACGGTACTGCATATGACGTACAGGTTGAGGAACTCGGCTCAACAGCCGCAGCTCCTGTTCAGGCTGCCCCTGCTCAGGCAGCTCCGACTCCTGCCGCAAAGCCCGCACCAAGCGGCGCCCAGGGTTCAACGGTAATCAAGGCTCCTATGCCCGGTACGGTCGTAAATGTAGTAGTAACCCCCGGTCAGACAGTTAAGTCGGGCGACGACCTCGTATTTATTGAGGCAATGAAGATGGAAACACCTGTTAAGGCTGTTAAGGACGGTACAGTAGCAACCGTTGAAGTTGCAAAGGGCGAAGCTGTTGAATCAGGAAAGGTTCTTGTAACTCTTAAGTAACCACTGATAAAATCACGCTCGAACGCTGTTTGAAGCTCTTGTATATTTCCCGTCAGCTTGACTAAAAATTCTCGTAATGCACCTGCATTACTGCGGTTTGTTTGTCCAACCTGACGAAAAATCCGGCAGCGCAATATTTACAAACGATTTAATCAGTGCTTACCCAACTAAGAAACTCAAAGGGGATAACTATAATGGCAAAGAAAATTAAAATTACCGAAACTGCCCTTCGTGACGCCCACCAGTCGCTTATTGCAACAAGGATGACAACAGAAGAAATGCTTCCGATCCTTGACAAGCTCGACAAGGTTGGCTACTATTCGCTTGAATGTTGGGGCGGTGCAACCTATGATGCGTGTCTCAGATTTTTAAATGAGGACCCGTGGCAGAGATTGCGTACAATCAGAGAGCATTGCCCGAACACAAAGCTTCAAATGCTTTTCAGGGGTCAGAATATGCTTGGATACCGTCACTATGCCGATGACTGCGTTGAATATCTTGTTCAGCGTTCGATCGCAAACGGTATTGATATAATCCGTATTTTTGACGCATTAAATGACATCAAAAATCTTCAGACGGCTATCAAGGCGGCAAAAAAAGAGGGCGGTCACGCTCAGGTTGCTATAAGCTATACCACAGGTCCGGTTTTCACCGATGAATACTATGTTGATTATGCAAAGAGAATTGCCGATGCAGGTGCAGATTCTATCTGTATTAAGGATATGGCGGCTTTGCTTACACCGTCAAGAACCTACAGCCTTGTAAGGGCTATCAAATCGGTGCTTCCCGAGATGCCTGTACAGCTTCATACTCACTACACATCGGGACTTGCCTCAATGTGCTTGTTAAAGGGTGTTGAAGCAGGCGCAGACGCTATTGATACGGCAATCAGCCCGCTTGCGCTGGGTACATCGCACGCTCCTACGGAGTCGATGATTGCCGCTTTGAGCGGTACAGAGTACGACACAGGACTTGACATAAAGGATTTCACGGATATTCGTGCTTACTTTATGACGCTTCGTGAAAAATATATCGAATCGGGACTTCTTGATACAAAGATGCTTGCAACCGACGCAAAAGCTCTTATCTATCAGGTTCCCGGCGGTATGCTTTCAAATCTGCTTTCACAGTTAAAGCAGGCAGGTAAAGAGGATCAGCTCGACAAGGTACTTGAAGAAGTTCCGAGAGTAAGGAAGGATTCGGGCTATCCGCCGCTTGTTACTCCGACATCTCAGATTGTAGGCACTCAGGCTGTATTCAATGTAATTACAGGCGAGCGCTACAAGATTTGCACAAATGAATTCAAAGGTCTTGTTGCAGGCGAATACGGTACAACTCCGATGCCGATTGACCCTGAATTCCAGAAAAAGATAATCGGCGACCAAAAGGTTATCACCTGCCGCCCGGCAGATCTGCTTGAGCCTGAACTTGACAAGCTGAGAAGCGAAATTTCCGAATGGATTGAACAGCCTGAGGACGTTCTCTCATATGCTCAGTTCCCAAAGGTTGCAATAGATTTCTTCAAAAAGAGAAGAAATGCCGAGGTCGGTATTAACGGTGACAAACTCGATTCCGAAAATATGATTCACCCCGTTTAATGTTTGTTTAAATCTGAGCAACGCTTGCGGTACTTGCGCTGTTTGTAATCTGGTCGCAAGCTCTGCACTTTGCAGGTAAAGCAAAGCCTTGCTCCGATTTAAATTCGATAAAAAATAAAAGCTATAATTCATATCATCTCCATCATGGTTGCTGATTATGAATTATAGCTTTTTGTTTTGCGCTGCGCTAAATGCGGCAGTCGTTTTTATGTGTTTTGAAAGCAGAAATTATTTGTTTCCTGCAATGTGCTTTTGAATTGCCGTTGCATCCGAAACGCTTATTTTGCCGTCACGATTAAAGTCGGCATTGCGTTTTGCCTTGTCGCTGAGTTCTGTTTTTTGAGCAATGTACTTTTGAATTTCCGTTGCGTCTCTGACGTTGATTTTTCCGTTGAGATCAACGTCGCCGAGTAAAGCGTCTGTTTTGGTTGTAACGGCTTTAATAACAAATGTTCCGCCGATGTCATCGCCGTTGTTCGTTTTATACCAGTCCATAAGGTCGGTCATAGTGTTGTCGTAATAAATATAGCTTTCATCGTATTTTGAATCGTTGATGAATACATAAGTGCCCTTTTGACTGTTGACAAGCCATTCGCCTACGCCTATGGAATTGTTTTTGCCGATGTTTGATGAATTAATATCCACCGCTATTGAGCCTGAGCCTTCAGGCAGTTCAAAATCGTCAATATCGGCGCAGATATATCCGTTGTAATCAACCGTTCCGCTGAAGAGCTTTTCCCACTCTGCCTTGTCCGAAGAGGGTTTGTCGGAAACAGTCGGTACATAATAAATATCATAGTCGGCGCCCAGACATTCGGTTTTGAATATAACCTTGTCAAGGGTGCTGTAGTCATCGGAAAAATCAAATTTGTTAAGATATGCAACGCTGCTTTCGTTTACATAAGAAAATTCATAGGTTGCACCGAAAATCTCATTTTGCACAAGCTTTGTGTCATCGGTTATCTCCTGCACGGATTTTACGGTATATGACGGTTTGTATTTTGACGCAAAAATAAACTTGTCCTCATATGAAATCCAAAAATATCCGCCGAGAGAGTTGTTATTGCCCCAACTGTTTTTAATTAGCCAAGCACCGTTCTTTTCAGGCTTTTTATCAATGGGAGCGGAAAAATTGTCGGCTGAATAGTTGTCGTCCCAGCCTACTATCTCAATAGCGTGTCCCGTATACGTTCCGTTATAGTCGTTTGGCATATAGTAAGAGAGAGCGTCGCTTGAAAGACATACATATGAGTGTGCATAAGCCGAATATACGCCGCCGTTTTCCATAACCGCACGTTTTACGCTGTCGGGCTCGTCCTTATACAAAAACTGAATTGCGGTCGCACCGTATTTTGCAAGATTTGAGGGAACATCGTCGCCGTGCTTAATTTTAGTTACGTCAATTTTGCCTGCGTCGCTTTCAAGTGCACCGCCCTGCCATGAGGTCAGGTAGCCGAGAGCGGTGGAACCGTAGCCGTCGCCGGCATAATTTCTTATCCAACCTTTGTCGTTTGAATGGGTTGTAGCCCAGGCGTTGAGGTGCGGTTCTGACATACTGCCTATTGAAAAGCCGCTTTTCAACAGCTTTGATTCAAAAGCTCCGAGGCTTGCGTAAGCCCAGCAGTCATTGTATAGCTGCTTTTTTACGCTTGTAACGAATCCAAGCTCCCGAGAACTGTAGCTTGACGGCAACGCTGAGGATTTTGGTGATACATCCTCGGCACTGAAAGAAACGGTTTCGTCCTCGTCAATTACGGCGGCGGACGCTCCGAAGGTTGCGGTGCCTAAAGCACAGCAGGAGGCGAGTATAACCGCCGCAGAAACTTTTAAAAATCTATTTTTCAAAACTATCCCTCCGAATAAAGTAATCAGTCCGTATATATACTCCGAGAAGCCGACGCCCCTGTTTTGTTTACAATTTAAATTATAACAGATGAATTATCCAAAGTAAAGAATATAAAAGCAACCGGTGACAATAATAACCTTAGTGCAAATGTACCCTGCCTCATAGGTGTCGGGGACATTTCAAAATTTCAATGGGAGTTATAAATTTCCACTGATTCAGCAAAGGATTTGAGTATATGCAGGTAAGAACCGACCTTGCGGTTGAGGCAAGGGAAATTGCAGGCGAACACGTCAGCGGAGTAGATTTCAAAACCTACAGCGAAAACGGTCTTGAAATATCACGGCTGACAGTTAAAAATCAAAAGGCAAAACAGGAGCTCGGCAAAGAAATAGGAACATATATCACAATAGAGCTTCCGTCGCTCACAGACAACTTTACCGAAACCGATGAAAGGCTCAAAACCATCGGACTTGAAATAAGGAGGCTGTTACCCGTCAACGGACTTTTGCTTGTGGTCGGGCTTGGCAATACGGAGATTACTCCCGACTCTCTCGGCCCGAAAACAAGCTCAAGGGTACTTGCCACACGTCATATAACCGGTGAAATTGCAAGGGCAACAGGGCTTGATAAGCTTCGCCCCGTAGCCGTGATGCAAACAGGCGTTACGGGGCAGACCGGAATCGAAACAGGCGAGTATATACTCAGCATAGTAAAACGAATACGACCGAATGCAGTTGTTGCGATTGACGCTCTTGCTTCACGCAGGCTTGAACGTCTCGGATGTACCCTCCAAATCAGCGACACCGGAATTTCTCCCGGCGCAGGCGTCGGAAATCACCGCACAAAGATAACAAAAGAAACGATCGGCGTCCCGGTGATTGCTATAGGAGTTCCCACGGTCGTTGATGTTCAGACCTTTGCAAGCGACCTCGTGGGAGATAATTCAAAGTTGTCCGAATCAAGCAAGATTGAACCGAACGGCAGGCAGATGATAATTACGCCCCGTGAGATTGATTTGCTTACCGAGCGTGCCGCAAGACTTATCGGATTTGCTCTGAATGCCGCAATGCAAAATGAATTTGAGCTTTCGGATTTGGTGTCGCTTATGTGAGGAATATTCATACAAAAAATTTCTCTGCATATTATTTGTAATAAGCAGGTGATTTTTTGAAAAGAAAAGGAAAGCTCTTGAAATTGCTCAAAATATCAGCTTCATTTTTAATTATATTTACCGCAGTGTTTTGTGTATTTTATAGATTGCCGGAGTGTTTCGGTTCACAAAACCCTGCGGCGCTTGCGGCTGCGGCTTTTACGCTTGCAGACGGAGAATACAAGCTGAAAAATGATTATGCGGAAAAAACGGTAACTTCTTCGGATGATAATACAACACAACCCCCGTCCGTTGGCAATGATGACAATGAAAATAAAAAAGAGATAAAAACAGAAAGCAAAAGTCGTGACAAATCGGATTATTACGATACATACGGCGACCATTCGGGCGAAGAAAAATATTCAATCAATGAAAAAACAATAGGCGCAGACGGTACTCAGGTGGAAAACTGTTTTGTTAAAAACAGGACAGGGCTTGATTTTGACTTTGACTCTATACTGAATACGCCGCTTACCTTTGAAATAGAAAAAAATTCAGATAAGCCGCAGGTGCTGATATATCATACTCATACCAGCGAGGCTTATATGGATGAAGATGTTGATTATTTCTACGACAGCTTTTATTCAAGAACTCAGAACGAGGATTTTAATGTTGTTGCTGTGGGAAATGTAATAGCAGACGTGCTTAACAAAAACGGAATAGCCGCCCTCCACGACAAAACGGTTCACGATTCTACCTACAACGGCTCATATGACCGAAGTGTTCAGACGATAGAAAGCGATATGGAGGAATACGAAAGCATAAAGGTTGTGCTTGACATTCACCGTGACGCTCTCGGTTCAGAGGATTGCAAGGTCAAGCCTGTTTTTACATATGACGGCAAAAAAGCGGCTCAGATAATGATACTTTCCGGGTGTGACATATACGGCGAGCGTGGGTTTGACGGCTGGGAAAACAACCTGAGTTTTGCCCTGAAGCTCCAAAACACCGCAGAAACTATGTATCCGGGAATAACAAGACCTCTGAGCTTTGATTTTTTTGCGTATAACGAGTATGTCTGCGACGGCTCACTTCTGATTGAAGTGGGAACAGACGCAAATTCCATAGATGAAGTAGAGTATTCGGGAAAAATGCTTGCGAATGTTCTTTGCGAGGTTTTAAAATAATAACGCAGAACAAATCTTGTCAAAAAACTTGCAAATAATGCTCTCTTTTGATATAATTTAAGTGCAAATGTTACCTGCCTCGTAGGCGGCGGGTGCCGCTTCAGGGTTTTGGCGAAAGTTGCAATCTCTTACTGAAGCTCTGAGGAGATAACGCTCCTTTGCACTGCTTGCAATCTGTCGAAAGCTTTGCTCCTTGCAGTCAAAGCAAAGCGTTGCTCCGATTAAATATAAATATATGTTAAAATTAAATTTTACGGAGTATGAGAATGTATAAAAATAAATTCATACAAAAGTTGTTTTGCCTTTTGATTGCAATAATAACAGTTGTTTTTTGTTCGTTTTCCGTGTTTGCCGTCGATAACGACGGCGACGGCTACGATGACATAACAGGCGAATATGTAGGAGTCGTAGAAGAAACTCCTACTTCTCCCGAAACCGAAACTCAGCCGGAAACTCAGTATGTACCTGAAACAACCGAATATGTTGCTCCCGAAACCGAAGCGCCGACGGAGTATGTACCCGAAACAACCGAATATGCTGCGCCTGAGACCGAACAGCAGACCGAGGAACAGCATACGGAAAAGGCGGCTCAGAATGAGGATAAAAACACAGATGAAACTGAATTTATCGCTCCGACGATTGCAAAAACGGTAAGTTCAAAGTCGTATTCCACAAACTATACCGCAGGCATAATTTCATGGATATGCGTTGCAGTCGGAATTATTGTTGTTATTGCGGTTCTTGTCAGCAACAAACTCAGCGGCAGAAAATCTGCACGCGGAAAAATATGAAAACTTTTAAAATCGGAAACGTTAAGCTTGATTCCTGCGCTTTGCTTGCACCTATGGCAGGTGTGAGCGACAGGGCATACCGTGAGCTTTGTTCGGAGTTTGGCGCAGGCTATTGTGTAAGCGAAATGGTTAGCTCAAAGGCGCTTTCGTTTAACAGCAAGAAAAGTGAGGAGCTTATGGAAATTTCCGAGCTTGAACGTCCCTGCGGAATACAGATATTCGGCGGAGAGCCTGAATGTATGGCAAGAGCCGCCGAGTCTGCAATGCGTAACGCTCCCGATATTATCGACATAAATATGGGCTGCCCGGCACCCAAAATAAGCTCAAGCGGCAGCGGTTCCGCTCTTATGAAAGACCCACGGCTTTGCGGCAGGATAGTACAAGCTGTGGTCGCTTCCTGTGACGTTCCTGTTACCGTGAAGATACGAAAGGGCTGGGACGATAACAGTATAAATGCCGTTGAGGTGGCAAAAATCTGCGAACAGGCAGGCGCATCTGCAATAACAGTACACGGACGCACCCGTATGCAGTATTATAAGCCGCCTGTTGATTATTCAATTATCAGGGCCGTAAGGGAAGCGGTAAGTATCCCCGTAATAGCAAACGGTGATATTGATTCGGCTCAAAAGGCAAAAGAAGTAATGGATATTACGGGCTGTGAGCTTGTTATGATAGGCAGAGCAACTCTTGGAAATCCGTGGATATTTTCACAGATAAATTCATATCTTGAAGCTCCCGACAGACCGCTTGTTTATCCTACGCTTGAAGAAAAGCTCGACGTTATGGTTCGCCATATAACAAAAATGGCAGAATACAAGGGAGAGCATATGGCTCTTTTGCAGGCAAGAAAGCTTGTTACGGGATATTTTAAGGGTATAAAAGGCGCCGCTGCGCTGAGAAATCAGGCAGGAAAAATTTCAACACTCGACGATTTGTACGCATTAAGAAAAAGGGCTTTGCAAAGCTCAGATGTGTGCTGATTATAAAGGCTATAAGCCGAAATTTTAACATAAGGGGAATCAGAAAATGAATGAATTACCGAATATTGCAGGACTTGAGTATCTGATGGAATACGATCCGTCCGTCGGAAATGCAATGAACGATGAGCTTAAAAGACAGCGCAGAAATCTTGAACTTATCGCAAGTGAAAACATCGTTTCACCTGCCGTAATGGCGGCAATGGGAAGTCACCTTACAAACAAGTATGCAGAGGGTTATCCCGGCAAGCGTTACTATGGCGGCTGTCAGTGTGTTGACGTTGTTGAAGAGATAGCACGTCAGCGTGCGTGTGAGCTTTTCGGAGCGGAACACGCAAATGTACAGCCTCATTCGGGCGCTCAGGCAAACACAGCGGTTTACTTTGCAATGCTTGAGCCCGGCGACACGGTTATGGGTATGAATCTTACCGAGGGCGGACATCTTACACACGGTTCACCCGTTAATATTTCGGGCAAGTACTTTAATTTTGTTCCCTACGGTGTTGATCCCGAAACCCACAGAATCGACTATGACAAGGTGCTTGAAATCGCAAAGGAATGTAAACCAAAGCTTATTGTAGCAGGTGCTTCGGCATATCCGAGAATCATTGATTTTGCAAAGCTCCGTGAGATTGCGGACGCAGTCGGTGCTTATCTTATGGTAGATATGGCGCACATCGCAGGACTTGTTGCGGCAGGCGTTCATCCAAACCCTGTTCCGTACTGCGAGTTCGTTACCACCACGACCCACAAAACTCTCAGAGGTCCCAGAGGCGGACTTATTCTCTGCCGTGAGGAATTTGCAAAGCAGATAGACAAGGCTATTTTTCCGGGAACTCAGGGCGGTCCTCTTATGCACACCATTGCCGCAAAGGCGGTATGCTTTGGCGAGGCTTTAAAGCCCGAATTCAAAGAGTACGGAGCAAAAATCGTTTCAAACTGCAAGGCGCTTGCAGACGGATTGCTAAGGCGCGGCAACAAGCTCGTTTCGGGCGGTACGGACAATCATGTTCTTCTTATGGATCTCCGTGATACTGATGTTACGGGCAAAGAACTTGAAGCACGCCTTGACGATTGCTACATTACCGTAAACAAGAACACAATCCCCGGCGAACCGCGCTCACCGTTTGTTACAAGCGGTGTAAGAATCGGTACCGCCGCCGTTACAACAAGAGGTCTTAATGAACAGGATATGGATCAGATAGCCGAGTACATTACGCTTGTCCTTAACGATTATGAAAACAACCGTGATAATGTAAGAGCCGGTGTTGAAGCTATGTGCAAAAAATATCCGTTATACGAATAATACAACAGATTACTGGCGGGCGGACTTTGTTCGCCCGTTGTTTTAACAGAGGTAATTTTAATGATAAAACCGTTGGCTGACAGATTCAGACCGAATTCCCTTGACGATATTGTCGGACAAAAACATCTTTTGGGTGAGGGTAAACCTCTGCGAAGGATTATTGAGAGCGGCGAAGTACCTAACTTGATTTTTTACGGTCCGTCGGGCGTAGGTAAGACAACTCTTGCAAATTATATCGCCCGCAAGACCAATAAAACATTCAAAAAGCTGAACGGTACAAACGCTTCGACAGCCGACATAAAAGAAATAGTTGCTCAGCTTGATACGTTTTCGGGGATTAACGGTATATTGCTTTATATTGATGAAATCCAGTATTTTAATAAGAAGCAGCAGCAAACGCTTCTTGAATATATCGAAAACGGCAGCATAACGCTGATAGCCGCAACTACAGAAAATCCGTATTTTTATGTATATAATGCGGTTCTGAGCCGTTCAACGGTTTTTGAGTTTAAATCTGTTCCCCCCGAAGAAATCCAAAAGGCTGTTTTGCGTGCGACCGCTATGCTTGAGGACGAACAGGGCGTAAAGATTGACCTGCCAAGCAACTGTGCCAAAAAAATAGCCTTAGGCTGCGGCGGAGATGTTCGCAAGGCGATGAATACACTGGAGCTTTCGGTTATCGCCTCCGATAAAAAGGACGGAGTGATTGAAGTAACGCTTGACATCGTACAACAGCTCGTTCAGAAAAGTTCAATGCGTTATGATAAGAACGGCGATGAGCATTACGACATAGTTTCGGCGTATCAGAAAAGTATGCGCGGCAGTGATGCCGATGCGGCTCTGCATTATCTTGCACGACTGCTTGAAGCGGGCGATCTGCCCGGCGCCTGCCGCAGACTTATGGTGTGCGCCTGCGAGGATGTAGGGCTTGCCTATCCTCAGATAATACCGATAGTCAAATCCTGTGTTGATATAGCTCAGGCTGTCGGACTTCCCGAAGCACGGATTCCTCTTGCCGACGCAGTTATAATGGTCTGCAATGCACCAAAATCAAATTCGGCGTATAATGCAATCAACAGCGCTATGCACGATGTACAAAGCGGAAAGACCGGCCCTGTTCCGCGTCAACTGCAAAATATGCACTATGACGGCGAGGACAACCAAAACAAGGGGCAGTTTTATATTTACCCCCACGATTACCCCAATCATTATACTTATCAACAGTATCTGCCCGATGCAATCAAGGACAGAAAGTATTACAAATACGGTGACAATAAAAACGAACAGGCGTTTAAGAATTATTGGGATAAAATCAAATAATTTTCACTGCGGCAATTATTGACAAAGCATTGATAATTGCTGCATTTTTATCGTGAAATGAGTTGATTTCAAAAACTGTGAATTATGCACAAATACTACAGGCTTTTTTTGTCAGGCAAATAACAAACAAATTTCCGCAAAAGAAAAAAGTCAAAACACTAATATTGTATTATAGAAGCGTAGTATTGTAGTATGGTCTAATACTAAATTAACGGAGGAATATTCATGGTAAAATCACAGCACAGAGTATTAAGCGTTTTACTTTGCTTGATACTCGCAGTTTCGGCACTTTGCGTAGGAACTGCTCAGGCTTTTGCCGCAACGGGTGACACCGTGTATGTAAAAGCAAACAACGGCTGGACAAATCTGCACTGCTATATGTGGACAGGTAACACAAGCAATGCAGCTTGGCCGGGCGTAACAATGACAAAAGTGGCCGATGATGTATATTCATATACACTCAACGGTGACTATGAAAACGTTATTTTCAATAACAGCAACAACGGTTCGGGTCAGACATCTGAACTGAAATATGCAGGTAACGGAAAGATTTATGATCTTTCAAGCGGCAGTTGGTCAACCTATGCTGAACCTGTAACAGATCCTACATCTGCAACAGGCGGACAGGAAACAACTGATCCTACAACAGCTCCCGCAACCACTGCACCTGTCGGTGGCGACGGTACCCTTGTATATCTTAAAAACGATGCAAACTGGTCAACTCCATGCTGCTATGCGTGGAACGGCACATCTGACAGCAACGCATCTTGGCCGGGTGTAAAGATGACAGAAATCGGCGACGGCTATTGGATGTATAGAGCGTCAAATGAGTACAAAAACTGTATCTTCAGCAACAGCGGCAACCCTCAGACCGGTGACCTTACTGTAAAGAACGGCTATTATTATAACAACAGCAAAGATAGCTGGGAGGGCGTTTATGATACAAGCCCGCTTCAGGTTATATCGTACACAGCCGACCCTGCTACAGGAATTTATACCGGTACAGACGTAACACTTTCAGCATCGGCAAAGAACAGCGACAACACTGCAATCTACTATAAATTCTCGGTAACAAATGCAAGCGGTGCTACTTCTGTTGTTTCAAACTTCAGTACAGCATCTTCTGTAAAGTGGACTCCTACAACAGCAGGTACATATACAATCACTTTTGATTTCAAAGACGCTGCAGGAAATGAGAACAGCCGTACTCTCAGCTTAAAGGTAGAGGATGATACCAATCTTGTTAAACCTATCATTAAGTCTGTTAATCCTGCAAATCACAATTCAATTAAGGTAAACACACCTGCAACCGTTACAGTTAATGCAGGCGGCGGAAAAACAGGTACTAACCTTCTTTTCTATAAGTATGTTGTTACAGATCCCAACGGCGTAAAGAACACACCATACTATACGCTTAGCAAAACTTACAAGTTTAAACCGTCAGTTGTCGGAAAGTATACTGTTGACGTATATGTTCAGAGTTCAGACAACTCTACGGTAAGCAAAACTTATGAATATAATGCAATAAGCGGCGATATTCCGGAAACAACTGCTGTAGTTCCGACAACAACTCAGGAAGTAACAACAGTGCCTACAACCGCTCCTGTTACAACTGCTCCTGTTACAACCGCTCCTGTTACAACTGCTCCTGTTACAGAACCGACAACAACAGGTAAGATTCTCGGTGATGTGAACAGAGACGGCAGATTAACGATTGCAGACTCAACCTGTATTCAGAAATATATTGCAAACAACTCACAGTATTTAGATATTGATCTTGAGGTTGCAGACGTTAACAACGACGGCATAGTTAATATCAAAGACGCAACAACAATTCAGAGAATACTTGTACATTCATAAACAAAACATTTAATTTTACTAAGTATTTGAAACAGGCGGCTGTGTCGATAATTTTAGGCCGCAGCCGCCAAAGTTTTATTCAGACCATTCTTCAATAACGGACAAAAAGCAAACACTACTATATTTTGATTTATTTTAAGGAGAATAATATGAGACGGATAAGACAGGTTTGTGCGTTAGTGCTTGCCCTGCTTGTTGTTACCACAGCCGGTGTATTTACCGCATTTTCGGCTGATGACAGCGGCTCGGACAGCGTTGCCGATTCAAACCAGACTGCAACAACAATAACAATCCGTGCACGCCAAGATAATGTTGCACAGTTGTATGTATATTTGTGGAACGGACTGCCAACAAATGATGCTATGTCAAAATCATACCCGGGCGAAAAAATGACAAATGCTAACGGTTGGTTCACATATACCGTAAATAATGTATCAAAGATCAATGCACTGATCACAGATGCAGACGGAAATCAATATTCAAAGGAACAAAAACTCACAGCAGAAGCATCAACCGAATGGTGGTGCGACAACGGAAAATGGACAAAATATAATCCTGACAATCCCGACCCCGTAACCGATGATGATCTGCGTGAAGAAAGTATATATTTTGTAATGACAACACGTTTTTATGACGGTGACAGCGGAAACAACGTTCATTGTTGGGATGACTCTCAGGCAAACAATCCAGATTCCGACCCTGCATGGCGCGGCGACTTTAAGGGACTTGCCGAAAAGCTTGATTACATTAAGGCTCTCGGATTCTCGGCTATTTGGGTAACCCCTGTAGTAACAAATGCGTCGGGTTATGACTATCACGGTTATCATGCAATGGATTTTGGCAGCGTAGATTACCGTTATGAAAGTCCTGATTTCACATATGAGGATCTTATCAGGGCTGTTCACCAAAAGGGAATGAAGATTTATCAGGACGTTGTATGGAATCATACAGGAAACTTTGGTGAAACCTTCTTTTGCAACCTGTTTACAAAGGATACATCAAAAGATCTTGCTAATCTTGAGGAGTCTATGATACCAACTGATTTGCTCCTTAACACATACGGTCTCAATTCTGCTGAGGAATATTGGGCACAGCTGGGTTCTGTTCAATATCAGCAAAGGCTCAACCTTATGAAAAACGTTAATTTCTCAGGAGATAACGGTAACTCAACCGGTAATTATCCTTCTGACAAAGACTACGGTACAAATAAGCTTTCAAACAGTGATAAATTTAATTCACACAACTATTTTCATTCAGGTTACTTCCAGAGCCTTAACTGGGATGATTGGACCTGCAAATATTGCCAAATTGCAGGTGACTGTGTTGACCTTAACACTGAAAATCCAGAAGTAGCTGAATATACAGTTGACGCATACAGTAAATATATCGATATGGGTGTTGACGGCTTCCGTGTTGATACCGTACGTCATATTCCGAGAATTGCACTCAACCTTATGTATAATGATCAGTTGCTTGATGCAGCAAAAGCAAACGGAAAGTCAAACTTCCTTATGTTCGGCGAAATCTGTACACGTTTCACAAGCGTTTGGTATAGAGGTCATGCGGAAGAATCTTCACCGTACTACACATGGAAGGAATCTAATCCCAAATGGGCACAAAGTTGGTCGTGGGGAACATCTGACGCTGATATTAACAATAATATGAATCTAACCTTTGATCATTATCTTGCAGAAGATGATCCAAATACACAACCTACATCCGATAACTCATTCCTTAACGGTATTACATACCATAATCCGGATACATCTATGGCTTCGGGTATGAATGCTATCGACTTCCAGATGCACAGATTGTTTGGCAACGCAAAGAGTGCATTTGGTATTGCAAAATCTGGGGACAAGTACTATAACGACGCAACATACAATGTAATGTATGTTGATTCTCATGACTATTCACCCGAACAGCCTGATGAGAAAAGCCGTTTTGCAGGTGGCACGCAGACTTGGGCAGAAGACCTTGACCTTATGTTCACATTCCGTGGTATTCCTTGCCTTTACTACGGTTCAGAGGTTGAGTTCCAGAAGGGTGCAGTTATCGACGTTGGCCCTAATGCACCTCTTTCTACAACCGGTCGTGCATACTACGGCGAATACCTTGAGGGCGATGTTACCGCAACCGACTTCAGTGAATACACAGCTTCCGGTGCAGTAGCAGATACCCTTAGTTCACCGCTCAGCCAGCACCTTATGAAGCTCAATGCTATCAGACGTGCTGTTCCTGCATTGCAGAAGGGTCAGTATACCACTTCTTCAAACTATGTAAGCGGAGAAATGGCATTTATCCGCCGCTATACAGACAACTCAACCGACAGCCTTGCTTGCGTATCTGTTTCAGGCGGAGCAACCTTTAAGAACATTCCTGACGGTATGTATGTTGACGCTGTAACAGGCGACGTTAAGTATGTAACCGATGGCACACTTACTGTTCCATCAATCGGTACTGCAAATATGCGTGTTTATGTATGCTGCGGCTCAGGCTTCACAGGCATAGACGGTCAGATCGGCGGTACAACATCATATCTTAAATAAGGATATTCCTTAAACAGTTTATTGAATTCAAACGACAGTTATATCGGCTGTCGTTTGTTTTTTTCGTAATTTTCAAAAAACACTTTACTTTGATAATGTGTTAATGTATAATAGTCGTGTACCGCAAGGAATATTACCGTATTTGTGCGGCAAAAACATTTAAAAAATGGGAGAGTTAATTATGAAAAAATTACTTGCGCTTTTAATGGCAGGTCTTATGACAGCAACAGCTTTTGCAGGCTGCGGGGAATCAGCTTCGTCAGGCTCATCCGACATATCGGACAAGACATCATCTGTTGCGTCTGACGGTGATTGGGCTTATATCAAGGACAAGGGCGAAATGGTTATCGGTATTACATATTTTGAGCCTATGAACTATATGGATGAAAACGGCGAGCTTACGGGCTTTGAAACCGAATTTGCAACAAAGGTATGTGAACAGCTCGGTGTTAAACCAAAGTTCCAGAAGATTGACTGGGATTCAAAAGAGGTTGAGCTTAACGCAAAGACTATCGACTGTATCTGGAACGGTCTTACTATTACCGATGAAAGAAAAGAAAATATGGATCTTTCAACTCCTTATATGGAAAACAAGCAGGTAATTGTAACAAAAGCCGAAAATGCAGACAAATATACTTCCGCCGACGCACTTGCAGGTGCAACGGTAGTTGCAGAAAAGAAATCCGCAGGCGAAGAAGTGGCTCAGAGCAACGACTTCTTTAAACAGGCAACCTATGTTTCCGTTGATTCTCAGGCAAAGGCTTTGCTTGAGGTTAAATCGGGTACGGCTGACATTGCCGTTATCGACTATGTAATGTCTATCGGTACGCTCAAAGCAGGCTCGGATTACTCAGATCTTTCTGTTGTTGAAAGCCAGAGCTTTAACCCCGAACAGTACGGCGTTGCTATTCGCAAAAACAGCACGGAAACTCTTACAAAGCTTAACGAGGCTATGCAGGCATTAGCAGACAGCGGCGAGCTTGAAAAAATCGCAGATAAATATAATCTTAAGGATTTGCTTCTTATCAAAGCAAAATAATTAAAAAGCAGGGCTTTTGATGAACCAGTTTTTAAACGTAACCGAACAGCTCCTAAAGGGCTTTGGCGAAAACAGTTTAATATTTATCGTTACCCTTGTTGCGGCAATCCCTCTCGGACTAATCATATCGGCAGGCTCAAGGTCGGGCTTTTTGCCGCTGAAAGCGATTACAAGGACGTTTGTGTGGATAATCAGAGGAACACCGCTGATGCTTCAGCTTTTTGTGGTGTTTTATGTTCCGCCTCTTGTGTCGAACGGCAGCTTTGCATTTCCGAGAATGAACGCAGCTTTGATAGCGTTTGTAATTAACTATGCGGCATATTTTTCCGAAATATTCCGCGGCGGTATCGAATCGGTTCCAAGGGGACAGTACGAGGCAGGTCAGGTGCTGGGAATGAAGAAGTCGCAGATATTTTTCAAGGTCGTGCTTCTTCAGGTTATTAAGCGCATTACCGCACCAATCGGCAATGAGATAATCACGCTTGTAAAAGACACTTCGCTTGCAAGCGTAATTGCGATTCCCGAAATACTTATGAATGCCAAGGACTTTTCAATGCAGGGACTTATCTGGCCGCTGTTCTATTCGGCACTGTTCTTCCTGTTGTTCTGCGGCGTGTTGACATTACTTTTCTCCTTTATAGAGAAAAAGCTTGATTATTACAAAGGCTGAGGGAGGAACAGGATATGTCAATGTTAAATGTGGAGAATATTCAAAAATCATTCGGCAGAACCGAAGTTCTCAAGGACATAAGCTTTTCCCTCGAAAAAGGCGAGGCGCTTGCGATAATCGGTTCTTCGGGTTCGGGAAAAACAACCCTTTTGCGCTGTCTTAACTTTCTTGAAACACCGCAGAAGGGCAAGATAACCGTCGGAGGCAAGGTGCTGTTTGACAGCGACGACGCTTCAAAAAAAAGCGAGGTTGCAATAAGGCAGAACCGCCTGCACTTTGGGCTTGTGTTTCAGTCTTTCAATCTGTTTCCTCAGTATAAGGTTATAGATAACATAACACTTGCGCCTCAGCTTTTGGCAAAGGAACAGTTGAAAAAAAACGGCTCGTACAAGGGCGCAAAATCATACAAGGATGCTCAACATATGATAAGAGGGGACGCCGAGTCGTTGCTCAAAAAGGTAGGACTTTCCGAAAAGGCGGAGTCGTATCCCTGCCACCTGAGCGGCGGTCAGCAGCAGCGAGTTGCCATAGCAAGGGCACTTGCGCTTGAACCCGATGTGCTTTGCTTTGACGAACCAACATCGGCCCTTGACCCCGAGCTTACAGGCGAGGTGCTTAACGTAATAAAGGGGCTGAAAAGTTCAGACAGCACTATGATAGTAGTGACCCACGAAATCGAATTTGCCCACGACGTGGCAGATAAGATAATCTTTATGGCTGACGGTGTAATTACCGAAGAGGGAACGCCTCAGCAGGTTATTGATAATCCTCAAAACCCACGTACTAAGGCGTTTTTGTCAAGATTTAATCAGTATTGATTTTGCAAAGAGCGGTTTTATGCGGTTTTAATAAACAGTAATATATTTATCGGTGTTAAAATCTGGGCAATGCCTGCGACAGTTATATCTGTACTTTGATTATATCGAGGTTGTATTTTCAGCCTCGATATTTATTTTTCCCTAAATATTAGATGTTGAAAAAAGTACAATAAAATGTTATAATATCTGTAACTATGTAACAGTATTGAATTTTCAGACGAAAGAGGGCATATTATGGCTATAAAAGTAAAACTGCTCAACTACACGCCAAATCCCGAACAAACCGTTGCAATGGCGGCGAAGCTTTGCTATTCTCCGTCGGGTATTGAAGAAATCCGCAACGGATTGACAGAGGAAAAAACCGAGTCGTTCATAAAGATGATTACCGAACTCGGTCACGACAGTACGATTGAGCACGTTTCGTTTACTTTCGGAATCGAGGGAATTTCCCGTGCCTGTTCACACCAGCTTGTGCGCCATAGAATAGCTTCATACAGTCAGCAGTCACAAAGATATGTTGACGGCACAAATTTTGAATTTGTAACTCCTCCGGAAATAGCCCGCAATGACGAGGCGCTTAAAGCTTATAATGTTGTTATTGATATTCAGGCAAAGGCATACAAAGAGATTCGCAACGCCCTCACGGCAGGCTATATAAAAGAATATCTGAACGGCAATATTGACGGTACAAATGAAGAAGTAATGGAAAATTTCAAGGCGAGCAACAAAACGCAGTACAACACCTTTGTTAAAAAAGCTAACGAGGACGCGAGGTTTATTCTTCCGAACGCCACAACAACCAAGATAGTGTGTACATTTAATGCACGCAGTCTGCACAACTTTTTTGCACACAGATGCTGCAACAGAGCACAGTGGGAGATTCGTGAAGTTGCCGAACAAATGCTTTTGCAATGTCTTGAAGTTGCTCCCAATTTGTTCAAAAACTGCGGACCGTCATGCCTTTTCGGACCTTGTCCCGAGGGCAAGATGTGCTGCGGAAAGCAAAATGAAATGCGTGCAAAATACGGCAGATAACCGAGGGTGTATATGAAAAGCAAATTAATTGTAATTGAAGGGCTTGACGGAAGCGGCAAGGCTACGCAAACAAAGCTGCTTGCCGAAAAGCTGGTGTCACAAGGCAGGAATGTAAAACGGCTTGAATTTCCGGATTATGACAGCCCAAGCTCGTCGCTTGTAAAAATGTATCTCGGCGGCGAATTCGGCGAAAAGCCCGAGGATGTAAACGCTTATGCCGCATCTGCCTTTTATGCCGTTGACAGGGCTGCAAGTTATTTAAAATATTGGAAAAACGATTGCTGTAACGGCAGTGTTATTCTCTGCGACCGCTACTGCACGTCAAATATAATTTATCAAATGTCAAAGGTCAGTATAGATGAGCGCGACCGTTTTATCGAGTGGCAGAACGATTTTGAATATAACAAGCTCGGTTTGCCAAAGCCCGACGCCGTAATATATCTTGACGTTGAGCCTGAGGTTTCACAAAAGCTGATGGAAAAGCGTTACTGCGGCGACAAGTCAAAAATGGATTTACACGAAAAGAACGTCAGGTTTTTGCTTGAATGTCGTGAAAGCGCACTCTATGCCGCTGAAAAATGCGGCTGGATAAAGATTAATTGCTGTGAAAACGGCGATATTAAGTCTATTGAAAAAATTGCAGAAGAAATCGAAAACGTTGTATCCGATATTCTGTAATAAAAATGAATATTATATTTTTTACAGCGTAAAATCAGTATAGGATACAGAAAGGACGGCAAATATGTTTTATCTTTTTCTTGCGGAGGGGTTTGAAGAAACCGAGGCCATTGCAACGCTTGACGTTATGCGTCGCTCAAAGCTGAGCGTTCAGACGGTAGGCGTAACGGGCAGACAGGTAACAAGCTCGCACAAGGTTACGGTTACGGCTGACATCGTTATAGACGATGTTTCATTGGATAATATCGAGGGCGTGGTGCTTCCCGGAGGAATGCCGGGCACGCTGAATCTTGAAAAGAATGAAAAGGTGCTTGAATATACAAAATACTGCTTTGAAAACGGCAAGATAGTTGCGGCAATATGCGCCGCTCCGTCAATTCTCGGTCATCTCGGAATTCTAAAGGGCAAAAAGGCTACTTGCTTTCCGGGCTTTGAAAACGAGCTTGACTGCAAGGAATATACTGCCTCACACACTCAAACCGACGGACTTGTGGTTACCGCAAAGGGCGCAGGCTGTGCCGTGGAGTTTGGGCACGCAATAGCCTGCCTTGCCGCTTCAAAGGCTGTTGCCGATAATGTGATTGGAGATATGCAATGCCTCTGAAAAATGTCAGAGAACGAAAATCTATGCTCCGTGCAAAATACAAAAAGCTGAGGAGCGAATGTCCTGCCAACCTTAAGCTCAGGCTTGACAATGCCGTTGCGGAAAATTTTCTCAGACTTGAGGAATACAAGTCATGCAAAACGCTTTTCACCTTTGTTTCAATGCCTATTGAATGTGATACGCACAAAATAATAGAAAGAGCGTTCAAGGACGGCAAGGCTGTTGCCGTCCCCAAATGCCGCAACAAAAACGGCGAAATGGATTTTTATTATATTGCTTCTCTTGACGATTTGAAAAAGGGCTGTTTTTCTACCTTGGAACCCGATCCCGAAAAGTGCGGGCTTGCAGAAGATTTTTCGGACGCACTTTGTATTGTCCCCGGATTATGCTTTGATTTTCTGGGCTACCGTTTGGGCTTCGGCGGTGGATATTACGACCGCTTTCTTGAAAAATTCAGCGGAGTTTCCGTTGGCATATGTTACTCAAAATGTATTGAAAAAGAACTTCCCAGGGGAGTTTTTGATAAACAGACGGATATACTTGTAACCGAAAAATTCATTAACTATAAACCATAAAGATTAAAGGAATGGTACAAATGAGCGTTGACAACTACAACAATCAGTCAAATCTTGAAGAGCAGAGACGCAGAAAGGCTGAAAATTTTCGCCTTAATATTCAGGAAACCTATGATGATGAATACGACTACGAAAGCTACGCCGACGGTCCCTCAGAGCTTAATTCCTACAGCGGACAGGATGTTAAGGAGCAGATAGAGCGTGAATCTAAGAAATCTCTCAAAATAAAGAAAAAGGCTGAAAAAAAAGAGCTTAAAGCAAAGAACAAGCGCAACCGCAGAATATTCCGCTGGATATGGATAATATCGGTAATTATTGTCGGCGCAATGGTTTCTGTGTTTATGATAATCGGTATGAACGACTTGCTCGCAATAAACCGCACAAGCTCGGATACCGTTAAAGTAAAAATTCCGAAAGATCCTACGCTTGAACAGGTTGCCGATTTGCTTAAATCAAACGAAATCATTGACGAACCGATTTACTTTAAGATGTTCGCAAAGTTTACAAAGTCTGCCGATGATTTTTCGCAGGGTACATATGAGCTGAGAAAAAATATGGATTATCAGGCAATACTTACTAATCTTGAAGGCTCAACAAATCGAACCGATACAGTTTCTGTAACAATTATTGAAGGTCAGAATGTTCTTGAAATTGCAAACACTCTCTATGACGACGGTGCAATCAGCGATAAGGACAAGTTCCTTGAGCTTTGCAACTCAAATAATTTTGACAATGATTTCAGCTTTTTGAAAGACATAAACAATTCCGATGAAAGATATTATAAGCTTGAGGGTTACCTATATCCCGATAAGTATGATTTTTATCTCAACGAGGACCCCGAAAGCGCTATATACAAATTCCTGAACAACTATGAATCCAAAATCAATGAAAAGCAGGAATTCAGCGGCTATGACAATACATATACCGTTCAGAAAATGATTGAAGAATCAGGGACAAGCTATTCTCTTGATGAGATAATGCGAATAGCTTCAATCGTTCAGGCGGAAGCCGCAAACAAAGATGATATGTATTATATTTCTTCAATTTTGCACAACAGACTTTCGGCTGATTCAAGTATGGGCGTTTCAAATCTTGGTCTTGATTCTACAAAATACTATCCCTACAGAAGTGAGTCGGACGTTCCAAACGAACTCGGAAGCGATTATGTCAGCAATTATGATACATATAACAAGTCGGGACTTCCCGCAGGACCGATTTGTAATCCGGGTATGGACGCCATAAAAGCGGCAATTTGCCCGAATGATACGAATTACTACTTCTTCTGTCACGATAAGGACGGACAAGCATATTACGCCTCAACTCTGTACGAGCATCAAGCAAATCTGGGGAAGATAGAGTCATGATAAAAAAACCTGAAATTCTTTCTCCGGCAGGAGATCTTGAGTGCCTTAATTCGGCTCTCAGTTTTGGCGCAGACGCAGTGTTCCTTGCGGGTAAGCTGTTCGGAATGCGCTCTGCCCCCAAAAACTTTGATAAATCAGACTTAAAAAAGGCTTGCGAGCTTGCACATTCAATGGGGAAAAAAGTACACCTCACCTGCAATATTCTGCCGCATAACCGTGAGCTTTCGGCTTTGCCCGACTATTTGACCTACGCACAGGAGTGCAAAGTTGACGCGTTTATTATCGCAGACCTCGGAATTTTTGAGGCGGCAAAAAAATATGCTCCCAATGTCGCACGCCACATTTCCACTCAGGCAGGCGTAACAAACTACGCCGCCGCAAACGTGCTGTATAATATGGGAGCGTCAAGGGTTGTTCTTGCAAGGGAAATTCCGCTTGATGAGATTGCCGAAATGCGTGCAAAGGTGCCGAGCGAGCTTGAAATCGAGTGCTTTGTACACGGAGCAATGTGCGTTTCGTTTTCGGGAAGATGTCTTATTTCGAGTTATATGACGGGCAGAGACGCAAACCACGGCGATTGTGCTCAGCCCTGCCGCTGGAAATATCATTTGTATGAAGAAAATCGTGACGGTCAGTATTTTCCTGTTGAAGAAACCTGCGACGGGACATATCTCTATAATTCCCGTGATTTGTGTATGATTGAGCATATCCCCGAACTCGTAAAGGCCGGAATTTCGAGCTTTAAAATAGAGGGAAGAGCAAAGTCGGCATACTACACCGCCGTAACAACAAATGCCTACCGCCACGCAGTTGACGACTTTTTTGCCGAGGGTGAAAGCTATACTTTGAAACCTTGGATAAAGGAAGAGCTTGACAAGATAAGCCACAGAGAGTATAACACGGGATTTTATTTTAACACCGAACCCGGACAGGTGACGGGCAACGGCGGATATATCCGTCATTACGATGTGGTTGCGGTTTGCGAAAGTTCGGTTGACGATACAACGTCGGTTATATCTCAGCGCAACAAATTTTATGTTGGTGATACGCTTGACGTTTTGCCGCCGAGCGGAATACCGTTTTTAACAAAATGTCTGTCGCTTGAAAATGCGGACGGCATAGCAGTAGAGAGCGCACCGCACCCGACAGAACGGCTGACTATGAAATCAGACCATATTATTCCGCAGGGTTCTGTAATAAGAAAGAAAAAATAAAAATCTGAGCTTTGTGAAACGCAAAAATACAGAGAAATAAAAAGCTGTAAAAACTGTTGACAATCTCAGCAAACAGTCTTATAATTTATAGGAAATATAAAATTCGGCAATGACGGGATCAGCTGATTTTAAGCCCCTCAGAGAGAAGTCGGTCGGTGCAAGACTTCGGGCAAGGCTTCAGCGTGCCGCCCCTGAGCTTCGTGTGACTAAGCACGACGTTTTTCAGCGTTAATGAAATGTAATCTGACGATTACTCAAAGCGGACGCATTGCGTCAATTTGGGTGGTACCGCAGGAATTATCCTGTCCCATTTTTATGGGGCAGGTTTTATTTTTGTCATAACATTGCCAAAAGGAGAATAATTATGGAATGGACAGGACTTAACGATCTGCGAGAAAAATTCCTATCGTTTTTTGAATCAAAGGGATGTCTCAGACTTCCGAGCTTTTCGCTTGTTCCAAAGGACGATAACAGCCTTTTGCTTATCAACAGCGGAATGGCACCAATGAAAAAATACTTTACCGGTGAAGTAACGCCTCCGCGCAAGCGTGTTACTACCTGCCAAAAATGTATCCGTACCCCGGATATTGAGCGTGTAGGAATTACCGCACGCCACGGCACGTTTTTTGAGATGCTCGGCAACTTCTCGTTCGGTGATTATTTCAAGCGTGAAGCTACCGCATGGGCGTGGGAATTCTTCACAAAGGTGCTTGAAATGCCTGCCGACAAGCTTTATGTATCAATCTATCAGGACGACGATGAAGCATACAAGATTTGGACGGAGGAGGTAGGTGTGAATCCGTCGCATATGGTGCGCCTCGGAAAAGAGGACAATTTCTGGGAGCACGGTTCAGGTCCGTGCGGACCTTGTTCGGAAATCTATTTTGACCGAGGTCCCGAAAAAGGCTGCGGCAAGCCCGACTGCCATGTCGGATGTGAATGTGACAGATATGTTGAGGTATGGAACCTTGTGTTCACTCAGTTTGAAAGTGACGGAAAGGGCAACTATACTCCTCTTGATCACCCCAACATCGACACAGGTATGGGACTTGAACGCCTTGCCTGCGTAATGCAGGGAGTTGACAACCTGTTTTTGGTTGATACAATTCAGAACATAATGAAAAAGATTTCTGAAATAACAGGTGTGGAATACGGCGAAGATCCCGAAAAAGACGTTTCACTGCGTGTTATTACTGACCATATCCGCAGCACCACCTTTATGATTGGCGACGGCGTAATGCCGTCAAACGAGGGCAAGGGTTATGTGCTTCGCAGACTTCTCAGACGTGCCGCACGTCACGGCAGATTGCTCGGCTACACGGAGCCGTTCCTCTACAAGGTTTGCGATACCGTCATCAAGGAAAATCTTGTTGCATATCCCGAACTAAAGGAGAAAGAGGACTTCATCATCAAGGTAATCCGTGTTGAAGAAGAAAGCTTTGCAAAGACGGTTGATCAGGGCATAAAAATGCTCCAAAACATAATTGACGACGCTCAGATAAAGACGCTGAGCGGCGAAGATGCGTTCAAACTCAACGACACCTACGGCTTCCCGATAGATCTGACAAAAGAAATCCTTGGGGAAAAGGGAATTAATGTTGACGTTGAACGTTTTCACGAGCTGTTAAAGGAACAGAAGAAGCGTTCCCGTGATGCGCGCAAAAACGCAGGCGCAGACGCATGGATCTCAGACGCCACCGACCTTTCGGACATTAATAAGACCGAGTTTGTCGGATATACCGAGCTTGAATGTAATTCAAAGGTGCTTGCAATCGTAAAAGACGGTATAAGAATAGACAGTGCGGGCGAGGGCGAAAACGTAGTTCTTGTGCTTGACAAAACTCCGTTTTATGCCGAGAGCGGCGGTCAGGTCGGCGACACAGGCGTTGTTGAAAGCGGCAGCTTTTCGGCAGATGTCTGCAACACCACCAAAGACCCGTCGGGCAAAATATTCCTGCACGAAACGCTTATTAAGAGCGGAAATATCAGCGTAGGCTCACAGGTTAAATCTACGGTTGACAAAGAGCGCCGCGCCGATATAACACGCAACCATACTGCGGCCCATCTTTTGCAGGCGGCTCTCAGACAGGTGCTCGGCAGCCATGTTCAGCAGGCAGGTCAGCTTGTTTCCGACACAACCCTGCGTTTTGACTTTACCCATTTTGAGGCAATGAGCGCAAAGGAGCTTATCGAAGTAGAAAACCTTGTAAACCAAAAGATTTTTGAGGCTATTGAGGTCAACACCCGTGAAATGCCGATTGAAGAAGCAAAGAAGCTCGGAGCAATGGCGTTGTTCGGCGAAAAATACGGCGATGTGGTTCGAGTTGTAAGCGCAGGAGATTTCTCGGTTGAATTCTGCGGCGGCACGCACGCAAAGAACACCTCAAATCTCGGACTGTTCAAGATTCGTCAGGAAGGTTCTGTTGCGGCAGGCGTAAGAAGAATTGAAGCTATAACAGGCTACGGTGTGCTTAATTATATCAACAATATTCACGCAGCGGTAGTCGGCGTTTGTGAAATGCTCAAAATTAACGATCCCAGAAAGGTTGTAGAGGGCGTAAAGAAGGTCGAGGAAAATCTCCGTACACAGCAAAAAGAGATTGCAGATCTGAATTCAAAGCTTGCGGTAACCCGTCTTGCGGAGTTTTTCTCCGGAACGGAAATCGAAAACGGCGTAAGAATAGTTACCGGCAAATTAGACGGCGTAAATGCAGACGTGCTCCGCACAATGTGCGAGCGCGGAAAAGATATGGCTCCCAATGCGGTAATCGTGCTTGCGGCTACAAACGACGGAAAGGTAACGTTTGCGTCGGCTTGCGGAAAAAAGGCTCTTGAAAACGGTGCAAATGCAGGAAAAATTGTAAAGGCCGTTGCACAGGCGGCAGGCGGTAACGGCGGCGGCAAGCCGGATCTTGCAATGGCAGGAGCAAAAGCCCCCGAAAAGGTTGACTCTGCCCTTGCAATCGTAAAAGAAACCGTGTACGCAATGCTGAAATGATGAGTAGGTTAAGCAGACGCCATTGTTTTATTGGCGGCTCAACAACCGAAAGCTGAGTTGGATTGTGCAAAATTAACAAATATCGTCACAAAACCTTGTGCAATAAGCGAGGTTACAAATCCTTAAAAACCATTGAATTTTTGATACAATTATTGTATAATTAATTCACTGAGAAATATAGTTTCTCGGCTGAACGAACAATTTTAGGAGGAGATTAAAATGTTCAAAAAATTAGCAAGTATTGCTCTTGCAGCAACAATGCTCGTTGGAACAGCAGGAATTGCAGCAAGCGCAGCTGAAGTTAAAGACGACTCGGCAGTAGCAGCTGAAGATCAGTCGGCAGTCGGCGCACAGGATTCTGACAGTGTCGGTGCAGATTCCGAATCATCAAGCGTTGGTTCTGGAAATGTCATCAACTTTGACGCAAGCACAACAGACTGGCAAAACTACAAATATTGTATGTGCTACATCTATGATATAGACAGCGGCGACGAATTCTTTGACTGGGGCGTTAAAAAGACCCGTATGAAGGATGAAGACAAGGACAATGTATGGACATATGACCTTGACAATGCCGGTGTTAGCCTTGAAAGCGGCAAATACTACGCTGTAATTTTCTCAAACGATGTTGGTATGCAGACATCAGACCTTATCTTAACAACAGATTGCTATGGTGACACAGCTTATATTAAGGACTTGAGTGCAAGATACGAAAATCCATCTGACTCCAACAAGCAGTCATATGTTGCTTATTGGAAGAACAACACACAGTGGAAGCCGCACATGGTTATTACAAGTGTCGGTAATATAATAGGCGAACAGCTTGCACCGTCAGAATCAGCTTACAGCATATTTGTTTCTTTCCTTAAGAATACTCTTGCTAATGCAAAAGAGTTCTCAGGTAAAGATGATCAGACACTTATTGATGAAACAGCAAAAGCACTCGGAATCGGTCAGGATCTTATTCCGCAAGCTATTGAAGAAGCAGGCGTAACTGTTGATTGGAAGGCTGATAATTCAACAGCTGAAAAGGAATCAAAAGGAGATGTTAAGCAAACGGGCGGCGGCTCAGGCAGCGGCGGCTCAGGCAGCGGCAGCTCAGGCAGCGGCAGCTCAGGCAGCGGTAGCTCAGGCAGCGGCAGCTCAGGCAGCGGTTCAGGTTCAAAGTCAGTTAGTTCCGGTCAGGAAACAACTATTTTCTATATACTTGGCGGTGTTATGGTTGCAGCAGCAGGCGTAGTATTCCTTTCAAGAAAAAGAAAGATGAACTGATACTTCTGAGTTCACAATTTAATTTCTGATTTAAAGCGCTGTCGATTTCGACAGCGCTTATTTTTAAAATCTGCGCAATGATTTGTCTGCTTCCTGCAAGCAAGGCATTGCTCCGATTTATAATAGATTGCAATAATATGGTTCGCTGCGGTTAGCACACGCTAACCGCAATGTATTTTAGCATAATTATCGCAAATAATCAACTGATTTATAGACTTATTTTTTTCTGCAAAGACAGAAGTGGCATACGCCGCCTGAGAGGTGGGGTATTTGTATTTAAATTATTAATATAGCACTTTGTATTTACTGCTGTAAAATCTTGACACGGTATGCCTTATAATCAGCGTAATGCACTTTGATTTATATGCTGATATATGATAGAATTAAACCAGTTGCGGTTATACTGCTCAATAAATCAAAAGGATGATTATGTGAAAAACAACACGTTAAAAAGAATTCCCGCTGTTGTAGTAACAGTCGCAATTTTGTTTTCAACTGTATTTTCAATGTCGGTTTTTGCAAATGCCGCCTCATCGTTTACGCCAAGGCTTTCTGCTCCGCCTTCAAGCAACAAGTATTATTACAGCAACCTGAATTTATTTTATAAATACGGCTACGGAATGCCAAACTGTACAGCCTATGCTTATGGCAGAGCATATGAAATATTGGGTTCCGAACCTAATCTTTGCCGCTACAGTGCCGAGGAATGGTACGATTATAACAAAAAAGGCGGTTACTATGATTACGGAAAAACACCGAAGCTCGGCGCAATAGCCTGCTGGTATTATGACAACGGCGGAGGTCACGTTGCAGTCGTTGAAAAAATTGAAAACGGTACAATTACCTTTTCAAATTCAGCGTACAGCGGTGAAAACTTCTACCTTTCGTATGCGAGCACGTCTGATAAAAATGCCGGAGGAAACAGTTGGTGGAATTTTCAGGGATATATTTACATAATAGATAATGTTACCCCCGATACAACAGCGCCGATTACAAAAACAGGCGTATATAAAACCAATGTGGACGATTATCTTAATATGCGAAGCGGGGCAGGGACAAGCTATAGCTATGTAACCTCTGTTCCCGACGGTGCATTACTGAATGTTACTCAAATAAAGCAGAACGACGGTTATACTTGGGGCTATACGGCATATAACGGCAAAAGCGGTTGGGTTGTACTTGATTTTTGTATATATATTTCAGAGTTGCCTACAACTCAACCCACAACCGAAAAGCCTGCGACTCAGCCAACAACGGCAAAGCCGACCACACAACCTACAACCGCACCCACCGCAACCTTGCCTGTTACTGAGCCTACAACCGAAAAGCCGACAATTCAGCCTACTACCGAGCCGCCCGAAACTCAACCGACAACCAATCCGCAGGAGGGACTTGGAGTTGGCGATGTAAACGGTGACGGCGTTATCGGTGTTACCGACAGCACGCTTATTCAAAAATACCTTTCCGGTTTGGCACAATTAAGTGATAAACAAATATCGTGGTGTGATGCTGATTTTAACGGAAAGGTTGATATAAATGATGCGTCCACTCTGCAAAAATATCTGGCGCTTTACAAACGGTAATCGTGAAATTAATCAGCAATAAAATATGTTGAAAAAAGACCGACTCAAAAGAAAATGAGTCGGTCTTTACACTTTTGTGTCCCCAACCGTTATTGTAAGCATCGTTACAAATTCAGCTTGCAGGGACAACCCTTGCGGTTGTTCGCAGTCGAATACAAATTAACATTAAAGCAATCACATATTGTTTGTTCGGCAAAACCTAAGATTAAAGGCCGACATCTGCGGATAAACTGCGCTGTTGCCAAGCTGTTCTTCAATCCTGAGAAGCTGATTGTATTTTGCGACTCTTTCACTTCTGCTCGGTGCGCCTGTTTTTATCTGGCAGGTGTTCAGCGCAACGGCAAGATCTGCAATGGTGGTATCTGCCGTTTCACCCGAACGGTGTGACGCAATGGCGGTGTAGCCTGCTTTGTGCGCCATTTTAATTGCTTCAAGGGTTTCCGAAACAGAACCTATTTGATTGAGCTTAATAAGAATTGAATTACCGCACCCGAGCTTGATACCCTTTTCAAGGCGTTTGGTATTGGTTACAAAAAGATCGTCGCCGACAAGCTGTACCTTGTCGCCAAGCTCGCGTGTAAGCTGTTGCCAGCCCTCCCAATCTTCCTCGTCAAGAGCGTCCTCGATAGATATGATAGGATATTTTTCAACGAGGTTTTTCCAATGGTCAATAAGTCCTGATGAGGTGAATTTTGTTCCTGCTTTCGGCAGTACATATTCACCCTTTTTTGAGCCTTTCCATTCCGACGTTGCGGCGTCCATAGCAATCATAAAATCCCTTTTCGGCTCGTATCCTGCGTTCTTTACCGCTTCAAGAATATACCGAATTGCTTCTTCGTCGCTTGCAAGGTCAGGTGCAAAACCGCCTTCGTCACCTACTGAGGTTGCAAGCCCTTTTGATTTTAGGAGAGATGCAAGAGAGTGGAATACTTCGGCGCACCAGCGAAGCGCCTCTTTAAAGTTCGGAGCACCGACGGGCATAATCATAAATTCCTGAACGTCAACAGTGTTTGCGGCGTGCGCGCCTCCGTTGAGAATATTCATCATCGGAACGGGAAGCTTGTTGCCCGAAATGCCGCCTAAAAATCTGTATAGAGGTATATCAAGCGAAACCGCCGCTGCTCTTGCACAGGCTATAGATACTGCAAGTATCGCATTTGCGCCGAATTTTGACTTATCCTCGGTTCCGTCAGCGTCTGTCATAGCTTTGTCAACGGCATAAATATCCGATGCGTCAAGTCCCGTAATCGTGTCTTTGATAACGGTATTGATATTTTTGACAGCCTTTAAAGTACCTTTTCCGAGATATCTTGATTTGTCGTTATCACGAAGTTCAAGGGCCTCAAATTCGCCGGTTGACGCACCGCTTGGTGCAGTGCCGCAGGCAACTGTTCCGTCATAGAGAGTTACTTCTGCCTCTACAGTGGGATTTCCTCTTGAATCAAGAATTTCTCTTCCTTTTACATCTACAATTTCTGAATATGACATTGTATATCTCCTCACATAACATTATCTTATTGAATATAGTATGGGCTTGATTACGCAAAAATATTCTCCAAACTTAAAAGCTGAACTATGCATAAATTCCCAATATTTACAAATGCTATGACCAAATTAATTTGGAGGTAAAGCTATGAGTAATAATATGGATTTAGGATATGAGATGTTTTGCAGTATTTGACAGACACCTTTGATTTGAGAGCGATAAGCAACGCAAGTGATGATATTAAAACTTGCCTTAAGCAGAATATTTAGTATATCAATTCAATACAAAGCATAAAAATAAGCTCCGCCGATTTGTTTCCCAATCGACGGAGCTTTAGTTTAAGTTCCTTAAAAGAATTATTCTTCAATGGTAATTGAATTGATAACAGGCTGATTTGCTTTTTCAACAGTACCGTTGCTGTCTGTAACAGGGGTATCGGCACAAATTTTATCAACAATTTCCATTCCCTCGGTTACATATCCAAATGCCGCATACTGACCGTCAAGAAAAGTGCTGTCCTTGTGAACGATAAAGAACTGAGAGCTTGCACTGTCAAAATCCTGAGAACGAGCCATTGAGATAGCTCCCCTTGTATGACTGAGCGGATTTTCAACGCCGTTAGCCGTAAATTCGCCCTTAATATTTTCATCGCTTCCGCCTGTGCCGTTGCCGAGCGGATCACCGCCCTGAATCATAAATCCGCTGATGATTCTATGGAATGTCAGACCGTCGTAAAAACCGTCTTTTGCAAGCTTTACAAAATTTTCGACCGTTATGGGAGCGTCGTCGGGAAAGAGCGCAACTGTAATTTTTCCGTAATCCTTAACGTCAATTACCGCAGTTACGGCGTTATCGGGAATAGAAACGTTTGAGTCGGCATTTGACACTGCGCTTGTGCTTTTTTGTGCTTTGCTTGAATTGCTTGAGCTGCTGTCTTTTCCGCAGCCTCCCAGGAATACGCAGGATAAGGCGAGCAGCGCAACGATCATTGTGCTCAGCGTTTTGATTGAAAGTGATTTAATATGAGTTTTCATTTTGTTTCCTCCAATAAATAATTAAGATTATTCTATCATTATTTGATTTACAAATCAACCGTGAATTGACACAAAATCATTAATATGATAAAATTTTATCATATTATGAGGGGAGGCGGCGCAATGCTGAATGATGAAATTACCGTTATAGGTTCAAAGCGCAGACTATTCGGCATAAATCTCAAAGAGCTTTGGCGTTACCGTGACCTTGTTATGCTTTTTGTAAAGCGCGACCTCAAAAATTTTTACAAGCAGACCGTTTTGGGCCCGCTTTGGATAATAATTAAACCGTTTTTATCTACTTTTGTATTTACGATAATTTTCGGTATCATTGCAAATATATCGACCGAGGGCGTACCTCAGTTTTTATTTTTTATGTCAGGCAATATAGTGTGGGGGTTGTTTTCAAGCTGTCTGAGCCAAAGCTCATCGACTTTTATCGGCAACGCCCGTTTGTTCGGCAAAGTGTATTTTCCTCGGCTTGTAATGCCGATTTCGGGTATAGTGTATAATTTTGTGAACTTTTTGCTTCAATTTGCGGCATTCTTTATTTTGACGATAATCTATGTAATTATCGGGAAAAACGTTCAACTGAATATTGCTGCATTGCTGACGCCGCTGCTTATGCTCCAAATCTCACTTTTGGGCACGGGCTTCGGACTTTTGATTTCGTCCGTAACCGCAAAGTACCGTGACTTAAATATCCTTGTGTCCTTCGGGCTTTCGCTTTGGATGTATCTTACTCCCGTAGTCTATCCGTCTTCTCAGGTGCCTCAGTCGCTTCGTCCGATATTTTTGCTGAATCCCGTTGCTCCGATTATTGAAACGTTTCGTTTCTCGTTTTTGGGCTGCGGAACATTTGAATGGTTTTATTTATTGATAAGCGTTGCGGTTACGGCAATCGTAGTATTTTTCGGGATAATTGTATTCAACCAGGTTGAAAAGGATTTTATCGACACGGTGTAGGCTATGAAAGAAAATTGTGTAATCAAGATTGAACATCTTACAAAAGAATACAGGCTCGGTTCAATAGGTTCGGGTACGCTCAGGCATGACCTTCAGAGTCTGTACGCACGCCGTCACGGCAAACCCGATCCCAACCAAAAGATCGGAGCGCATCAATACACAAAGGGCGACAGCTTTCTTGCACTTGACGATGTAAGCCTTGAAATAAACCGAGGAGAGCGTGTCGGAATAATCGGTGCGAACGGTGCAGGAAAATCCACCCTGCTCAAGCTGTTGTCACGAATTACCTCTCCCACAAGCGGAAAAATTATGTACAAGGGCAGGATAGCAAGTATGCTTGAGGTCGGTACAGGCTTTCACGGAGAGCTTACGGGCAGGGAGAATATCTATCTCAACGGTGCGATTCTCGGTATGTCAAGAGATGAAGTTGATTCAAAGATAGACAGGATAATTGAGTTTTCGGAATGTGAAAAATTCATTGACACACCCGTAAAGCGGTATTCTTCGGGAATGTTTGTTAAGCTTGCGTTTGCCGTTGCTTCACACCTTGACGCAGAAATAATTTTAATGGACGAAGTGCTTGCCGTCGGAGATATGAAGTTTCAGCGCAAGTGTATTTCAAAAATGAGGGAGCTTGCGGTTGACGAAAATCGAACTGTTCTTTATGTTTCACACAATATGTCAACCATACAGGAGCTTTGCAGTCGGTGTATTGTGCTTGAAAGCGGGAAAAAGACGTTTGACGGCGAGGTTGACGAGGCGATAAAACGCTACCTCGGCGGCGAACAGGACGACTTTTTCAGTCACGAATATAAAGACGACAAATACAAACAGAGGGTTGTTAATAAAAAGCTTAACCTTACTTCGGTAAAATACAACGGCAGAACCGACAATATTTTTTATGACGACGAGAATATTCAGCTCGAACTCAAATGGGAAAATCTTGAGGATATTAAAAATTTGAGCCTGCGTATTGAGGTATACGATTACAAGCGTTATCCGATTACGGCATTTGTTATAGAGAACTTTTATTCGGGAAGATTGGGTGAAGCTCATTCACAAAAATTCAGCATAGATGTGTCAAAGCTTGCAACGGGCATATATTACACACGCTATGTGTTCTATAGCCGTGAAACCGCTTCTTCTGCGTTTGAAGACGCAGAAATCGCAATGGGATTGAATTTCCGCAAACGCCGCACCGAATCCACCGAACAGCCGTGGCAAAAGTCATGGGGCAGTGTAATTATGAACGACATAAGCCTTGAGGAATAATCCAAAAGCTTTAGCCGAGATTTTTTGGCAGAGCGATACTGCGTATATTTCTTTCCGAAAATTGAATAAGGTTAAACAGCGACGGCGCACCGTTTTTAAAGTAGGTTGAAATTATGTCTGGCGACAGGGTAATGCAAAGTTCGTTTCTTTCTATCAAAGCGTCAACTATTTCCAGATCCAGCGCCATAGAGGCCGACGTAAGTGTTTTGTATCGGTTTTTATCTAACGAAAATATAGTTTGCGAGTTGTTTTCTTCGGAGCTGTAAATTGTTCTGAATATCTGATATTCGGCGCTCATAAGGTAGTTGCTTACCGCATTTGTAAGCTTTTTATCGCCAATCTGCGCCAAAAGGTCAAATATCACCGTGGTGGTGTTCATCAACAGCTTTTTGTTTATCTGATTTATCATATGACCTTTTATATGCCTGATTTCATCGCTGTCGGGAATATCGTCGGCGCTGACGGAAGCAAGTCTGCGCTGAACTGTCCTTCCCAAAAGATAATCACACGAAACCTCATAGTATTCTGCGGTCTTAACCAAAAAATCAAGACCACATTCTCTTATTCCCTTTTCATAGTGCGACAGCAGAGCCTGTGAAATTCCCAAATCAGAAGCCGCCTGCTTTTGACTCAGCCTGCGTTCTTTTCTTAAAAAGGTAATTATCCTCGGAAAATCTTTGTTCAAAACTTGACACCTCAAAATTAATAATAGTATAATAATATATTGTGAAAAATATATCTTTACGGTATATACTGCAAGTATAATATAATTATAACCATTTGTAAATATATTGCGGAGAATTTTATGAAATCTTACGTTATTCATTTTATCCGACACGGCTCTATTGATGAAACCCTGTCGGGAAAATACATAGGAACGACCGATGTGTCGCTGTCGGACAAGGGCAAAATGTCGCTGAAAAAGCTGAACTTTGATTATGTCTATCCTCAGGTGCCGGTCGTTTTTACAAGTCCGCTCAAAAGGTGTACCCAAACCTGCAAAATTCTTTTTCCGAATATTAAGCCTCTTGTTATTGATGCTCTTTCGGAGTGCAATTTCGGAGAATGGGAGGGCAAAACCGCAGAGGAGTTAAAAACCGATCCCGACTTTGAAAAATGGCTTGCAGGCGACAATTCGGTAAAGCCCCCCAGGGGTGAGAGCAACGACGACTTTGTGCGCCGAATCTGCAAAATGTTTGAGAGCATAGTTGAGGGATTGATGAAAACAGGCACTACCGAATGTGCGATAGTCACTCACGGAGGCGTTATAATGACGCTTCTTGCGGTTTACGGACTGCCGCAGGCAAAGCCGTTTGAATGGACAATGGACAACGGCTTCGGCTATTCGCTCAGGGTTACGCCGATGCTTTGGCAGAGGGATAAGGTGTGCGAGGTTTTTTCTGCTTTGCCGTATGAAAAAGAGTAAATTATTGACCCAAAGGAGTAATAAATATGTCAGACTACAAGATCACATTGTTAAAGGGCGACGGAATCGGCCCTGAAATCGTAAACCAAGCCGTAAAGGTGCTCAACAAAGCAGGCGAAAAATTCGGCTTCGGCGTTGAATATGACGAGGCGCTTCTCGGCGGATGCGCTATTGATGCAACAGGAGTTCCGCTTCCCGAAGAAACGGTTGCAAAGTGCAAGGCTTCCGACAGTGTTATACTCGGAGCTGTCGGCGGACCGAAATGGGACGATCAGCCGGGCAACAACCGCCCCGAAGCCGGACTGCTCGGAATCAGAGGTGCGCTCGGACTTTTTGCAAATCTCAGACCGTCGGTTATTTTCGGACCGCTTAAAAGTGCATCGCCGATAAAAGACGAAATCATAGGTGACAATATGAATATACTTATCGTTCGTGAGCTTACGGGCGGTATCTATTTTGGCGAAAGAGGAACAAAAACCGTTGACGGTCAGCCTGCCGCATGGGATACCGAGATGTATTCCGTGCCTGAAATAAAACGCATTGCAAAGGTTGCCTTTGAAATGGCAATGAAGAGAAACAAAAAGCTCACAAGCGTTGACAAGGCGAACGTTCTTGAATCTTCACGCCTTTGGAGAAAAACGGTTATTGAGGTTTCAAAGGATTATCCCGAGGTCGAGCTCAACCATATGTATGTTGACAACTGTGCAATGCAGCTTGTCCGCAATCCAAAACAGTTTGACGTAATTGTAACCTCAAACATTTTCGGCGATATTCTTTCCGACGAGGCTTCAATGATTGCAGGCTCAATCGGTATGCTTGCATCGGCAAGCCTTTCCGAGGGCAAATTCGGTCTTTATGAGCCTATCCACGGTTCTGCGCCCGATATTGCGGGACTTGGTATAGCAAATCCGCTTGCAACGATTCTTTCGGTTGCAATGATGCTTCGCTATTCGCTCGACCAATACAAGGCAGCCGACGCAATTGAAGCGGCTGTTGCAAAGGTGCTTGAAACCCACCGCACCCCCGATATTTATGAGGAAGGCTTTACAAAGGTAAGCTGTGAAGAAATGGGCGACCTTGTTTGTGATGCGCTTTAAAGAGGTATAAAATGCAGCTATATGATATGCACACCCACATTTTGCCCGATTTTGACGACGGTTCGGACAGTGTTGAGGAAAGCCTTAAAATGATAGATTGTCTTAAAAAACAGAATATCAAAAACATATGCTTTACACCGCATTTTTATACAAACGAAATGAGTGTGGAAAAGTTTGTTGAATTGCGCAACGAAGCATATGAAAGGTTTTTGCCGCACAAGCCCGACGGTGTAAACATTGTTCTCGGCGCAGAGGTATATGTGAGCAATTATCTTTTTTCTAATGTTGATTTATCCGATATAACCTACGGAAAATCAAGGTATATCCTCACCGAATTTGCATACTCGTCATCTTTTTCCGACAGAACGCTTGATCAGATATACAAGCTGATTGAAAATTATGACCTGAAGCCTGTTTTGCCGCACGTTGAGCGTTACGAAACGCTTATGCACCATCCGGATATGATTTCTGAATTGAGAAATATAGGTATGCTTATTCAGACAAACATCGGAAACTATGCGGATAAAGCTCCGTTTTTTAACAAGCGAAAGCTTATAAAGTACATCAATGAGGGACTTATTGATATACTCGGTTCAGACACTCATTCAATGACGCACCGTTCGCCCGAATGTTATACTCAGGCGATTGACTGCATATCGCAGAAATGCGGTCGGCAAAAGGTCAAAGAAATGATGAATATCGCAAAGCTGATATTTGACAGCGCAATGGGCGAAGATTAATACACAAAAAAGGAAAGGTTACGCAGCCTTTCCTTTTTGTTTGTGTATACTATTTGTTTTCGTGCTCTTTGATATATCGGTTAAATTCATCGGTTTTTGACCAGTATTTGATACCCCAGTGTTCAAAATCCCATTCCTGCATATAGTCGTTGCACTCGTAGTCGATATAAAACAGCTTTTCGTTTTGTACAACAAAATTTGTCGGGAAGTAGCCGATGTTTGTATTTGCAGAATACAGCAGCTTGCACATACTTTTTACCTGATTTATGTAATCACTTTTTACTCTGCCGCACTTTACAAGTTCAAAAACGGTGTCGCCCTCAATGTATTCTTTCAATATGCGTTCGTTTTGTACGTCAACGTCAAGCATTTTCGGCATAGGAATTCCTATATTGCAAAGGCGCTTATAGTCGTTGAGCTCGGATTCAAGCTTGTTCCCGAATTGATAGTACGAACACGGTTCGTGATGAATCTGCTTTACCACAAGCTCGGCCTTACCGTCGCTTACAAGATATGAATATCCGCCCTTTCCCTTGCCAAGCAATTTTTTTACCTTAAAGTCTTTCCCGTTTACGGAAATAAAATTCATATTATCATCGCCGCCCTTCCGACCTTATTATAACATAACGCCGGTGAAAGTAAAGAAATAGTATTATAAATGATTTTTGCAATATTAAAACAGCAAATCCGTGCAAAAATACGAGTATTTAAAAAAAAAATAGCGGGGGATTAAAGGATTAATGAAATATCATATCGAAAAAATTGCATTTTGCTTGACAATTTAAGGCAATATAAAGTATAATATAAATGCTTTTGGTAATGCTTTTTTAGAGAAGTATCATTCTTTCTTTCAGCAAAAGCATTAAATATTATAAGAGAAAGAGGTTTAATCAAGACATGGCAAAAATTGATTTGAGCAAATACGGAATTACCGGGGCTGTAGATGTTGTTTACAATCCTTCTTACGAAACGCTTTTTGAAGAGGAAACAAAATCAGATCTCGTAGGTTATGAAAAAGGTCAGGAGAGCGAGCTTGGTGCCGTTAACGTAATGACGGGTATCTATACAGGACGTTCACCTAAAGACAAATTTATCGTAGTTGACGAAAACTCAAAAGACACTGTTTGGTGGACTTCCGATGAATACAAAAATGACAACCACCCCGCTTCCGAGGAAACATGGAAGGCTGTTAAGGACATCGCAATCAAAGAGCTTTCAAACAAAAGACTCTTTGTAGTTGACGCTTTCTGCGGTGCAAACAAGGACACAAGAATGGCTGTTCGTTTTATCGTTGAGGTTGCTTGGCAGGCTCACTTTGTAACGAATATGTTCATCAAGCCGACAGCAGAAGAGCTTGAAAACTTTGAGCCTGACTTTGTTGTTTACAACGCTTCAAAGGCTAAGGTTGAAAACTACAAGGAACTCGGACTCAACTCCCAAACAGCCGTTGTATTCAACATCACAAGCCGTGAGCAGGTTATTATCAATACATGGTACGGCGGTGAGATGAAGAAGGGTATGTTCTCAATGATGAACTATTACCTTCCGCTCAAGGGTATCGCTTCAATGCACTGCTCTGCAAACACAGATATGAACAATGAAAACACAGCTATTTTCTTTGGACTTTCAGGCACAGGCAAAACCACATTGTCAACAGATCCAAAGCGTCTGCTTATCGGCGACGACGAGCACGGCTGGGATGACAACGGTGTGTTCAACTTTGAAGGCGGCTGTTACGCAAAGGTAATCAACCTTGATAAGGAATCTGAGCCTGACATCTATAACGCTATCAGACGTGACGCTCTCCTTGAGAACGTAACGCTTGACAAGGACGGAAAGATTGACTTTGCCGATAAGTCGGTAACGGAAAATACCCGTGTTTCTTACCCGATTGACCACATCAAAAACATCGTTAAGCCTGTATCTTCCGCACCTGCCGCAAAGAACGTAATCTTCCTTTCCGCAGACGCATTCGGTGTGCTTCCGCCTGTATCAATTCTTACACCTGAACAGACAAAGTACTACTTCCTTTCGGGCTTTACCGCAAAGCTTGCAGGTACCGAGCGCGGAATTACAGAACCCACCCCAACATTCTCGGCTTGCTTCGGTCAGGCATTTTTGGAGCTTCATCCCACAAAGTATGCCGAAGAGCTTGTTAAGAAGATGGAGAAGAGCGGCGCAAAGGCTTACCTTGTAAACACAGGCTGGAACGGCACAGGCAAGCGTATCTCAATTAAAGATACTCGTGGAATTATTGACGCTATCCTCAGCGGCGATGTAAACAACGTTCCGACAAAGAAGATTCCTTACTTCAACTTTGAAGTGCCCACAGAGCTTCCGGGCGTTGATACAGGAATTCTTGATCCGCGCGACACCTATGCAGACGCTTCCGAGTGGGACAAAAAGGCAAAAGACCTTGCAGAAAGATTTATCAAGAACTTTGCTAAATATGAAGGCAACGAAGCAGGCAAGGCTCTTGTTGAAGCAGGTCCTCAGCTCTGATAAGGCGTATTGTATCGCAATTTATCTCGCAAGTATATCCCGTACTGTAATTTTGCAGTACGGGATTTTTGTGCCTGACAGCATATTGTATAGAAAAATATTGAAATTTTCCTTAATTTATGCTATATAATATATATGAATTTATGGCTTGAAACTTAAAGACGATACTTAAATATTGCAAGGATAAAAACACATCCCGGTAGGTAGTCCGGGAGTACCGAAAGGTATCAGTAACCTGCCTCCTTAGGTTGTCCGTTCCTTGCAAAAACATATTTACAATTAAGGAGGAATAGCTATGGAATTTATCAGTTCCAAACTGACCGTATTGTTTGAAGATCCGTTTTGGATAGCGTTGCTTGAACAGGAATGTGACGGCAGATATGAGGTATGCAAGGTGACTTTCGGGGCTGAGCCGAGGGATAACGAGGTGTATGATTTCTTTATTAAAAATTATAACAAGCTGTCATATTCCCGCCCCGTAAAAACCGAAACGACCGAACAGCGCAGGATAAACCCAAAGCGTATGCAGAGAAAAATCAAAAGGGCTGTCACACAAAACGGTGTGGGAACAAAGGCGCAGGAAGCTTTAAAGCTTCAATATGAGCAGAACAAGACGGAAAGAAAAGTCCGCACCCGTGAAATGAAAGAAGCCGAAGCCGAGCGCAGGTTTGCGCTTCGCCAAAAAAAGAAAAAAGAAAAACACAACGGTCACTAATCGAATGTTGGAAAGTTATGAGGTGTAATTATGAAAACAGTTATTATCAACGGACAAAATCATAAGGGCAACACCCGCACGGTCGCAAGAAAGCTTGCCGAAAAGGTTGGAGGAGAGATCACCGAGTTTTTTCTTCCTCGTGATTTTGACGAACAATGTCTCGGTTGCAGGGCTTGTTTGAGAACAGATATGACTCGTTGTCCGCATTATGAAAAACTTCGTCCGCTGACCGAAGCGATGACAGAGGCAGACCTGATAATTCTTGCAAGTCCCGTATATGTATATCACGCAACAGGTCAGATGATGAGCTTTCTCGATCATTATGCGATAAGGTGGATGGTACATAGACCTGATGAAAGAATGTTTTTTAAACAGGGCGTCAGTATTTGTACAGCAGCGGGCGGCGGAATGAAAAGAACGGTTAGGGATATGGCTGACAGCCTTTTGTTTTGGGGAGTTCCCAAAATATACAAGATTCGTTTCGGAATCGGAACAGCGGAGTTAGGTAAATTTCCCGATAAGCTCAGTCAAAAGATTGATAAAAGCCTTGACAAAACGGCAGATAAGATACAACGCAATGCAGGCAAGAATAACCGTAACCTAAAGGCGAGAGCGTGGTTTTACTTTATTCGTTTTGCACATATTCATTTTGAACCCAAAATTGAACCTGATTATTCGTATTGGGAGGAAAGAGGCTGGCACGCAAAATCAAGGCCGTGGAAAAAGAAGTAAATTAAATCGGAGCAACGCTCTGCTTTGCCTGCAAAAAGCAGACCTTGCAACGGATGCATTTGGATTATTAAACTCAAGGAGATTTTATGGAAAATCAAGCAAGCATAACTTCACTGATGTCGGCATTTTCAAGGGCGTTTCATACTGAAAACGAAGCCTGTCCCGTGTTTTCGGATACAAAGGCAAGAGAACTTATGACCGATGATGAGTACAATATGATAAAGGGTTACATTCTCGGCGGCATTGACTTTTTTGCTCCTGAAAATAAAGGCAGCTTTGCAAATGACGCTGAAGCTCTGCGCTATCTTGTGAACACTCACCTTGCACCGACACCGCTGTGCCGTGCAAGCTATTGTGAATCGGCGTTAAAAACCGCAATGCAAACAGGCACCCGGCAATATGTTATCCTCGGAGCAGGGCTTGATACCTTTGCTTTTCGCGAGCCGAAGTTCGTATCAAAATACAAGGTTTTTGAAGTAGATCACCCGCTAACCCAAGCGAACAAGCTTGTACGCATAGCCCGTGCAGGCTGGAACACACCTGAAAATCTGACCTTTGTCGGTGTGAATTTTTCAAAGGACGACCTGAAACAAAAGCTTCTTGAAAGCGGCTTTGATAAAGACCAAAAGACCTTTTTCTCCTGGCTCGGAGTGAGCTATTATTTAAGTATAGAGGAGATCGGCAGTATGTTGAAAAGCCTTTCCGAAATTTCTGCGGAGGGCAGTACGCTGTTGTTTGATTATGCGGATTCGGGATTGTTCCTTGCAGAGGAAAAACGAGTTCGTAATATGATTGCAATGGCAAAGGCAGGCGGCGAAGAAATGAAGTCGAGCTTTGATTATCTTTCTGTTGACAGATTGCTCGGTGCCTACGGATTTTTGGTTTACGAGGTCCTAACCCCAATGGACATTCAGCGTATGATAATAGATTCCGTCGGTGCAGACATCAAGGCTTTTGAGCATATTAATTACATACAGGCAGTATTGAAATGAAATAAATAATGTGTACAAGTTTAATACATAACGGGAACAAAACCATAGTCGGCTGGAATCTTGATATTCTTGATATGGAACATAAGGTCGTTTCAGAGGATAACGCCGTTTACATAGCTGTTAACGATAAGTCGGAGGGGTGGCTGCCGCTGTTTGGCGCAAACGGTCGAGGTGAATTTGTGGCAATGCCTACCTGTTGGCCTTATGACGGACGAAGCGATCCCCAAAATGACGGGAGCATAAATATAATCAATCTTGATATTGATCTTTTGCTTAGAAAAAAGACGTTTTCAGAGGTGAAGAATATTGCCGAGAGCGGCATTGTGTGCAGTATTCCGGGCACAACGTTTCAAGCTCAGCTGACCGATAAAAACGGCAATGTTTTGCAAATAGTTCCGGGACAGGGAACAAGGTATATTGAACGCCCAAAGTACTCTGTTATGACAAATTTTTCCCCGTTTAAGGGCGACAGCGAAAAGCACCCGTGGATGGGGTTTGACCGTTATCGGACTGCGGACAGGATGCTTACAAATGCGGATGAGGATTTTATCGTGCTTATTATCCTGCTGGTTATTGAAGCTCATCAGGACAAGGTGCTTAATGATATTGCATTAAGAGAAAATAAAGAGAACGACAACCTGTAATTTGACATTCCTCCGCAATCAAAGTCAGGAAAAACAGCAGTGTTTCATCTATAATGGTATCAACGGAGGGAGAGAATATGAACTGGATAACAGGGATCGGAAAAGCCATAGACTATGTAGAGGATAATATTACAGGTCAGATTGATTATGAACAGGCGGCGAAGCAGGCCTATTCGTCCGCTTTTCATTTTCAGCGTGTGTTCGGTATTCTTTGCGGTTACACGCTGGGCGACTATATCCGTATGCGCAGACTGTCGCTTGCAGGTCAGGAGATTATATAGTCCGACCTAAAGATTATCGACATAGCATTAAAATACGGCTATGACAGTCCCGAAAGCTTTTCGAGGGCTTTTACACGTTTTCACGGCGAAACGCCGAGCGAAGCACGCAAATCCGGAAAGATCTGTTCATTTTCACGACTTACCGTAAATTTAACGTTAATCGGAGGAAATACTATGGATTACAGAATCGAAAAAAAGGACGCATTAAAGGTGATATGCCGCAAGGCTCAGTTTAAAAAGCCGAGTGATGATTACAATCAAACGGAAATCCCGCTTTTTTGGCAACAGTGTACAGCCGACGGTACTATTTCCAAGATTTGCAGTTATATCCCGCAAAATCCGACGCTAAAGGGCGTTCTCGGAATTTGCTTTTCAAACGAGATGACTCAGGAGGGATTTCCCTACGGAATCGGTGCTGAGTACAGGGGCGGAGAAATCGCCGATGGCTTGGAGGTCATTGAAATTCCTGCCTATACCTATGCGGTGTTTACCGTCAAAGGTAAGATGCCCGATGCATTCAGGGAAACCTATCGCAGAATATGCACCGAGTTTTTTGCGTCAAGCGACTATGAATACGGCAACGGTGCAGAGATTGAGGTTTATCCGTCGGCTGATGTTCAGAATCCCGACTATACTTGTGAAATTTGGATAGCAGTAAATCATAAATAATCTAATTACAAATTGCATTGGAGTAAAAGTGTTTGAAATATTAAATATCAACGACTTTGACAAAATATTCGATATTATGGAAAAGAGCTTTCCTGAAGATGAATACAGAACCTATGAAGAACAAATGGCGCTGTTTGATATACCCGAATACTCGGTTTTTGCGCTAAAAGACGGCACAGAGCTTAAAGCGTTTATTGCGGCGTGGGAGTTTGACCGCTTTGCCTATATTGAGCATTTTGCCGTTGCTCCCGAGTTTCGCAACGAGGGGCTTGGTGCAAAAATGCTTGGTGAATTTAAGGACAGTTTTTCAAAGCTCATTTGTCTTGAGGTAGAGCCTCCCGAAAACGAGATGTCAAAAAGGCGTATAGGGTTCTATCGGCGAAACAACTTTTTTCTCAATGAGTATCCGTATATTCAGCCGTCGTTTTCAAAAGGCAAAAAGGCGTTGCCGCTTATGGTTATGACCTCGGATTCGGTTGTTGATAAACATACTTTTGAACAGATCAAGAATACACTGTACCGAGAGGTGTACAGGGTGAAATAAGTATTTAAAAAATGCGAGGCTGTTGATGAAATTTCATCAACAGCCCTTTTTGCGTGCTTATTCATACGCCGATATATATGTCAATAGCATTTATAAATTTTTTTAAAATTTTACATAAAAAACGGCTGATACCAATCGGTATCAGCCGTGCATAGAGCCTATTTATATTAATAATTCGGTGCGGCAGGTACTGTTGTTGAGCTTGAATCCGAACCCGTTGAGATAAGGTCTTCGTAAACAAACTTGGCAAATGCAACTCTTTGAGCCTGCAAATCCGAAATTCTGATAACCGAACCTACTGCGGTGTTGTCATCATAGTACCAAAGTCCCTCTTCCGGAATATAATACTGTTCAACGTCGTATTGAAGGTAGGTAAGCGAATTTGAAACCAACGCAGTAATTTCATCTTTTTTGAGGTTGGTGGTTATCAGCGGTCCTATTGAGCTTACAATAGAAATAATTTGTCCGAGATCCGCACTTTTCATACTGTCAAAAAGTGTTTCAAGCAGCTTTCTTTGTCTTGATGTTCTGTCCCAGTCGTCGCCGTCAATACCGATTTCGTTTCCGTCCTCGCCTTTGGAAAGACCTCTGTTTCTTGCATACCAAAGAGCTTCCTGACCGTTAAGGTGAACTATGCCGGGAGCGTCGGTGATTGTCGTGTAAGCGTCGCTTTGACCGTTTTTGTACATCTGATAGTTGATATAATCTATCTCATCTTGGGTGACCTGCATATCAATTCCGCCGAGAGTGTCGATTATCTTTATAAAGCTTTCAAAATCAACTACCGCATAACGGTCGATTTTTATTCCAAAGTTTGCCTCAATGGTTTTTATCGAAAGCTTTGCACCGCCGTAATAGTATGAGGCATTGATTTTGTTATATCCGTAACCGGGAATATAAACATAGGTGTCACGCTGAAAAGAAGTAAGCTTTATCTTTTTGTGACTGTTGTCGATAGACAGCATTATCATTGTATCTGTTCTGCCGTGTTCGTCGCCGTCGCTGTTGTCTTCGCCGAACAGCATAACATTAAGTACCTTTGAATGTTGAATCAAGTCGCTGTCAGTAAGTCCGTCACCGATAACATCCGAAACAGTGGGTCCGGTCGGGTTGTTATTGTCGTTGTCGGCAGTCTTATCCGAAATGTCAACATAATTCATTGAATTGAGCAATGAATAATAATAAATAAATCCGCTTCCGGTCAAAAGGAAAACAACTGAAAGAATAATACATACAATGCGTTTTGCTCTGCCTTTTTTCTTATATAATTTTATAACTTGCGTATTTGAGCTTATATCAACCAGATTGCCTTTTGTATCATTAGACATACTGCACCTCCGTTATGCTAAGCCTTAAAAATACTTCTAAATCAGATTTTCGACAAGTTTTAACAGTCTATTATTATAACATATAATTCTGATGAATAATTCTTTGAAAGAACAATACAGGTGCATATTGTAATAATTAGGGCTTTTTTTGTAGTTTTTTCAATATTTAGTTGCAAAATGTCAGTCCTGCTCGTCAAGCGGCAGATAGAATGACGGCAAAAATTCTTTTTCAAAAACCTCTGCTTCCGGCATATTCATATCGTGAATAATTGTTTCTATTGACTCCTTTGCCTTTGCAAATTCATCATTCCCCATTCTGATCTCATCAATGCATTTAATAAGGGCCGAAAACTTATCTGCAGCTTTTACATACTTTTTGAGTTCGGTGTCGGTTTCGTCGTTTATTTTAATAATTTTTTCAAAGTCTGCCTTAAAATCATCGGGAAGCAGTGAAACAAGCCTGTCTGCAGCAATATCCTCAATTCTTTTATAAGCCTCGATAATATCGGGATTGTAGTACTTTATCGGAGTGGGCATATCTCCTGTGATTATTTCTGTTGCATCGTGGAAAATTGCCAAAACAACAACTCTGTCGGCGTCAAGGCTGCCGCCGAATCGCTTATTGTGAATAAGAACAAGGCAGTGCGCTATAATTGCGACCTGCTGACTGTGTTCGCTGATGTTTTCATTTTTGGTATTATTCATCAAACCCCAGCGATTAATGTACTTCATTCTTGACATCATTGCATAAAAATGATAGGACATATAAAATTCCTCCTGATTTTTTACAAAAGTTAGTGCAAATGAGTTATAAATATGCTATAATATATTGATAATTATACTATTTTTCAAATAAAAGTCAAAGATTAATTTATTTTATGGTATGGAATATGTCCGTAACGGGCTTTCATACGACAGGAGAATTCAAATGACAGCAAGGCTTGAACGCATCGGCTCCAAAAAAGGAGTATATATACTGTTTACATTTTTAGTTGCGCTTGTCACTGCGGCCGCTTTGTTTGTACCGTTTATGTCAATAAATGACGGTATATTCTATTATTACGGCGACTTTAACGTGCAGGAGATACCGTTCTATCAAATGGTTCACGGCGCAGTAAGAAGCGGTCAGCTCGGCTGGAACCATACCACCGACCTTGGTTCGGATCTTTTGTCAAGCTACAGCTTTTATCTTATGGGCAGCCCGTTTTTTTGGCTTACAATTCCTTTCCCGAATGATTTTGTGCCTTATCTTATCGGTCCGCTCCTTATCTTAAAATTTGCCTGTGCCGCAACTACTGCACACATATATATCAAAAGGTATGTAAAAAATCAAATGTTTGCCGTGTTCGGCGGACTTTTGTATGCCTTTTCGGGATTTTCTATATATAATGTGTTCTTTTTCCATTTCCATGAACCTATGATAATGTTCCCCCTGCTTTTGGCGGCGCTTGACGCATTTATTTACGACAGGCGCAGGGGTGTGTTTGCATTAGCTGTTTGTGCTGCGTGCGTTATCAATTACTACTTTTTTGTGGGTCAGGTTGTTTTTGTAATAATGTATTTTCTGATGATAACGCTGACCAAGACCTACAAATTTAAATTAAAAGACTTCTTGCTGCTTGCGCTTGAAACATTAATCGGTTTTGCGGCGTCGGCATTTGTGCTGCTGCCGTCGGTACTCGGACTTTTGGGCAATCCTCGGCTTGCTACCTATCCAAACGGCTGGGATGCGCTTGTAAACGCAAAGCCCCAGAGATATTGGCTTGCCGTGCTTGCGTTTTTGTTTCCTGCGGATATGCCTGCAATGCCCGTGTTTACGCCCGAATCAAACTGCAAGTGGGCTTCGGTTGCGGGCTGGCTTCCTTTGGTGGGAATGACGGGCGTTATTGCCTTTTTGCAGACAAGAAAGCGTGACTGGCTCAAAAAGCTGATAACTCTGCTTATTTTGTGTGCGCTTATCCCTGCTCTGAACAGTATGTTCCAGATGTTCAACAGTTCAATTTACTATACACGCTGGTTTTATATGCTTGTGCTGATGCTTGTGCTTGCAACTCTGCGTGCGCTTGAGGATAATTCCGCCGATTGGAAAAGGGCGACGGTCTGGTCGGCTTCGCTGACAGTCGGAGCGGCGCTGCTTATCGGATTTATGCCGAAAATAACCGAGAATGATGACAAGACCAAAAGCGTTTCCGTAGGCGTAGAAGCAACCTTTGAACGCTTTTGGATATATGTGCTTATTGCGCTTTTGAGCCTGCTTGCATTTATTCTTATCTTTAAAAAATTCAGTACAAATAAATTTCAATTTTCTATAGCTCTGATATGCGGAATGTTGACAGTGTCGCTTTTAAGCTCGTATTTTATAATAGGAACGGGTGTTTTATCAAGCAACACAACAAAGAAGATAAATGACGACATTTTAAATTGCCGTGACGATATAAAAATTTCCGATCTTGAGGACGTTCGCAGTGATTTTTACAAATGCGTTGACAATACGGCAATGTTTTGGAAAGTGCCGAGCATCAACTGCTTTCAAAGCTCGGTTTCAACTTCTATAATGCAGTTTTACAGCGCTATGAACATAACCCGTGACGTGGCTTCACGCCCCGATTTTTCTGCATACGGACTGAGAGCTTTGTTTAGCTGTAAATATTATTTTGACTATAATAAGGACAACAATGATGATGACAGCGACTTTTCGTTTGTTGACAAAGACAATAAGACTAAGATGCCCTATTGGAAGTATCTGAAAACCTGCAACAATTTTGATATTTACGAAAATGAATGTTATATTCCAATGGGATTTACCTATGACAGCTTTGTAGCCAAAGAGGAGTTTGACAGGCTCAGAAACGATAATAAATCTCAGGGAATACTCAACGCAATGGTGCTGAGCCGTGAACTTATGGAAAAGTATTCCGACATTACAGGCTATACCGACGAAAAGTACAGTGAGCTTTACGGCGACAAGCCCGAACTTTTTGACAGCGTTGTTGACGATTATGTTTTTAACAAATATCAGTACAAACAGCAGTGTGAAAAGCTGGCGGCTTCAAGCTGTTCTCGGTTTGAATATACCGACAGCGGTTTTACGGCTGAGTATAACAATACCGGTGATGATAACCTTTTGTTTTTCAGCATACCTTACAGCACGGGCTTCAGTGCAAAGGTAAACGGCGAAAGCGTTGATGTAGAAAAAGTAAACTTCGGTTTTATGGCTGTTAAAGTACCCGCAAACACCGATTGTACCATTGAGTTTAACTATGAAACGCCCGGATTTGGCACGGGCTTGCTCATAAGTCTTGCTTCCTTATGCGCTTTTGCGGTATACGTTACCGTAATTGTGATTTACCGCAGGACTAAAGGAAAAAATCAGACAGATAGCTGTGCAGATGAAAAAATGTGCGGCTGCAACGAAAAACGGAGTTGACAGTATGTTATTTGGCGAAAAGATATTAAAATACAAAGATGAAATGTTGTCGGATCTAAATACGCTGATAAGTATTCAGTCTATAGACGGTGAAAAGAACGACGAGTGCGACAGTGCGCTTAAATTCATTATAAAACGTGCAGGTGACTTCGGACTTGCGTCAAGCCGTGTGACCGATAAAAGCGCACACGTTGAGCTTGGCGGCGGAGGAAAACTGTGCGGAGTACTTTCTCACCTTGACGTTGTACCCGCATGCAGCAACTGGAGCGTCAATCCATATGCGCTCACACAAAAGGACGGCAGACTCTACGGCAGAGGAATTGCCGACGACAAGGGTGCGGCGCTTGTAAATCTGTATTGTCTGCGTGCGCTTAAAGAAAACGGAGTTAAGGGAAAAAACACCCTCCGAGCTATTTACGGCACATCGGAAGAAACGGGTATGGACGATATTGACGGATATTTTGAAAAAATGCCGCTTCCCGATATGGCGTTTACTCCCGACAGCGATTACGGTATATGCTATGCCGAAAAAGGAATTCTTCACATACAGGTAAGCGCAGACCGAAACGACGCAAAAACGCTGACGCAGTTTCATTCGGGCAACGCAATAAACGCCGTTCCCGATATGGCGTATGTGATGCTTGATTCGTCAAGCTATGACGAACAGCTTCTTATGAGACTTTCGGACGCAAGCGACGGAAATTTTGAGTTTAACTATACCATTGACGGACTTATGATAATCAGCAGAGGCAGAGCGGCTCATGCCTGTGAGCCTCAAAAGGGACAGAATGCGGCGGCAAATCTTGTTGACCTTATTGCAAACGCTTATGATGTTCCCGAAATCGGTTCGTTATGTTCGTTTATTGATTATGCGATAAATAAAGAAATCAACGGTCGTTCTCTCGGCTTGAAAATGAGCGACTCCGTTTCGGGCGCACTTACGGTAAACCTTTCATCCGTGCATATCGAAGATGACAAGGCATACGCCCAATTTGACATACGCTATCCCGTTACGGTAAACGGCGATAATATTATTAGGCAGTTTGAAAAAGCGGCGGGTATCAGTAAACTGAAAACTAAGGTGCTGAATCATGAAAAGCCGTTGTATGTAAAGAAAGATTCCGAGCTTATAGATGTGCTCAGCAACGCTTATGAAGCCGTTACGGGTGAAAAACCGGAGCTTTATTCAACGGGCGGCGGTACTTATGCACGCAAGCTCGGCGGCAGAGGGGTTGCTTTCGGACCGAACTTTAAGACGGATGATATTCGTATGCACAACGCCGATGAAAGTGTTGACGCCGAAAACTTCTTTACTCACGCAAAAATATGTCTTGAGGCGTTTTATAGGCTTTATACCTTAGAATAAAGGGAATGATTATTATATGAATACGGAAAAAATCATAAAAAAACAGGCTAAAAAATCTTTGAGCGGCAACTGGGCGGTACTGATTGCAGCTTTGTCTGCAATTTGTATTTTGATTATAGCCGCAATATGCGTTATCAACCTGCTTGCAAGCGCTTTTGGTATTATAGATGCAGATAACGGCGATATTTACGATGAAAAAATGCTGTTGTTTGTCGCAATATCCTTTGCGGTTGAAATTGCGCTGCTTTTCTTTGCGCCGCTTATTAACGGAGCACTTAAAATGTGTGCAAACACGGCGGCAACCGGAAGAACCGAAATAACCGATATGTTCTATTTCTTCGGCAATCCGGGAAGATATTTCAGAACAGTTGTTTTGGATGCGGTTTTGTTCTATATATCCGACTTTTTATCGACCTTTCTTGATTTTTACGGCTATGCTTCAAATATCTGCGATGCAAGTCTTTCGGACGGCTTTTTTGCCAATTCTGCGGGAATTACTCTTATACTTACAGCCGCATTTCTTTTATCGCTTGTTGTACGGGTTTTTGTATTTCTTATCTTTGTTTATTATCCTCTTGCGATATATGCCGTTGACGACAGTATGGGAATAGGAAGATATATGTTCGGGCTTATTCCGTTTTCATTCAGACACTTTGGCGCATCAGTAAAGCTCTTGCTTAGCTTTATCGGCTGGATATTTCTGTGCTTTTTTGTTGTGCCTGCAATATATGTTCTGCCTTATTATCTTGTATCGGCAGTCAGCTCGGCACGCTGGCTGTTCATTCTTGACAGAAGCAGGGGTTTGATATGACAGTTTCATTATGTATGATAGCCTATAACGAGGCAGATGCACTCGACGGCCTTTTTAAGGATATTTCGCTTCAGGAGTATCCGCACGAAAAAATGGAAATAGTTTTTGTTGACAGTATGTCAACCGACGGAACTTATGATAAAATGGAGCGTTTTAAGGAAACCGACTTTGGTTTTGCAAATGTTGCCATAGTTCAGTGTGCAAAGCGAAACCAGGCATTTTCGTGGAACGCAGCGCTTATGACCGCAAGGGGTGATGTGATAATCAGGGTTGACGCCCACGCAAGAATTCCACGTAACTTTGTTTCACGCAATATCTATAACCTCAGACAGGGGGAAAACGTAGTGGGCGGCGGACGTCCGAATATAAGCTCAAACGTATCTCCGTGGAAGCTGACGTTGCTTGCCGCAGAGGATTCGCTGTTTGGCAGTTCTATTGCAAGCTATCGCCGTCCGGCTTCCGAAAAGGAATACCTGGACAGTCTTTTTCATGCGGCGTATCGCCGTGAGGTTATCCAAACTGTAGGCGGATTTAACGAGGATCTCGGCAGAACAGAGGATAACGAGTTTCATTACAGAATACGAAAGGCAGGGTACAAGCTTGCCTGCTGTCCCGATATTATATCCTATCAACATTCACGAAACAATCTTAAAACTATGATAAAACAAAAGTATTCAAACGGACGCTGGATCGGTCTGACCGTTTCCGTATGTCCGGGCTGTATATCATATTTCCACTTTGTTCCGTTTGTGTTTGTTTTGATGATAATAGCATGTGCGATACTTGCACTTTTGGGTGCGCCGGTGTTTATGTATATTTTTCTGGTACTTTACGGAATGTTTGACGCAGTAAACACGGTCGCCTGCTTTACAATGAAGAATATTCAGCCGCAATTTTTCCTTTTGCCGCTTATCTTTCCGCTTTTGCACGTTGCATACGGAATAGGAACAATAGTTGGACTTTTGCAGATACCGTTTTGGAAACGCAAGATAAAAAACACTCCTGCTAAGGCTCATATCGAAAAGGTCAAAAGAAAGGTTGCCAAGCATACGGGAACATTCCCTGTAAATAATGGTGAAGACAATGTCCGAAAAAGTAAACTTAACTCCTGAGCTTTTGCGTGAACTTCAACTCAAGCAGCTTGATATGCTCAAATATTTCAGAGATTTCTGCGACAATAACGGTCTTACGTTTTATCTTTGCGGCGGTGCGCTTATCGGAGCACTGAGAAACGGCGGTTTTGTTCCGTGGGACGATGACGTTGACGTGCTTATGCCGAGAGATGATTATGAAAGACTCGTGGTTTTGTGGCGTGAGCAAAAAGCCGACGGACGTTTCAGACTGCTTAAAACAGACGATAATATGTTTACCGGTAATATTTTTATAACCGTAACCGATACGGATTACACAATGGTAAAGACGAATCAGACCGAGGTTGATATTCCTCACGGGCTGGTGCTTGACGTCTTTCCGCTTGACGTTTGTCCCGACAGCCGTTTTGCACGCAAAATGCAGTACATATGGGCAATGCTGTACTCGCTGTTTTTGGCGCAGATTGTTCCCGAAAACCACGGCGGAATTATGGGCTTCGGAAGCAGGGCTTTGCTCTCGATATTCAGGGGCAAAAAACTCCGCAACAGGATATGGCGCTGTGCCGAGCGTCATATGACAAAATATAAACTGAGTGACAACAGGTGCATAACCGAGCTTTGCGCCGGCCCTTATTGGATGAAAAAGGAATATCCCAAGCACATTTACAGCGGCGTTGATTATGTCACCTTTGAGGGGCTTAAATTGCCCTGTATGTCAGGATATGACGAATATCTCAGGATAGTGTTCGGCGATTATATGCAGCTTCCTCCGGAGGAAGAACGTGTGCCTCACCACGATATTGCATATCTTGATCTTAATACTCCGTGTATTGAATATGACAGCAAGAGGAGAAAAGTCAATGGAGCTAAGGCAGGATAGATGGACTGCAAACGATATTGCGGAGCTTGCGGAAATGCTTAGGAGCGAAGCAGACCTAAAATACCGTGACTTCCATTCTTCGCTTGTTCCGAATAATGAAAAGACAATATTTATCGGCATAAGAGTTCCCCGACTGCGTGAGATAAGCCGTGAAATTTCAAAGGGAAACCCGAAAAGCTTTATAAAAGCAGTTACGGATGATTTTTATGAACTGCGTATGCTCAAAGCATATGTAACAGGTCTTGTAAAGACGAACAGCTTTGATGAATTTGCAGAGCTTTGCGACGGATTTATAAAAAGCGTAAACAGTTGGGCAGTGTGCGACGGCTTTTGTGCTTCACTGAAAGAAGTAAATAAGTACAAGCCGCAGTTTTTTGAATATATCAATAACTATCTTGAAAGTGATAATGAGTGGTCTGTCAGAGTTGCTCTTGTAATTATGCTTGACTATTACCTTGAGGACGCTTACATTGACGAGGTATTAAAAAGATGTGACGGCGTAACAAACAAAGCGTATTATGTCAGCGTTGCTCAGGCGTGGCTGCTCGCTACCGCCGTTGCAAAGTGCAGTGACAAAACTATGAAATATCTGCTTGACAATTCACTTGATGATGTTACCTTTAACAGAACCGTTCAAAAATGTGTTGAAAGCAGGCGTGTTGATGAAAAAACAAAGGACTTTTTAAGAACTCTTAAAAGGCATTAGGTAACTGCCGATTAAATTCATATACAAATAGATAAAAACAGATATGATAAAAATCTTTTTTAATTCCTTTATGTAAATTAAAAATGTGTTAAATCTTGTACAATATTATTTTGAATGGAACAGTATAGCGGTGGTGAGATTATGAAAAAGGCTTTATTGATTTCACGGTCTGAGCAAAGTGCGGATTCTCTTGCACAATTACTCAGAAATGAAGGATATGTTAAAATTTCCGTTGTATATACCGCCGATTTCGCACGGGAAAAGGCAACCGACGATGAGTTTGACCTTATATGTATCAATGCGCCGCTGATTGATGAAACGGGAATAAAGCTTTCTGAGGATCTTGCAAAGGTGACACGCTCAAGCGTTGTTATTATTGTGCCGCAAAAAAACGCCGACGACGTAAACGATATGCTGACGAAGCACGGCGTTTTGGTAATTGCAAAGCCGATTAACCGACATTTGTTCCACCATTATCTTCAATTCACCGAATGTTTCCGAATGAGAATGTTCAGAGTTGCAGAGGAAAACGAACGCCTGAAGCATATGGTTGAGGATATGAAAGTCATCAACAGAGCGAAGCTGCTGCTTGTGACCTGCCTTAATATGTCGGAGGAGCAGGCACACCGCTATCTTGAAAAGCAGGCAATGGACTTGCGTGTCAGCAAGCTTCAGGTAGCTATGCAGGTTATCAAGACCTACGAAAACTGATTTGTATTACAAACTTCTGAAAGGAAAGTGTTTTTATGAGCCGCACGGCATACTTAATTCTTGAAAACGGTACTGTATTTGAAGGCAAAGCCTTCGGCACCGAAAAAGAAACTACCGGAGAACTTGTTTTTACCACGGCAATGACAGGTTATCTCGAAACACTCACCGACCCCAGCTATTACGGTCAGGTGGTTATTCAGACATTTCCTTTAATCGGAAACTACGGGGTCATTCCCTCTGATTTTGAGAGCGACTCGCCGTCGCTGAAAGGATATATTGTTAGAGAATGGTGCCAAGCTCCCTCAAATTTCCGTTGTGAGGGTGACCTTGACACCTTTTTAAAAGATTGCAAAATCCCCGGAATATACGGAATTGATACCCGTGCGCTGACGCGTATCGTGCGTGAATACGGTGTGCTTAACTGCAAAATAGCCTATTCAAACGACATCAGCGACAAAGACCTTGCAGAGATAAAAAATTATAAAATCCGCAGCGCAGTTGAAAGCACAACAACGGACAAAAAGCAGGAATTCAAAGCAGAAAACGGAGAGCTGAATGTTGTGCTTATGGACTTTGGCGCAAAGCATAACATCGGCAGAGAGCTTGTAAAGCGTGGCTGTAACGTAACGGTGGTTCCCGCAAATACAACAGCCGATGAAATCAAGGCTATGAATCCCGACGGAATTATGCTTTCCAACGGTCCGGGCGATCCGAGCGACAACACCGAAATCATAGCCCAGCTCAAAAAGCTCTGCGAATACAAGATACCGACCTTCGGAATCTGTCTCGGACATCAGCTGCTTGCACTTTCTCAGGGTGCAAAGACCGAAAAGCTGAAATACGGTCATCGAGGCGCAAACCAGCCTGCAAAGGAGCTTGAAACCGGACGTGTTTATATTACCTCGCAAAATCACGGCTATGCTGTTGTAAGCGACAGTATGCCGTCAAACGGAAAAGTCAGCTTTGTAAACGGCAACGACAATACCTGCGAGGGCGTGACCTATACCGATATGCCTGCATTTTCGGTACAGTTCCACCCCGAAGCCTGCGGCGGCCCGCATGATACGGCGTTTTTGTTTGACCGTTTTATAAAGCTTATCAAGGATAACAAATAATCGGATAATCAAATTACATAACATAACTGAAATATAGTATAAGGAATGATTGTATGCCACTGAAAAAGGATATAAAAAGAGTTATGGTAATCGGCTCGGGACCTATCGTAATCGGGCAGGCAGCCGAATTTGACTATGCAGGCACTCAGGCGTGCCGTGCGCTGAAAGAAGAGGGTCTTGAGGTTATCCTTGTAAACTCAAACCCTGCTACTATTATGACCGACAACGCAATGGCGGACAAAGTATATATCGAGCCTTTGACGCTTGAAACCGTAAAGCGTATCATTAAAAAGGAACGTCCCGACAGCCTTCTTTCAACCCTCGGCGGACAAACGGGATTAACCCTTTCAATGCAGCTTGCAAAAGAGGGCTTCCTTGATAAATACAACGTAAAGCTTCTCGGCGCAAACCCCGAAACTATCGACAAAGCCGAGGACAGACAGCTTTTTAAGGACACGATGCTTGAAATAAATCAGCCTGTTATTCCGTCGCTTGTTGTAAACGAGGTTGAGTCGGCAGTTGATTTTGCCGATAAGATAGGCTACCCTGTAATAATACGTCCTGCTTTCACCCTTGGCGGTACAGGCGGCGGTATTGTAAACGACGAGGAGGAACTGAGAGAAATTACATCAAACGGTCTTGAACTTTCTCCTATCACTCAGGTGCTTGTAGAAAAATGTATATCCGGCTGGAAAGAGATTGAATACGAGGTTATGCGTGACCACGACGGCAACGTTATCACCGTCTGCTCAATGGAAAACTTTGACCCTGTCGGCGTTCATACGGGCGACTCAATAGTAATCGCTCCTACGGTCACTCTTGCCGACAAGGAATACCAGATGCTCAGAAGTGCGGCTCTCAACATAATTTCCGCACTCGAGGTTGAGGGCGGTTGTAACTGTCAGTTTGCCCTTAACCCCGAAACCTTTGAATATGCGGTAATTGAGGTAAACCCCCGTGTTTCACGTTCTTCCGCTCTTGCGTCAAAGGCAACGGGCTATCCCATAGCAAAGGTTGCGGCAAAAATTGCAATCGGCTATACTTTAAATGAAATAAAGAACGCCGTTACGGGTTCAACATACGCTTGCTTTGAGCCTGCGCTCGACTATGTTGTTGTAAAATTCCCAAAATGGCCTTTTGATAAATTTGTTTATGCAAAGCGCACACTCGGTACTCAGATGAAGGCTACGGGCGAGGTTATGGCTATAGCTCCGACCTTTGAGCAGGCTATAATGAAAGCCGTAAGGGGAGCGGAAATCTCACACAATACGCTTGATGACAAAGAATTTGCCGAACTTTCAAATGCGTCTGTTTACGACAGGCTCAGCGTGTGTGACGACAGAAGAATTTTTTGCGTTTATGAAGCTTTAAAGCGCGGCATAACGGTTGAACAGATTCACGAAATAACGCTTATCGACGAATGGTTCCTTGAAAAGCTTAAAAATATAATCGCTGTTGAAAACGAACTCAAAACCTGCGAGTTTACTCAAGAGCTTTATGTCCGTGCCAAGAACAAGGGCTTTCTTGACAAGACGATTGAAGAAATAACAGGCAAAAAGATTGAAAATCCGCTTGTGCCGGTATATAAAATGGTTGATACCTGCGCCGCAGAGTTTGAGGCGGAAACACCGTATTTTTACTCAACTTATGACAAAGAAAACGAAGCGGATGAGTTTATAAAAGAACGTGCCGACGGCAAAAAGACGGTAATAGTATTCGGCTCGGGTCCTATCAGAATCGGACAGGGAATCGAGTTTGACTACGCTTCCGTTCACTGCGTATGGGCGCTCAAAAAAGCAGGCTACGACGTTGTAATCGTAAACAACAACCCCGAAACCGTATCCACAGACTTTGATACAGCCGACAGACTTTATTTTGAGCCGCTCACTACCGAAGACGTTATGGGCATAATCAAAACCGAAAAACCCTTTGGCGTTGTTGTTGCGTTCGGCGGACAGACAGCTATTAAGCTTACAAAATTTTTGAGCGACAACGGCGTAAATATTCTCGGTACTTCCTACGACGCCATAGATATGGCTGAGGACAGAGAACGCTTTGATGAATTGCTTGAAAAGTATCATATTAAGCGTCCTAAGGGCGTAACGGTTATGACTACGCAGGAAGCTCTCAATGTTGCCGAAAGGATCGGGTATCCCGTGCTTTTGCGTCCGTCTTATGTGCTTGGCGGTCAGAATATGATAATCGCCTTCAACGAGGCTGACGTAAAGGAATATATGGCGATTATCCTTGCACAGAACATTGAAAACCCGATACTTATTGATAAATATTTGCAGGGTACGGAGCTTGAAGTTGACGCAATATGCGACGGCGACGACATTCTGATTCCCGGTATTATGGAGCACATTGAACGTGCGGGTGTACATTCGGGCGACTCTATCGCCGTTTATCCTGCATGGAATATTTCTGACGAAATGACAAAGACGATTATTGAAAGCTCACGCAACCTTGCCATTGAGCTTAGGACAAAGGGCCTTGTTAATATTCAGTATCTTATCTACAAAAATGAACTGTATGTTATCGAAGTAAATCCGCGTTCGTCAAGAACGATTCCGTATATCAGCAAGGTAACGGGCGTTCCGATGGTTGATCTTGCAACCAGAGCCATGCTCGGAGAAAAGCTCAAGGATATGGGCTACGGCACGGGACTTTACCGCAAGAGTCCGTATATCGCAGTCAAAGTGCCCGTATTCAGCTTTGAAAAGCTTATCAACGTTGATAACCACCTCGGACCCGAGATGAAGTCAACGGGCGAGGTTTTGGGAATTGCAGGTACGCTTGAAGAAGCACTGTATAAGGGACTTATCGCCGCAGGCTACAAAATGAAGAAAAAGGGCGGCGTATTTATAACCGTCCGCAACTCCGACAAGGCGGAGATAGGCGAAATAGCGAAGAAATACTACGACCTCGGTTTTACGATATATGCAACCGAGGGTACGGCAGAAGTACTCAAAAAGTACGGAATCGATGCCGTATGCGTCAAGAAGATACACGAATCAAAAACACGCAACACGCTTACGCTTATTGAGTCGGGCAAGATACAGTATGTTATTTCAACATCTGCAAAGGGCAGAATACCGTCGAGAGATTCGGTTAAGATCCGCAGAAAAACCGTTGAACGCAACATTCCGTGCCTTACTTCTCTTGACACGGCAAACGCTCTTGCAGATTGCCTGAAGAGCCACTATTCACAGCACAGCACAGAGCTTGTGAATATTAACGATATGAGGGAGGAAAAGCAAATGCTCAAGTTTACAAAAATGCAGGGAATCGGAAACGATTATATTTATTTCAGTACATTTGATCAGGAAATCAATAACCCCGAAGCTCTTTCCGTAAGGCTTTCGGACAGGCACTTCGGTATTGGCGGAGACGGTGTAATTCTTGTATGCCCGTCTAAGGTAGCGGATGCAAAGATGAAAATGTACAACCGTGACGGTTCGGAGGGCAAAATGTGCGGCAACGGTATTCGCTGCGTCGGAAAATTCCTTTATGATCACGGTATGATAGATTACAACGAAAAGGATGAGATTACCGTAGAAACTCTCAGCGGTATCAAATCACTCAAAGCTTATACAACAAACGGCGAGGTTACACGCCTGCGTGTTGATATGGGCAAGGCAGTGCTTGATCCAAAGGAGATTCCCGTTGCCGTAAACGGTAAAGACAAGGTAGTAAACGAACCTGTAACAATAGGCGGCAAGCAGTATAACATCACTTGTGTTTCAATGGGTAATCCTCACTGCGTAGTATTTATGGACGATATTGATAACCTTGACATTGAAAAAATCGGACCCGAGTTTGAATTTGATCCGCTTTTCCCGGAAAGAGTAAATACAGAGTTTGTGACCGTTCTTGACGAACACACTATCAAGATGCGTGTTTGGGAACGCGGTTCGGGCGAAACCTGGGCTTGCGGAACAGGCGCTTGTGCCGTAGCTGTTGCGGCTTGTGAAAACGGCTTCTGCAAAAAGGGAGAGGACATAAAAATCAAGCTTATCGGCGGCGACCTCATAATCAATTACACAGATGAAACGGTTTATATGACGGGAAATGCCGAAAAGGTATTCGACGGCGAAATTGAGGTGTAAAAGTGGAAATCAACAATAATATCAAAAAAGATAAAAAATATATCTTTGTAACCGGAGGAGTTGTTTCGGGACTCGGCAAGGGCATCACAGCCGCATCATTGGGACGTTTGCTTAAAGCAAGAGGACTAAAAATTGTCGCACAAAAGCTTGACCCTTATATCAATGTCGATCCGGGAACAATGAGCCCGTATCAGCACGGCGAGGTTTATGTTACCGAGGACGGTGCGGAAACCGACCTCGACCTCGGCCACTATGAGCGTTTTATTGATGAGGACCTTAACAAATATTCTAACCTTACAACAGGCAAGGTTTATTCAAACGTACTTGAAAAGGAACGCCACGGCGATTACCTCGGAAAGACTGTTCAGGTTATTCCGCACATAACAAACGAGATAAAATCATTTATATATAACGTAGGCGAAAAGACAAATGCCGACGTTGTAATTACAGAAATAGGCGGTACCGTGGGTGATATTGAGAGCCAGCCGTTTTTGGAGGCTATTCGTCAGGTCTCACTTGAAGTTGGCAGGGAAAACAGTATCTTTATCCACGTTACTCTTGTTCCGTATATCAAGGGCAGTGAGGAACACAAGTCAAAGCCTACTCAACATTCCGTAAAGGAGCTTCGTTCGCTCGGAATCAATCCCGATATTATCGTGCTCAGGTGCGATGAACCGCTTGAAAAGAGCATATTTGAAAAAATTGCGCTTTTCTGCAACGTTAAGCCCGACTGCGTAATTGAAAACATCACGCTTCCTACGCTTTATCAGGCTCCTCTTATGCTTGAGGAAAGCAACTTTTCAAATGTTGTATGCCGTGAGCTGAACATTGCCGTTGATAAAACTCCCGACCTTTCCGAGTGGAAAGAAATGCTTGAACGCATCAACAATCGCACCAAAAAATGTACTATTGCACTTTGCGGAAAATATGTTGCGCTTCACGACGCATATCTTTCGGTTGCGGAGGCTCTGCGTCACGCAGGCTTTGAAAATTCAGCCGATGTTGATATAAAGTGGGTTGATTGCGAGCTTATCACAAAGTATAAGGCTGACGAGCTTTTGGGCGATGTTGACGGTATTCTTGTTCCCGGCGGCTTTGGCAACAGAGGAATCGAAGGCAAGGTTATGGCGGCAAAATACGCAAGAGAACACAACATTCCGTACCTCGGAATTTGTCTTGGTATGCAGACTGCGGTAATTGAATACGCAAGGCACGTTCTCGGTTACGAGGATGCAAACAGCGGTGAGTTTACACCCGACGGAAAACACAATGTTATTGACCTTATGCCCGAACAGCTCGGTGTTGAAGATATGGGCGGAACAATGCGCCTTGGTGCATATCCTTGTGTTATAAAAGACGGCTCAATGATGTCAAAGGCTTACGGTAAAAAGGAAATTTCCGAACGCCACCGTCATCGCTATGAATTCAACAACGATTACAGAGAAGAAATTGAAAACGCAGGTATGAAGATAACGGGTACTTCACCAAACGGACTGTTGGTAGAGGCTGTTGAAATCCCCGACAACAGATTTTTTGTAGGCGTTCAGTACCACCCTGAATTCAAGTCGCGTCCGAATCGTGCCCATCCGCTTTTCAGGGAATTCATCAAAGCTTCGCTTGAAAAATAATTATTAAAAAATACGAAAGGACTTTTGTGTATGAAGATAAACAAGAATTTTGACAACCTGGTACCAAACTATCTGTTTGCAGACGTTGCAAAAAAGACAGCCGAATTTGCGAAAGCAAATCCCGACAAAAAGATAATCAAGCTTGGAATCGGCGACGTTACCCTGCCGCTTGCTCCCATTGTGGTGGAGGCTATGAAAAAGGGTGCCGAGGATCTTGCCCACAAGGAAACTTTCAAGGGTTATCCCGACTATGAGGGATATGCTTTTTTAAGAGAGGCAATTTCAGGCTATTATAAGAGCTTTGGGGTTACGGTTTCGGCAGATGAAATATTTGTGTCCGACGGTGCAAAATCCGACTGCGGCAATATCGGCGACATATTTGACAAGGATAATGTGGTGTTGGTTACAGACCCCGTATATCCCGTTTATGTTGACTCAAATATTATGGCAGGCAGAAAAATCGTTTATGCTTCATCTAACGAGTCAAACGGATTTGCCGCTATGCCCGACAGCAGTGTAAAGGCAGATATAATCTATCTTTGTTCACCAAACAATCCTACCGGTTCTGCCTACACCTACGCTCAGCTCAAAGAATGGGTGGATTACGCAATAGATAACGACGCAATTATCCTTTATGACAGTGCATATGAGGCTTTCATAACCGAGGATCTTCCGCGTTCGATATTCGCCGTTGAAGGCGCAAGAAAGTGTGCGATAGAGATTTGCTCACTTTCAAAAACAGCGGGCTTTACGGGAACACGCTGCGGCTATACCATTATTCCGAAGGAGCTTGAACGTGACGGTCATAATATTTACACAACATGGTATCGCCGTCAGGCAACAAAGTTTAACGGCGTTTCATGGCCTGTTCAATGCGCCGCCGCAGCTGTTTTCAGCGAAGAGGGACAGCGCCAGATTAAAGAAAACATCGCTTATTATCAGGAAAATGCAAGAATTATTTCTTCTGCGCTTGACGAGCTCGGAATATATTATACAGGCGGTAAAAACTCGCCGTATATATGGCTCAAGTGCCCGAACAATATGGGCAGCTGGGAATTCTTTGACCTGCTCCTCAAGGAGGCAAACGTTGTCGGCACTCCCGGCGAGGGCTTTGGAGAAAACGGTGCAGGCTACTTCCGTCTGACCTCTTTCGGCGACAGAGAAAACACAGTTGAGGCTGTAGAACGCCTTAAAAAGCTCATAAAGAGCCTTTAAACAGTAAATTAAACGCCCGTCCGAACGGATGGGCGTTTTCTATATATACCGCAGTTGATATTTAGCATAATTTGTAGTATAATATTATCTAATGTTAATTTGGAGGTGCTTTGCTTGAACATAAACGTAGGCGACCGTGTAGAAATGAAAAAGCCGCACCCCTGCGGCGGAAAAACCTTCAGTATTTTGCGTGTCGGAATGGATTTTAAGATAAAGTGCGAAACCTGCGGCAGAGAAGTGATGGTGCCGAGAAATAAAATAGAGAAAAACATCAAAAAGATTATAGAAAACAAGGTATAGTTATGTTTGAAAAGATAGAAATTTTTGACAAACGATACAGCGAGCTTTCTCAAAGACTGTATGAGCCGTCGGTTGCGGCTAATCCGGATGAATATCAAAAGATAATGAAAGAAATTAAATCTATTGAGGAAATAGTGCTTGTATACCGTGATTACAAAAAAGCGCTTATTTCGGAACAGGAAAGCCTCAATATTATCGGCGAAACATCGGATCAGGAGTTAAAAGAGCTTGCTCAGGCTGAACTCGACGAAGCAAAAGCGGATATTGAAATGCTGTCGGAACAGCTAAAGGTTTTGCTTTTGCCCAAGGACCCCAATGACGAACGAAATGTTATCATAGAAATCAGAGGCGGCGCAGGCGGCGAAGAATCGGCTCTTTTCAGCGCAGTATTATTCAGAATGTACTCAATGTATGCCGAAAAGCACAATTTCAGGGTCGAGGTTATTAATGCAAACGAAACCGAGCTTGGCGGGTATAAGGAAATTTCCTTTATGATAGAGGGCGAGGGCGCATATTCACGCTTTAAGTACGAAAGCGGCGTTCACCGTGTTCAGCGTGTTCCCGAAACCGAAAGTCAGGGAAGAGTGCATACTTCAACAACCACCGTTGCCGTGCTTCCCGAGGCCGAGGACGTAGAGCTTGAAATAGACCCCAACGACCTCAAAATTGATACCTTTCGTTCAAGCGGTGCAGGCGGTCAGCATATAAACAAAACAAGCTCGGCTATCCGTATTACGCATATCCCGACAGGCACTGTGGTTGAATGTCAGGACGAGCGCAGTCAGTACAAAAACAAGGATAAAGCTTTGAAGGTTCTAAAGAGCCGACTTCTCAAAGAAAAGCAGGACAAGCAGGCAAGCGAGATTGCGGCCGACCGAAAATCTCAGGTGGGAACAGGCGACAGAAGCGAACGCATCCGCACCTATAACTATCCTCAGGGCAGGCTGACCGATCATCGCATCGGGCTTACGCTTTATAAATTGGAAGATATATTAAACGGCAACCTCGACGAGGTAATCGACGCTTTGATTACCGCCGACCGTGCCGAAAAGCTTAAAGAAAATATGACGCAGTAATCAGGGTGAAAGCTTTGGAAACGCAGTTTTTAACAAATACTCCCCAAAATATTAATACAGCCGCCGAAATTCTCAAAAGCGGCGGACTTGTCGGAATCCCGACAGAAACGGTTTACGGGCTTGCGGCAAATGCGCTCAACGGCAGTGCCGTTGCGAAAATATTTGCGGCAAAGGGCAGACCTATGGACAATCCGCTGATCGTGCATATTGCCGATTTTGACGACATAAAGCGATTTGGGCTTGTGAGTGAAATCCCCGACAGCGCCAAAAAGCTTGCAAAAGCATTTTGGCCCGGACCTCTTACAATGATAATGAAAAAGTCCGACATAATTCCGGACGAGGTGTCCGCAGGACTTGATACGGTTGCAATACGTTTTCCGAGCCACCCTTCGGCTCAGGCAATTATAAAGGCGGCCGATGTTCCGCTTGCCGCACCGTCGGCCAATTTGTCGGGTTCGCCGAGCCCGACAACCGCAAACCACGTTATGAATGATATGAACGGCAGGATAGATGCGGTTTTTGACGGCGGAGCTTGCAGTGTGGGACTTGAAAGCACGGTGATTACCCTTGCGGCGGAAGTCCCCCGTGTGCTTCGACCCGGCGGAATTACCGTTGAAATGCTGAAATCGGTTTTGGGAGAGGTTGAGGTTGACAACGCCGTTTTGCACAAGCTTGACGACGGACAAAAGGCGGCAAGTCCCGGAATGAAATATAAACACTATGCCCCAAAAGCAAATGTGATACTTCTTAAATGCGCCGATAATGAGTATATTAAATATGTAAACGCTCACGCCGATAAAAGCGTTGCGGCTTTGTGCTGTGACGAGGATATTCCAGAACTTAACGTAAAGCCGTACACTTTGGGCAGACGAAACGATTACATTTCTCAGGCTCACAATCTTTTTGACGAATTGAGAAAAATTGACAAGAGCGGAAAGATAAAGACGGTGTATTCCCGCCTGCCGTCAACAGACGGAGTGGGTATGGCGGTTTACAACCGCCTCATAAGAGCGGCAGGTTTTGAGGTGATTGACCTTGAAAAAATGTAAAATAATAGGTTTAACAGGGCAGACCGGAGCAGGCAAAAGCACTGTCGCAAAGCTGTTCGAGGAAAACGGAGCGGTTGTAATCAGCGCCGACAGTATTGTACATAAGCTGTACTGCGAGCCTTCCGCTTGCTCAAAGGCTGTTGCGGCTGTATTCGGAAACGATATAATTAATTCTGACCATACGATAAACAGAAAGCTCCTTGCAAAAAAAGCCTTCTCTTCAAAAGAAAACACAAGGCTTCTTAATTCGGTCGTACACCCATTTGTGATGTATGAAATGCTTTTAACGGTGAAAGCCGAGCTCGAAAACGGCGCATCGGTGATTGTGTATGACGCACCCCAGCTTTTTGAAAGCAATTCCGAATTGTTGTGCGACGTTGTTGTGAGCGTTACGGCACGGACAGACATAAGGCTTGACAGAATTTGCAAGCGTGACAATATTTCAAGGGAATTTGTGCTTGAACGAATGAATGTTCAGCTCAGCGAGGATTTTTTCAGAGAAAACTCCGACTATGTGATTGAAAACAACAGCGATACGGACTTTCTTAAAAAGGAGAGCGAAAAGCTGATCAAAACACTTGTGCAGAGGTGATCAAATGGCTGTACAGCGGTATAAAAAGCCAAACAGACGCAAAAAAGCATTGGCGAATGTGATAATATGGGCCGTAATTCTGGCAATTTTTGCAGGAGCGGCAGTGATATTTATTGTTAATTATCAGCAGGACACCACAGAGAATCTTCAAAAGGTAAATTATCCGCAAAAATACAGCGAATATGTTGATAAGGCGGCAAAGGATTATAACCTTGATCCTGCTCTTATATATGCGGTAATCCGTACTGAAAGCGGATTTGATCCCGAAGCAATATCAAACGCAGGCGCTTACGGAATTATGCAGGTTATGCCGTCATCGTTTGAATGGCTTATGGAAAAACGAGGTACGGAGGGACAATATACAACTCAAGATCTGCTCAATCCCGAGATTTGCATTGACTACGGATGTTATTTGCTAAAACTGTTCTATGACGTTTATGAGGACGAAAGATGTGCGATAGCCGCATACAATGCAGGCTTTGTTGTCGGAAGCTGGCTTGAAAACGAAGAGTACAGTAATGACGGAAAAACGCTTTCTACTATACCTTATCCCGAAACCGACAGTTATGTTGATAAGGTTGAGGAAGCAAAACAGATGTATATAAAACTATATTATTCATAAAATAATCAAAAGCGAAAGGACGATAATAAAAATGGCTGAAGAAAAATCAAAAATCGAACAGCTCAAAGAGCAAATTATGATGAAAGAATCGGAGGGCGTAAAATCACTCTCCGAGGAAGATATTGAAAAAGCGGACGAATTTTGCGTCGGCTACAAAAAATTCCTTGATAATTCACCTATTGAGCGTGAGGCGGTACGTTACAGTATTGACCTTGCCAAAAAGGCGGGCTTTACCGAATATGATGCAGACGCAAGCTACAGCGCAGGCGACAAGGTGTATTACAACAACCGCGGAAAGGCTCTTGCACTTGCCGTTATCGGTAAAAACGGCGTAAAAAACGGCGCAAGACTTGCAATAGCGCATATTGATTCACCGCGAATTGATTTAAAGCCGAATCCGCTTTATGAGGCAAACAACCTTGCGCTCTTCAAAACGCATTACTACGGCGGACTCAAAAAATATCAGTGGACTACTATTCCGCTTTCGCTTCACGGCACTATTGTAAAGCTTGACGGTACGGTTCTGAACATAAGCTGGGGCGATGCTCCCGACGAATCTTGTTTCTGCATAAGCGACATTCTTCCTCATCTTGCTCAGGAACAGGTAACAAAACCGATGTCAAAGGCCTTTACGGGCGAAGACCTCAATGTTCTTGTCGGCTCACGTCCGTATGTTACCGAGGATAACGAAAAAGACCTTGTAAAGCTCAATGTAATGAATATTCTTAATAAAAAGTACGGTATCACCGAAAGCGATTTTCTTTCGGCAGAGCTTTGCCTTATTCCGTCGTTCAAGACAAAGGACGTAGGCTTTGATTCAAGTCTTATCGGCGGTTACGGTCATGATGATAAGGTTTGCGCTTATCCTGCCCTTATGGCTGCGCTTGATGTTGAAGCCCCCGAAAGTACCTGCGTTACCTATCTTACCGACAAAGAAGAAATCGGCAGTGACGGCAACACGGGTATGCAGAGCGACTTTTTGCGCTACTTTATTTACGACCTTGCAAATCAGGACGGAATTGAGGGCTACAGAGCGCTTTCAAAAAGTACCTGTTTGTCGGCAGATGTAAATGCGGCGTTTGACCCGACATATGCTTCTGCTTTTGAGGCAAAAAACAGTTCGTATATCAACAACGGCGTTGTAATCTCAAAATACACGGGTCACGGCGGAAAATACGATACCTCGGACGCTTCGGCTGAATATATGGGAAAAATTCGCTCATTGCTTGAAAAAAATCATATACTCTGGCAAATCGGCGAGCTTGGCAGGGTTGACCTTGGCGGCGGCGGTACCATTGCCAAATATGTTGCAAATATGAACGTTGATGTTGTTGACCTCGGCGTACCGGTGCTTTCTATGCACGCACCGTTTGAGATAATCTCAAAAACCGATGTTTATATGGCTTACAGAGCCTTTTATGCTTTCTTTGATGAAAAATAATTATTGTGAGGCTTAATGATAATGGCTGACAATGACAATAAGAATAATATCGAAAATTCACATCTCAGCAGAGAAAAGGTGATTGTTCGCACCGGCATTGTCGGAATAATCACAAACCTTGTGCTTGTGGTTTTTAAGTCGTTTGTGGGCTTGATGTCAAATTCAATAGCTATTGTGCTTGACGCAATCAACAACCTGAGCGATGTTCTTTCGTCACTTATAACGATAATCGGCACAAAGCTTGCCGGAAGAACTCCCGACAAGGAGCATCCGCTCGGTCACGGCAGAATCGAGTACATAAGCGCAATGGTGGTTGCGGCAATCGTCTTATACGCAGGCTTTGCTGCATTTGTTGAGTCGGTAAAAAAGATATTTGCTCCCGTCAAGCCCGATTATTCAACCGCAACGCTTATAGTTGTAGCTTCTGCGGTTGTCGTCAAAATATTTCTCGGTTTATTTGTTAAGTCTAAGGGCAAAAAGGTCAGTTCAGCAACGCTTACTGCGTCGGGAATCGACGCTTTGTTTGACGCGGTGATTTCCGCATCGGTACTCTTGTCGGCAGTTATATATTTGTTTACAGGGGTCTGTCTTGAGGCTTATCTCGGCGTTGTGATCTCCGTATTTGTTATAAGACCGGGTTACAAGCTGATGAAAAGCACGCTTGACGAGATACTCGGCAAGCGAATTGACCGTGCGCTTCTTGATGAGATAAAACAGACCATATGTGAGGACGAGAGCGTTTTCGGCGCATACGACCTGATTTTGCATTGCTACGGAACCGATAATTATATCGGCTCGGTAAATGTTGAAATCCCCGACATTATGACTGCGGATGAGATTGATACAATGGAAAGGCGAATTGCACGAAACGTGTATAATAAGCACGGAGTCATTCTTGCGAGCATCGGCATCTATTCGATGAATACAACAAATGATGAAATTAAAAGAATGAGAGCCGATATTTCCCACATAGTTATGTCGCACGATAATGTGCTTCAGATACACGGGTTTTATGTTGACCTGAAAGAAAAGTCGATTTGCTTTGACATAATAATTGATTATGATTCAAAAGACAGGGATAAAATGTTTTCACATATTTATAATGAGATACAAAGTCATTACCCCGACTTTTCGCTGAAAATTGACGTAGATATTGATATATGAAGTTATTGTCGCATTAAGCTCAGAGCGAAAAGCAAAACAACAGAAGCCAAAATAAAAAGCTATGATCCACAATCAGCAACAAAGTGTGATTTGGATTATAGCTTTTACTTTTTATTAGGTTACAGTAATTAAATTTTTGCTCTTTTAAGTGTCTTTTCGCTTTTCCACAGTGCCTTTGTACAGCTTCGGGGCGAAGAAAACGATTTTTGCATCTAAATGCAACAGCCTCCTAAAATTTTGCCGTTAATATAATTTTTCCGCAACGGCGGCAATTACCGACCTGCCCTGCATAGTAATTCGTCTGTCGTGCAGATATATCCTGCGCTCCTCCGTTATAACGTCAAATCTGTTTCTGCCTGTATCTACATACAACCTCCATACATATCCCGTAGGAAGTGCCGGCAATTCAACATTGACTGTACCCCAATATGCGTTTATTCCGAAATACACGATCTCATCAAGTGCAGGATCGGCGTTTGACGCACCTGCGTACATAACTGCAATCATTCGTGTGTCGGCGTTAAAATCCGTGTTCCACGGAACACAGGAGTGTATGCTCTCGGGCGGAAAGCTGCAGGTTGCCTCATGCCTGTCGTTTGTAATAACGTAAAAACGCTTGCGGAATGAAATCATATATTTGTAAAATTCAAACACATCGATATATTTTTCTTTTCTGCTCCAGTCAAGCCACGAGGTTATGTTGTCCTGACAGTAGGGGTTGTTGTTGCCAAACTGAGTATTGCAAAATTCGTCGCCTGCGAGAAACAGCGCCGCACCGCGGCTGCACATAAGCGTTGCAAATGCGTTTTTAACCATTTTAATACGGAGCGAGTTTATGCTTTCGTCGGTGGTTTCACCCTCAAAGCCGCAATTCCAGCTGTTGTTGTCATTGGCTCCGTCGGTATTGTTCCAACCGTTTTTAAAATTATGTTTTTCGTTGTATGAATACATATCATACATTGTAAACCCGTCGTGACAGGTCAAAAAGTTTACAGAAGCACTTTGACCTCTGTTTACGGGATTATATAAGTCTTTAGAGCCGGTAAGACGGTGCGACGCAGGCCACGCAAGGTTGCCGTCGCCCTTAAGAAATCGGCGAAGATCGTCGCGGTATTTGCCGTTCCATTCCGCCCACCTGTTCCATGACGGAAAACTGCCGACCTGATACAGTCCGCCTGCGTCCCAGGCTTCTGCAATAAGCTTTACCTTTCCGAGGATCGGGTCAAAGGCAAGACTTTTGAGCAAGGGCGGCTGTTCCATAGGAGAGCCGTCCTCGTTGCGTCCGAGGATCGAAGCAAGGTCAAACCTGAAGCCGTCAATTTTATATTCGGTTACCCAATATCTGAGGCATCTTTTTATGAAATCCCTTACTATCGGGTGGTTGCAGTTAAGAACATTTCCGCATCCGCTGAAATTGTAGTATTTTCCGTCGGGTGTCAGCATATAGTATATATTGTTGTCAAGCCCCTTAAAGCTGAAGAACGGACCGTTCTCGTTGCCCTCGGCCGTGTGGTTAAAAACGACGTCAAGTATAACTTCAATTCCGTTTTGTTTAAGATCTCTTATAAGTTCTTTGAGCTCTGTACCCTCATGATTGTGCTCGTGGTCGGATTCATAGCTTGTGTTTGGCGCAAAGAAACAGACGGTGTTGTAACCCCAATAGTCATAAAGCTGTTCGCCGTTAAATTTTCGGTATGCGCCCATTTCATCAAACTCAAAAATCGGCATAAGCTCAACGGCATTAATGCCAAGCTCTTTAAGATACGGAATTTTCTCTCTTATTCCCGCAAAAGTTCCGGGATTGTTTACTCCCGACGATTTGTCCTTTGTAAAGCCCCTGACGTGAAGCTCATAAATGACAAGCTCCTCAAGCGGGTGTGACGGAGCGGAAAAATTGCCCCAGTCATAGTCGTTAAAAACGACGCGCGCTTTGTAAACACATTCGTTGTTTTGCTTTACGCCCCAGCCGCTCTGACCCGTAACAGCTTTGGCATATGGATCGAGGACATATTTGCTTTTATCGAAAATCAAACCTTTTTTTTCGTCTTTCGGTCCGTCTACAGAATAAGCGTATTCAAATTTATCAATTTCAAGACCGAACACTATCATTGAATATGTATTGCCGATTCTGTATGATTCGGGGAAAGGTATTCTTGCAAAAGGCTCTTTTGCTCTTTCTTTAAAGAGCAAAAGGGTAATCGAGGTTGCATAAAACGAACTTACAGTGAAGTTGACGCCGCCCCTAACGGGCATAGCGCCGTCAAATTCATAATGTCCGGGTCTTACGTCAAATCCGCATATATTGTCAGTAGGTTTCAAATTCCTTAACATTAAATGTCCCCTCCGGCTAAATAGTACATAACAACAAACATACATATTATATTATACCACAATTATGATAGATATTCAATGATTTTTATAATAAAAATACAAATGTAAAATATAAATATATTTTAACTGTATCAGTGATAAGAAAAATATATAAAAATGATAAAGCACCGGTATTTTTTTGCCTGAAAATGTGTATAGAAATCATATACATATTCAGTAAAATTATTATTTGTTTTTATTTTCTGAATTAGAAAAAACATTTATTAGGATTGCATAAAAATTATCATAACAATTAAAAGACAATTTAGCAACAATTTTACAAATGATTTTCCGGATATAATATCAAAATAGTGGAATAATTGTAAAATCAAGTAATTAAATTGATAAAATTTTAACAAGCGTAAATAGTAAAAATTTATCTTATTAAAAAATATATTGTTTTATTTTAAAAATTATTGTATAATTATTGGGTACGAATGTGTAAAAAATACAAATTGGAGGTATTCATATGTCACAGACAGCTCTTTTTGCTTTCAAGAGCACGCCTGCTCAGGATGAAAAGCTTAAAGAAGTAATCGCAAAGCACAAGGACGTGCCCGGTGCTTTGCTTCCCGTTTTGCAGGAGGCTCAGGGAATTTTCGGTTATCTGCCGATAGAGGTACAGCAAATGGTAGCAGACGGTTTGGGAATTTCTCTCAGTGAGGTTTACGGCGTTGCAACCTTTTATTCTCAGTTCAGCCTTACGCCAAAGGGCAAGCACAGAATCAGCGTCTGTCTTGGTACTGCGTGCTATGTAAAAGGCGCAGACAAAATCCTTGCCGAGCTTGAAAAGAAGCTTGGTATAACAAGCGGCGAGTGCACGCCCGACGGTATGTTTTCCATAGATTCCTGCCGTTGCGTAGGTGCGTGCGGACTTGCACCCGTAATGATGATCGACGACGAGGTTTACGGAAAACTCACACCCGATCAGGTTGAAAAGATCATTGACAGCTATATCGACAAGGAGGGCAACTGATTATGACGCTTGAAGAACTCAACAGAATCAAAAAAGAACACGAAAAGGTTGTTCAGGTAAGAGAAATCGTTGCATCCGAGGGCGAAAAGCTTGCAAAAGAAACAGGCTACCGTAAACAGGTGCTTGTATGCGGAGGTACAGGCTGTACTTCTTCGGGAAGCAAAAAGGTGCTTGACGCACTTCACAAAGCTCTCAAGGATAACGGACTTGAGGACGAAATTCTCGTGGTAAGAACAGGCTGTTTCGGACTTTGCTCACTCGGTCCTATTATGATAGTATATCCTGAGGGTGCATTCTATTCTCAGGCTACTCCCGAGGGCGTAGAAAGAATAGTAAAGGAACATCTCAAAGACGGCAACATAGTAAAGGATCTTCTTTACAAAGAAACCGTACATACCGACGGCTCAATTATTTCGCTGTCAGAAACCGATTTCTATAAAAAACAGCTCAGAATTGCGCTTCGCAACTGCGGCGTAATCGACCCTGAGGACATCAACGAGTATATTGCCGTTGACGGTTATCAGGCTCTTGCAAAGGTGCTTACATCAATGACTCCCGACGACGTAATTAACGAGATAACGGCTTCGGGACTCAGAGGCAGAGGCGGCGGCGGATTCCCGACCGGCAGAAAATGGTCCTTTGCCAAGGCGAGCGTAAACGATGTTAAATATGTCTGTTGTAACGCCGACGAGGGCGACCCGGGCGCATTTATGGACCGTTCCATACTTGAAGGCGATCCGCAGTGTATTATTGAGGCTATGGCTATCGCAGGTTACGCTATCGGCGCACACCACGGCTTTGTATATATCAGAGCCGAGTATCCTATCGCAGTTCAGAGATTACAAATAGCAATCGACCAGGCAAGAGAAAAGGGCTTTTTGGGCAAAGATATTTTCGGCTCCGGCTTCGATTTTGACATTGAAATTCGTCTTGGCGCAGGCGCATTTGTATGCGGCGAAGAAACTGCGCTTATGACTTCTATCGAGGGACATCGAGGCGAGCCTCGTCCGCGTCCTCCGTTCCCGGCTGTAAAGGGACTTTTCGGTAAGCCGACAGTCCTCAATAATGTTGAAACATATGCAAATATTGCACAGATTATCTTAAAGGGCAGCGAGTGGTTCACCTCAATGGGAACTCCCACAAGCCCCGGTACAAAGGTATTTGCTCTCGGCGGCAAGATCACAAACGTAGGTCTTGTTGAAATCCCGATGGGTACAACGCTCCGTGAAATTATTGAAGAAATCGGCGGCGGAATCCCGAACGGCAAAAAGTTCAAGGCAGCGCAGACAGGCGGACCTTCGGGCGGCTGTATTCCCGCAAAGCACATCGACACTCCGATTGATTACGACAGTCTTATCAAACTCGGTTCAATGATGGGTTCGGGCGGAATGATTATACTTGACGAGGACACCTGTATGGTAGATATCGCCAAGTTCTATCTTGAATTCACTGTTGATGAAAGCTGCGGAAAATGCACGCCCTGCCGTGTAGGTACACGCAGACTTCTCCAGATACTTGAAAAGATTACAAAGGGCAAGGGTACTATGGAAGACCTTGACAAGATAGAGGAGCTTGCAAAGCATATGCAGGTTTCATCTCTCTGCGCTCTCGGACAGACCGCTCCTAACCCGATCCTTTCAACAATGAACTACTTCAGAGATGAATACATTGCTCATATTCAGGATAAGACCTGTCCTGCCGCAGTATGTAAGGCTCTCAAGAAGTATGAAATTATCCCCGACAAGTGCAAGGGTTGTACGCTTTGTGCAAGAAACTGCCCTGTAAGTGCAATTACAGGTAAGGTTAAAACTCCGCACGTTATTGATCAGAGCAAGTGTATCAAGTGCGGTGTATGTATGAACAACTGCCGCTTCCAGGCTATTGAAGTGCATTAAGGAGGGATAATTATGGATATGATAAATCTTACAATTAACGGCATTCCGGTATCGGTGCCGAAAGGATATACGATTTTGCAGGCTGCAAAGGCTGCAAAAATCGAAATCCCTACTCTCTGCTATCTCAAGGACATCAACTGCATCGGTTCCTGCCGTATCTGTATGGTTGAGGTAAAGGGCAGACGCGGTTTGACCGCCGCATGCGTAATTCCCGCAGAGGAGGGAATGGAGGTTCTTACAAACACTCCGAAGGTAAGGGTTTCAAGAAGAACAACTATTGAGCTTTTGCTTTCAACTCACCACAAAAAATGCCTGTCCTGTATCAGAAACAACCACTGTGAGCTTCAGAAGCTTGCTATGGAATATGATGTAGACGAGGACAGATTCCCGTCGGAAGAACCGAAATATGAAATCGACGATCAGTCGCCGTATATAGTTCGTGACAACAACAAGTGCGTAAATTGTATGCGTTGTGTTGCAGCCTGCAAAAATGTGCAGTCGGTATCGGTTATCGGACCTATCCGCCGCGGCCACAATGTCCATGTCGGTTCTCCGTTTGACAGAAGCCTCAATGATTCTCCGTGCGTAGGCTGCGGTCAGTGTATCGTAAGCTGTCCTGTAGGAGCGCTTTATGAAAAGAGCAATGTAGATCAGGTTTGGGATGCTATTGCAGATCCCGAAAAGTATGTTGTATTCTATACAGCCCCGTCAATCAAAGCAACATTGGGTGAAAGCTTTGATATGCCAATCGGCACAAATGTTGAGGGAAAAATGGTTTCTGCTATTCGCAGGCTCGGCGTTGACAAGATTTTCAATATGGATTTCACTGCCGACCTCACGATTCTTGAGGAGGCAAACGAGCTTGTTCAGAGAATAACAAACCACGAAACGCTTCCGATGTTTACATCATGCTGCCCCGGTTGGGTTAAGTTTGCAGAGCATTATTATCCCGAAATGCTTCCGCACATTTCAAGCTGCAAATCGCCGCAGGCTATGTTTGGAGCGGTTTTGAAGAGCTATTATGCTGAAAAGTACAACATTGATCCCGAAAAGATGTTTGTTGTCAGCATAATTCCGTGTACCGCAAAGAAATTTGAGGTAACCCGTGAAGAGCTTCGTTCAAAAGAATTTGACGATGTTGATGTAGCATTGACAACAAGAGAGCTTGCAAGAATGATTAAGAGCACGGGCCTTGACTTTACAGACCTTGACGATGAAGATTACGATGCTCCGTTCAATAAAGCTACGGGAGGCGCTGCAATCTTTGGCGCAACAGGCGGCGTGCTTGAAGCTGCTTTGCGTACTGCCGCAAGAATGTTGGACGGCGACTTTAAAGCAGTTGAATTTAAAGAAGTCAGAGGTCCCGAACAGATAAGAGAAGCTAAGTACGAGGTTGCGGGCGTAGAAGTTAAGGTAGCCGTAACTTCGGGACTCGGTAACGCAAGGAAACTTATTGAGAAGATCAAGAGCGGAGAGGCCGACTATCAGATGGTAGAGGTAATGGCATGTCCCGGCGGTTGCATAAACGGCGGCGGACAGCCGATTAGAAGCGACAAGGTCAGCAATTATGTTGATTATAAAGGACTTCGTTCAAAAGCCCTCTATGATTATGATGAAAATTGCGAGTTCAGAAGCAGTGATGAAAGTCCGGTTATTAAGATGATTTATAGTGATTATTTTGAAAAGCCGGGCGCACACAAAGCTCATGAACTTCTGCACACAACATATGTTCCGAGAGGAAACCACTGATAACAGTGTATTTATTAATTGTAATGTCCCCTGCCTTTTTAGGTGGGGGACACCTGCACTTAGGTTATAAATTTTGGAGTATTTTTAAATTTTAAAGAAAAAATACTTGATATTTAAATTAATCTATGGTAATATAATACTTGCGGTTGAAAACAACCGCATATGCGCCGGTAGCTCAGCTGGATAGAGTGTCTGACTACGAATCAGAAGGTCGGGGGTTCGAGTCCCTTCCGGCGCGCCAACAGTAGCAATCGAGTGATTTAAACAGCATTTCTGTGTTGCTTAAATCGCTCGATTACTAATTAGGAAATTAGGTTACATTCAAATTAAAAAAATACACGGAAGGAGGCACTTCGTAAGGAAGTGCCTCCTTCGGCTTTTGTAATCAGCCGGAATGATTGAATTGTGGGTAAAATCAATCACATTGGAGGATTACAAAATGGACAAGTGCATCTACAACGAGAAAAACGGACTTTGGTATGAGCTGCAAGGGGACTACTATCTGCCCTGTCTGAAACTGCCGGAGGAAGAAGCAGTACACATCGGCATCTGGGGACAACGCCACCGGCGTTACCTGAAGGAGCATCGATGGGCAACCTATGCGACGTTGCTCACCAGCGGAAAATTGAACAGTTACCTTGCCGATATCGACCGTCAGGCGGAGGAACTATTCTCTCAGCTGCCAAAACAGGTGGCCGAGGCGGAAGACGTCACGGAGACACTGAAAACCGACGAGCCTATGGAGTGGGTCGGCAGGATGAACAACATCCGCAATCGGGCTACGGAAATTGTAAACGCCGAGATTATCTACGCATAATTGCAAAAGATCAGGGGCAGGTTTCTTAATTGGAAACCTGTCCCTGTACTCTATATTGAGAAATATCATTTGCAATACGGAGCTTTTGCTCCAAATCTTCCTTTTCAAATTTCAGTATACGGACGTTATGCTCCAGCTCTTGGACATCTTCTCACCTCACTGTTTTGGCGATAGCCGTATATACAAACATATCTACCAAACATATACAAGTTATTATGCAATGTCATTAAAATGGTATTTTCTATCGATTTGCATTGATTTATCACGAAAATGTGATATAATTATCTTGCGTGAAGGAGGATTGAATATGTCCGTTAGCTACAAGAAACTTATGCATCTTATGATAGAACAGGATATAACTGCATCACAATTGCAGAAACGAGCAAATATTAGTGGAAATGTATTTACCCGTATTAGGCGAAATGAATATGTATCCTTGGAAAGCATTGAAGCGATATGTTCAGTTCTTAAATGCGGTATGGATGACATCATTGATTTTTTACCGGTAGGAACAAATGGGGTAAATGAAAATGAAAAATGAAATGGCCTATACAAAAGGGGTCGCAGCAAGTCACATAAAATCATTTGGACAGTATTTTACAAAATATGAAGTTGCCGATTTTATGTGTTCATGGGCCTGTGGCGAAGCAGATACCATGCTTGATCCTGCGGTTGGGAATAGCGTCTTTCTTAAATATGCAAGAAAGCACAATTCAAACTGCCGTTTGACAGGTTTTGAAATCGATTCTGAAATATTAGAGTATTTTGGTAATCCAGCTAATGCAAACATTATTAATGAAGATTATTTATTAAACAATTGGGAGAAAAAATATGACGCTATTGTGTGCAATCCTCCCTATAACCGTTTTCAAGCCGTAGGAAATCGTAATGAAATCTTAGATGCAATTTATGCTCATACCGGTGTGAAATATAGCGGATATACAAACCTGTATATTCTCTTCCTTCTGAAAAGCATATACCAGCTTTCTGATAAAGGTCGGCTGGCGTACATTATCCCTACGGAATTTATGAATTCAAAATATGGAACAGCAATTAAGCAACTTCTCATTGATAAAAATTTGCTCCGCGCTATTATTAATTTCAAAAACGATAATGAGATGTTTTTTAATGCTACAACGACATGTTGTATTATTCTGCTCGACCACGATGAGAAAGAGCAGGTATGCTTCTATAATCTGCACTCTATTGATGAACTGAAGCTTGATATGTTGAAAGCTAACAATTCTTGTGCTATTAAAGTGGATTACGGTCAGCTAACAGCATCAGAAAAATGGCGTTCGTTCATCAATCAAGAGAACAATAAAACTTATAGGAATTTGGTACCAATTTCACATTTTTGCTCTGTATCACGAGGAATTGCCACTGGCGCAAATGATTATTTTTGTTTTTCACGCTCAAAAGCGATAATAAAAAAAATTCCGGAGAGCTGTTTACAAAAGTGTATTTGCCGCTCAGCAGATGTAAAAACTCTTTTTTTTACTACTGAGGATTATGATAAATTGGCGATTGCCGATAAAACAGTATATCTCTTGGATGTTTCCGCGAATGATTATGAGACAATCAAAGAGTATATTGATGAAGGATTAACCGTTGGCATAAATAAAAAGTATCTTCCATCATGCCGAAATCCATGGTATTCAATGGAGCAAAAAGCTGTTGCGCCCATATGGGTTTCATCTGCTTGCAGAGAAGGAATAAAATTTGTTCGTAACTTAGCAGGAACAAAATCATTAACTACCTTCCACTCCGTTTTTGTTAATTGCGAATCTACTGATGATGTTAATGTGATTTTTAGTTATTTTCTCACTCCGATTGCGCAAACAATAATTAGGGAGAACCGTAAAGAATTAGGAAACGGTCTTGAGAAGTTTCAGCCTAATGACTTAAACTCGGCAAACATGCTCGACATAAGAATAATTACAAATGAAGACAGGACAGTGATCCTCGATATCTATAACGAGATGGTTCAAAAGTATAAACCATCTCTACTCGAAGAATTGAATGTGATATTTATGTCATATCTTCTATAATTCAGAATAAAATGACCACGAGCCTCAAAAGCAGCCCGTGGTCATATCATTATTATTCTATATAATCTTTTAATGAAACGGTCGTATCCGAAGGAACTCTTTTAACATCAATACGCTTTTCTTCCGGAATAGTAGCTTTGATTTTCTTCTGAAGCTGCCCTGTTTGTAAAGAATATCGCGTGGTGTTCAGAATAAACATGTCACCGTAGCGCTCTGCAATAGGAGTATTGTAATGAATCAATTGTTCTCCCTTTATTTTTAGGCTGCCTTGGTTCGTTTTTGTACCAGAATAGCCCTCGGTAGCGCCATCAACAAAAAGGTTTATTACTTGTTGAAATGTTGCAGGCATCTTATCACCTCAATTCACTTGCTTTTAGCTTTTTTCTTTGCCATTGCGACTGCATTTTCTTTAATTAAACACTCCAAGAATTCAGCAGGTGTCCGCTTAATAGCAGAGTCCAGATGTTTGTACATCGATGATTGTAAATTTCCGTTATTACTCGGATTAACATAGACATCTGGAATCCACGCTGTTGGAAAGACAATGCACTTCTCAAGACCTATTGTCATGTTCGGCTTAAAACTGATGACAAAAGTTGCAACATAGAGGTTTGCAGTAGGATTTTCATTATAAAAGTCTATTAGTCCTACTGCCTTCGAAATATCGTCTTTATTGGGTCGACCGCCTTTTACAGAAGACTTGATATTAACATAGGATTCCTTATTTCCGTCATAACAAAAGCGAAAATCAAAAACGCCAACTTCTGAATCCGCAGGATGCACGCTATCAAATCCCAAATCTTTGGCTTGACTCTCGAGCCCTTGGCTTATTACTTCTTCTACGATCCTCCATACGGTTCGTCCTTTTGCCGCTTTGCGCCAACCATATGGCATAATTCTTGTGTTTGCAATAGGAATATCTCCTATGTTTTTTATTAAAGCATCCAGCTTGTCTTCAAGATATTTTCGTTCAACTTCAACAGCGGTAAAATCCCTTTCAGCCATTTGGAAAAGCCTCCTTATTGTTATAATTCTTTAAAAAGCTCACTAAGAGATACCTCAAGTCCATCGGCTATTTTCTTAATATTCACGATGGCGATGTTTCGCTTCCCGGCCTCCACTGAGGCAAAGTATGTTCGATCCATACCTATCTTCAATGCGAACTTCTCTTGACTCAGCCCTGTTTGCTGACGTAGCTCGCGTATTCGTTTTCCTAAGTCCGCAGTAATCATAGAGATACACCTCCATATTAATATTATATAAGTAGACGGTGTTTGAAACAACGGATTATAAGCAACGGTGAAGAGAAAGACCACACTAAAGGTTTTATCCTTCGGTGTGGTCTTTAGTTTGTGCCTCCGCTTGAAGAGTGCCGGTCAAAAATTCTCTTGTTTCAGAAAATCCCTAAGTAGCACTCTCTTTTGTCGGGTGATTTTCTGTAGTTTCCTTGTGCTTTATAATAATTATAGCATATTGAGGCCGGTATATCTATATTTTTTCCGAAACACATAATATGAACCTGTATTTTATAGAAAACTCCCAAAAAGCATTGACGAACAAGCGTTCTATATGCTATACTATATCCTGCTCTCATAGCAGAGCCCACAACTGAATATCTGAAATGAAACACAAGGCAGCCGCCGTAAAAGAGATTGCGGCTGCGCCGCTCCTGATGCAGCGTCTGCCAGCGGAGCGGAAAAAGCAGACATTGAAGGTTTCTGAATACCAGAGCCGGTACATAGTTTCATCAAAGATATAGCGAGAGATCATCTCCCGCTGATTTGATGTGCTGTGTAATTGACAGATTACCAACAAGCAGTCACCGGATGGACAAAATGGTTTCAGGCGGCGAAAGAAAGTGAGATTCCCGCATTGGTACGGTTTGCAGTTCAAAAAGAAAAACGGCTCCCCGGCTTAGCTGCCCATGCCATCTACTCAATCAGCACCGGCAAACTCGAAGGCTTCAACAACAAGATCAAGGTCGCTAAAAGAATCAGCTACGGTTACCGTGATGATGACTTCTTCTTTACCTTGATTCGCTATCTTTCTATTCCTTCTGTCCGTTCTCCATCCCACAAAAAATCGTGATGAACAAAAGAAAAGCGATAATATAATATTGTAAAAAATACAAACGGGTTGTTATTATGGATATAGTTTCTCGTGGAGATATTTATATAAAAGGAACTGCCGTATAATTGCAGTAATTTTGGAGCTGTGAAGAAACGAAGTTTAAGACTTCATTCTTCACAGCTCCTTTTAATCTTTGTAAAAAATAAGGCAATTGTTTAAAAAGGGGCATACTTCCCCTTCCCCAAAACAGCGTAATGTTGAAAACTCAAGCAGCTTTTTGCATTCTGATTTGTTTTGTGTAAAATTTGTGGAGATTAAAACCGATTGAAACCAAATAAATCTCTAATTTGACCCATTCGCACTAACCTTTTGTATCAAATGTGGACAAAAACTAATATCGGACCAAAAGTATTTATTATTTCTGAAATAAACACCGGTCTGAGCATTGTTACTTGACGCTCAGGCGGATTTTTTTATTTATTATGTTTTAATGCGTATCTTCAATGCAGTACACAAAGTTT
>OIYR01000005.1_pt1 | contig 175721 bp, 165 predicted proteins | sample 1588221 | NCBI WGS metagenome assembly OIYR01 (sample SAMN03283292) | human gut metagenome | biome: human-associated habitat; material: feces | host: Homo sapiens | place: Peru | collected 2012
TTTACAAGAGCTGTCGCACAAGCCGCAATACCAACTGCCGATGTGCCTCCGAGAACAAGCCAGAGGTTTGGATTGCTCTCGTCACCTGTTTTCGGTGTGTGAATTTTCTCGTTGTGCATTTCTACCTTTTCAGTTTTGCCGCATTCAATCTCAACAACTTTGTCGTCAGGAAGCAGATAACCGACTGATGCATCGTTGTTTACCTCGGAAACTATATATTTGCCGATGAGTAATCCTTCAATAATAATTTCTCCATTTTTGTCGGTCTTAAATGTATCATCGTATCCGTTCTCGCCTGTTACACGGAAGGCATTTCAAGGCGTTACCCTATCATTCTACCTTTTGAATTACCAGTTCTCCTAATAAAGAAAACCTTTTACGTTCTTTTATTTGTTCCTAACCTTTTCAGTTAGGAACGCATCGCACATTTGTTTGTTTCCGAGATTAGAAGATGAAAAATTCAATAATTATACATTTTACTTGATTTTTTTGCATTATTATGCTATATTATTATTAACTTAATAATAGGAGAGGAAATAACAATGAAAAAATTTTTATCTGCATTATTGGCAGCAGCAATGCTTTGCACATCAGCTATCGCATTTTCCGCCTGCGGAGAGAGCAACCCAAGCTCATCGGGTGCTGATTCATCGGCGGCTTCGGCAAAGGTTACTTGTGCCGATGATCTCGTAGGAAAATCCATCGGTGTACAGCTCGGTACAACAGGCGATATTTTAGTAACTGACGAATATGAAAAGCAGGGCTCAAAAATTGAGCGTTACAACAAGGGTGCAGACGCTGTCGTTGCTCTTACAAGCGGCAAGATCGACGCTGTTGTTATCGACAGCGAACCGGCAAAGGCATTTGTTGCAGCAAACAAGGGACTCAAGATTCTTGACGATCCGTTCACTCAGGAGGAATACGCAATTTGCGTTTCAAAGGATAATGACAAGCTTCTTAATGAAATCAATTCAGCACTTGCCGATCTTAAAAAGGACGGCACACTTGACAGTATTATCAAGAACTATATAGGCGACGATACAAAGGGCAAATCACCGTATGTAACTCCCGAAGGCACGGAGTATCCCAACGGAGAACTTCATATGGCTACAAACGCATTCTTTGAGCCTTATGAGTACTACGACGGCGACACGATTGTAGGTATCGACGCAATGGCGGCTCAGGCTATTTGCGACAAGCTTGGCTACAAGCTCGTTATTGACGATATGGACTTTGACGCAATCGTAACAGCAGTTCAGACAGGCAAGGCTGACTTCGGTATGGCAGGTATGACTGTAACCGATGAAAGACTTGAATCTATCAACTTTACAGATTCTTACACCACTGCCACTCAGGTTATAATCGTTAAAGAATAATCATTAAAATTAATAAACAATTTTGCAGCTGATTGTCAACAGATGATCGGCTGTTGATTGTCTAAAGGGAATTTATTATGCAGGACTTTTTTTCTGAAATAGCGTCAAGTTTTGAAAAAACTTTCATAACAGACGACCGCTGGCTCCAGCTTTTGGGCGGTTTGGGCGTTACAATCGAAATTACAATATTTGCCGCATTGATAGGCTTGTTTTTGGGATTCCTGATTGCGGTTGTTCGTTCAACTCACGATATGACCGTACAGGGCAAAAAATGCAGAAATTTCGGTGATTTTATTCTGAAATTTCTCAATGTGGTCTGCAATATCTACATAACCATAATCAGAGGCACACCTGTTGTTATTCAGCTTATGATAATGTATTTTATCGTATTTGCTTCGTCACGAAACGGTATTTTTGCTGCAGTCCTGTCATTTGGAATCAACTCGGGTGCCTATGTTGCCGAGATCGTTCGTTCGGGCATTATGTCGATAGATAAAGGTCAGTTTGAGGCAAGCCGTTCGCTCGGCTTTAACTATACAAGCACTATGATTTACGTCGTGTTGCCGCAGGCGCTTAAGAACATTCTTCCTGCGCTCGGTAATGAGTTTATTGTGCTTGTAAAGGAAACATCGGTTGCCGGTTATGTTGCTTTGCAGGATCTCACCTATGTAGGCAACCTTATCCGTTCAAGGACATACGAAGCGTTTTTCCCGCTGATTACGGTTGCGCTCATATATCTTATCATAGTTCTTATTCTTACATTCCTGCTTAAAAAGCTTGAGAGGAGGCTGCGTAACAGTGACCACTGATAATGTACTGATTAAGGTTGACAATTTATGCAAGTCGTTCGGCGATGTCGAAGTTCTCAAAGGAATTAACGCAGAAATACGCAAGGGCGACGTTATGGTAGTTATAGGAGCGTCGGGTTCGGGCAAGTCAACGTTTTTGCGTTGCCTTAACCTGCTTGAAGAGCCTACATCAGGCTCAATATGCTTTGAGAATGTTGACATAACAGATCCGTCGGTAAATATAAACCTGCACCGTCAGAAAATGGGAATGGTTTTTCAGCAGTTCAATCTTTTTCCGCATATGACCGTTCTTAAAAATATGACGCTCGGTCCGATAAAGCTTTTAAAGCAGAGCAAGGAAGAAGCTACCGCCAACGCAATGAAGCTGTTGGAACGTGTGGGACTTGCCGACAGAGCCGACGCCTATCCGTCTCAGCTTTCGGGCGGACAAAAGCAGAGAATCGCCATTGTGCGTGCTTTGTGTATGAATCCCGATGTAATGCTTTTTGACGAACCTACCTCTGCGCTTGACCCTGAGATGGTCGGCGAAGTACTTGAAGTAATGAAACAACTCGCCAAAGACGGAATGACAATGGTTGTTGTAACTCACGAAATGGGCTTTGCCCGTGAGGTGGGCACCGGCGTTGTGTTTGTTGACGAAGGTGTAATTGTTGAACAGGGCGACCCCAAGGAGTTTTTTGAAAATCCGAAAAGCCCGAGACTCAAGGATTTTCTTTCAAAAGTATTGTAATCTAAATGCAATCTGTTGCATACTTTGCTTTGGCAAACAAAGCATTGCTCCAATTTAAATTTTATTTGCACGGTGTGGCTAACGCACCGTGCTTTTTTAATAAACTAAACCTTTTCAAAACACAATTTAACAAATAATTCCGTTAATTTCCTTTACAAAATGCACAATATATTGTATCATATAGGTACTTATATTATTGTGGGGTGTAATACAATGAAACCAAAATACAAGAGAGTGTTGTTAAAGCTTTCGGGCGAGTCGCTTGCAGGCAGTTTAAAGCACGGAATTGATTTTGACACAGTACTCAAAATTTGTGCGCCTATCAAAAAATGCGTAGACGCAGGAGTTGAAGTTGCCATAGTAGTAGGCGGCGGAAACTTTTGGAGAGGCAGAAGCTCGGGCGAAATGGACAGAACCAGAGCCGACCATATGGGAATGCTGGCAACTGCAATCAACGCACTCGGCGTTGCCGACGCACTTGAACAGCTTGAAGTGCCGGTAAGAGTACAGACGGCTATCGCAATGCACCAAGTCGCTGAGCCTTATATCCGCAACAAGGCTATACGTCACCTTGAAAAGGGCAGAGTTGTTATATTCGGCTGCGGAACAGGCAATCCGTTCTTCAGCACAGATACGGCAGCAGCACTCAGAGCCGCTGAAATGGAAGCCGATATAATTATGAAGGCAACAATGGTTGACGGCGTTTACGACTGCGATCCGAAATCAAATCCGGACGCAAAAAAATATGATACGGTTTCTTATCACGAAGTTCTCAACAAGGACCTCGCCGTAATGGACAGCACAGCCGCTTCACTTTGCAAGGATAATGATATTCCTATTCTCGTGTTCAGTATTGAAGAACCTGAAAACATCTTCAAGGCTGTATGCGGAGAAAATATTGGTACTATTGTAAATAGTGACTAATGAATCAATCAAGCCGATTTTTGCACTTAAATCGGCATAAAATATAAAATTACAACACAGGGAGGCATACAACTATGCAAGAACAGCTTAATAAAGCGGAAGAAAGAATGAACAGGCGACTTGACCACCTTCGTCAGGAATTTTCGGAGATCAGAGCAGGCAGAGCAAATCCTGCCGTTCTTGATAAAGTAAAGGTAGATTACTACGGCACCCCAACACCCGTAAATCAGCTTGCGGCGGTTTCCGTAACAGAAGCTCGCACGCTTACTATTCAGCCGTGGGACGTATCGGTTCTCAAACAGGTTGAAAAAGCTATCCAGACTTCAGACATCGGCATAAATCCTCAGAATGACGGCAAAATTATCAGGCTGATTTTTCCGCCGCTTACAGAGGACAGACGTAAAGAGATTGTAAAAGACGTTCAGAGAATTGCAGAAGATACAAAAATTCAGATCAGAAACGTAAGACGCGACGCTATTGAAAAGCTGAAGGCAATGAAAAAATCAGGCGATCTTACGGAGGACGATCTCAAGCTTGGCGAGAAGAAAACTCAGGATCTTACGGATAAGTTTATAAAAAATATAGACAAAATTTCTGCCGACAAGCAAAAAGAAATTTTGGAGATGTAATATGGCTTTTTTCGGCAAAAAAAATGATAAAAAAGAAAGCGTAGATGTAACAGACCTTGTTTTGCCCGTACATGTCGGAATAATAATGGACGGCAACGGTCGCTGGGCAAAGAAACGGGGCTTGCCGCGCAAGGCAGGACATTCCGAAGGAGCAAAGACATTTCGCAAGATAACACGTTATTGCTCGGAGGTTGGAATAAAATATCTTACTGTCTATGCTTTTTCCACCGAAAATTGGAAACGTCCTCAGGACGAAGTCAATTCGCTGATGAAGCTGTTTAAATCATATCTTGAAGAAGCTCTCAGCGACTTTAAGGACGACGATATAGTCGTTAAGTTTATCGGCGACAAGTCCCATTTCACAAAAGATTTGCAAAAGCTTATGACCGAAAATGAAGAAAGCTCAAAAAATCGTAGCGGAATGGTGCTTAATATCGCTATGAATTACGGAAGCCGCGACGAAATAGTCCGTGCCGTAAAAAATATATGTTCGGATGTTAAGAGTGGAAAAATTTCAGATGCCGAGATAGACGAAAATCTTATTTCAAGCTATCTTTACACATCGGGTCAGCCCGATCCCGACCTGATAATCCGCCCGAGCGGAGAATACAGAATCTCTAATTTTATGCTTTGGCAGTCAGCCTATACCGAGTTTGTTATTATGAACAAGCTTTGGCCTGATTTTCAAAAGTCAGATCTTGATGAGGCTCTCCGCATCTATTCTCACCGCAGCAGGCGCTACGGCGGAGTATAACCAATTATTTCTGATGCCTTAGCCTCTCAGGCATAGGCTGACGCTTTAAACCCAAGGAAAGTTGATGAGTATGAAATCGTTAAAACCACGTTTGCTTACAGCAGTAGTAGGCATATCGGGAATGTTGCTTATAATGTTTGCATCGGTATATTTCAGTCCGTTAGTTGCGGTATTGGTGATTGGAGCAGCGTCTGCGTTTATGACCGGCGAATATCTCCACGCAAAAAATCTTCTGAAAACCTATCCGCTCTCAATACCGTGTATGGCATTTGCGTTTTTGCTTCCGCTTCTGATAAACACAAGGTATCTTTATATTCTCATATATGCCGCAATGGTTGTGGAGTTTTTCGTAATTATGGTGTGCCACAAAAAGCTTTCATACCTTGACCTTTCATATTCTTTGTTCGGCACATTGCTCATATCGTTTGGTATAAGCTCCGTTGCAATGCTGTGCACCGACAAGAGAACCGTGATATTTTACTTTGTACTTGCGTTTTTACTGCCGTGGATGGCGGACGCAGGCGGATTTTTTATCGGAGCGGCATTCGGCAGTCACAAGCTATGCCCCAACATAAGCCCCAAAAAGACTGTTGAGGGAGCGATAGGCGGAGTGCTGTTCTGCGTGCTATCCGCAGTAGCTATGGGCTTGCTGTCCCAATACGTTTTTATGACAGATTTTACTGTCAACTATTGGGCGCTTGCGATTATGGGGCTTATTGACGCTCCGCTGTCGATACTCGGCGATCTGAGCTTTTCGCTTATCAAGCGCAGTCTTAATATCAAGGACTACGGCTCGATTTTTCCGGGACACGGCGGAATGTTAGACCGATGCGACAGCATAATTTTTACTGCACCTGCAATAATTATAGTAGGGCAGTTTATGCCGTTTTTAACTTTGGGGTAAACTATGATACAAAATATTTCAATTTTAGGCTCAACAGGTTCTATCGGCACACAAACGCTTGATGTTGTCGATAAATTAGGACTCAGCGTATCTGCACTCACTGCTTCAACAAACATAAAGATGCTTGAACAGCAGGTGCGAAAATACAAGCCGCAGCTTGCCGTTGTTTTTGACGAAGATAAAGCAAAGGAATTTAAACTGAATATCAAAGATACCGACACAAAGGTGCTTTGCGGTATGGACGGACTTATTGCCGCCGCAGAAATAAAACAGGCGGAGCTTGTTCTGAATTCCGTTGTCGGTATGGTAGGCTTAAAGCCGACGCTTGCCGCAGCAAACGCCAAAAAAGATATTGCGCTTGCCAATAAGGAAACTCTTGTTGCGGGCGGTGCGCTTGTAACGGAAGCAGTGAAGGAAAACGGCGTAAAATTGTTGCCCGTTGACAGCGAACATTCCGCAATTTTTCAGTGCTTACAGGGAATGCCCGACAAAAAATTTCTCAAAAAGCTCATTTTGACTGCGTCGGGCGGACCGTTTTTCGGTAAAACAAAAGATGAACTGAAAAATGTAACCGTAAAACAGGCACTTGCTCACCCAAACTGGAGTATGGGCGCAAAAATAACCATTGATTCCGCAACGATGATGAACAAAGGTCTTGAGGTGATTGAGGCAAGGTGGCTGTTTGATGTTCCCGCAAAGGATATTGACGTTGTTGTTCACCGTGAGAGCATAGTTCATTCGATGATTGAATATAACGACAATTCGGTAATCGCTCAGCTCGGACTTCCCGATATGCGTATCCCGATTCAATATGCGATAACATATCCCGAACGATACGAATCGCCGGTGGGTGAGCTTAATTTGTCGCAAATAGGCAGGCTGACATTTTTTGAGCCTGATTATAATACATTTAAGTGTCTGCGCGCCTGCAAAAAGGCAATAGACGCAGGCAAAGTTGCAACAGCGGTTGCGAACGGGGCGAATGAGGAGGCAAATCTGCTGTTCAGAAACGGAAAAATATCGTTTCTTGAAATCGGCGATCTTGTTATGGGAGCGGTTGACAACGTTCAAAACTTTGAACCTAAGAGCGTTGACGATGTTCTTAAAGCTGACTTGCTTGCAAGGCAGTTTGTTACCGATACGGTAAAATAATTTGCGGTAATTTTATTTGGAGTTGAATTGATTTAATGCAGGTTTTAATTATCATAGCTTTGATATTGATCGGTATCTTGCTTTTTGAGCTGATCATATTCTCACACGAACTCGGACACTTTATCACCGCAAAGCTTTCGGGCGTCAAGGTTAATGAGTTTGCTCTCGGAATGGGTCCCCGCCTCTTTGGATTTACAAGGGGCGAAACCACATATTCCTTCCGACTTTTTCCGATAGGCGGATATTGTGCAATGGAAGGCGAGGACGAGGACAGCGAAAATCCAAGGGCTTTTAACAACGCCAAGATATGGAAGAGAATGATAATCATAATCGCGGGTGCGGTAATGAACATTATTCTCGGCTTTCTTTTGATGTTTATTTACACCGTTCAGTCCGACAGCTATGTTTCAACGACAGTACAGCAGTTTGTTCCGAATTCCTATTCTGCAAACTGCGGACTTGAAGCAGGGGATAAAATCGTTGATGTAAACGGCTATTCCATATGGAATTCCCGTGACCTGCAATTTTCACTTGCAACTCTCAAGTGTAATACATTTGACGGACATTCCGTTGATATATACAAGCAGGATTGTGCAATCGAAGCCTGCAAAACGTATTCTCAGCTTGTTAAAGAGGATACAGACCAAAGCGAAAATATTGAATACTACGGTATTCTTGAAGACTATTGCGCCAAAATAAACGCTTCTGCCACAAAAGAGGACGCAAAAAATTATCTTGACAGCTGCATAGAGGAGCTTTATGCAAGCTATGACAAGTACAACAATACAATAACAGACTACATTCTGCCGACAATAGCTGAACAGGATGAGCGCAAGCGGTTTTCCGCTGACGTAACTGTCATCAGAAACGGGGAAAAACAGACGATTAAGGACGTTCAGTTCTATACTTATTATGCCGATGAAAGTGCCAAGGAGCAAGACAAACCGTCTTTGGCAGTCGATTTTTACCTTGAGGAGATAGACAAAACCTTCGGTTCGGTAATTGAGCAGACTTTTTCCGGTACCTGTTCAATGGCAAAGACCGTGTGGACATCGCTTGTATGGCTCGTGCAGGGTAAATTTTCATTCACCGACCTTTCGGGTCCTGTCGGAATAGCCTCGGCAGTAACCTCGGTTGCGTCAAAGGGACTTGAAACAGGATTTATGGACGCAGTAAACAATATCTTGTTTGTAATGATATTGATAACTGTAAACCTCGGCATAGTGAATATGCTTCCGTTCCCTGCGCTTGACGGCGGACGCTTTTTGTTCCTGCTGATAGAGGGAATATTCCGCAAACCTATTCCGCGCAAGGCCGAGCAGATAGTGAATGCCGCAGGATTAATTATCCTAATAGCATTTATGATAATAATATCATTCAAGGATATATGGCAGCTTATAACGGGAACAATGCCTACAATGGGCTGACGGAGGAAATATGAGCAGTAAAATTCAGGTAAAAGCAGGAAATGTTAAAATCGGCGGCGGAGCGGAAGTATCTATTCAGTCAATGCTCAACATACCGTCAACAGATATTGAAGGCTCTGTAAAACAGGCAAAACAGCTTGAAGACGCAGGTTGTCAGATAATCCGTGCGGCAATTCCTAATATGGAAGCCGTAAAGCTTATTCCTGCGCTCAAAGAAGCCGTAAGTGTGCCGATAGTTGCCGATATTCATTTTAACTACAAGCTTGCGCTTGAAGCCTGCGCCGCAGGAGTTGATAAAATTCGCATAAATCCGGGAAATATCGGCTCCGATGATAATGTAAAGGCTGTTGCACAGGCGTGTAAATCAAAAAACATTCCTATTCGTATAGGGGTAAACTCAGGCTCTCTTGAAAAGGAGATACTTGCAAAATACGGTCATCCTACCCCACAGGCTCTCTGTGACAGTGCGCTTTACCACGCCTCCCTGCTTGAAAAATTCGATTTTAACGATATTGTACTTTCAATGAAAAGTTCAACCGTTTCAACAATGATAAAAGCCTACGAGCTTGCGTCGCAGCAGTGTGATTATCCCTTGCATCTCGGCGTTACCGAGGCAGGGACTGAGCGAATGGGGCTGATAAAATCCTCGGCAGGCATAGGCTCGCTTCTGTTGCGGGGAATCGGCGATACTATCCGTGTTTCGCTTACAGCCGATCCTGTGCGTGAGGTTTATGCCGCACAGGATATTTTAAAGGCTCTTGATATTGACAAGAGCGGAGTTCAGTTTGTATCCTGTCCGACCTGCGGACGTACAAGGATTGATCTTGTTAGGATAGCAAATGAAGTTGAGGAACGGCTCAGGGGCTGCAAAAAGAATATAAAAGTTGCCGTAATGGGATGCGTTGTCAACGGTCCGGGTGAAGCCCGTGAAGCCGACATCGGCATAGCAGGCGGCGAAAAATGCGGACTTGTATTTAAAAAGGGCGAAATTATTTGTAAGGTTCCCGAAGATAAGCTCGTAGACGCATTAATTGACGAAGTAAATAAGCTTTGATCACAGATATATTGCTCGAAGTTAATTTAAATCGGGGCAATGTTCTGCCTTGCTTGCAAGGAGCAGAGCCTGCGAAAAATTGCAAACAGTGCAAAGTATCGTTAGCTCCTCAGGGTTTCAGTGGAAAATTGTAAGTCTTGCTGAAATTCTGAAGCAACACCTGCCGCCTGAGAGGCGGGGGACATTTGCACTTAGATTATATAAGGAAAGCTTATGAAAACATTAGGTGAGATTTTTTCTTCCGTCAGCGGCGGTATAAAACTGCCTGCCGATATATCTGACGGAATTGTAAAAAAAGTAAATATATCGAGCACAAATCGTTGGGTATCCTTGTGGGTTAACTTTAACGCTTTGGTGGATACGGCAGAGCTTTTTAAAGCAGAAAGCACTCTTGCAAACGCTGTCAATTCACACGTTGTTATATATCCGCATTTTGCTTCCCGACTTTTTACGGCAGAGTATTTTCCTCAGATTTACAGTGCAATAAAGAGAGAAATTCCAAGCATAAACGGTACGCTTGACAATGCAATCGTTTCCTTTGACGGCAGTAATCTTACTGTTGAACTTTTAAACGGAGGCAAAAGTCTGCTTGACGCAAAGGAATTTGACAAAGTGCTTGCAAGACACATTCAAAATGAGTTTGACCTGCATATTAATATCGTATATACAGGTACTCTTGAAGTTAATGCCGAAAGCGATGAGTACAAAGAGGTTATCAAAAGCGCCGAACAGCAGATACAGCGTGAACAGCTTGCAAAGGCGGCAGATTTTTACCGTGAGGAAGAAGAATCCTCCAAAACCGTTAAAAAGCAGCATACCGAAGACGCTGCTCAGGAAATTGAAATCAGAGAAGGCAAGTTTGCCGTACCTCAGCTTGTCAAAGATTCTGTACGTCCGCTGTACGGCAGTTCAATAAGAGGCAAAATGATACCGCTCAGTGCCGTTGCTATGGATTCGGGCAAGGTTGTTGTGTGGGGCGATATTTTTGATATTGACAAAAAAGTTACAAAATCAGGCGACAAAAATATATTCAACATAGATATAACCGATTATACGGGCTCAACAACAATTAAGGTGTTTAATTCCGTAAAGGACTGCGCTGTGCTTGATTCGCTCAAAAAAGGCTCTACCATTGTAGCAATGGGCGATATTGAGTATGATAAGTACGCAGGTGAAATCGTCCTGAACGCAAGAGCTATCGGTACTGCACAAAAGGTAAAGGTGTGCGATAAGGCCGAAAAAAAGCGTGTTGAGCTTCATATGCATACAAATATGTCCCAGATGGACGCCGTAACTCCTGCGGGCGAGCTTGTCAAGCGTGCCTATCAGTGGGGGCACAAGGCGGTTGCAATTACCGATCACGGCGTAGCCCAGGCGTTTCCGGACGCTATGAAGGCCGCCGACAAAATTAACAGCGACGGCGAAAAGATAAAAGTTCTCTATGGTGTTGAAGCGTATTTTATGGACGACCTTGTAGAATCCGTTGACGGTGAACAGGACACACCGTTTGACGGCGGTACGTTCATATGCTTTGATATAGAAACCACGGGACTTTCGGCCGCCCGTGACAAGATTACGGAAATCGGTGCGGTAAAGGTGGTAAACGGAGAGATTACCGACACATTTTCAACCTTTGCCAATCCCGAAATGCCAATACCGTACAAGATAACTCAGCTTACCGGCATAACCGACGATATGGTCAAGGACGCTCCCTCACAAAGCGAAGCGGTATCGGCTTTTCTTGAATTTGCAGGCGACAATGTGCTTGTTGCACACAACGCTCCGTTTGATACGTCGTTTATTCGCAAGGCCTGCGAAAATATGAATAGAGAGTATAACTATACGTCGATTGACACGGTTGCAATTTCCCGTGCGATTTTGTCGGACATAAAAAACTGCAAGCTTGATACGGTTGCAAAATATCTGAGGTTAGGCGACTTTAATCATCACCGTGCAACCGACGATGCCGAGATTCTTGCAAGAATATTTATTGAACTTTGCATACGTCTTAAAGATGATTATTCAATCACTTCAACTAATGACATAAACACAAAGATAGCAGGCGGCGATTTTAAAAAACTGCCGACGTATCATCAGATTATAATTGCAAAGAATAAGGTTGGACTGAAAAACTTATATAAGCTTATTTCATTCAGTCACCTTAATTATTTCTATAAAAAGCCCCGAATCCCCAAAAGCGAGCTTGTAAAGCACCGCGAGGGACTTATAATCGGTTCTGCCTGTTGTGCGGGTCAGCTCTATGACAGCATATTAAAGGGCAAGCCGTGGGGCGAGCTTAAACAGATAGCGTCGTTCTACGACTATCTTGAAATTCAGCCCTCAGGCAACAATGCCTTTATGATAAGAGAGGGTACGTTTAATAATATCGACGAGCTTCATGAAATCGACCGCACAATAATCAAGCTTGGCAAAGAGCTTGGAAAGCCCGTTTGTGCGACCTGCGATGTTCATTTTATGGATCCGACGGACGGCGACTACCGAAAGATACTTCTTGCCGGTCAGGGCTTTAAGGACGCCGAGGACCAGGCACCGCTCTATTTCAGAACTACCGCCGAAATGCTCAAGGAATTTGAGTGGCTCGGAGAAGACAAGGCGTATGAGGTGGTTGTTGAGAATCCGAATAAGATTGCCGATATGTGTGAAAATATCCGCCCGATTCCCAAAGGAACGTTTCCTCCCAATATTGAGGGCGCACAGGAACAGCTTATTGATATTACATGGAAGCGTGCAAAAGAAAAGTACGGCGACCCTTTACCTGAAATAGTAAAGGCAAGACTTGAAAAAGAGCTTAATTCTATCACGACATACGGATTTTCTGTTTTGTATATGACAGCGCAAAAGCTGGTTGCCGACAGCGAAGCACACGGCTATCTTGTCGGCTCAAGAGGTTCTGTCGGTTCTTCGTTTGTAGCTACGATGTCGGGAATTTCTGAGGTTAATCCTCTTTGTCCGCACTATGTTTGTCCAAATTGCAAGCACAGCGAATTTATCACCGACGGAAGCTACGGTTCGGGTTTTGACCTTCCGCACAAGGATTGCCCCGAATGCGGCACAAGAATGGATCAGGACGGTCACGAAATACCGTTTGAAACATTTTTGGGATTTAAAGGCGATAAAGTACCTGATATTGACCTTAACTTCAGCGGTGAATATCAGTCAAAATCTCACCGCTATACAGAAGAACTTTTCGGAAAAGACAACGTGTTCAAGGCGGGTACGATTGCAACCGTTGCTGAGAAAACAGCAATAGGTTTTGTTAAAAAATATGAGGAAGAACACGCAACAAGCTTCCATAAGGCAGAGCTTAAACGCCTTGCTTTGGGCTGTACGGGTGTAAAGCGCACAACAGGTCAGCACCCAGGCGGTATGGTAGTTGTGCCGAGGACGAACGAGGTTTATGATTTTTGCCCCGTTCAGCACCCGGCAAACGACGTTAATTCCGATAACATTACCACCCACTTCGATTTCCATTCAATACACGATACCATAACCAAGCTTGACGAGCTTGGACACGATGTTCCGACTATATATCACTACCTTGAAATGTTTACGGGTATTCCGGTAATGAAAGTATCAATGAGTGATGAAGCCGTAATGTCGCTGTTTACCTCTCCGAAGGCACTCGGAGTAAAGCCCGAGGACATCGACTGCGAAACAGGTACGTTCAGTATTCCCGAGTGCGGCACTTCGTTTGTTCGGGGAATGTTGCTTGAAGCAAAGCCAAAAACCTTTACCGACCTTTTGCAGATTTCGGGACTTTCCCACGGCACGGACGTTTGGTTGGGCAACGCTCAGGAACTTATTAAAAAGGGAATATGCACGATTTCCGAGGTAATCGGTACCCGTGACTCAATTATGACCTACCTTATGCACAAAGGACTTGATCCGTCAATGTCCTTTAAGATAATGGAGATTGTCCGTAAGGGAAACGCAACAAAGCTCCTCACGGAGGAACACTTCAAGGCTATGCGTGAACATAATGTGCCGGAGTGGTATATTGATTCCTGTATGAAGATCAAGTATATGTTCCCAAAGGCTCACGCCGCCGCATATATGATTGCGGCGCTCAGGCTCGGCTGGTACAAGGTGCACAAACCTGTTGAATATTACGCCGCATACTTTACCGTGCGAGGCGAAGACCTTGACGGAGCGGTAATTATGCAGGGACACGTTGCGGTAAGAGACAGGCTCAACCAAATCAAACACAAGATCAGCGTTCACGAAGCAAGCGTTAAGGATACAGCCGAATATTCCTCCTTGCAGATAATAAACGAAATGATGGCAAGAGGAATTGAAGTTCTGCCCATTGATATTTATAAATCCGAGGCAAAGATGTTCAAGGTGGAGAACGGCAAGATACGGCTTCCGTTTTCGGTTTTATCGGGCGTAGGTGAATCCGCCGCAATAGCTCTTGCAGAAGCAGGCAAGAACAATGAATATCTTTCCATAGAAGATATGCAGGTCAAATCAAAGGCTTCAAAATCCGTTATCGAAACTCTGAGATCGGTCGGCGTACTGAGTTCTCTGCCCGAAAGCTCACAAATCTCTTTGTTTTAAGGAGTGATCAATTTGAAAAAACTTTTGTCGATGAAAACCGTATTGATAGCAATAGCGTTTACTGTACTTTTGCTGTTAATAAAAGACAATATGGATACGGTATGGAGCATATTGTCGATGATAGTGTCTATCCTGACGCCGTTTTTGATAGGCTTTTTATTCGCTTATATTCTTAATTTTCCGTACAAATTTTTCTATACAAAAGCATTCGGCAAAATCGGTTCTAAGCATAAACCGCTTCAAAAGGTTAAAAAACCTCTTGCGCTTGTATGCACATACCTTATTGTTATCGCCGTACTCGTGCTGATAATTCAGATTGCCGTTCCGCAGATAGCAGATAACATCATAAACCTTCTTGAAAATCTGCCGGTATATTTCAATAATGCGACGACATATATCAATAATCTTTTTGAATGGATAAACAGCGTGTTTAAAACCGATTTCAGTCTTGATCTTGCAGTAAAACAGATCACATCGGAGCTGACCAACCTGCTAACTCTCGGAAACCTTACAAGTACGGCAGGCGGTGCAACCAAATTTGTATTTGATATGCTTTCAAGTACGACATCGGGTGTTTACAACTTCATTATGGGTATTGTTATTTCTGTATATTTCCTTGCGGAAAAGGAAATGCTTTGCCGTCAGGTAAAAAGACTTGCCGTAGCGATTTTCCCGATAAAGTGGCTGCCGAAAATATATGAAATCGTTGATATAACCGATACAAAGTGCGGTCGTTTTCTTGTGGGAGATATTATCGACGCCGCTTTCGTAGGCTTTCTGACGTTTGTAACAATGACCATCTTCCAGCTTCCGTATGCCGCATTGATTGGCGTTCTTATCGGAGTGAGCAACATAATTCCGTTTTTCGGACCGTTCATCGGCGGCGTTCCGAGCGCATTAATACTGTTTTTGGTAAGCCCGAAGGATATGATAATTTTTGTTATAATCCTTGTTATCATTCAGCAGCTTGACGGAAACCTGTTCAAGCCGAAGATTATCGGCAATCAGGTCGGACTTTCAAGCTTTTGGGTATTATTCTCGGTAATCGTCGGCGGAGCATTGTTTGGAATTGTCGGATTTATTCTCGGTACTCCTATTTATGCGGTTATCTATACTCTGGTTGGCAAAAAAGTTCGCAATTCAATAGACGACAAGGGAAGAATTGCTCAGGAAGCGCTTGATTTTGAGGTGCTTAATTACGCAAAAATCGCAAAGGAACAAAAGCGTATCAGAGAAGAAAAAGAGCGACAGCAAAAGGAAAAGCTCAAAAAATTCATAATGGGCGACAAAGGCGATGACGCGGAAAAAACAGATGAGCATGGTTCGGAGAAAGAAAAAGCCGATGATTCGGTAAAAGAATCCAATTCATCAGACAAAGAGGTTTCCGAAACTGATAACTCTGACAAAACTGAGTAAGATATTTGACAATGACGTTTTATTGTGTTAATATATTAGCACAATAAAGTGAATTAAGAGGACAGTATGAAAAAATTTCTAAAAATAACGCCTGAGGGAACAAAGGATTTTTTGTTTGCCGAGTCGTCTGCAATGGACGATATATGCGGTAAAATAGAAAATGTATTTGTCAGCCGAGGCTTTAAAAAGGTAATAACTCCGGGACTGGAATTTTATGACGTGTTTACCGTGCCTTGCAGCGGAATTTCTCAGGAATCTATGTTTAAGACCACCGATAACAAGGGCAGGCTCCTTGTGGCACGTCCAGATTCCACGCTTCCGATAGCAAGAATGATGTCGTCACGTCTGAAGAACAGCACCCTGCCGGTACGCCTTTACTACAAGCAGGCGGTTTACCGTAACAACCCGACGCTCACGGGAAGGCGCAACGAGCTTATGCAAATGGGCGTTGAGCTTTTGGGTGTAAAGGGAATTCGTGCTGATCTTGAAATTCTAACTACAGCAATAAAAGCAATTTCATCGGTAGCCGATGATTACAGAATTGAGCTTGGACACGCAGAGGTGTTTGACATTCTGTCGGGCGAGCTTAATATCGACGATGATTATAAGGAAAAAATACGCATATCAATCGAGGGCAAAAACTACTCGGCACTCAATAATTTGCTTGATAAGCTTACGCCCTGCAGTGCGGTTACCGCTATCCGAAGTCTGCCGTCGCTTTTCGGCGGAGAGGAGATTTTTGAAAAAGCGTTGCAAATATGTCAGGGCACAAAAGCTGTTTCGGCGCTTGAGTATCTGCACAAGATATATTGCAACCTTGCTCCGCTCGGACTCGGCGACAAGCTCATAATCGACCTCGGACTTGTTCAGCGCAACGATTATTATACAGGCATTGTTTTTACAGGCTATATCAACGGTATCGGAGATGCCGTTTTGTCGGGCGGAAGATATGACGATTTGCTTTCTGAGTTTGATGCGCCGATGGGTGCGGCAGGCTTTGCAATAGATACCGATGCAGTAACAGAAAATCATCTTTCGAGGTCCGACGTAAGCTATTCCGACAAACCCGAAGTTCTTGTTTTTGCCTGCGACGGACACGAGATTGAGGGTATTGAGTTTGTTTCAAAAATGATAAACGAGGGAACAAAAGCCGAGTTTTCAACGCTTCCTACGCTTGAGGAAACTCAAAAATTCGCTTCAAGCTTAGGCATACAAAAAGTTGAAGTCGTAGGATAAGCCTGAAAGGATATACATATATGAAACCACTGAGGATTGCCCTCACAAAGGGCAGGCTTGAAAAAACCACAATAGAGCTGTTTGAGAAGATCGGCTATAATTGTGACGAAGTAAAAAACAAGGGCAGACGCCTTATTTTGCCCGTAGGCAACAATGATTTTGAAGTAGTGCTTGCAAAAGCCGCCGATGTTATCACATATGTTGAACACGGCGTGTGCGACTTAGGCGTAGTCGGCAAGGACACGATTCTTGAAAACGGCACTTCTTTTTATGAATTGCTTGATTTGGGCTTTGGAAAATGCCGTTTTGCTCTTGCAATAAAAAAGGGTACGGATTTTTACGGCGGCTATAACACCAAAACCATTGCGACAAAGTATCCGAATGTTACCCGTGCGTTTTTTGACGATAAAAATATGGATGTTCGTATAATCAAGATAGAAGGCTCGGTAGAGCTTGCCCCGCTTGTAGGACTTGCGGACGGCATAGTTGATATTGTAGAAACGGGATCAACTCTAAAGGCAAACGGTCTTGAGGTTATCGAATGGGTAACTGATATTTCGGCAAGGCTTATAGCGAACACCGCAAGCCTAAAGCTCAGAAAAAATGAAATTGAAGAGCTGCAAAAGAAATTGGAGGCGGCAACAAAATGATAACAACCGTAACGGCGGACGGCAAAAAGGAATATGAATTTATCGAGCTTCTCAAAAAAAGAGCACAAAATTCCGATAAAAACGTAATTCCCACCGTGTCCGAGATAATAGAAAACGTCCGTGAAAACGGCGATAAAGCCGTCAGGGACTACACAATAAAATTTGACGGAAAAGCTCCCGAAAGTTCGGAAATTCCTACTGATGAGCTTGACTCAATAATCTCAAAATGTGCTCCCGAATATATAGAAACCGTCAAAAAAGCGGCAAACAATATTTCTGATTTTCACCGCCGCCAATTACAGCAAAGCTGGCTTACCACCAAGAACAACGGGGTAATAATGGGGCAGAGGGTGCGTGGATTAAAGCGCGTCGGAATATATGTTCCGGGCGGTACGGCGGCATATCCGTCGTCGGTGCTTATGAACGCAATTCCTGCCAAGATAGCAGGCGTTGAAGAATTGATAATGTGTACTCCTCCTCAAAAGGACGGCACACCCAATCCGAATATAATTGCAGCGGCAAAAATAGCAGGCGTTGACCGAATTTTCCTTATGGGCGGCGCACAGGCAATAGCAGCGCTTGCCTACGGTACCGAAACCGTGCCGAAGGTTGATAAAATCGTAGGTCCCGGCAACATCTTTGTTGCCACAGCAAAAAAGCTTCTCTACGGAACCGTTGACATTGATATGATTGCAGGACCGAGCGAGATTTTGATTGTAGCCGACGAAACTGCCAATCCAAAATTTCTTGCGGCGGACCTTATGAGTCAGGCTGAACACGACAGGTTAGCTTCTGCGATTTTGCTGACAAATTCTCAGAAGATTGCCGATAAAACCAAACAGGAGCTTGAGGTTCAGATTAAAAGTCTTTCAAGGAACGAGATAATCAGGTCATCTCTTGAAAATTTTGGCGCTATCATAGTATGCTCCGACATTCGGCAGGCGGTTGAGTTTGCAAACGAGCTTGCGCCCGAACATCTTGAGGTGTGTTGTGCAAATCCGACAGAATATATCGGCAAGCTTGACAATGCGGGCTCGGTATTTCTCGGCAACTACAGTCCCGAACCGCTCGGCGATTATTTTGCGGGACCGAATCACGTTCTGCCTACAAGCGGAACGGCAAGATTTTTCTCTCCGCTTTCGGTTGACAGCTTTATCAAAAAGTCCAGCTTTATTTATTATACAGAGCAAGCCCTTAAAAACGATGCAAACGATGTTATCCGCTTTGCCGATACCGAGGGCTTGACCGCACACGCAAATTCAATTAAGGTGCGTTTTGACATTAAATAATACGGAAGTGTAATATGACCTATCAGCTAAACAAAAAAATCAAAGGACTTGAACCCTATGAGCCTATCAGCGGCACATATAAAATTCGCCTTGACGCAAACGAATGTCCCTGCAATTATCCCGATGAAATAAAGCAGGAGATAAAATCTGCGATTGATAAAATTGATTTTAACCGTTATCCCGATCCTCTTGCAACAGGAGCTGTTAATTCTTTTGCGGAATATTACAATATTTCTCCCGAACTTGTAACGGCAGGCAACGGCTCGGACGAGCTTATTTTTCTTACCGAGTCTGCATTTCTTGAAAAAGGCGATAAGATGCTTGTGGTATCTCCCGACTTTTCAATGTATCGGTTTTATTCGTCAATCTGCGAAGTGGAATGTGCTGAGTTTTATAAGGACGACAGCCTTAGCATTGACGTTGACGCCTTAATAGACAGAGTAAACGGCGATAACATAAAATTGCTGATTTTTTCAAATCCCTGCAATCCGACAGGCGGCGGAATAACCGCTGAGCTTGCACGCAAGCTTGTAAGCTCGGTAAATTCGCTTGTTATTTTAGACGAAGCGTATATGGATTTTTGGAGCGAGAGTCTTATTAACGAGGTCTGCGACTACTCAAATCTTATCGTGTTCCGAACAGCCTCAAAATCGGTTGGTTCTGCGGCTCTGCGTTTGGGCTTTGCCGTTGCAAATCCAACTGTAACAAGAGCGTTAAAAGCGGTAAAATCACCGTATAATGTAAACTCCGTTTCCCAAGAGGTCGGAAAGATAATTTACAGTCACAAGGACTATCTTCTTGAACGCCAAAAAACGATTGTTTCAAACAGGAAAACGTTGTATGACGGTTTAGTTGATATCTCAAAAAAGATAAATGATTTTAAGGTGTATAATAGTTTTACAAACTTTGTTTTTGTAAAAACCCCGTTTGGAAAAGACTTATGGGAGTATCTTAAATCAAAATCTATCGTTATCCGTTATATGGGCGACTACATAAGAATCACCGCAGGAACAAATTACGAGGTTGATGCAACTTTGAAAGCAATTAATGAATATATTACTACGAGGTGAGCGTATGCGGACAGCCACGATTACACGAACTACAAAAGAAACCGACATAAATCTAAGCCTGAGCCTTGACGGTGGCGAGATAACCATTGATACGGGCATAGGATTTTTTGACCATATGCTCAATTCCTTTGCAACTCACGGCGGTTTTGGTTTAAAGCTCAACGTAAAGGGCGACTTGAATGTCGATACCCACCATACCGTGGAGGACACGGGTATAGTGCTTGGACAGGCCTTTTCAAAGGCTCTCGGCGACAAGGGTGCTATTGAACGCTTCGGAAGCTTTTATGTGCCTATGGACGAAGCGCTTGCGTTTTCGTCGGTTGATATAAGCGGCAGACCGTTTCTTGTGTTTGACGCAGATTTTCCGCAGGAACGCTGCGGCGATTATGATTGTGCAATGACTGTTGAGTTTATGCGCGCGCTTGCGTATAATTCGCAGGTCACACTGCATATAAAATCGCTGTACGGCGACAATTCTCACCACATTACCGAAGCAATATTCAAGGCGGTTGCACATTCGCTCAGGCTTGCCGTAAAGCCAAACGGCTCAAACAAGCCTCTTTCTACAAAGGGAGTGTTATAATTGATAATTTTACCGGCAATCGACATAAAAGACGGCGACTGCGTGCGCCTTTTAAAGGGCGACTATTCCACAGCGCAAAAGGTTATAGAATCTCCGTATCTTGCCGCCCAGAGGTTTGCCGATGCGGGCGCAACGTGGATGCATATGGTAGATCTTGACGGCGCAAAGGACGCACGCCTTGTAAATGCCGATCTGATAGCTGACGTGGCCGAAGCGTCGGGACTGGCGGTCGAGGTCGGCGGCGGAATTCGTGATATGAAGGCGGTTGAATATTATCTTTCAAGGGGTATTGACCGTGTTATCCTCGGTTCGGCGGCTGTAAAGGACCAGCAGTTTGTTGTTGACGCAGTTAATTCCTACGGCGGAAAAATAGTTATCGGAATCGACGCCAAAGACGGAATGGTGCGTGCCGAGGGCTGGCTTGACAGCTCCGACATTAACTACATAGAGCTTGCAAAGCGTATGGAGTCGGTCGGCGTACAGACTATTGTGTATACCGACATAGAACAGGACGGCACGCTTGCGGGACCGAACCTCAAACAGCTTGACGATCTTTCAAACAGCGTAAGCTGTAACATTATTGCAAGCGGCGGCGTTTCGGTGCTGAAGGATATTGTTAATCTTGCCGAGCTTAATATGTACGGCGCAATTTGCGGCAAATCCATCTACAGCGGCAGTCTTGACCTGCGCCAGGCAATAGAAGTGACAAGGAAATATTGATTATGAATTTAGAAAAGTATTTTGTAAAATCTGACCTTATTCCTGCAATAATACAGGAAAAATCAACAGGTGAGGTGCTTATGCTTGCCTATATGAACCGTGAAAGTATGAAAAAAACGCTTGAAACGGGCTACACTTGGTTTTGGTCACGAAGCAGGCAGGAGCTTTGGAACAAGGGTGCAACCTCAGGACATCTGCAAAAGGTGATTGAGATTTACGGCGATTGCGACGACGACACGCTGTTGATTACAGTTGAGCAAACGGGCGCTGCCTGCCATACGGGCAGTCATTCCTGCTTTTTTAATAAAATAAAGTGAGAGGTAAATTTATGAACGACAGAGAAGTGCTTGCGGCATTGTACGCAACAGTAGAAAACAGACGTGATAATCCCAAGGAAGGCTCCTACACCTGCTATTTGCTTGACAAGGGACTTGACAAGATACTCAAAAAGGTTGGCGAGGAGTGCAGCGAAACTATAATCGCGGCAAAAAACGGCGATAACAGCGAAACCGTTTATGAAATTGCAGATCTTATATACCACCTTACCGTGATGATGGTTCAGCAGGGAATATCTCTTGAAGAGGTTCTTTCAGAGCTTGATAAACGCAGTGAAAAAACAGGTAATCTCAAGAAATTTCACGTTGTTGATAAAAACACCTGACAAAGAAAAAAGCCCTATGACAAATGTCATAGGGCTTAATAAAACTATGATTATGCGGTTGCAAGACTGAATTTTGAAATAGCGTTTTTAAAACCTTCATCGGGTTCGGTTTCCATAATAAGCTCAAACGGCTTGTTGATGTCCAGCGAAAAAACACCGATAAGAGAATGTGCGTCAACAGTATAATCGCCGCTTTTTATCATCATCATCAAATTAGGGAAACGGGAAATAGTTTCAAAAATGTCGATAAGACTGTTCTTGTTCTTTGCGGCTATGTGCATTGAGTACACCTAATCACCTCTAAATATAAATCAAATATATTTACCTTTAAATATATATTATCACGATTTTTTGGCATAAGCAATACGATTTCGGCAATTTAAAAATTTTCAACTATTTACATAAAAAAGGATGAATATAATAATGAATTTTAATATTCTTACACTCGGCTGTAAGGTTAATCAATATGAATCTCAGGCTATGCGTGAAGATATGATACGCCACGGCTACACCCCCTCGGACGACAAAGAAACAGCGGACATAACTATTGTGAACAGCTGTACGGTTACCTCGGTCAGCGACGCAAAAAACCGCAAGCTGATAAACAAAATTCGGCGGGCAAATCCCGACGGAATAATCGTTTTGACAGGCTGTATGCCACAGGCTTTTCCAAAAGAAACCGCAAATTTTCAAAACTGCGACATAGTTCTCGGCAACGCCAAAAGAGCCGAGCTTATTCCGACGCTTGAAAGCTATTTGAAGCAAAAGCACGTTCTTGTTCAGATAAGCGAACACGTCGGCAAAAACGAAGTGTATGAAAATCTCAGCATAACCTCCTTTGGCGAGCATACGAGGGCGTTTGTCAAGATAGAAGACGGCTGTAACCGATTTTGTTCCTACTGCATAATTCCTTATGCAAGGGGCAGAGTGCGTTCAAAACCGCTGTCTGACCTTAAAGCCGAGATTGAGCGTGTAGCTCAGAACGGATATAAAGAAGTTGTTCTTGTCGGCATAAACCTTTCCGCCTACGGTCTGGGCGAGGATTTTGACCTTGCGGACGCCGTTGAGTGCGCCTGCGCAACAGAGGGAATAGAGCGTGTGCGCCTCGGCTCGATAGAGCCTGAGCGAATGGACGAAGCTATGGTAAAACGGCTTGCCCAACAGCCCAAGTTTTGCCCTCAGTTCCATTTGTCGCTTCAAAGCGGTTGCGACAACACACTGAAAGCAATGAACAGGCACTATACCTGCACAGAATATGCCGAGATAGTCCAAAGACTGAGAAACGCTTTTGAAAATTCGTCAATGACTACCGATGTAATGGTAGGCTTTGCAGGAGAAACCGACGATGATTTTGAGCAGTCAATGCAGTTTGTAAAGAAAATAGGCTTTGCAAAGGTTCATGTTTTTCCGTATTCACGCCGAAAGGGGACGGTAGCCGACAAAGCCGACGGACAGGTTGCGTCGAATGTCAAGGAGCGTCGTGCAAAGCTTATGGGCGAGCTTGCCGAGCAGTCAAGAGCCGAGTTTTTACGCAGTCAGACAGGACTTGTCGAAGAAGTGCTTATAGAGAGGCTTCGCCACGGTTACCTTGAGGGCTACACCAAAAACTATACGCCCGTACATATTTTGTCTGACAATACCGAGCTTTGCAGAACAATTCAAAAGGTAAAAATCATAAGCGCAGAAAACGACTTTTGCAGTGGTGAATTAGTTTAAAGCTTTTTTTAGATTGTCAATTTCCTTTTGCGTATTTTCATCAGAAAGGCTTGCGTAGGCGTACAGCATAAAGCCCTTAACCCTTTTGTCATCTTTGATAATTTCATATTCTTTTTCAAGGATATCGTCGCTTTCAAGCCATGTTTCTTCATCACTGTCACTGCCTGCCTTGTAGCCTGCAAGTCCGACGTATAATGTAACCTTATCCGAAAATTCAAGCTCTTCCCAGCCTTTGAGCGCATCTTCAAACGTAAGCTTTGGATTGTCAAGGCTAAAGTATATTTGAGGGCAGATATAGTCAACAAAGCCCTTGCAAGTGCACCAGCTCTGAACATCTGCATACAGTCCTGCGTTGTTATCAATATTTCCCTGGGGCGAAATTCCGAAAACAACATTGTCGCTTATTTCGTGAACGGTTCTGTATACCCGGCAAATGAGCATATTTACATTTGCTTTTCTCCAGTTGTTTATTCCCATACAGCTTTTGCCTCCCATTTCACTGACATAGGCATTGTAGCTGTCACTGTCGGCGTCGGAGAGGTCGGGAGGATAGAAGTAATCGTCAAATTGTATTCCGTCAACATCGTAGTTTTCGACAATTTCCGCAACACCGTCGGTAATTAAGTCTTGAGTATCTTTGCTTGACGGATCAAGATAAATGCCGCCGTCAGTTTCAAATCCTATGCCGTTGTCCTTTATGTACGGGTTTTCGTTGCAAAGCTCATACGGCGTGTCCTTAACCTTTACTCTGTAGGGATTCAGCCATGCGTGTATTTTCAGGTCGTAGCTTTTGCATATTTCGCACATAATTTCAAGCGGGTCATATCCCGGAGCATTGCCCTGTTCACCGGTGAGAATATGGGAGTAAGGAAAATATTTTGAATTGTACAATGCGTCACAAAACGGGCGCACTTGAACAATAAGTGTGTTAAATCCAAAGCTTCTTGAGTTCTCTGCAATTTCGGCAAATTTTTCACGAAAACGTTTTTCTGACTTGTCAGCTTCATTTACCATACTCAAATCCATATATGTAACCCAAACGCCCCGCATTTCATCGTGATTAACGGATTGCAGAGTGTCGGCAGTAGCCGAGTTTGTGTCTTCGTCAGGCAAAATAGTATTATGGATTGCTGAGGTCGGCGCGCCCGCTTTATTCAGCGAGCTTACCGAAACAACGCAGATAAGCATAGCAACGGCGAGGGCGAACGGTAAAACTCTTTTAACTTTCAAATCTATCATCCTTTGAGGTAATTATGAATATTTTAACTGTTCTGCTATCAGTATATTTAACGCTGATAAATATTATAGCTGTAGCGGTAACAATTTATGATAAATCTTGTGCAAAGCGCCGCAAATGGCGCGTAAAAGAAAGCACTCTGCTGTTGATTTCAGCTCTGGGCGGCGGTGTGGGAATGTACCTTGCGATGCTTGCAATACGTCACAAAACCCGACATCCCAAATTTATGCTCGGAATACCGTTGATAACCGTCGCCGAGCTTATCGTTATATTTTTGATATGGAGATATATTTATGCCTGAAACGCTCAAATTTTCAGTACCGTCTCAATGTGATAAAATGTGTGCAAAAGCATTTTTAAAGCAGTATTGCGGTCTTTCATCAAGAATGATAACACGTCTTGTCCGTGAAAAAGACGGAATTTTGATGAACGGAAAAATTCTGCGTACAATAGATTTTGTCGAAAGCGGAGCCGATGTAATAATAAAATTACCGAGTGAACAAGGCTCGCTTATCACACCGATAAAAGGCGACCTTGACATAGCATATGAAGACGCACACCTTTTGATTGTATCCAAACCCCCGCTTATGCCCGTTCATCCTGTAAAACAGCATCAGACCGATACGCTTGCAAACCGTGTTGCTTATTACGCTCAAGCCAAAAACGAAAGCTATGTTTTCAGGGCAATAAACCGTCTTGACCGCGACACTTCGGGACTTGTTCTTATTACAAAGGACAGATATTGTGCAAACAAATTGAAAAACGCAGTGGAAAAAACATATTATGCGCTATGTCACGGAAAGCTTGATGGCAGGGGAACAATAGACGCTCCTATAGGGCTTTCGGAAGGCTCAAAAATGGTGCGGCATATACTACCTGACGGAAGCCCTGCTGTAACGCATTATGAAGTAATTTATTCTTCAGAAGAATTATCATTTGTTAAGCTCCGTCTTGAAACAGGCAGAACACATCAGATCAGATGTCATATGACATCAATAGGACACCCGCTTCTCGGCGACGACCTTTACGGCGGACTCAGAGATAAAATAACCCGACAGGCACTGCACTGCGGGGAAATGAATTTTGTGCACCCTGTAACAGGGCAGAGGACAGCGGTCAAATCGGAAATTCCCAATGATATGAAAACCGTTCTTCAAAGCATAAAAAATGAGGACTGATATTTGCTCTTGATAAAGCAAATCAGTCCTCGTTTTTGTTGATTTTTGCAGGTGTTCAAGCAATGCGGATTTTGAAAAAGCAGCAGCTCCTGTGAGGCTATTGAATAACCACTTGATAAATCTTATATCCGTCATCTTTGCTTACCTGTTGATAAACGGCTTCCTGTCCGTCTTGAGCATAATTTTCGGTAAAATAGTATTCCTTTTCAAACGCAAAGTTTCTGTCAACAACATAAACGTCGCTGTGAGTAAGCACAGCCTCATAAATATTTGTCGGCAAATTGCGCTTCATAAGCGTTTGGGTGTTGTGAAAGTATCCGAATGTATCTACATTTTGAAGGTATCCGTCCCTGAATCCCCAGAGCGGGTGCATATAATTTTCTGTGTATTTTACAAAGTCGTTGTAGCTTGCTGTGTCAAAAACATAGTATTTATGCGGATTTCTTTCAACTTCGGCAATCAGGCTTTGCGGCATGTATGCATCATTCAGCGGTGTTCTGTGCAGACCGTAGTCAACATAATATCCTGCGGTAAGGCACGCAACAACAATGCAGGAAACAATAAGGTTGCCATATTTTACATTGATGATTTGCGGCATAGTCTTAGACCTGCCCTTTTCAAAGTTAAGCGAATAAAACAGCAGGGCTATCATAAACAGCCTTATACCGTATATCATATTTTCCGAACCGCAATAAAAATATCTGAGAAGTACGCTTGCAATAAATCCCACGGTCAGGTAAAAAACGGGGAAAAATCCGAATCTGTTCTTTTGAAACAAAACAAATACGATTCCGAATACAACAAACGCTGTCATTATTATGGCTTCACAGTCAAAATGTGCAAAATGCGATAAGTCATCGCCGATTGTGTCTTTTAATGCGGAGAAAATCTTATTTGTACTGTTTTGATGTTGAATATCGCTGATAGTTTTTAAGGCGTTTATATTAAGCGGTCCGTCAGCGTCGTAATAGCCGTTTTTGAGCAGATAATAATCCTTGCTGCTTGTAATTCCCGCCTGTTCAAATTCTTCTGCGTTGTCGTTATAGTCCGGAAACGGCTGCCCGTTTATCGAAGTTTCGAGCAGTGAATATTCATAATAGTTTGAACCCTCTTCGGTTGCGTTATTAACCGAGTGTGAGAACATATTCAAACCGAACGCAACGACCGTAACAACTAAAAACATCAGCAAAAACGGTCTGAAATACCAAAAAAACTTGCGGAACGGAAGCTGGAATTTCTTTTTTGAAATCATATCACCAAAGAAAAACGCAACCGCAAATCCGAGTGCTACAAAGAAATATGCAAAGTTGTAAAAGGTTCCGAAAGCAATCAGCAATACACCTGTCCAGCAGGAAAGATAATATCTTTTGTTGTAAATTGCATTAAGAACAAGCATAAAGCCTGCAAGCAAGAGTACGGCTGAAGTTCTGTTGCCGTTGATGTTCTGATAATGGCTCAGAGAAAACAGAATATTAATCAGGGCGGCAAAGACGAATGCTTTTTTTCTGTTGAATTTATCGGCAAAAACAAACGTGATAGCGGTAAATGACGCACACGAAAGCAATACTTGGGCAAGTACAAAGCAGTTGAAATCCGAGAACACATACTGTGCCGTGCCGATAATTATTGCTAAGATATAATTTATCTGACTGCTGTAATAAAAATGCTTTTGACAGATATATATTGAGTTAAAGTAATCATTTGAATTTTCAAAAGAAAACGAGGTGAATATGATGCAGAGCATCATAACAGCCACATTGAAAACAACAGCAAAAAGCAGTTTGCTCTTAACTATTTTCAAGAATTTTTCTTTCACTTGTGTTTACTACCTTTCAGTATATTATCTGTTGCCGCGCTTTTGTTCTTCATTGATAAGCAGCTGCAAATTAGCTTCTTCGTATTCGTTGAACACTACATACTTTGAGAATTCCTCCGGAGTGTATTTCGGAGTGTACCATGGCTGTGCGTTAAAGTATTCTGCAAGCTCCGGTGTAGTAAAGATACGTCCTCTCCTTGCATAAATTTCATTAAGAGCATAATTAAGCTCTTTGTCGCTCATTTTTTCAACTTCCGACTGGCTCATATACGATGAATTACCGTAATAGCTGCTGTCGGAATTTGTGTTGTTGTCTGAATTGTTTGATTTGTCGGAGCTATTCGAGTCATCATTTATAAGACCTGATGAAACGTCAAGAGTAACTGTGCTTCCTGTCTGAGCTATAGAGCTGCTGTCGGGGTATTGCGCAATAACATATCCTTCCTCATATGTTGTGCTGTAGCGGTATTCGCCGATCTGAACAACAAAGCCTTCGTTTTCAAGCATTTCCTTTGCGTAGTAGTAACCGTAGCCGATAACCGGAGGAACAAACTTGTCAACCTGTGCTTCTGTAGTCGGTTCTTCCGTGGTAGGTTCTGCGGTCGTAGGCTCGTCGGTTGCTTTCTGTGTGGTTTCGGCAATGGTTGTGGCGGGCTCTTCGGTGGTTTCTTCTGTTGCACCAAGACCGAACCAGTGATTGGTAAAGGCAAAATAACCTGCTGTGCCGAGCACCGCAAGAATAACAAGAATGGCAACTATCAGAACGATTATGCCTGTCTTGCTCTTTTTTGTCTTTTCGGGAATATCAGAGTCCTTGTCCTCATCTGAACTGTTTGAGCTTGAAAAAAAGTCATAGTCAAAGTCCAGATTTTTGGTTTTTTGAGGTTTCTCGTCTTTTTGTTCGTCCTTTTGTTCGGGCGCTTTTTCTTCGGGTTTCTGTTCGGGCTCATCGTCAAAATATGAGCCGTAGTCTTTTTCCTTAGCCTTTTGTTTAAAATCAATTACCTTTGTGGGTTCATAATCGTCAAACACTCTGTTGTCAATTTCATCCTCAGGCTTCTTTATTTCGGAAATTATCTTATCCGCCGTATCTTCCTTTGGCGGCTCAACAGCGTCGTGTTGGGAATCGTCATTAGAGTTGTCGGCGGTGTTATCCGTACTTTCGTGAATTTCGGTATATTCTGTGCCGTCATTGCCGTCGGGTTGGGGTTCATCTTGAGGTTCTGCGTCTGCGGCATCATTTTGCTGAGGCGTAACTTCCCGGGGTTCAGCCTCAACAGCGGGAGTCTGTGCGCTGTTATCCTGTTCGGTCGGTTCATATTCGTATTCTTCAAAAACGTTCCCGTCAAAATCGGTATTCTGAGGAATAATAACATCTTTGTTAGGTTTTGCAGCAGGCATTTCCGCTTTTATTGAGGTAAGAGCATTTTTTATGTTGCCTGCGTTTTTCCAGCGGTTCTTGTTTTCCGGCTGGCACGCAATAACGATAACGCTTTTCAGCTTTTCACTGCCGTTTTGCGGAGCGGGTACGGGTTTGCCCTCAAGACGTTCGTTGACGGCGGTCTGCCTGTCAACTCCGTCAGTGATAAACGGAAGTGTATTGCCGTTGCACATATAGTACATTATCAGACCGAGAGAATATATATCTGTCGTAAAATCGGCCTGTCCGTTTTTGCTGATTTCAGGAGCGACAAATGACATATCCTCAATATTGCCCTCAAAATCGGTAAATCCTCCGAGCTTGTAACCTCCGTCGGGTGTGATAAACACATTATCGGGGCAAATGTTGCCGTGATAGACATTGTTTGCCTCCAGCTTTTCGAGAATCTCGCTTAGCTTTACGCCAAAGTCAACAATTTCGTTTTCGGAGAATTTTTCAGACTTCAGACGTTCCGAAAGCGGTGTGAGATTTTCGGTTATTATGTAAAGTTCGATTTTTTCCTTGGTCGGAGTATTGTTTACAAAAACATCGGTATAAATGCTTATACTGCCCGTTTTTGAAATATTTTTGATGAAATCGGCTTCTTCATTAATAAAATCGACCTTTTCACTTGTGTAATTTTCACCGCTGAAAACCACATAAATCAGCTTTGCGCTTGTAATTGTGCCGTCATATTCTTTTTTGCTTACTTCAAAAACCGAGTTTCCGTTTTGTTCAGGCAGGCTTGAAATTACCTTCCACTGTTTCAGCTCGCCCGGCAGCTTTAAAAGTCGTGACATAATCGCATCTCCTTTTTCCTTATTAATTCCCTGTATTTGATTAAAATGATATTTTTTTCTGTATTTTTATAATTATACCATATTAGAATTAAAATTTCCATATTTTTTAAAATTAAATATAAAAATCGGGTGACAACCTTAACAAAATAAAATTATCACCCGAAAATTGACATATTCATATCTTGATGTTAAGCAGGTAAACGCCCAAATTCAAACAGCTTGCAAATAAAAGCCATACAAGATAAGGTATCTGCAACAACCCTGCGAGCTTGTTGTTGCCGTAAAAAACAAGTGACGCTCAAGAATTCTATATGCCGGCACTTAGATATCAATCCGCTTTCTTTCTCTCAGTCCGAGCACACCTCCGAGTCCTCCCGCAACAACGGATAACGCAAGCTTGATAACGGTCAAAATCGTTACCGCTTCGGCATTTCCCGTCAGTGCGGCTATAGTAACAACCACAAACATTGTAAGTCCCGTAATCAGCCCTATAATCAGCCCTGCGCCCTTGTTTATTTTGGTTGCGATAAATCCGCCTGCAAATGCTCCGAGCGCAAAAACAGCCGTTACCGCATATTCAAGTATTTCGGCAGGCAAAAGTCCGCCCGCAAGCATCCCTAGCGACAGCAGACATATAAGTATAATCGTTATTGTGATACCGCTCAAAACCCCAAAAACAACTGCTTTTACGGCTTTCTTTTTATCAGACATAAAAATACCCCCGAATATAATCTGTTAAATTATATTCAGAGGTAACAAAATTAATTCTATTTTATTTTTCGGATTTCTCGTCGCTTGTTTTTTCCTGTTTTGCGGAGCTCTTGCCGTCAGCGCTTTCAGCGTCTTTTTTCTTGCGTCCGAAAAGGCTGAAGCTTTTCTTTTCTGCCTGAGCGTCGGCAGGCTTTTCTTTTACTGTATCAACAGTGGAAATGCACCACTTTTTAAATTTCATCTTAACTCTGTCTGAGCCTGTTTCAATAATTATGGCGTCTTCTTCGTCCTTGATTGCAACGATTCTTCCTACGATACCGCCGATCGTTGTAATTTCATCGCCGATCTCAAGAGAATTTCTCATCTGAGCTTCTTCTTTTTTCTTTTTGGAGTTAGGTCTGATCAGGAAAAAGTACATAAAACCGATAATGGCAACCCAGATCAGAATGTATGGTAGCATACCTCCTAATGAAAGCTGATTGCTTGCGCTTCCTTCAGCGGCGATAGGTAAAAGATTTGTCATATTCGTCATTCCTTTCATACAATATATTGATTATATCAGTTTTAAACTTTACTTTCAAGATATTTTTGAAATTTTATTCATAAAATTTACCGTTTGTTATTCAAATTCTTACACCGAGAATTTTTCTTTGCTTTTCATAAAATTCGCCGAAACTTCCCTTGTCAAGCTCTGCTCTTATGATTTCCATAAGATTGTTGTAAAAATAAAGGTTGTGCATAACCGCAAGCCGCATACCGAGCATTTCGCCGCTTTTCAGCAGGTGTCTTATATATGCTCTTGAAAAGCTTTTGCAGGTCGGACAGTCGCAGTGTTCGTCAATAGGTCGGTCGTCCGTTTCGTATTTTGCGTTGTTCAGGTTTCTTATGCCCTCCCAAGTGAAAAGCTGACCGTGCCTTGCGTTTCGGCTGGGCATAACGCAGTCAAAAATGTCAACGCCTCTTGCAACCGCTTCAATAATATTAACGGGAGTGCCTACGCCCATAAGATAACGTATCTTATTTTTAGGTGCAAACGGTTCAACACATTCGATGATCTCATACATCTTTTCCGTAGATTCGCCGACTGCAAGTCCGCCTATTGCATAGCCGTCAAGCTCAAACTCTGCAATTTCTTTCATATGTTCTATTCTCAGCTCATTGAATATGCCGCCCTGATTTATTGCAAAAAGCATTTGTTTTTTGTTAATTGTGCCGTCAAGGCTGTTTAAGCGCTTCATTTCCGCTATGCATCTTTTAAGCCAGCGTGTAGTTCTTTCAACGCTGTTTTTGGTATAATCATACGGGGAAGGATTTTCAACACATTCATCAAACGCCATTGCAACAGTAGAGCCGAGGTTTGACTGAATTTGCATACTTTCTTCGGGACCCATAAATATTTTTCTTCCGTCGATATGAGAGTTAAAATACACACCCTCTTCTTTGATATTTCTCAGCTTTGCAAGAGAAAAAACCTGAAATCCGCCGCTGTCGGTAAGAATCGGTCCGTCCCAGCGTGTGAATTTGTGCAGTCCGCCAAGCTGTTTTACCTTGTCGTCGCCCGGGCGAAGATGAAGATGATAGGTGTTGCAAAGCTGTACCTGACATTTCAGATCCTTGAGGTCAAGTGCAGAAATTCCGCCTTTGATTGCTCCGCAGGTTGCAACGTTCATAAACGCAGGCGTTTGCACCGTGCCGTGCGGCGTGACAAATTCGCCTCTGCGTGCGGTACCCTCGGTTTTTATCAGCTTAAACATAGCTCCTCCTAATAAATAAACATTGCGTCGCCAAAGGAAAAAAACCTGTACTTTTCTTCAACGGCAACCTTGTATGCGTTCATAATTTTGTCATAGCCCGCAAATGCGCTGACGAGCATAATCAGCGTGCTTTCGGGCAGGTGAAAGTTTGTAATAAGCCCGTCCAGCACCTTGAATTTGTATCCCGGATAGATGAAAATATCCGTAAAGCCGTCGCACGCAAGGATTTTTCCGTATTGTGTGGCAACGCTTTCAAGCGTTCTGCACGAAGTAGTGCCTACCGCAATAATGCGTCCGCCGTTATTCTTTGTTTCGTTTATCAGGTCTGCGGTTTCGGCAGGAATTTCGTAGTGTTCGCTGTGCATTTTATGTTTGGTAACGTCATCGACCTTGACGGGTCTGAAAGTTCCGAGTCCGACGTGGAGCGTTACATATGCGATTTTAACGCCCTTTGCTCTTATCCTGTCCATAAGCTCCGTCGTAAAATGCAGTCCCGCCGTAGGTGCGGCGGCAGAGCCAAGCTCGTGACTGTAAACGGTCTGATAGCGTTCCTTGTCTTTTAGTTCTTCGGTAATGTACGGCGGAAGCGGCATCTGCCCGATTTTGTCGAGCGTTGCAAAAAAGCTTTCATCGCAGTCAAAGTCAACGACTCTGTTTCCGTCGTCCCTGACCTCGGCAACCTTGCCTCTGAGTATTCCGTTTCCGAATTCAAATTCGGCGCCCTCACGAGCCTTTTTGCCGGGCTTGCAAAGTGTTTCCCACCTGTTACCGCTTATCTGTTTTAGCAGAAGGAACTCAACCCTTGCGCCTGTAGCGTTCTTTACACCGTATATTCTTGCAGGCAAAACCCTTGAATCGTTGCATACAAGCAAATCGCCCTCGTTAAGGCTGTCAATAACGTCATAAAAATGCTTGTGGGTGATATTGCCGCTTTGTCTGTCGAGAAGGAGCAGTCTTGAACTGTCACGGGGTTCAACGGGAGTCTGAGCAATCAGCTCCTTTGGCAGATCGTAATAAAAATCACTTGTTTTCATTATTAATCCTTTCAGCTGAAAAATCTTAATTAAATATTAAAAACATATCTGTAAAATAATTGACATTGGGTGTCTAAAATGTTATATTATAAATTAATAATAAGCGGAAATAGGCGGAAGGCTGTTCGTTTGAAACAGGTTTTTTCAACGCACTGTTTCTATAATATAATATTTAGTCGAATAAGGCAACTGCTTTTTTGAAAAATGTTTAATTTGGAGGAATCATTGTGAAGAATTATAAGGTAGGAATTATCGGAGCTACGGGAATGGTAGGTCAGCGTTTTGCACTTTTGCTTGAAAACCACCCCTGGTTTGAAGTAACGGCTCTTGCCGCAAGCGCAAGAAGCGCAGGCAAAACATACGGCGAGGCTGTTGACGGAAGATGGCATATGACAGCTCCGATGCCCGAAAAATATAAAGATATGGTACTTATTGACGCAGAGAACGTAGATGAAGTTGTTTCAAAGGTTGATTTTTGTTTCTGTGCGGTAAATATGAAAAAAGACGAGATAAGAGCGCTTGAGGAAAAATACGCAAAGGCTGAATGTCCTATCGTATCGAACAACTCCGCTCATCGTTTCACACCGGATGTTCCGATGGTTATCCCGGAGATCAACGCCGACCATATTAAAATAATTGAGGCTCAGAGAAAACGTCTCGGTACAAAACGCGGCTTTGTCGCAGTAAAATCGAACTGCTCGCTTCAGAGCTATGTTCCCGCTATTCACCCGTTAAAGGAGCTTGGCGTAAACAAGGTTCTTGCCTGCACATATCAGGCAATTTCGGGTGCGGGAAAAACGTTTAAAACATGGCCCGAAATGATTGACAACGTAATTCCTTATATCGGAGGCGAGGAAGAAAAGTCCGAGAAAGAGCCGCTCAAAATCTGGGGCAAAATCGAGGGCGACGAGATTGTAACGACCGATGATATTTCCATTACATCGCAGTGTATCCGCGTTCCCGTTTCCGACGGTCATACGGCGGCAGTATTTATGTCGTTTAAGGACGGTGTAAAAAAGCCCTCTGTTGATGAAATAATAAATATATGGGAAAATTACAGCGGCAGAGCTCAGGAATTAAAACTTCCGAGCGCACCAAAGCAGTTTTTACACTATTTCACTGAGCCGGATCGTCCGCAGATAAAGTCCGAAAGAAACCTTGAAAACGGAATGGCTGTATCTGTAGGCAGACTCAGAGAAGACACTCAGTACGATTACAAATTTGTTTGTATGTCACACAACACATTAAGAGGCGCAGCAGGCGGCGCAGTTCTTCTTGCAGAACTCCTCTGTGCCGAAGGTTATATGAATTAAAATCGGAGGTATATTATGTCAAACCACATTTTTACAGGTTCGGGCGTTGCAATAGTAACGCCGATGAAGTCTGACGGTTCGGTAAACTACGAGGTTCTTGAACAAATGCTCGAATTCCACGTTCAGAACGGTACGGACGCTATCATAGCCTGCGGAACAACAGGCGAGTCCGCAACCCTGTCCGAAAAGGAGCATTGCGAGGTTTTGTCCTTTGTTTCCGAAAAAATCAACGGCAGAATCCCTGTTGTTGCAGGAACGGGAAGCAACGACACTTCAACAGCGGTAATGCTTTCAAAATCCGCTCAGGCAACAGGTGCAGACGCACTTTTGTGCGTAACACCATACTACAATAAAACTTCTCAGGAAGGTCTTATCAAGCATTACAACGTAATTGCAGACGCAGTTGATCTTCCTATCATTCTCTATAACGTGCCCTCCCGTACAGGCTGCAACATCAAGCCAAAGACCTACCAGGAACTCTGCAAGCATCCGAACATTGTTGCGGCTAAGGAGGCAAGCGGAAATATCTCTCAGGTTGCACTGATACGCTCGCTTTGCGGCGATGACCTTGATATATATTCGGGCAACGACGACCAGACTGTTCCGTTTATGTCGCTCGGCGCACTCGGTGTAATTTCGGTATTTGCAAATATCTGTCCTGCCGAAATGCACAATATCTGTCAGTTCTGCCTTGACAACAACTTTGCCGAGGCTCAAAAGCTTAACTTCCACTATCTTGAGCTTATGAATGAATTGTTCAGCGACGTAAACCCGATTCCAATTAAAACAGCCCTCAATCTTTTTGGTTTTGACGCAGGCGAATGCAGACTTCCGCTTGTGCCTATGAGCGTTGCGGGCTATCACGACCTCAAGGATTGCCTTGCAAAGTACGATCTGCTCGGCAAAGCACCTAAGTAATTTATAATATTTTGGGGCGAACATTCGCCCCAATTTTAATTAAGTATTGAATTTTAAAGCTCAGTTTAAAGGGGAATTATAAATGGTAAATGTTGCAATAGTCGGTTGTAACGGCAAAATGGGCGGTTTTGTAGCCGCAGCGGTTGCGGAAAACGAAGAAACCAAAACAAAATTCGGAATTGATGCGTTTGGAGAAAGGGACTATGATTTTCCTGTTTACAAGACCTTTCTTGACGTACCCGAAAAGCCCGATGTTATTATAGATTTTTCAAATCCGGCAGTACTTGACGATATGCTTGAATATGCGCTTTCAAATTCCGTTCCCTGTGTTATATGTACAACGGGTTATTCTCAGGAGCAGGTGGCAAAAATCAAAGCGGCGTCCGAAAAGACGGCTATTTTCTATTCGGGAAATATGTCGCTTGGTATAAACGTGCTTATTGAGCTTGCAAAAAGCGCCGCAAAGGTACTTGGCGGTCAATTTGATATAGAAATTCTTGAAAAGCACCATAATCAAAAGCTTGATGCGCCCAGCGGAACGGCTCTTATGATAGCGGACGGTATTTCCGAAGAGCTTAAAGACGAGCCGCAGTATGTTTTTGACAGACACGCATACCGTAAAAAACGTGCAAAAAATGAGATCGGTATTTCATCTGTAAGAGGAGGAACTATCGTAGGCGAACACGAAGTTATTTTTGCGGGACACGACGAAGTAGTAACAATTACTCATCAGGCCCAGTCAAAAGAAGTATTTGCGGTCGGAGCGGTAAATGCGGCAGTATTTCTCGTAACGCAGCCTGCCGGTATGTATGATATGGGAGCAATGCTTTCTGCTAAAATTTAATTTTATTTACCATAATACAATAAAAGAGTGCGGTTCGCTGAATCGCACTCTTTTTATGTGTTTCGTATGTTACATTTTAGCAAATCTTTTTATTTTCTGACCGTCACGGTCGATTATCTCGGCAAACATATCATAAGGTCTTGCCCAAACATCATCGGGATTTTCTGCCGATTTGTAGATAACAAGTTTTTCACCTGTTTCGCTGTGCTTTGCAAAGCCTATCACATCATAAACGCCGCCTTTAAAATGACGGTATCTTCCGATGTTTATATCTTCGTTGGTTATTTCTTCGGCTTTGGATGTGCTTTCAACCGATTTTGTCTGCGTTTCTTCGCTTAAATCAAGCTTAAAGCTTCCGTCGTTTACCACAAGAATCCTTGCTGAATACGGCTTCATATCAACCTCGGTCCAGCCGTTTGCGTCAAACATTCTGTTGTTGTCAAGTACGTCGGTAAGCTTGCCGTTATACCGAGCATCAAATCCGATTCTCTCGTCGTGATTTGTGAGATTAAATGCAACAAAAACTGTCTGATTATCCGAAAATCTCTTATATACCAAGGTTTCGTTTTTAATGTTTGCATTTTCAAATTTTCCGTATTTGAGCGCTTCAAGAGCGAGTCTTACTTTGCCGAGCTTTGCAATATGGTTAAACAGTTCATAATTTGCGTTCGGTATATTGTTAAGGTCAAGACAAGGTCTTAATTCGGCGTCACTGTGAGAAGTTCTCATACCTTCGATACCGAATTCACTGCCGTAATAAATCGACGGCACGCCGGGCATAGTATATAGCATGGTATATACATTAAAAAGGTGATTTTTGTCTTTGAGCACGCTTGCAATGCGGTTTACGTCGTGGTTGTCAACAAAATTATAGGTATAAATGTTCTGATATATTCCGCCGTTTGCAAATTGTCTGTTCAGCGAATGAGCAATCTCAAAATAATTGTGTTCGTTGTGGCTTGAATAAATGCCCTTGTAACATTCGTAATTCGTTACAGAGTCAAGCGTATCGCTGTTTGCCCAGCGGTTGTAGTCACCGTGGATTATCTCACCGTAAAGCCAAAAATCGGGCTTTCTTGATTTGCAGGTGTATCTGAGCTTTTTAAAAAAGTCAATATCAACGCAGTCGGCGGCGTCAAGTCTCAGACCGTCAATATCAAATTCATCAATCCAAAAATTTACCGAACCGAGCAGATAGTCAACCACTTCCGGGTTGTGCAAATTCAGCTTTACAAGCTCATAGTGACCTTCCCAGCCCTCGTACCAAAATCTGTCGCCGAGCGGACTGTTGCCGTCAAAATTCAGATTTTGAAACCAGCCGCAGTAGCGTGAGTCCCAAAGGTGCTCCTGAACGTCCTTAAATGCAAAAAAATCTCTGCCGACATGATTGAATACGCCGTCAAGCATAATCCTGATACCGTTGTCGTGCAGTGCCTTACAAATCTTTTTGAAAGATTCGTTATCTCCGAGCCTTTTGTCTACCTTGCGATAGTCGATAGTATCGTAACCGTGGCTTGTGCTTTCAAAGAGCGGATTAAACACAACAACATTTACCGACATTTTTTTGAGATGGTCTATTATGTCATAGATTTTGTCGAGCCTGTATTCAAGCTTTCCGTCGTTATGTTTTGGAGCGCCGCAGAAGCCCAGCGGGTAAATATTATAGATAACAGCTTCGTTAATGTAACTCATATAATTACTCCTTCCGTTTAAACAAATTGATTATATCACGAATTTTCTTATTGTGCAACGCAGAATTTTATGATACAATAATAGCATAATCAAACAGCAGGAGGCAAGCAATGCTGAAAATACCCGAAAACAAAACCAGAAAAGGTCTGAGAATAACACAGTGCGTTTTGTTTCTTATTGAAATATTTCTTTGTGCAATGACCTATATACATATTCCGGATTTTCAAGATCCGTCAAACGATTTTTATGCAACGGTTTTTGATATGCTCGGTTACATCGGTGGTTCGGCAGGCGACGGAGCGGCAAACGACCAGTTTGCGGCGTTTCAGTCGTATGTTCCGTTTTATTTTGTGTTCCTGATAATTCCTATCGTGGGATTTTTCTTTTGTGCGCTTGATAAGCAGCGTAATCTTAAAAACTTTGTTTCACTTTTCTGCTGCCTTTCGGGCGTTTTGTCAATTTTGCTTATCGTTACGCTTAATTACATTGACTTTGGCTCAACCTTTGCACTTATAATATATCTTGCAATTTGTTTTATAACTGCAATCGCTATTATGGCAAGGCTTACCAAGGATAACGAAGAGGACAAAAAGCCAAAAAAGCAAAAGGTCAGCAAATATGACAGAGAATACTGATGTGTAGCTGTTAAATAAGAGCTTATCATTGGTTTAGCTTTATTCGCCGACAAAAAGATTGACATAGTTTGGGACTGCGCTGAATGCGCCGGTCCCTTTTCTTTATTGGAAATATTGCTAATTCTGCCAGAATAATTCAGTAACAATATGCAACGCAATTCGACAAAATGTTTCATAAAATACAATGATTTGAATTTTGCCCATTGAAAGAACATCATATAATTTCTATAATATTAAAGTAAAAAAACTAAGTGAAGCAAGGTTGCGTTTTGATGAAAAAACAAAGCAAGGATATAATCACAAAATCTGTTTGGTGCAGGATTTTTCAAAAGCTGATAACGGCTTTGGTTTATATCGTTCTTCGTCCCAAGGTCGTTTGGGAGGACAGTTCTCTGAAAAAACAGCCAAAAGGCAAAAAATATGTTTTTGTTTGCAACCACACCCATCATTTTGACGCTGTTTTCGCTTCCTCGGTTTTGAGCCGCTACAAGCCGTATATGCTTGTAATGACAAAGTGGTACAACAAAAAGAAGATCGGCACAATGATAAGATGGACGCGCAGTATTCCTATCGACCTTAATTCAATGGACGCAAGTTGGTATGAAAACTGCGAAAAAGCCCTTCAAAACGGCAGTTCGGTGCTGATTTTTCCTGAGGGTGCCGTTGCAAGAGAGGGCAAAATGCTTGATTTCAAACCGGGCGCAGGGTTGCTTTCGGCAAAAACAGGCGTTGACGTTGTTCCCGTCGCTGTCTACGGAAAATATGATTTGTTTTTCGGGAAACGTCAGAAAATAACGGTCGGCAAACCAATAAAAAGTAATTGTCCCGATGATATGCGCCATTCAAAATATGCAAAATTGCTTATGCAGGAGGCAGAAACCGAAGTTAAGCGAATGTATAATTCTATGCAGGAAAAATACGGTGACATCGGAACATATCGCCTCGACCGAAATTCGGACAGCAATTTTAATAATCGGTAAATGATACTATTTTAGTATTAGTATAAAATTTGAACAAAGGCAGGTATTTGTTATGAACAAAGAAATTGCAGAAAAAATCAAAGGAATGTTGATTGAAAGTCTTCGTATCCCATCAGACGAGCTTGAATATGATTCAGAGCTTTTCGGCGAGGATATCGGACTTGACTCTATTGATTCTATCGAGATCATTGCAGGAATCGACCACCTTTTCGGCGTTGATATGACAGGTGCGCCGAGAGAGGAGTTTCAGTCGATAAACACACTTACAAATTACGTTGAAAAACATATTGAGGCGAAGTAATATGGCTGACAAGACACGCTGCGTAGTAACAGGTCTCGGACTTGTCTGCGGACTCGGCAACAATGTTGACGACTGCTGGAAAGCGGCAGTTGACGGCATAACGGGTATAAAGGACGTTAAATCCGTCGATACCTCAAACTGCTACTCCCACAAGGGTGCAGAGGCGTCGCTCTCGGACAGCGAGCTTTCCGATGAAAACTATGACCGCTCATCACTTTTGTGCATAAAAGCCGCCAAAGAGGCGCTTGACGACGCAAAATTGAACCTGAGCAATGAAGATTGCGACAGGATAGGCGTTATCCTCGGAAGCTGCGTGGGCGGTGCGGCAAGCATTGACAAGTATTATACCGACAAATTCAAAAATGGCAGCGCCGACAAGGCTGATATTCTCAAAATGCCCGCTTCGGCAATAGCAAGCAACGTTGCAAAGCATTTTGATTTAAACGGCATAACCGCCAATATCGTAAATGCCTGTGCCGCAGGAACTCTCAGCCTTTCGTATGCGTGCGACCTCATACGCTCGGGAAAGGCGGACGCCTTTGTTGCAGGCGGCTCCGACAGCTTTTCTTCGCTTGCGTTTGCAGGTTTTCACGCTTTGCACGCACTTGCCGAACAGGAATGCTCACCGTTTAACCACAGCAACGGCATAACTCTCGGCGAGGGTTCGGGCGTTCTTATTATCGAGAGCTATGAACACGCCGTTAAGCGCAAAGCAAAAATATACTGCGAAATACTCGGTTCGGGAGTAAGCTCGGACGCTCATCATATTACAGCGCCGCGTCCCGACGGAGAGGGGCAGATGAGTGCGATAAAAAGAGCTGTTAAGAACTCTGCAATTAATTTTTCTGACATTGATTACATCAATGCTCACGGAACGGGAACAGCCAAAAACGACGAGGCGGAATTCCTTTCGCTTCGCACTCTTTTTGACGGCAACAATCATCTTTCCGTAAGCTCCACAAAGTCTATGACAGGTCACTGCTTAGGTGCGGCAGGCTCAATCGAGGCTGTTTTGACGGTAAAAGCAGTGTGTGACAGCGAGATACCGCCGACAATCGGATATTCGGACGCTGACCTTGAAGCTCTAAGGGAAAAGGGCGGAGAGCTTGATTTTATTCCGAATAAGAAGCGTGAAAAGGACGTTGCCTTTGCAATGTCAAATTCATTTGCTTTCGGCGGAAATAACGCAAGCATTGTGTTTGCGAAAGAATCGCATAATATTCTTGAAAAGAAAAATAATCAGCCTATTTATATAACGGGTATAAGCGAGCTTGCAGGTGCAAAATCCGAAGCCGACAAAGGCTTCAGAGCTGAGATTACATCTGCCGACTTTAAAAAGCACAATATAAAAATGGCGTTTTACCGCAAGCTTGACAGGCTCAGTCAGTTACAGCTTTTAAGCGGAATTGAGGCTTTGGCTGATGCAGGAATTACGGTAGACGAAAAAAACGAAAACGACATCGGAATAATAATCGGCACGTCCGACGGACCGATGACCGAGATAGTAAACTTCCAGAAAAATGTAATAGAAAACGGTACTGAGAGCGGAAGCGCATTTCTGTTTCCGAACACGGTGTATAACGCCGCAGGTGGTTATCTAAGCATTTTTGCGGGTATAAAGGGCTATAACGTAACCGTTGCAAACGGCTTTCAGGCAGGATTGCAGAGCATAGGCTATGCCGCCGACGTAATTCGCAACGGCGAAGAAGGCATTATGCTTGCCACAGGCACGGATGAGAACACGGACGTTGATTACGAACTATATTCACAGCTCGGAATTTTGTCCGATAACAAGCCCTATTCTTTTGATAACAACGGCTTTAATCTCGGAGAAGGTTCAGTGTCCGTTGTGCTTGAATCAAAGGAAAGCTCCGACAATAGGGGCAGTAAAAAATATGCCGAGCTCGCAGGCTGCTCCACAACACGCAGGTCGGTTGAATTCGGCAAAATAAGAGGCTCTGAACCCGCTATGAAAAAAGCGATATTATCAGCTTGTGACGAAGCAGGAATAACTGCCGATATGATAGACGGTATATGTGGTTTCGGCAACGGCGACAAAACGGTTGACGGCACTGAGATTTCTGTTTACAGAGAAGTTTTTGATACGTCCGTTCCCGTTTTTCTTGTAAAAGAAAATTCGGGTGAAGCTCGTGCGGCTTCCGCAGCAATGCAGCTTGCATATGCATCAAGAATATTGTCGGGTGAAATTAAAAACGCAAAGGCTTATTGTGTGTCAAAAGACTCGGTAAGCGCCGAAAATACCGATACCAAAGACTTTAAATATATGCTTGCCGTTTCATTCGGAGCAGGCGGAACATATTCCGCAGTAGTTTTGAAAAAAGCATAAAACAGGAGAGTAATATGAAAAAAACAGCGCTTGTTACCGGAGCGTCCAGAGGCATAGGCAAGGCGGTTGCGCTTCGCCTGGCAAAGGACGGCTACAACATTGCGGTCAATTACAACAAAAACGACGCCCTTGCGCTTGAAGCGGTAAATGAAATCAAGTCGCTCGGCGTTGAAGCGGCTTCGTTTAGAGCAGACACCTCAAACATCGACGAAGTTAAAAGTATGTTCCGTGAGGTTCAAAAGCAGTTCGGCGGACTTGACGTGCTTGTCAATAACGCAGGTGTGGTTGACGACGCATATTTGCTTATGGTGCGCCAGGACTCGCTTGAACGCAGTCTTGACATAAATATCAAGGGCTATATAAACTGCGCTCAACAGGCGGCTCTTAAGATGCTGGGCAAAAGAAGCGGAAAAATAATCAATATTTCGTCTGTAAGCTCTGTTCTTGCAGTAGAGGGACAATCGGTTTACAGTGCAACAAAGGGTGCTGTAAATTCCTTTACGGCAACTCTTGCAAAGGAGCTTGCTCCAAAGGGAATACAGGTCAACGCCGTTGCTCCCGGATTTATCGGCACCGATATGATAAAGTCAATTCCAAAGGAACTTGCCGAAAAATACATTGAAGCTGTTCCTATGAAAAAATTCGGTACATCCGAAGATGTTGCAAATGTGGTTTCGGCTCTCTGCTCCGACAGCTTTGCGTATATGACGGGGCAGGTCCTTGTCCTTGACGGAGGGCTGAGCTTATGATGAATTTGCTTGAAATAAATAAAAGAATAAAGCAAAGACCGCCGTTTCAGATGATAGAGCGTGTTTTGGAGCTTGAGCCGAATGTTTCGGCAAAGGGACTCAAAAACGTGTCGGTAAACGAGCCGTATTTTGTCGGCCATTTTCCTGATGCACCGATAATGCCGGGCGTACTGCTCATTGAAAGTGCGGCTCAGCTTTGCAGTCTTGTTATCGCCCCCGATGAAGAAACAAACGACGACAGGCTGTATGTTCTTCTAAAGGTAAAGGATTTTAAATTCCTAAAGCCCGTAATCCCAGGCGATACGCTTATCATCGACGTAAAAGCCGATATGATAACCGCAAATGCCGCAGAATTCACCGCAAAAATATCTGTTGACGGCAAGTTAAAGGCTAAGGGCAGTATGCTTTTTACGGCTATTCCCAAAGACGCCGTTTATGAATAGAGAGGTAATATGAAGGTACTTATTCTCAACGGAAGTCCGAAAGTCGGCAGAAGCAACACTCTTAATATTACAAAAGCGTTTGTGAGCGGTTTTCCGAGCGATACCGAGGTTGAACTGGTTGATATATATAAAAGCGATATAAAGCCCTGCTTAGGCTGTTTTTCCTGTTGGAGCAAAACTCCGGGTGAGTGCGTTATCAAGGACGATATGCAGGAGATTTACAAAAAAATAGAAGCCTCCGATGTAATAATCGAAAGCTTCCCTTTGTATTTTTTCGGTATGCCGTCGGGTGTTAAAGCAATGACGGACAGATGTCTTCCGTTTATGCTGCCTTATATGGGCAATATTGCAAGCGGCAGTGCGTCGTTCCACGAACTGCGTAATGAAGCTATGCACGAAAAACGTCTTGTTGTTATCAGCACCTGCGGTTATGTTGAAACTGCGCCGATGTTTCCCGCTTTGCTCAAGCAATACGACCTTATCTGCGGAGAGGGCGGCTACACGCCGATAATCTGTTCCGAGGGTGAGTTGTTTATTGCAGAAAAGGCAAAGCGTCAGCGTGAGGGTTATCTTTCGGACATCAAAAACGCAGGGGCTGAATTTTCACAAAACCTCAGCCTTTCCGATGAAACAATGAAAAAGATTTCTGTTCCTATGCTTTCACCTAAGGGCTTTGAAGCAATTACGCTTGCACATTGGCAGCAAAACAATTAATCAAGGTCAATATTTTTGAGCTTATCCTGAGGAATAAACTGAACAAGGCAGCCGTAAGCGATTGTACGGGTGACGTCAACAATAAAATCAATGCTTTCCTTGCATCCGTTTATGAGCCAGTCGGAATACACCGACAGAACTCCCGTAACTAAAAACTGCGATAAAATCTTAAGAGTCTTTTCGCTCTTGACTTCAACCACACTCCTTACAGAAACCTCGGTCGATTTACGCAAAAGCTCTTTAAGTCTTCCCGAATATATATATTCAGGCGACATTTTTATCATTTTATAAATGGTGTCCTTGTTCATTTCAATGGTTGTTCCGATGTATCTGAGCACTACCCCTACCTCAAGACAGCTTGAATTGTTTTTGTTCAAAAGTGAAAGCAAGGTTTCAAGAATATCATCTTCGATTTCTATAATAACAGCTTCTACGCTTTCAAAATGTCTGTAAAAGGTTTTTCGATTGATAAGCGCCGATTTGGCAACTTCTGTAATCGTTATTGACGGAACGGGCTTTTCCGTCATCAGCTTTAAAACGGCATTTTTGATATTTTGACGTGTTTTTACAATACGAAGATCTGTTGAATTACTATTCATATTAACAATCCTGAAATTTAATAAATTATATAATCTATATCTGAGCAACGCCCTGCCTTGATTGCAAGTAGCAGAGCCTGCGACAGATTTAAAACAGTGCAAAGGAGTATAATCTCCCACTGAAATACCGAATCGACACACACCGCCTAAGCGGCGGGTGACATTTCACTTGGATTATAGCATTTTTGTTTTTTATAGTCAAATCACATATAAAAGGAGGGAGCTATGAACGGGCTTGTACTTGAAGGCGGCGCAAGGCGTTGTATGTTTGGCGCAGGTGTTGTTGACTGCCTGATTGACAATTTCATAACATTTGATTATGTAGCAGGCGTGTCGGCAGGCGCGCAGATAGCTCTTGACTTTCTTGCAAATCAAAAGGGCAGGTCAAAGTCGGTAATTATGCCGCATAACGACAGCTCGACCGGGTTTATAGGAAGATATGCTTCGGATATTGAAAAAATAGCCTATGAATATCCCTATAAGCAGTTTCCGTTTGATTTCAAGAGCTTTTTTGAATCAAAGACAGTGTGCGAGATTGTAGCAACCGACTGCAAAACGGGCGAGGCCGTGTATTTCAGCGAAAAGCAAAATGAAGGGCTGTTGCTAAAGGAGCTTTGCGCCTCGTGTTCGCTTCCGCTTATTTATCCTGTGGTAAAAATCGGGGACAGTGAGTTTGTTGACGGCAGTATCGCAGATTCTATCCCGTTTGAAAGGGCATTTGAGCAAGGCTGTGATAAGCTTATTGTTGTTCTTGCAAAGCCGATTACAGAGGCGGCTACCGATTACGGAAAAGTTAAGTTCTTTGTACAAAAAAAATACGGAATTGATTATCCCGTTCTCACAGAAAGACTTCTCGACAGGTATAAACGCTATAACGATCAGTGTGAAAGGCTCTATGATTACGAAAAGCAAGGTAGGGTTATTATTATCCGCCCGCACCGCACATATGTAAAATCGTTTGAACGCAGTTGCGAAAACCTTGAAACAGCATATAGTGCCGGATATAATCAAGCAAAATCGTCAATGACTGAGATTATAGATTTTTTAAGTGTAAATTAAAGAGGCTGTCGCATTTAGATGCAGAAAGCGTTTTCTTCGCTCTGCGCTAAATGTGAGAGCCTCTTTGCATTATTAAAACTCCGAAAACAGAAGATGTGCCTGAGTATTGTCAAGTATTATAGGCTTGTCATAATCAACACGCCTGATTGTTCCGTACAAAATGCCGAAAACAACGGTGGTTTTGTCCATTGCGGCAGTCATCGCTTCGCCTTTTACGGTGAACGGCTTAAAGGTTATATCCAGAGCGGAGTATCCTGCCGTGAAATAATAGGGGCGGTCAAATTTTCCCGAGCTTTTAACATTAATCTGAGAAAGCTTTTCGAGTTTTCCGTCAATAAAAAAGCAGTTTTCGTTTCCGAATCTGTTGTCGCCGACTCTGCTTGCCAGACAAAGTGAAAATCTCTTTCCTTCAACAATGCAGTCTGCGCCGAGCCGCTGATAGTTGTGTTTTCTGGGCTTAAAAAAGCGTGTCCAATCAAAGTATGCTCTTGCGTTATTTTCGTTTAAAGAATATTCGATTCCGCCGACTCTTATTGTTCCGACGGCGACAAAGTTAGGAACAAATCTTTTATAGTAAAAATATTTTCTGTTTCTTTCAAACGGTGCAAGCTCATTAAGGCTTTCGCCGTTAATTTTTTTGAGATTTATATTAAAATACAGATTTTTGTTACCGCCGAAATCTATAAAATCACATTTCAAAAATCTTGTGTCAACCGTGTTTGTAAGCTGAAGCTGAATTCTCTTGTCGGTATATAAAAACTCGCCCTTGTTGTCTGCTTCGGGAAGCTCGTTTTTAACCAATCTGAATTTTTTAACAATGCAGTCGCTTATAACTCCGCCTCTTTTAAGGTCAGCGACTGCAATTTTTATTGCAAACTCAAATCCGAGATTTTCAACCGAAATATAAAGAGATACTTCACCGTTGTTAATAAAATAGCAATCACGTTCGCTGTGATTAGAACTTTTGCTTTGCTCTTTGTTGTATATAAATACAGGAGCGCTCGCCCATCCCGCCTGCATAACTTCTCCGTTTTTTTCAAAAACATTGCATTTCTCTTTTATTTCGCGCTGCAAGTCATTCACTCCGTTTCATAACATTCCACGATAAATATATCATATGCTATATTGCTTTTCAAGAATTATAACAGAATTGTAAATCCGTAATAAAAAAATGTTTCTTTGAATATATTTTATACGGAGAGGAATGAATAAAATGAAAAAATTTGTCATATTGCTATTAACTTTATCGGTATTGTTGCTTTGCTCTTGTACAACAGATACTTCCGGATATAAAACCGAGCTTGTTTCATCAAAATGGTACGCTTTGCTTGACGGAGGAGCGGAAGTAAACCTTAGCTTTGATGATGATACTGCTTGTTTTTGCATAAATAACGCCGAAAAAAGTTGTAAAATAGAGGGAAAATACATTGCGGATGATAAAACCTTTGTGATTTTTGTTCCCGAAATCGCCCAAAACTACGGCTTTTCATACACTCCCAAAAACTCAACGCTTGAGCTTGGCTTTGGCGAACACTATATTACACTTGAAAGATACAGCTAAAAGTCAAAGGCGTTTTATTTGCCGTATATTGTTTAATATAGTTGTTGATAATTAACCGCGTTTGTGGTATAATGTTTTAAATTGTGTTACTATGCCATTTTAGCGGAGGACAAAGCGTTGGTAGTGTTTGGAATAGACCCCGGATACGCAATAGTAGGATGGGGTGCTGTCAGTTTTAAGTCAAATGCATACAAGCCGATCGGTTTCGGCTCTATCGAAACCCAAGCACACACGGATTTTAACAGCAGACTTGAATACATTTACGATCAGACCTATGAGATATTGAACCGTTGCCGTCCCGACGCACTTGCAATAGAGAAACTCTATTTTCAAAACAACCAAAAAACCGCTATCAATGTTGCTCAGGCAAGAGGAGTAACGCTTCTTGCGGCACAAAAATTAAAAATACCGATTTTTGAATATACACCGCTTCAGGTAAAAATAGCTGTAACGGGCTACGGCAAGGCTCAAAAACCGCAGGTTATGGAAATGACGCGCAGACTTTTAAATCTTGCCGAATTGCCAAAGCCTGACGATACCGCCGATGCGCTTGCAATAGCGATTTGTCACGCTCAGGCGGCAGGCTCACAGCTCAGACGGAATTTATTTATGAAAGGACTTTGAAAATGCTCTATTCCGTAAGAGGAAAGTTAATTTATACAACAACATCAACGGCGGTGGTTGAATGCGGCGGCGTTGGTTACAACTGCCAGACCACAATCAATACCCTCAAAGCCCTTAAACTCAACACGGAAGTAACCTTGTTTACATATCTTAATGTTCGTGAGGACGCAGTTGAATTGTTCGGCTTTGCAACAAAGACCGAGCTTGAAACCTTTAAGACGCTGATTTCAGTCAGCGGTGTAGGTCCGAAAGCGGGACTTGCGATATTGTCTGAGCTTACTCCGGAACAGGTCGCATTGGCGATTGCTTCGAACGACATAAAATCAATAACAAGAGCGCAGGGCGTCGGCAAAAAAATTGCCCAGCGAATTATACTTGAACTAAAGGACAAGCTTGCAAAGGCGGTAGGCGGCGACAGCGACATTTCAGAAATAACCGGCGTTGCCGCAAACGTAGCTTCGGGCAATGTTTCAAAGGCGATAGAAGCGCTCGGTGTGCTTGGCTATCAGCCCTCCGATGTTACGCCCGTACTTGCGGCGTTTGACAGCTCTCTGCCCGTAGAACAGCTCATTGCAATGACATTAAAGCAGATGGGAAGACAGTAATATGGCAAATATGCAATTTTCAGATGAATTTGATTTTGAAAACAGAATACTTGACACTTCCGAGATTCCCGAAGACAATGCCGAAAGCGATAACCCTTTACGACCGAAAAACCTCGATGAATATATCGGGCAGGACAAGGCAAAAGAAAATCTCAGGGTGTTTATAGAGGCGGCAAAAATCAGAGGAGAAACCCTTGACCACGTTTTGCTGTACGGACCTCCCGGACTCGGAAAAACAACGCTTGCCGGAATAATCGCAAACGAGCTTGGCGTTTCGGTTAGGATAACTTCAGGTCCTGCAATCGAGAAGCCCGGCGACCTTGCAGCGTTACTCACAAACCTTAACGAGGGCGACGTACTGTTTATTGATGAGATACACCGCCTAAGCAGAGCCGTAGAAGAAGTGCTGTATCCGTCAATGGAGGACTTTGCAATAGATATAATCACCGGCAAAGGTCAAATGGCGGCTTCCTATCATCTTCCGCTTCCGCATTTTACACTTGTCGGTGCAACAACAAGAGCAGGTCAGCTCACGGCGCCTTTGCGTGACCGTTTCGGCGTTGTGCTAAGACTTGAACTCTACACACCGCAGGAGCTTGCTCAAATTGTAACAAGAAGCGCAGGTATACTCGGCATAAAAATCGACTCGGACGGTGCGCTTGAAATTGCGTCACGTTCAAGAGGAACTCCGAGAATTGCAAACCGTATGCTAAAGCGTGTGCGTGATTTTGCCCAGGTAATGTCGGACGGCGTTATAACCGTTGATACTGCAAGGACGGCGCTTGACAGGCTTGAAATAGATGAACTCGGTCTTGACCAAAACGACAGGCGTATGCTTGAAGCTATTATAAAGTTTTATAACGGAGGTCCCGTCGGGCTTGAAACGCTTGCCGCCGCAATAGGCGAGGAGGCTGTAACGATTGAGGACGTTTATGAGCCTTATCTCTTGCAGATAGGCTTTCTCAGCAGAACTCCGAGAGGACGGTGTATAACCGCCGAAGCGTGCAGACATCTCGGTTATGATTTTCCAAAGGGTGCGATAAATGCAATTCCCACTCAACCTAACCTTTTGGACGGTCAATAGTTAAAATACAAAAAATTTATCATAGATATAATTTGGAGGTAAACTATGGGCAGACTATTTGGAACAGACGGCGCAAGGGGAATAGCAAATACCGAACTTACCGCAGAGCTTGCAATGAACATCGGCAGAGCGGCGGCAATGGTGCTTATCAGCGACGAGGTTGAGCATCCTACCGTACTCATCGGACGGGACACACGCCTTTCGGGTGATATGCTTGAGGGTGCGCTTATTGCGGGACTTACTTCCATTGGTGCAAACGTTGAGCTTTTGGGTGTTGTACCGACTCCTGCCGTTGCATATCTTGTACGCAAATACAATGCAGATGCAGGTATAATGATCTCGGCTTCGCACAATCCTTTTGAATTTAACGGTATCAAAATTTTCAGCTCGGAGGGATGTAAGCTCCCCGATGACCTTGAAAACAGGATTGAGGAGATTGTGCTTGATCACATAGTTCCCTACAGCCTTGCGTATAATGAAAACTTGGGTAAAGTAACCCGAATGGAAACCGCCTGCGACGATTATATAAGTTATATAGCGGAATGTGTAGACTGTGATCTTGAAGGTATGGAGATAGCTCTTGACTGTTCAAACGGTTCGTCTTCACGAACCGCCGAAAAACTCTTTACCAAGCTCGGCGCAAAGGTGCATATGCTCTTTGATACCCCCGACGGAATAAACATCAACAAGGACTGCGGTTCAACGCATATCGGCAAGCTGCAAAATTATGTGCGTGAAAATAAGCTTTGCTGCGGACTTGCGTTTGACGGTGACGCGGACAGATGTCTTGCGGTTGACGAAAACGGAAATCTTGTTGACGGCGACTATCTTATCGCTATCTGCGCCAAGGATATGAAAGACAGAGGCGTGCTGAAAAAGGACGCTGTTGTCGGCACGATAATGACTAATATGGGCTTTAACAAATTCTGCGAAGCAAACGGTATGAAATTTGTATCAACAAAGGTCGGCGACCGCTATGTGCTTGAAGCAATGCTTCGTGAGGGCTACAACATCGGCGGAGAACAGAGCGGACATATAATTTTGCTCGATTACGAAACCACGGGCGACGGACAGCTTTCCGGCTCGTCGGTACTCAGCATAATGAAGCGCACCGGCAAAAAGCTCAGCGAGCTTGCAAAGGTAATGGAGCGTATGCCCCAGGTGCTTATCAACGTAAAGGTCAGCGCAGAGGGAAAGCTTGCATTTTATAACGACAAAGAAATCAAGGCGGAAATAAGGCGCATAAGCGATATTCTCGGAGAGCGCGGCAGAATTCTTATCCGTGTATCGGGTACAGAGCCGCTTGTAAGAGTAATGCTTGAGGGCGATAGCCTTGAAGAAATTCAAAACCTTGCAGAGGAAGCTGCACAGGTTGTAAGGGACAGATTGGCATAATGCGATTATCCGAACAATGGAAAGACTATGAGCTTATTGATTGCTCTGACGGCGAGCGCCTTGAACGCTGGAGAGATATAATTCTTATCAGACCCGATCCTCAGATAATCTGGTCAACAAAGCGGAAAAATCCGCTCTGGCACTCGGCTCATGCACGCTATCACCGCAGCAATAAAGGCGGCGGCTATTGGGAACAGTACAAAAAGGTTCCCGACCGCTGGACAATAAACTACGGCAGTCTTACGTTTAACATAAAACCTATGGGCTTTAAGCACACGGGCGTTTTCCCCGAACAGGCGGTAAACTGGGATTTTGCCGCAGAAAAAATCAAAGAAGAAAACCGACCTTTAAAGATACTCAATCTTTTTGGCTATACGGGTTGTGCAACGCTTGCGTGTATGCAGACAGGGGCAACGGTTTGCCACGTTGACGCTTCAAAGGGTATGGTGCAGTGGGCAAAGGAGAATGCCGCTTCAAGCTCCTTGGCGGACAGGCCCGTTCGTTGGCTTGTTGACGACTGCGTAAAGTTTGTACAGCGTGAGATACGCCGAGGCAATAAATATGACGGCATAATAATGGATCCTCCGTCATACGGCAGAGGACCGGGAGGAGAGGTCTGGAAGCTTGAAGAACAGCTTTATCCTCTTATTATGCTTTGCAGGCAGGTAATGTCTGATGACCCCGTATTTTTTATACTTAATTCCTATACAACAGGACTTTCTCCTGCCGTAATGGAATATCTGCTTTCCGTGTTGCTGAAAAAGGATTTCGGCGGCAATGTAACAAGCAGTGAAATTGGACTCAAGGTGACCGACACGGGTCTTGTATTGCCGTGCGGCTCAACCGCAATCTGGGAGAAATAGTTAATGAATTTTATTTCGCTAAAAGATGTGTATTTTTCATATTCCGAAGAGGATCAGCCTAAAAAATACGCCGTAAACGGTGTTTCGCTTGAAATTCAAAGGGGCGAATTTGTGGCGATAATAGGTCACAACGGCTGCGGAAAATCCACAATCGCAAAGCATCTCAATGCAATGCTATTGCCCGACAGCGGCAAAGTGTATGTTGACGGAGATGATACAACCGATGAAAGCAAAACCTTTGATGTAAGGGAAAAGGTGGGGCTTGTGCTTCAAAATCCCGACAACCAGCTTGTTGCGAGCATTGTTGAGGAGGATGTGGCGTTCGGTCCCGAAAATTTGGGAGTTGCGCCCGATGAAATTCGTGTGCGTGTCGATAATGCCCTGAAAGCTGTCGGTATGTATGAGTATCGAAAGCACGCCCCTTACAAGCTGTCCGGAGGACAAAAGCAGCGTGTCGCAATCGCAGGCATACTTGCAATTTTGCCCCGGTGTATAGTGTTGGACGAGCCTACCGCTATGCTTGACCCTAACGGCAGAGAAGAAGTGCTTTCAACTCTTATAAAGCTCAACCGAGAAAAAAATATGACTGTTGTGCTTATCACACATTATATGGACGAAGCCGTGCTTGCCGACAGAGTTGTTGTAATGGACAGCGGCAAAATACTGACTCAGGGTACGCCCGACGAAGTGTTTTCACAGGTAGAGCTTCTCAAAAAACACAGACTTGACGTTCCTCAGTCCGCAGAGCTTGCCTACAGACTCAGAGGCTGCGGAGTTAAGATAGATAATATCCCCCTCAACAACGACGAATGTATAAAAATGCTTGAGGAGGTGCTGAGATGACGCCCGTGCTTGAACTTAAAAATCTCAGCTTTGTTTACGGACAGGGCACGCCGTTTGAAAAGCGTGCCGTTGATGATGTAAGCCTAAGCATAAACAAAGGTGAATTTATCGGAATAATCGGTCATACAGGCTCAGGAAAATCCACGCTTGTTCAAATGCTCAACGGACTTATAAAGCCCACCGAGGGACAGGTTTTGCTGGACGGCGAGGACATTTGGGCAAAGCCGAAGGAGATTCGCAAAATCCGTTTTAAGGTTGGGATGGTGTTCCAATATCCCGAATACCAGCTTTTTGAAGAAACAGTTTACAAGGACATCGCTTTCGGCCCGACAAATATGGGCAAAACAGGCGATGATTTGGATAAAGCCGTAATAAAAGCGGCAGAATTTACAGGGCTTAAGCCCGAGCTTTTGCAGCAGTCGCCGTTTGAGCTTTCGGGCGGTGAAAAGCGCAGAGCGGCTATTGCAGGTGTAATTGCAATGGATCCCGAGGTGCTTGTGCTTGACGAACCGACAGCGGGACTTGACCCTATGGGCAGAGATGTGCTGTTAAGTCAGATAGTGCAGTATCATAAGCAGCGCCGAAACACAATATTGCTTGTTTCCCACAGTATGGAGGATATAGCGAGGGTTGCCGATAAGATAGTTGTTATGAATGATTCGCACCTTGTTATGTTTGACAACACAAAGGAAGTTTTCTCACACGGAAACGAGTTAAAGAAAATCGGACTGAAAATTCCTCAGATAACAACAATTATGCAAGCTCTCAAAGCAGACGGTTTTGATGTTCCGAGCGGAGTTTTGACGGTTGACGAGGCATTTGAGGTCGTTTTGTCACTTCTGAAAAAGGAGGGCAAAATATGGTAAGAGATGTTTCGTTCGGTCAGTACTTCCCCGGCAAAAGCCTTATACACAGGCTTGATCCCCGTGCAAAGATATTAATGTTCATCGCATATCTTGTTATTATTTTTTGCACCTTTAACTACTTTTCGCTTGCAATAACAACACTGTTTACCGTGTTTTATATCTTGGCAAGCCGAATTTCGCCAAAGTTTTATTTTAAAAGTCTGAAGGTAATTATTTTTATCGTAATAATAACATCATTGCTCAACCTGTTTTACGGTTCGGGCGATCCGATGTTTGAATGGTGGATATTCAGGATAACTTATAACGGAATAAACAGAGCTGTGTTTGTTACCGTTAGGATAATATGTCTGATACTTGCAAGCTCTTGCCTGACGTTTACGACTTCGCCCACAGAGCTTACGGACGCGCTTGAACGCCTTATGAAACCGCTCGGCGTAATTCATTTCCCCGTCCACGAAATAGCAATGATGATGTCGCTTGCACTCAGGTTTGTGCCTACATTGCTTGAAGAAACCGATAAGATAATGCAGGCTCAAAAGGCAAGAGGAGCGGATATGGATTCCGGTAACCTTATAAACAAGGTAAAGGCGCTTATTCCGATTCTTGTTCCTCTTTTTGTATCGGCGTTCAGACGTGCCTACGACGTTGCAACGGCAATGGAATGTCGATGCTACAGGGGCGGAGCAGGACGCACAAGAATGAAATCTATTCATATGTCAGGGCGTGACGTTATTGCGTTTGCTGCGGTTGCGCTTGTGATCGGCGGAGTGATTTTATGCAACATATTTTTCCCGGCAATAATCTGAGAAATTTGCTTGTTACAATTTCATACGACGGGCGGCAGTTCCACGGCTGGCAAATACAGCAAAATGCGGTAACCGTTCAGGAGGTTTTTCAAAACGCTCTGCAAAAAATAATCGGAAACGATTTTGACGTAAAGGGCTGCAGCCGCACCGACAGCGGAGTGCACGCCAATATGTACTGCATAAGTGTAAAAACCTCGCACCCCATACTTCCCCAAAGGCTCAAAGCTGCCCTTAACCGCTGGCTGCCAAAGTCAGTAGCCGTGCTTGAATGCATTGAAAATGAGCTTGATTTTCACGCACGCTATAGCTGTAAAAGCAAAGAGTACATTTACAAGATCTGGAACAGCGAGGTTCGCAATCCGTTTCTTGACGGTTATGCGCTCCACTACCGCTATCCGATAGATGAAAAATTGCTACATACCGCCTCTCAGGCATTTGTCGGAACTCACGATTTTACATCTTTTTGCACGCTTGACAGCAGGGAAAAGGGCGATATGATGCGTACGGTAAAGTCTTTTTCGGTTACCCGTGACAAAGAGCTTGTCACAATGCGTGTAGAAGCGGACGGATTTTTGTATAATATGGTGCGAATAATGGTAGGCACGCTTTTGCGTGTTCAGCAGGGCAAGATAAACCCTGATGAAATTCCTGCAATAATTGAAAAAAAAGACAGAAAGTTTGCGGGTCCCACGGCTCAACCGTGCGGACTGTATCTTAATAAAGTTAATTACTGAGCTAAATAGAAAGTCAAAATCCAAAAGGACGTTTGTGTGTTCGTTCAAGGAGTTGGAAAAGATGTTTAAAAACAAACGCTATGCAAGGCGCAAACAAAATAAAGAACGCAGTGACATAATAAGTTATGAGGATATGCCGCTTGAAGATTATGAGCAAGAAAAAACCGACCTTTCGCCAAGTGCGGTAAAAAAGATAATTGCTGCGGTATGCATTGCCTTTGCGGCAGGACTGATTGTTTTTGCATTTGCAAACCGTGACAAGCTCACGCCGGAAAACCTTTCTGTATGGTGGACTTATGATGTTTTGGGCAACGGCGGCAACGGTTATCCCGTAAATATTATCGGAACAACGGTAAAGCCGGGTAACTTTGCCGTTAATCAGGGCAGAACCGCTTATGCGTCGGATACCTCGTTTGTTACGGTTAATTCATCGGGCAGCGAGGTTGCAAACGTTCAGCTTAGGTATTCAAAACCTGTTATGAAAGCAACCGAAAACAGATTTTTAACCTATGGTCTTGGTGAAAAGGGATATCAAATACAGAATTTTGAAAAAAATCTGTATTCCGGTGAAACCGACGGCAATATTTTTACAGGCGACATTGCTTCAAACGGAAACTATTGCCTTGTTACCGAGAACAGCGGTTATCTTACAGTCCTTTATGCCTTTGACAGCAATAACAACCGTATTTTTAAATATTCTTTTTCGGAATATTACATAATGAATGTTGCAATAAATCAGGACGGTTCAGGTTGTGTTGCCTGCGGCGTTACAAGTGACAATGGCGCAATAAAGACCTGCGTTTATGTGCTTGATTTTTCAAAAGAAGAGCCTGTTGCAAAATACGATATACCCGACGATATAATAATCGACTGCAAATATATCAGCTCTGTGAGGGCAGTCCTTGTAGGAAACTCAGCGTCATACATAGTTAAAATCGGCGACAAAGAATATACAACCGTGAGCTATGATGACAAGCCCGTGGCTAACTATTGCTTCAGCCCCGAAACAAAGTCTTTTGCGCTTGCCCTTTCAAAAAGCGGTGACGGAAGAAGCTGTACACTCATAACCTACAATGATAACGGAGAAGCTATCGGTACTGTCGAGAGTGATTACGGTGCGGAGTCAATGTCAATGTACAAGGGCATAGTTTCTGTTCTTGACGGAAACTTTATTTATACTTACGACAACGGCGGCAACTTGCTCTATACAACCAACGCAGGCACGGGTTCAAAAGCCTTGGTGCTCAATTCTAATTCTACGGCATACATTTTGACGCTTAATCAGATAAAGTTTATCGACTTTAAAAACACTGCTACTCCCGGTTCGGCAAATTGACCTGACAAATTAATTCACAACTAATATTTAGCCTGCTTTCGAGGAGAATATATGTTATCTAACATTATAATAATCGCACTTATCCTTTTGTTTATGGTAATAGGTGCAGTAAGAGGGCTTGCAAAAACGCTGCTTAATCTTGCAGGATTCATTTTGACTGCGATAACTGCAAACTATCTGTCAACAGTTTTGTCAAAATGGATATATACGACCTTTCTTCAGCAAAATATAATAACAAATCTTACCGAAATGGTACAGCAAAACAGCGCAAGCTATGCTGCGTCAAATTGTTTTGATGCAGTTCCCGCTTGGATAAGGGGCGTTGTAGATTTCTTTGCCGGTATTTTCGGTGGTAGTATGGACAGCATTGTCAATAATATGACTTTTTCCGCTTCGTCGTCATCTGTAGCGGCTGCAATAGAAAAGCCGTTGGGTGATGTGGTAACAGCAGTTTTGGGAATACTATTGCTTCTGATTCTGTTTATGGTTGTGTTTGCCGTTGTAAAGATATTGATTCACTTTGCGCTCAGAATATTCAACATTCCGGTAATCAGACAGATAAATAAGTTTCTCGGCGGAATTTTGGGAATTGCAGAGGGAATCATATTTGTTTTCTTTGCAATTAATATTTTTTATGCTATAATGTCATATACAAATCCCTCAATACTCAAGCTTGATACCGTAACAGGAGATTTGTTCAAATTTTTCTGTACGTTTATTTAGTAATTATGGTGGTGTGTGATATGGATAAAGATAAATGGAGCTTTAAACTCAGCGATCTGTTTACAGTCCCTAATTTTATTACTTATTGCAGATTTATTTTAATAATACCGTTTGTAATTTATTTTCTTAATGAGAATTATATTGGTGCCGCAATATGCATTGGCATATCCGGGCTCAGTGATTGCTTTGACGGCTTTTTTGCAAGAAAGCTCAATCAGGTTACACCTTTGGGAAAAATACTTGACCCGATAGCCGACAAGCTCACGCTTTTTGCGGTGGTAATATGTATGGTAATTTACCTGCCCTCAATACTTCCGCTTCTTGCTCTTTTGATACTCAAGGATCTGTTGATGCTTTTGGGCGGTATGGATCTTGTAAAAAAAGGTCTTACTCCTCCGGCGGCAAAATGGTACGGCAAGGTTGGAACGATTGTATTTTATGTGTCCGTATGTATCATAATATTTCTGAAAGCCGTATTAAATTTTGAAAATCCGTATCTTGATTTCGGTCTTATACTCATAACTGCACTTACAATGTTTTATGCGCTTGCACAATACGCCAAAATATACTTTGCAATGGTAAAAGAATACAAGCAGAATAAGGTTACCGAAAAAAAAACAAAAAGTAATAAAATATCTTAAACAGCATTGAAATTTGTTTTGTAAACATATATAATAGTATTTCAATCAGACACACAAACGGCAGACTAAATTATGCCAAATTAAATGTTTATAATAAGGAGAATCATATGCTCTGTAGCAGATGCGGAAAACGACAGGCAGTTGTTTTCGTTTCAAACAATAATTCAAAGGACGCTCCGACGGTAGGTTATTGCCTTACCTGCGCAAAGGAGCTTGGAATAAAGCCCGTGGAAGATCTTATCAGCAAAATGGGGATTTCTGACGACGACCTTGAAAACGTACAGGATCAGATGAATACCCTTATGCAAAATATGGGCGAAAACGGTGATATTTCTCAGCTTATGCAGCAGCTCGGTGCAGATAATCTTGCCGAACAGATGGATGAATTTGCTCCCGATGCCGACGGAAGCGAAGATGATGATTTTACTCACGGAGCACCTGCGTTCCCCGCTTTCTTTAATAATATTTTCGGCGGACAGCAGGGTAATGCACAGAATACTGCCGCAAAAAACGGTAAAAAGGATAAAAAAGAAAAAAAGAGAAAGCATATCAACCTCTATTGCGAGGATCTCACACGCAAGGCAAGAGAGGGCAAGATAGATACTATAGTAGGTCGTGACAAGGAGATTGAGCGTGTAATTCAGATACTTTCACGCCGCACAAAGAACAACCCCTGCCTTATCGGCGAGCCGGGTGTTGGCAAAACCGCAATAGCAGAGGGGCTTGCTCTCAGAATAGCGTCAGGCAAGGTGCCTCAGCGCCTTAAAGATAAGGAAATACAGCTTCTTGACCTTACTGCGCTTGTTGCAGGAACTCAGTTCAGAGGTCAGTTTGAAAGCAGAATCAAAGGACTTGTGTCCGAAATCAAGGAAAGCGGCAATATAATCCTCTTTATAGACGAGGTGCACAACCTTGTAGGCACGGGTGACAGCGAGGGTACAATGAACGCCGCAAATATTCTCAAGCCTGCTTTGTCAAGGGGCGAAGTGCAGGTAATCGGCGCAACAACATTTAACGAATACAGAAAATACATAGAAAAGGATTCTGCGCTTGAAAGAAGATTTCAGCCTGTCAAGGTCGGTGAACCCACTATTGCTCAGGCGATAGAAGTTATAGCCGGCGTAAAGAATTACTATGAAAGCCATCACCGTGTTATCGTTGACGACGATATAGTTCGCAAAACGGTAGTTTTGTCGGAACGCTATATAACAGACAGATTTTTACCGGATAAGGCAATAGACCTTTTGGATGAAAGCTGTGCTTGTGCGGCGCTACGCAACAAAAATATGGAGCTTCACGACAAGTTGCTTGACGAACAGGCAAAGCTCAACGCAAAGAAAGAAGTCGTTACCAATGTTGAGGGCGACGTAGACTATAAGGCGCTTGCCGAGATCAACACTGACCTTGCAAGAATAGACAGCGAGCTTGCCAAAATTGACCCCGAAACCCTTGTTTCAAAGGTAACGGAGGAGGATATTGCCAAGGTTATTGAACTTTGGACGGGGATTCCTGCTTCAAGAATAAGGGAAAATGAGCTTTCCAAGCTAAAGGATCTTGAATCGGAACTAAAGAAAAAAATAATCGGTCAGGACGAAGCCGTTGAAGCGCTTGCATCTGCAATTAAGCGCAGCCGTTGTCAGATTTCACCGCGCCGCAGACCTGCGTCGTTTATATTTGTAGGACCTACGGGCGTAGGAAAGACCGAGCTTGTAAAGGTGCTCAGTCAACAGCTCTTTGATACACCCGAAACACTCATAAGACTTGATATGTCTGAATTTATGGAGAAACATTCGGTGTCAAAAATCATAGGTTCGCCTCCGGGATATGTAGGCTATGACGAGGCAGGACAGGTGACAGAAAAAGTACGCCGCCGTCCGTATTCGGTACTGCTCTTTGACGAGATAGAAAAAGCGCACCCCGATGTGCTTAACATACTTTTGCAGATTCTTGACGAGGGCAAAGTGACCGATGCTCACGGCAGAGCCGTAAACTTTGAAAACACCGTAATAATTATGACGTCCAACGCAGGCTCAACAAGCCGTGACAGTGCGCTCGGCTTTGGCAAAACCGAGGACGAAGCGTCAAAAGAAAAGGTAATGAAAGCGCTTTCAGAGTTTCTGCGTCCCGAATTTATTGCCAGGGTTGACGAGGTAATTGTGTTTAACTCTCTCAAAAAGGATGATTTTGTAAAAATTGCAGGTCTTATGCTTTCCGAGTATGTACCTGCGCTTGAGGAAAAGCACATTTCTTTCACCTATGATGACAAAGCCTGTGCTTATCTTGCCGAAAAGTCGTGTGACGGCAACAGCGGCGCAAGAGATCTCAGAAACACGATCCGCCGCGAGGTTGAGGAGAAGATTGCAAACGCAATGATAGACTCCGAAGACGGTCTTCTCAGTGCAATCAACGTATCCTCGGACGGTAAAGGTATTGTTTTGCAGGCAATATGAGCTAAGTACAGATGGCAGTCAGGCATAAAGAGGTATGTCTGACTGCTTTTAATATTTAAAAACAAAATAAAGTGAGAATAAAACTGTAAAATCAGCATATGAAATTCAAAAAGAACGTACCCGTGAGCTTGAAAAAAACGCTTTAAGGCTTTTGGATAATTGCAGTGTTGCAACTCTGAATTTTAATGTGATTATTCGGGAATGTTTCCGATGTTCTTATGTTTTACTCTGTCTTTTTCCGTGATTTGTCGGATTACTCTGCATGGATTTCCCGCTGCGAAGCTGTTGTCGGGAATATCCTTTGTAACCACGCTGCCTGCGCCGATAATACAGCCGTTTCCTATCTTGACGCCGCCGCATACAGTGACGTTTGTTGCAAGCCAGCAGTCGTTGCCTATTTCAATGGGTTTTGCATATTCATAGTCGTACCACGAACCGTCGGTAGCGGTACGGACTTTGCGTTCATCGGGAAAAATCGGATGAATCGGCGTGACCAACGAACAGTTCGGACCGAAAAGCACGTTGTTTCCGATCTTTATCGGGCAGCAGTCTAATATCACTAAATTGAAATTTGCATAGCATTTTTCTCCAAAAGAAGTAAAAATGCCGTAATCAAATTGTATCGGCCCTTGAAGATATATATTTTGACTTGAATTAGGCAAAAGCCTCTGCAAAATTTCCCTGCGTTTTACCTTTTCACTTTCGTATGTGTCGTTGTAATCCTTGCAGAGATTATGAGCATTTGTCCTAAGTGTGCCAAGTTCCTTGTCTGCACTGTTATACAGGCGACCTGAAATCATTTTTTCTTTTTCGGTCATATGTTTTTGTTCTCCTATTATTCTGTAACTTTAACGGTTATATCCGCCTTTGCCGTGCGGTGAAGCGCATCCTTTACCGAATATGTGATTTTGTACGTTCCGACTCTTGAGTTTACTGCATTTCCGGTAATAACCAGCTTGTCCGTTATATCATTTGAGCAGGTATCAACAGCGGTCACACCGTTTCGCAGGTAAAAATCTTCACCTTTTTTTATAGTAATGTCCTTAGCCCCCTTTATTTCCGGAGCTTTGCTGTTGTATGGGTTATCCTGATCACTGTCGGTTGGATCCCAGCCGCAGTTTTTATCGGTGATAGTAATGGCATCGGGCTTTCCGAGCGGACCGGGATCGTTATCGTCGTAAATTTTTACATATGTTCCGATAGGACAGTTCGTAAAAATCCATCTTGCGTCGCCTGCGGCAAGCCTTACACATCCGAGCGAAGCGTCGCTTCCGAGCTTGTTGAACTCGTCAACCTCAAGAGTGCTTGCTGACGGCTGTAAATAGGGAACGCTGTGAAAAAGATAATCTCCTGAAATTCCGCTGATATACTGACCGTAAACGCCGTCATACAGTGCGTGCCAGTCGTTTATAAAATAAGTATTGAATTCACCTGTTATCGTGCCGTTGTTTTTGCCGCAGGAGCTTACCATAGCCCTCACCGGAATATTGTAGTCGCCGTTTTCGTCATAGGTATATACCGTAACCGTGTTCATTTTTCGGTTGACGTATATCGCATAGGGGTTTTGACTGCCCGAATAAATGTTGTTGAGAAGTACGTCTGAATTTGCCGTTATGCAGGTTGAAAAGGTATCGTCCTCGCTTTCGGCGGCGTCGGTAACATTAACTTCACATTTTGTTTTACTGCCGTCAAGGTAGCTTGCATATACGGTGGTCGTGCCGACGCTTTTTGCGTCTATTCTTCCGCCGTCGTCAACCTCTGCGATTTTTTCGTTATCGCTTGACCACGCTGTAATGTACTTTTCTTCTGTCTCCGATACCTCAATTACATGGGCATCTCCCAGTTGGATGCTGACAGGCTCTTTGTCAGAGAATTCAGGCTGTTCTACGACTGTGGTTGGGACAGCAGGCTCTTCCGTTGTTGTGTCGGAAGGTTTTGTATATGTCTTGTTTACAAATGAATACTGAAATTCACAAGCTAAACACACAAGAAAAAGAATTGTGGAAAGTGCAACTATAAAAAGTCTTTTTTTAATTAATTTTTTCTTCATAATTTTTCCTATATAGAATATTACATTTTTTTAATTTTTTCTATTATATCTTTTTTTTAATAATAAGGCAAGATATATTTAAAAATTCAATAAAATATGATAAAATAACAGCGGTGATTAATATGGCACATCCGATAAAACATTTCAAAATGATTACAGAACACAGACACAAGGTTATTGCAAACTGCAAAAAGGCAGGAATTCTTTGGCAGGGATTGCGGCACGACCTTTCAAAGTATTCCCCCTCAGAGTTTATCCCGGGTGCAAAATACTTTCAGGGGACACGCAGTCCCAATGAAAAGGAACGCGAGCTTTACGGCTATTCTGCGGCGTGGATGCACCACAAGGGAAGAAACCGTCATCACTATGAGTATTGGAACGATTACAATCCTAAATCAAAAAAAATTGAAAATGTGGAAATGCCCTTAAAATATGTTGCAGAAATGTTTTGCGACAGGGTGGCGGCAAGCAAGATATACAACGGCAGTAATTATACCGACGCTCACCCATACCAATATTTTCTGAGAATAAAGGGCAAAAACCGTATGCATCCGAAAACCGAGGAGTTACTTGATCGCCTTCTTACAATGCTCAGGGATCAGGGCGAGGAAAAAACCTTTGCATATATCAGAAAACTGCTCAAAAAATAATTATATTTTGTATGAATTTGTGCTAAATGCAGAAGTTTTTTTTATGTTCAAAACCGCTTGACAAAATGTATGCAAAATGTTATTTTAAAGATGTTATATGACTGACGGATTTGTGGAGCTTACCACTTGGAGTATAACAGATTATTGCCGACCGTCTGGGCGAAGGCTCAGATTAGGTCGGCTTTTTTTATATAATTAATTGTTTTATCCTTTGGATAAAACAGGCTCAAACACAAATAATTACATTTAGGAGGTTATCTTATGATTAACGAATGGAGAAGCTTTAAAAGCGGAAGATGGGAAAACGAAATAGACGTAAGAGATTTTATTCATAGAAACTATACTCCTTATTTCGGCGACGGCAGTTTTCTTGAAGGACCTACACAGGATACCCTTGATTTGTGGGAAAAGGTCAGCGACCTTAAAAAGCAGGAGATAGAAGCCGGCGGTGTGCTTGATATGGATACAAAGGTTGTTTCTACAATCACTTCTCACGGCGCCGCATATATCGACAAGAGCAAGGAAAAAATCGTCGGACTTCAGACAGACAAGCCTCTTAAAAGGTCGTTACAGCCCTACGGCGGTATCAGAATGGCGTCAAAGGCGTGCAAGGACAACGGTTATGAGGTTGATCCCGAGGTGGCCGAATTCTTTACTACGCACCGCAAAACCCATAATGCGGGCGTGTTTGACGCATACACACCCGAAATGCGCCGCTGCCGTACAAATCATATAATCACGGGCTTGCCCGACGCCTATGGCAGAGGCAGAATAATCGGCGACTATCGCCGCGTTGCGCTTTACGGTGTTGACAGACTTATTGAGGACAAGCAAAAGCAAAAGGATACGACAAGAATAATAATGTATTCGGATGTTATCCGTGAGCGTGAAGAGCTTTCGGAGCAGATTCGTGCTTTGCAGATGCTCAAGGAGCTTGCCAATATCTACGGATGTGATATTTCAAAGCCGGCCTCAACGTTAAAAGAGGCGGTTCAGGCGGTGTATTTTGCATATCTTGCCGCCGTTAAGGAACAAAACGGTGCGGCAATGAGCCTTGGCAGAACATCAACATTTCTTGATATTTACGCTTTCCGTGACCTTGCCGAGGGCACTGTTACCGAAAAACAGGTTCAGGAAATAATTGACCATTTCATAATGAAACTCAGAATGGTTTGCTTTGCCCGCACTCCCGAATACAATTCAATCTTTGCAGGCGACCCTACCTGGGTAACCGAATCTATCGGCGGTATCGGCACAGACGGCCGTCCGCTCGTTACAAAGATGTCTTTCAGATACCTCAACACACTTAATAACATCGGTGCCGCTCCCGAACCCAACCTCACTGTTTTGTGGTCGCCTCAGCTCCCCGAACAGTTTAAGCAGTTTTGCGCCGATATATCAATAAAGCATCACGCAATTCAGTATGAGAGCGATGAGCTTATGCGTCCGCTTCACGGCGACGACTACGGTATTGCCTGCTGTGTATCTTCAATGAAGATAGGCAAGGAAATGCAGTTCTTCGGCGCAAGGGCAAATCTTGCAAAATGCCTGCTCTATGCGATAAACGGCGGAGTTGACGAGGTTTCGGGCACGCAGGTGGGTCCCGAGTACCGTCCGATAACAAGCGAATATCTAGATTATGACGAGGTAATGACTAAGTACAAGGCTATGATGAAATGGCTTGCACAGGTTTATGTAAACGCTCTTAACATCATTCATTATATGCACGACAAATACTGCTACGAGCGTTTGCAGATGGCGCTTCACGACAAGCACGTTACACGTTGGTTTGCAACGGGTATCGCAGGATTTTCTGTGGTTGCCGATTCGCTCTCGGCAATTAAATATGCAAAGGTAAAGACCGTAAGAAACGACAAGGGAATTGTTGTTGACTATATTACCGAGGGCGATTTCCCTAAATACGGCAATGATGACGACAGGGTTGACGAAATTGCAAAGGAAGTTTTGCATACATTCATCAATTATATCCGCCAAAATCATACCTATCGCGGAGGAATTCCGACAACCTCTATCCTTACCATCACATCAAATGTATCCTACGGAAAAAATACAGGCTCAACACCGGACGGCAGAAAATACGGCGAGCCTTTTGCTCCCGGTGCAAATCCTATGCACGGCAGAGACAGTCACGGTGCAGTTGCTTCGCTTGCATCGGTTGCTAAGATTCCGTTTATGGATTCTCAGGACGGTATCTCAAACACCTTTACGATTGTTCCGTCTGCGCTTGGCAAGACCGAAGAACAGCGTATTCACAATATGGTATCACTGCTTGACGGTTATATTCTCAAGGGCGGCTATCACCTCAATGTAAATGTTTTTGACCGTGAGCTTTTGCTTGACGCTCAAAAGCATCCCGAGCTTTATCCTCAGCTTACGATTCGAGTTTCGGGCTACGCCGTAAACTTTATCAAACTGACAAAGGAACAACAGGACGAGGTAATTTCAAGAACCTTCCATTCATCAATATAAAAAACTAAGGAGCTGACGCTTTTTTGCACTGCTTGCAATTTTTTTCAGGCTTTGCTCCGATTTTAAACAATTCATATTAAATTTAACTCAGGGCGGATTTTATCCGCCTTGAGCTTTAGAGGTAATTATGTACGGTTATATCCATTCATTTGAAACCTTCGGTACGGTAGACGGACCCGGAGTGCGTTTTGTGGTGTTTTTTCAGGGTTGCCCAATGCGCTGCCTTTACTGCCACAATCCCGATACATGGACTGCAAGTACGGGTATGATGCTTACTGCCGAAGAAGTAATTGAAAAAATGACTCGCAATATTATGTTTTATCAAAGCGGAGGAATTACCGCAACAGGCGGCGAGCCAATGCTCCAGCTTGACTTCCTTGTTGAGCTTTTCACACTTGCCAAAAGTCAGGGGATTCACACTTGCCTTGATACGTCGGGGATAATGTTTGACCCTCAAAATAAAAGCCGAATGAAGAAAATCGACGAACTTCTTTCCTTGTGTGATCTGGTTATGCTTGACATCAAGCATATTGACGATGCCGAACACAAAAAGCTGACGGGACATTCAAACAAAAATATACTTGCGTTTGCCGAATATCTTAACAAAAGGAACGTCAAAATGCGTATTCGCCATGTTATCGTGCCGAACATAACCGATAAACGTGACGAGCTTTTTGCCCTCGGAAGATTTTTGAGCGGATTTGATAATATAGAAAAGATCGAAACTCTGCCGTATCACACCCTCGGCAGGGCAAAATATGAAAATCTCGGCATTGATTATCCGCTCGGCGATACGCCTCAGCTTACGGAAGCCGATGCGGAAAACGCCCTTATAATAATAAAAGAGGGTATGAAAAATGGCTGAAAAAATAATCCACCCGATACCTCCTCTCTACTCGAAAAACTCCCAAACGCTTATTTTAGGCAGCTTCCCGTCGGTCAAATCAAGAGAGGCAATGTTCTTTTACGGACATCCGCAAAATCGCTTTTGGAGATTGCTTGCGCTAATTTTCGGCGAAGAACCGCCCAAAACAACAGAACAGAAAAAACACCTTGTGCTGTCGCATAACCTTGCATTATGGGATTCAATACATTCCTGCACAATAACAGGTTCAAGCGACAGTTCGATAAAGGACGTTGTGCCAAACGACCTTTCGGTAATTCTGGACAACAGCAGGGTAGACAGGATATTTGCAAACGGTGCGGCTTCGTACAAAATGTATCAGAAATACATTTTTCCCACGACGGGAACAGAGGCTGTAAAGCTTCCGTCAACAAGCCCTGCAAACGCCGCATATTCGCTTGACAGGCTGTATCAGGAATGGAAAATAATTTTACCCGAGAATTAGACCTTTTCCGTAAAATCAAACTTGCAAAACCGCTGTTATAATGGTAAAATGTATTTTAAAGAAATGCAACAGCCGAAAGGATGATAAAAATGAAAAGTTCAGTTATAAAAGACGGCGTAAATGCCGCACCGCAGCGTACACTTCTGCACGCACTCGGACTTACCGATGAAGAAATCAAAAAGCCGCTTATCGGTATCGTAAGCTCTAAAAACGATATTGTCCCCGGACATATGAATATTGACAAGGTGGTTGAAGCCGTAAAACAGGGCGTTGCTCTTGCCGGCGGCGTTCCGATAGTTTTCCCGGCAATAGCGGTATGCGACGGTATTGCAATGGGACACGAGGGTATGAAATACTCGCTTGTTACCCGTGAACTTATCGCAGATTCAACCGAGGCTATGGCAAAGGCTCACGCTTTTGACGGACTTGTGATGATTCCCAACTGCGACAAAAACGTCCCGGGGCTTCTTATGGCGGCGGCAAGACTTAATATACCGTCGATTTTCGTAAGCGGAGGTCCGATGCTCGCAGGTCACGTTGACGGCAAAAAAATCAGCTATTCAACTGTTTCCGAGGCCGTTTCACGTTATAAGGTGGGCGAGATAGACGACAAAAAGCTTGCGGAATATGAAAACAACGCCTGTCCGACCTGCGGTTCGTGCTCGGGTATGTTCACCGCTAACAGTATGAACTGCCTTACAGAGGTTATCGGTATGGGACTTCAGGGCAACGGAACCGTACCTGCCGTATATTCTCAGCGCCTTTTGCTTGCAAAACACGCAGGTATGAAGATTATGGAGCTTGTAAACAAAAATATTTGTCCCCGTGACATAATGACCGAAAAAGCATTTGAAAACGCCCTGACCGTTGATATGGCTCTCGGCTGTTCAACAAACACAATGCTTCATCTTCCTGCAATAGCTCACGAATGCGGAATTGACATCGACCTTGACATAGCAAACGACATTTCCGCAAAAACTCCTAATCTTTGCCACCTTGCGCCCGCAGGCGAACACTTTATTGAGGAGCTTAACGAAGCAGGCGGAATCTACGCCGTAATGAACGAGCTTGCAAAGCATGGCTTGCTCAATACCGATATACTCACCTGTACGGGCAAAACTGTTGCCGAAAACATCAGCGGCTGTGAAATCAAGAATACCGAGATAATCCGTACATATGACGAACCGTACAGCAGAACGGGCGGTATTGCCGTACTAAAGGGAAATCTTGCTCCCGACGGCTGTGTAGTCAAGAGAAGTGCGGTTGCGGAAGAAATGATGCACCACAAGGGCTTTGCCCGTGTTTTTGACTGCGAAGAGGACGCTCTCAATGCTATATATGACGGCAAAATTAATCCCGGTGACGTTGTAGTTATTCGCTATGAGGGACCGAAGGGCGGTCCGGGAATGCGTGAAATGCTTAACCCGACCTCTGCAATTATGGGCAGCGGTCTCGGCAACTGTGTTGCGCTTATTACAGACGGACGTTTTTCGGGTGCAACAAGGGGTGCTGCAATCGGCCACGTTTCCCCCGAAGCCGCAGTGGGCGGACCTATTGCGCTTGTTGAAGAAGGCGATACGATTGAGATTGATATTCCGTCAAACACAATAAATGTTCTCGTTTCCGACGAAGAGCTTGCAAAACGCAAATCTCTCTGGAAACCGCGTCAGCCGAGAATTACAACAGGCTATCTTGCAAGATATGCAAAGCTTGTTACATCGGGAACCAAAGGTGCAGTGCTTGAATGATTTATGATTTTGCACAAATCCGACAACAGAATTTTGTCAATTACAATATTATAAGTTAATAAATAAAGCAAATTGCACAATTCACCCTTTGATATATTGGTCAAAGGGTGAATTTTTATATTTTGATTTATTTCTGTTGTATATATTATACAAATATGATATAATAATAGATACTTAATTTATAATATTGCTGAATAATATATATTTTTGACGAAAAATCATATTATTATCAAAATTAGCATTTTATTTACGAAGGGAGTTTTTAATTTTGAAACAGTATGATGCTAACAAAATTCTGAATATTGCTTTGGCAGGTCACAGCGGATGCGGCAAGACCTCGGTTGCAGAGTCGATACTTTATCTTTCAAAGGCAACAGAACGTTTGGGAAAGATAGCCGACGGCAATACAACGCTTGACTTTGACGGCGAAGAAATCAAGCGACAGGCTTCAATTATGACGGCGGTTGCTCCGATAGAATGGAAGAATACAAAAATCAACCTTATTGACACTCCCGGTCTGTTTGATTTTGCAGGCGGAGTATCAGAGGGTATGCGTGCCGCAGACACTGCGCTTATCGTGGTTTCGGGCAAGGACGGCGTAAACGTCGGCACCGAAAAGGCTGTTGCCGCCGCAACAAAAGCAGGGCTTACAAAGGTTTTCTTTGTAAACGGACTTTGTGATGAAGACGCACGTTTTTACCGTGTGTTTGAAAATCTAAAGGCTACTTTCGGTCCTTCCGTTTGCCCTGTTGTTGTTCCGTATATCGTTGACGGAAAGGCTAATACTTATGTAAATCTTTTTGAGTATAAGGCATATGAATACAGCCCCGACGGTTCTGTAAAACAAACCTCCCTGCCCGATATGGGAACAAGACTTGAGGGCTTGAGAGAAGCTATAAAGGAGGCTGTTGCCGAAACAAGTGAAGAATTGCTTGACAAGTTTATAATGGGCGAGGAGTTCACTCCCGAGGAGATAATCCTCGGAGTAAGTCAAGGTGTAAAGGACGGTACGATTTGTCCTGTTTTCTGCGGCGACGCTCACAATACCTTTGCGATAGACCAGCTTCTTAACAGCCTTACATGGCTTGCACCGAGCGCAGCCTCAAGAGGAGAGGAGATAGGTGTTGACGTAAACGGCGAACCTGTTGAAGTTGCTATAAATGAAAACGCAGCCGCAGCTGCTATTGTATTCAAAACCGTAGTTGACCCGTTTATCGGCAGACTTTCATACATTAAGACTATATCGGGTAAAATTTCTCCCGACACGCCTGTTATCAATATGCGTACAGGAGCTCAGGAGCGTATCGGCAAGGTTATGTATGTATGCGGCAAAAAGCAGGTTGACGCCGAGTATATAGGAGCAGGCGACATAGGCGCAATTCCGAAGCTTGTTTCGACAAAAACGGGAGATACGCTTTGTTCACCGCTTCGTAAGGTAATACTTGACGGAATTGATTATCCCGTTTCTTCATATACTATGGCTGTTTATCCTGCCAAAAAGGGCGACGAGGATAAGGTAGCTCAGGGCCTTGCAAAGCTTGCGGACGAAGATCCTACAATAAAATTTGAAAATAACCACGAAACTCACGAAATGCTTGTTTCAGGACTTGGCGAACAGCATCTTGACGTTGTTATATCAAGACTTAAAACAAAATATAATGTTGACGCAAGCCTTCAGAAGCCTAAGATTGCATACAGAGAAACTATTCGAAAAAAGGTTACCGCTCAGGGCAGATACAAAAAGCAGTCGGGTGGTCACGGACAGTTTGGCGATGTATGGATTGAATTTGAGCCGTTCGATACCGACGGGCTTGAATTTGCTGAAAGAGTTGTAGGCGGCGCAGTGCCCAAAAACTTCTTCCCGGCAGTTGAAAAGGGACTCAGAGATTCAATCAAAAAGGGCGTTCTTGCGGGTTATCCGACAGTGGGAATAAAGGCAACGCTTTATGACGGTTCCTATCACCCTGTTGACTCTTCCGAAATGTCATTCAAGACTGCCGCAAGTCTTGCATACAAAAACGGTATTCCAAACGCTTCTCCAACGCTTCTCGAGCCTATCGGAAGTCTTAAGGCTACGGTTCCGGACGGCAATATGGGCGACGTTATGGGCGAGGTAAACAAACGCCGCGGCAGAGTGCTCGGAATGTCGCCTGCCGAGGGCGGAATGCAGGTCGTTGAAGCGGAAGTGCCAATGGCCGAAATGGCGGATTTCTCTACATTTATAAGGCAAATCACTCAGGGCAGGGGTTCCTATGAATTCACCTTTGTCCGTTACGAGGACGCTCCTGCAAACGTAGCTCAAAAGGTTATAGAGCAGGCTAAAAAGGACGCAGAAGAATAAACTTAAGGGACGTTGTAGAACGTCCCTTTTTGTATCTTTTGTTTGTTGACAAAATATGTATTTTGCTATATATTAAGGTGTAAGGGAGGGTTGCGTTTTGAAAAGATATGTAATTGTTGCATAAGCTTTGGCTGTGCAATCAAATGATATGTTATAGCCATTGCTTATCCTTGAGAGTAAAACTTAGGAGGCAACAATGAGCTATGTTAAGGCGGACGAAGTTCTGCCGCAAAACATTATCGCAATAATACAGCAGTATATAGACGGCGAGAGTGTTTATATTCCAAAAAGGAATAATACCAGAGCAAAGTGGGGTAAAAAGTCAGGTATAAAAAAAGAGCTTGAACTCAGGAACCTCAGCATTTTTGAAGATTATATGCTTGGTGCAAAAACATCAAGTCTTGCCGATAAGTACTGTCTTTCTGATAAAAGTATCCAAATAATTTTGAGGTTTTATTTTAAAAGCTCCTTTGTTACAATAGAATACGAAAGGAGTGCATAATATGTAAATAGTTAAAAATTACCGCAAAGACGATAGGCTGAGGGCAGGTCTTAACAGCCTTACCGAAAGAACCTTTGGATTTGATTTTGAAGGCTGGTATCAAAACGGCTTTTGGAATGATAAATACATACCGTATTCAATCTTGGAGGACGAAAAAATTGTTGCAAACGTGTCTGTAAATATCATAGACATAAACGACTGCACAAAGCTTAAACACTATATCCCGCTCGGAACGGTTATGACTGATGAAAATTACCGAAACAAGGGTTATAGCAGAGTGTTAATGGATGAAATTTTCAAGGATTATGATGGAAAGGTTGACGGAATTTATCTTTTCGCAAAACGCTTGGTTTTACACCGATTGATGCCGAGGGTTGGTATGTGAAAGAGTATCATGAAGAAGATACAACGCTGTTTACAAGGGGTTTTTCGCTTGTCGGCAGAAGAGTAATTTTTCAAACCCTGTCACACGCATAATAATCTAAGTGCAAATATCCCCCGTCTAAGAGGCGGGGGATATTTTATAGCAATATAATTTTGGTTTTGCTCTGCGCCGAATGACAGCTTAATTATTGATTTTTGCTGAACTGACTGTTGTACAGCATTGTATAAAATCCATTTTGTTTTATCAGCTCATTATGACTGCCTTGTTCAATGATGTTGCCGTCCTTCATAACAAGAATTACGTCGCTTTCTTTAATAGTAGAAAGCCTGTGAGCAACAACAAAGCTTGTTTTGCCTTTCATCATTTTTGCAAAAGCCTTTTGAACTCGAATTTCAGTTAAGGTATCAATTGATGAAGTTGCTTCGTCCAAAATCAGCATAGGCGGGTTAGTGAGCATGGCTCTTGCAATGCACAAAAGCTGTTTTTGACCGTGGCTCAGATTTCCGCCGCCCTCGCTTATTACGGTGTCATAGCCCTTTGGCATACGGCGGATAAAGCTATGGGCATATGCGGCCTTTGCGGCGGCAATCACTTCTTCATCTGTTGCATTTTCATTGCCGTAGCGCAGGTTTTCCATAATCGTGCCGCAAAACAGCCAGCTTTCCTGAAGCACCATTCCGTAGCATTTTCTCACGTTGTCACGTGTCATATCCCTTATGTCAACGCCGTCTATCGTGATTTTCCCGCTGTCGGTTTCATAAAACCGCATCAAAAGGTTGATAAACGTGGTTTTTCCGCACCCTGTAGGACCGACTATTGCAACGTGACTACCGCTTTTTACATCAAGCGAAAAGTTAGTAATAAGCGGTTTTTCCTTTGTGTAAGAAAAGTTTACGTTCTCAATTTTAACATTGCCTTTGCAATCCTCAACCTTTTTGGGATTAGGTTCATCCGGCTTTTCGTCGTCAGCCTCAAGCACTTCAAAAACTCTTTCTGCGGCGGCAATTCCCGTTTGAAGCTGAGTCAAAACGCCCGTTACCTCGTTAAAGGGTTTTGTGTATTGGTTGGCATAGGTGAGAAAGCACGAAAGCTGACCTACGGAAAGCGCACCCGAAATTGCCGTTAATGCGCCGATAACTCCGACTGCGGCATATACTATCGCATTCACAAACCTTGTACTCGGATTTGCAAGCGCACCTGCAAATTGAGCCTTAAAGCCGACCGTGTACAGTTCTTTGTTATATTTATCAAATTCATCGAATGCACGCTGTTCAAACGAAAACGCCTTGACTATGCGCTGATTTCCGACGTGTTCTTCAACATATGATGAAATTTTTCCCTGCAAGCTCTGCTGTTCGGCAAACCTTTTGTGAGTCAGTTTTCCTATAAATGCGGCGACAAAAAGCGAGAGCGGAGTAAGCACAAATACGGCTATGGCAATTTTCCAGTTTATAAACAGCATAAATATAAGCGTGCCGATTATTGTCACAACGCCCGAAAACAGTTGCAGGCACATCTGAGTTAATCCGTCGCCGACAGCGTCAACATCGTTTATTACACGGCTTATAAGGTCGCCGTGCGAGTGAATGTCAATGTAGGAGAGAGGAACGCAGTTGAATTTTTTGAACACGTCCCTGCGAAGGTCTCTGACGGTTTTGTAGCTTATGACATTAACAAAATAATTCATAATCCATTGAAAGACCGTAACGCCTGCAATACCCACAAGTATATAAATCAATATTTGCGCTATATTTGCAAAATTTACGTTGCCTGCGTCGATAATATTGTCAATAGCCCTGCCCACAAGCACGGGAATATAGAGCGTGAGCAAAACACTGATGACTGCGCTGACAAGTGCAAGCGCAAGATAGCCCGAATAGGGCTTTATTTTTTTGATAACCTTTGAAACGGCAGATCTTTTTTTCATCGTTTAGCCTCCGTTTCGCTGAGCTGAGAAAGACATATCTCACGATATGTTTCGCAGTTCTCAAATAATTCATCGTGTGTGCCCTGACCTGCAAGCTCTCCGTCGTCAAGCACAAGTATAAGATCGGCGTTTTTTATAGTCGAGCATCTTTGTGTGACTATGATAACCGTCATATTTTCGGTGCTTTCTTTTAGAGCCTTTCTAAGTGCGGCGTCGGTCGCAAAGTCAAGAGCAGAAAAACTGTCGTCAAGTATCAGTATCTTTGGCTTTGCCGCAATACCTCTTGCAATACAAAGCCTTTGCTTCTGACCGCCGCTGAAATTTTTTCCGCCCTGTTCAACATAGCTGTCAAGTCCTTTTGGCAGTTTTGATACAAAATCATAGGCTTGGGCGATTTTTAATGCATTGATGATTTCTTCATCGGTTGCATTTTTATTGCCCCATTTCATATTATCTCTGACAGTTCCGCTGAACAGCACCGATTGCTGTGGAACAATTCCCATCTGTCCTCTGAGCTGTAAGAACGGATATTCTTTTACGTCAACGCCGTCAACGCTCACACTGCCGCTTTTTACGTCATAAAACCTGGGAATAAGACCGATAAGCGTTGATTTTCCGCTTCCTGTACCGCCGATAATACCAACAGTCTGACCTCGCTTTATTTCAAAGCTGATGTCGCTCAGCTCATCTGCTCCGTCACCGTAGGTAAAGCATACATTATCAAATTTGATTTTGGGTGTGTTTGTATCTGCAAAAGTTTTTATATTATCGTGATTTTTTTCAACTACGCTCGGATGGGTTTTAAATACGTCGTCAATTCTTTTTGCACTTGCGCTTGCCTTTGTAAGCAAAATTACAAGGTTTGCAACAACTATCATCGCAAGCAAAATCTGCGTCATATAGTTTACAAGAGCAATAATATCGCCCGAAAGCATACCGCTTCCGCTGTTTACGTTGACTGCGCCGAACCAGACTATTGCAACTATTGCAAGGTCGGTAACCGCATAGGTAACAGGACTGAGCAGAGCCGAAAGGCGGCTGACTCTGATTGAGGTCTTTGCAAGGTCTTCGGTGGCAAAGTCAATGCGCTCCTTTTCGCTTTTTTGCTTTGAAAAAGCGCGGATAACTCTGTTGCCTGAAAGGTTTTCTCTTGAAATAAGACCAATCTTATCAAGCTTTTTCTGCATAGCCGTAAATATCGGAATACTCTTGCTCATAACAAAATACAGCGTAAGGGCAATAAGCAGAGCGGAAATAAAGAATATTACGGACATCTTAAGGTTGATTGTCATAGCCATAACAAGTGCGCCTGCAACGATAAACGGTGCACGGGTCAAAAGCCTTATACTCATTGCAACGCTTTGCTGAACCTGATTTATGTCGTTAGTCATTCGTGTTATCAGCGAGGGGGTGCCGAGCTTGTCAAGCTCGGCGTGCGAAAGGCTGTTGATGTGCTTAAATAATGCGCTTCTGACTTTTGTTCCAAAGCCCTGAGAGGCTTTGGACGCAAGGTATTGGCACACAAGCGCAAACGAAAGTCCCAGCACTGCGAGCAGTACCATAAGCCAGCCCATTTTGACAACGTAGTCAGAGTCACCGTTTTTAACACCGACGTCAATTATCTTAGCCATAACAAGCGGAACCAAAAGTTCGAGTACAGCTTCAATCAGCTTGCATATAGGTCCGATGATACATTCCTTTTTGTAGTCCTTTAAAAATCGTCTTAATCTTATCATCTTATTATCCTGTCCGTATTATTTCCAATATACTTATTTTACACCAATTTTTTCTAATCATCAACTTTTTTTAATTTTGTTAAAATCATTATGCCCAAATACAGTTAAAAAGGCTCTGTTTCAGTCAAGAAACAAAGCCTTTGTGCTTTATAAGAATTTTACAGTTTTTGATTATGCTTTCCAAATCGACTTGATAATTGAGCCTATTTTTGGCTTTGTGCCGTAAAGCAGAACGCCTACTCTGTAAATTTTAGCCGACAAAACACCCACTCCAAATACAGAAGCCACCAAGATTATTGTTGAAATAATAATTTCATAAATCGGAACCGTGCTCATTGCAATACGGGTAAACATAGCCATAGGGGAGGTGAACGGTATGTATGAGCATACTATCATCAAAATATTGTCAACGTTTCCGCTTGTCATAGAGAAAACTACAACAAAAAACGCGACTATAAATAGCATAGTTATCGGCATGACCGCAGTATTGATGTCTTCTACCTTTGAAACCGTAGAGCCTACTGCGCCATATAAAAATGCGTAGATGAAGAATCCCAGTACAAAGAACAGCAGCATATACATCAAAAGATTAAGCGGCATATTGAATATTGAGTTGACAATTTGATTATCCTGCCAGTCGCCATTGTTAAGGTTAAACAGCAAAAATGCAGAACCAAAAATACAGGCAAGTTGAATTAGTCCGGCAATGCAGGCGGCAATTACCTTTCCAAACATCATTGAGGTAGGCTTTGCGCTGGTAATCAAAAGCTCCATTGCCCTTGAACTTTTTTCAGTAGCAACGCTTGTGGCAACTAATTGTCCGTAGAGAAGAATTACCATATATAAGGCAAAAATCATTATGTATGTATAGAAAAAGTTTTGCATTTGGTCTTTACCAAGATTTTCTACACTGTGGTTTATCTGAACAGAAAGAATTTCATTGGCTTTTTCCTCAGGAATTCCGCTTTGCAGCATTGTGTTCAGTCTGTAAATGTTTTGCAAAACTTGGTCTGCAATCATTGTGTTTTCATCATAAATTGAAAGGTCGTTTACATAATATGTATATGAAACAGGACTGTCAAAATAGAAACCACATTCAGCTTCTTCGTCCGAAATTTTAGTTTTTATATCTTCATTTCCTTTTTCGGTAACCTGAATATTGTAATCCACAAATGCAGAAGCAAAAACCTCTTTGATTTGTTGTGCTTCATCTTCGGAATCTGCCGCAATCAGCATAACAGGAAGATTTTCACTGTTTGTATCTGCGCTGTCACTTTCAAATGCAGCTGTTATCTTTGGAAAAAAGATTACTATTGCAATTACCGCAACAATAAATAATGTAACTCCGACAAATATTTTGTTCTTAAAATAGTTTTTTAATTCAAACTTTAATATTGTTCCAAATTGATTCATTTTTTGCCCCCCTTTTTATACCTGTTCTCCTGCATATTCGACAAATATATCATTTAACGACGGTTCAAATACTTTGATTTCATCTATATCAAAGTGTTCGGTCAGCATTTTCATAACATTTTGTTTGTTATCAGGTGAATTAAGCTGCAAAATCAGGGTTTCTGAATCCAAACGCTTGACAGATTTTTCGAATTTTACACTCTGATTAGTCAAAATTTTCTCAATATCAGTTAAAGACTTTACTATAAGCTTATCTCTTGTGTAGTTCCTTTTGATGTTGTGCAGGTTGCCCTGTAAAACAACTTTTCCGCCGTTAAGAATAGCAATGTTATCGCAAAATTCTTCTATGTAATTCATTTGGTGGCTTGAAAATAGAACAATTTTTCCTTTGCTGATTTCTTCTTTTACAACATCTTTTAGCAACTGTGCATTGACCGGGTCAAGTCCCGAGAACGGTTCGTCAAGAATTACAATATCGGGATTGTGGGCAAGTGCAGTAATCAGCTGTATTTTTTGCTGATTTCCCTTTGAAAGAGTGTCGAGCCGTTTGTTGCGATATTCAGACATACCAAGTCTTTCAAGCCATTTATCAATTGACTTTACGGCAGGCGCATATTTCATACCTTTTAGTTGGGCAAAATAAACAAGTTGCTCAATGATTGGCTTTTTGGGATAAAGTCCTCTTTCCTCCGGAAGATATCCGATACCTACCTTGCTGTAATTAATCGGTTTCCCGTCAACAAGTACTTCGCCGCTGTTTGCAGGAAAAACATTCATTAATATACGAATTGTAGTGGTTTTTCCGGCACCGTTTCTACCCAGCAATCCAAACGCTTCACCGCTTTTGGCTTTTAAAGATATGCCGGTCAATACCTGCTTTTCGCCAAAACTCTTATATATGTTATTCAGCTCAAGTTCCATAATTTCCTCCGAATATGTATTAAAATATTGTACATAAAATGTGTTTTATATTTTATGTATAATAAGGTGATTTTTAGCAATATAGTATAAATTATACCATAATATTTTTGAAAATCAAGCAATTGCAATATTCGGTCGATTACTTCGTTTATGTATTTGTACACATCTCTTTGCAAACGTTTCTATCAGGGTTTTAATAAAAAATTAATTCGGAATTTTCAAATAAAAAATCGCTGCAAGCAAATAACTTGCAGCGGTTAGTTAAGCGTATTGTATTAATTATTATTTAATAAGGCTCTTGCCGTCCATTTCTTCGGGCTGTGGCAGGTTCATAATCTGAAGCATTGTAGGAGCAATGTCGGCAAGTCTGCCGCCCTCTCTGAGTTCGCAGTCATAACCTACTACGCAGAACGGAACAGGATTTGTTGTGTGCGCTGTGAACGGTTCGCCGTCATCGTCAATCATCTTGTCGGCATTACCGTGATCGGCTGTGATAAGCGCAACGCCGTTCATTTCTTTTACAGCGTCGATTACCTTGCCTACGCAGGTGTCAACGGCTTCAACAGCTTTTACTGCGGCTTCAAACACACCTGTGTGTCCTACCATATCGCAGTTTGCAAAGTTGAGAATAATCATATCGTACTTGCCGCTCTTGATTGCGGGAACAAGTTTGTCTGTAACCTCATATGCGCTCATCTCAGGCTGAAGGTCATAGGTTGCAACAGCAGGTGATTTAACAAGGATTCTGTCTTCACCGGGATACTGTTTTTCTACTCCGCCGTTAAAGAAGAACGTAACGTGAGCGTACTTTTCGGTTTCGGCAATTCTCAGCTGATCCATACCAAGACTTGAAATGTATTCGCCCATTGTGTTGTTAAGGGTTTGCGGCTTAAATGCAACCTCAACATTCGGCATCGTTGCGTCGTATTGCGTCATACAAACGTAGCGGAGAGGGAAGAAGCCGTTCTTTCTCTCAAAGCCCTTAAATTCAGGGTCAACAAGCGCTCTTGTAATCTCTCTTGCTCTGTCGGGACGGAAGTTATAGAAAATTACGCTGTCGTTCGGCTTTATTGTTGCTCCGTCCTTGATTACGGCAGGAACAACAAATTCATCAGTAACGCCCTGCTCATATGAATTCTTAACAGCGCATACGGGGCAGTCTGCTTCAACACCCTCGCCGTAAACCATTGCGGCATATGCTTTTTCAACACGATCCCAGCGGTTGTCACGGTCCATTGCGTAGTATCTGCCCATAACGGTTGCAATTTTGCCTACGCCGATTTTTTCGGTTTCTTTCATACACTCTTCAACGAATTCAGCCGCACTTGACGGCGGAACGTCACGTCCGTCAAGGAAAGCGTGTATATAAACCTTGTCAAGCCCTTTTTTCTTGGCAAGCTCCAAAATTCCGTAAAGGTGGGTGTTGTGACTATGCACGCCGCCGCTTGAAAGCAGTCCCATAAGGTGGAGCGCAGTGCCGTTTTTAAGGGCGCTGTCCATAGCTCCGACGATAGCATCGTTTTCCTTGAGCTTGTCCTCGTTTATGGTTTTTGTGATTCTTGTAAGCTCCTGATAAACGATTCTGCCTGCGCCGATGTTTGTGTGACCGACTTCCGAGTTGCCCATCTGTCCGTCAGGCAAACCTACGTCCATTCCCGAAGCTCCTATCTGAGTGATAGGGTTAGAGGAGAACAGCTTGTCTATATTGGGCTTTTTGGCATTAAAAATTGCGTTTGTGTTATCGTGCTTGCCAATGCCAAAGCCGTCAAGTATCATTAATAACAAAGGTTTTTTCATAATTAAAATCCTTTCCGATGATTTTGCCAAAACTACATATTATACCATCTTCCAATAAAACCCTTTAACATCTGCCGCATAAAATCCCGCATAACTGCGTTGTTGTCCTCGGAATACGACAGTATTCCTGCGTCCTCCGCCTTGTTCTGCGAAAATTTCTATCGACATCTGTTTTAAAGCGTTTTATCGGAAAATAGTATTAATCAGAAGGGGATGTCGCATTAAGATGCAGAAAGCGTTTTTCGCTCTGCGTTAAATGTGACAGTCCCCTTTGTGTTAAAATTATTTGCTTGCAGCTTTTACTATTGCGGCAAATTTTTCTGCAACAAGTGAAGCGCCGCCGATAAGTCCGCCGTCAACGTCTTTCTTTGAGAGAAGCTCGTCAGCATTACCGTCGTTCATAGAGCCGCCGTACTGAATCGTAACAGCGTCTGCAACATCCTGATTATAAAGCTTTGCAAGAGTTGAACGGATAAATCCGCAAACTTCCTCAGCCTGCTCGGCAGTAGCGGTTTTGCCTGTGCCGATAGCCCAAACAGGCTCGTAAGCGATTATTGTGTTGAGAACGTCCTCGTCTGTTACATCATAGAGGTCAAGCTTTATCTGTCTTGCAATAACTTCTTCTGTGATGTCACATTCACGCTCCCAAAGCAGCTCGCCTACGCAAACGATTGGTTTAAGACCTGCTGCAAGAGCGGCTTTTGTTCTCTTGTTTACAGTTTCATCGGTTTCACCAAAGTACTGTCTTCTTTCGCTGTGACCGATAACTACATATTCAACGCCCATCTCTTTGAGCATACCTGTTGAAATTTCGCCTGTAAATGCGCCTTTTTCTGCCCAATGGCAGTTTTCTGCGCCGATTTTTACATTTGTGCCCTTTGTAACTTCAAGAGCAACGCTGAGGTCAACGTACGGTACACAAGCGATAACTTCGCAGTCAGCGTCCTTAACAGCGGGAACAATGGCTGTAAGAAGCTCTTTTGCCTCGCTTGGGGTTTTGTTCATTTTCCAGTTGCCGGCTATAACGGCTTTCCTTTTTGTCTTATCCATTTATATTCAGCCTTTCAAAATTATTTGTCAGCGATTACTGCAATGCCGGGGAGAGTTTTGCCCTCAAGATATTCAAGAGAAGCGCCGCCGCCTGTTGAGATGTGGCTCATCTTGTCGGCAAAGCCAAGCTGAATAACAGCAGCCGCACTGTCGCCGCCGCCGATGATTGTTGTAGCGTCTGTATCTGCAAGAGCTTTTGCAACGGCGATTGTGCCCTTTGCAAGAGTCGGGTTCTCAAATACGCCCATAGGACCGTTCCAAACAACCGTCTTTGCGTTCTTTACAGCGTCTGCAAAGAGCTCCTGAGTCTTTGTACCGATGTCAAGACCTTCCATATCTGCAGGAATGCTGTCAGCGTCAACAACCTTAACGTCAATAGGTCCGTCGATTGGGTCAGGGAAGCCTGCCGCAATGGTTGTGTCAACGGGGAGAAGAAGCTTTTTGCCGAGCTTTTCAGCCTTTTCCATCATTTCCTTGCAATAGTCAATCTTTGTATCGTCAACGAGCGAAAGACCAACCTCTTTGCCCTGAGCTTTGAGGAATGTATAAGCCATACCGCCGCCGATAATAAGCGTGTCGCATTTTTCGAGAAGGTTAGAGATTACGTTAAGCTTGTCTGCAACCTTTGCGCCGCCGAGGATAGCAACAAACGGACGAACAGGATTTTCAACGGCATTGCCGAGGTAGTTGATTTCTTTCTGCATAAGGTAGCCTACAGCGGTTTCCTTGATGTGGTCTGTAACGCCTGCTGTTGAGCAGTGAGCGCGGTGAGCAGAACCGAAAGCGTCCATTACGAAAATGTCGGCAAGAGAAGCAAGCTCGCTTGAGAAAGGCTCAAGATTCTTTGTTTCTTCAGCTCTGAAACGTGTGTTCTGAAGAAGAACAACGTCGCCGTCTTTCATTTCGGCAACAGCCTTCTTAGCGTTTTCGCCTACTACGTTGTCGTCATCGGCAAAAACAACCTCTTTGCCCAAAAGCTCTGAAAGTCTTACTGCAACAGGAGCAAGTGAGAACTTTGCTTCTGGACCGTTCTTCGGCTTGCCGAGGTGAGAGCAGAGAATAACCTTGCCGCCGTCAGCAATCAGCTTTTTGATTGTGGGGAGAGCGGCTGTGATACGATTGTCGTTAGTGATAACGCCGTCCTTGAGAGGTACGTTGAAATCCACACGAACAAGCACTCTTTTGCCTTTTACGTTAATGTCGTCAACTGTAACTTTGTTAAGTTTCATTAGGTTCAATCCTTTCGTCTTAGAAGAATATTGTAAAAATTTAGTATTTTCACATACAAAATTATTATATAACAAAATGCAGTATTTATCAATAGAAATCTGTAATTTTTATAATTTGGCGGTTATATTATTAAAAGTGAAAAATTAAATGATAATTGGAATTTTATACCTGCAAATTATTGGCTTCGCTCCATTTATGATTGTGAAGCTCGCCCTTGTTTTGAAGCTCCGGATAATCCCATTGCCTGAGAACTTCGTATGCGGCGACAGCAACCGAATTTGAAAGATTAAGACTGCGTGCTTCGTCAATCATAGGAATTCTCAAAGTGTTGTCTGGGTGTTTAAGTAAAAGTTCTTCGGGCAAGCCCTTTGTTTCTTTGCCGAACAAAAGATAGCAGTTGTCGGGAAATTCAACGTCGGAATGTCTGTGAGTACCCTTTGTTGAAAAGAAGTAGTAATTGCCGCCCTTTGTTTTTTCAAAAAAGTCATCTATGCTTTCATAATATGTAATATCCAAAAAGTGCCAGTAATCAAGCCCTGCACGCTTGAGCTTTCTGTCGTCTATCGCAAATCCGAGCGGCTTTACCAGATGAAGCCTTGCTCCGGTTGCGGCACAGGTGCGTGCAACGTTGCCGGTGTTTTGCGGAATTTCAGGCTCTACAAGCACAAGATTGAGTTTTGCCAAGAATTATCACTCCGTTTTTATTAAAATCTGTTTTATTATATTTTAAATCGCAAACAATAATAAAGCAAGATATTTTTCTTGTCAAGTCAAAAGCCGAATTTTCGGCAAATTTAAGTTGAGGAGATGAAACAATGACCGCAAATCCGCTTATGAATATGGTAAAGGGTGCTGCTATCGGTCTTGCCGCAGGTGTAGCGGTAGGCTATGTCGGCAGAAAAGCCGTAGATGATAACCCAAAGCTGAGAAAAAAGGCTAACAAGGCTTACAAAACCTTTGAAAGCATTATGGATACCGCTCAGTATATGTTTAAATAACAAAGTATCAGGTATGCAAAAATCCCCTCGGAGTTTACCGAGGGGATAAATTATTCTTATATAGAATTATCAGCACACATAATTAAGGGGATTGATTTTTTCGCCGTTTTCAATAATTTCAAAATGCAGGTGAGGTCCTGTCGAGTTGCCTGTAGAACCGACATAAGCGATAGTTTCGCCCTGCGAAACATACTGACCCGTTGATACTGCAAGTGAGCTTGCGTGACCGTAGAGCGTCTGATAGCCGTTGCCGTGGTCTATAACAACATAATTTCCGTAACCGCTGTTATCTCCGCCTGCAAAGGTAACCGTTCCGCCGTCGGCGGCTACAATCGGCTGACCATATACGCCGCCGTCTGCAATGTCAATTCCCTGGTGCATTCTGCCCCAGCGCCATTCAAACAAGCTTGAAATCGAATGGGTATAGGGCAGAGGCCAAATAAATTGTCCCGAAGCAGTACCTGCGGATGTATTGCCCGGTTCGTACTCGCCGTCCTTTGAGCCTTTGATAATTACTCTGTCAACAGGTTCTTTTGTTACCTTTGATCCCGTAACATATACATCTGTTTGAATTCCGTCGGTAAAGGTTACTCTTATCATAACCTTTTCTTCGCCGTCTTCACCTTCTGTTTTTACTTCCTCATATGATGAATATTCGGAATCATCGTATTCGGTTTCCGTGTCATATGCAATATCGGTAGTATAGTACATATCGGTTGAAAGAGCTATCGAAAATTTTCCGTCTGCCTTCGCCATTATCTCGTCAACGGTATTTATCTGGGTTTCATCAAAGCTGCCGTTTTTGATTTTGACGTCATTGGCAAATTCCGTTGTGGTTTCAGCGTCGTAGTCCTTGCGATAGTCAACAAGTACCTTATTAAGTGCTTCGTTAAGCTCGGCTGCCTGAGTTGTTGCGCCGATTAACTCGCCGTCAATATAAAGTCCCACAACTCCGGATTCCACAAAAAGCTCCGGATTTATAATGTCTGAATTCTGAACTTCATCAGATGTTGCAGCAATTAAAAAATCATTTTCGGGAACATTTGTGCTTTCCGCTTTTAACACTTTGTCAGATGGCTGAGTGTTAAAAGTATCGGGTATGTCAAGAGCACTTGCAACCGTGACACACGGAATCATAATTGCCGCAAGACAGGCAACCACGGCAAGCACCGCTCTTTTCTTTAATAATGCATGTGTGCGGTAGCCGTTGTTCGGTGCACTGTGCGCATATTTGCGGTTGTTTACGCAAACAACGCTTGTGATTGATTCTTTGGCTGAATTATTGAATTCGCTGTTTTGTCCCTGTCTGTTTTCGTTATAAAACTTGTCAAGCATACCGGACTGAGACTTTTTGTCTACAGCTTTTACGGTCTTTGCGGCTTGAGCTTTTAAAACCGTCGCAGTCTTTTTCGGCTTGCAAAGTTTGACTGCTCTTTTAACAAAGCGCACGGTCTTTTGAGCCGTGTTAAGCTCTTTTTTTCTTTTTGCTCTTTTGCTTGATGACTTCAGACATTCAATTTCATCGAATCCGTCTAAGCCAATGAATTTGGTATTCAAAATAAATTCTCCTATCTCATTAACCGTTACATAATTGTAACAAACTCAACGATATAATTATAACAAATTGTAACCAAAATTCAATAGGAGAAATAAAAAACGTGATAATTAACAATTAAATTCGCAATCAGCCATTGAATAATTCAACGTATTGCACAATAATTCCAATAATTAATTATACTGTAAGTTATCAACGTTGTAATCTTTCAACAAAGAGTAATATTCTTCTAAAGCATTTTTTGCGCCGATTTTGTCGTGTTCCTTGTAATTTCCGCACTCTATTGCAGTAGTTCCGGGAATTTCACCCTCGTGTTCAGCGCATTTTTTGACAGTATCTTTAATGAGCTCCAGTGCTTGTTCCTGAGATAAATTTCTTACAAGGAAATAAAAACCTGTTCTGCAACCCATCGGACCGAAATATATAACGTTATCCGCAAATTTGCTGTTGCGTGCATAGGTTGCAAACAAGTGCTCTATTGTGTGCATAACGGGATTCGGAAGATAGGGAGGAGTGTTTGGCTTTATAAAGCGCATATCATATGTTGTAATATCGCCGTCGATGCGAGAAACATAAACTCCGGGTTTCAGTGTGTTGTGGTCAATAGTGAAGCTTGCAATTTTTTTCATAAAAATCTCTTTTCCGTAAATTTAAATCGGAGCAGCACTCCGTTAATCAGTCATAGTCGGCAATATCTGTAAAGCAAATGTTCAGATCGACAGCGCCCTCTATTCCGTCAACATTTCCGCTGTCTGAATATTGCCACATTGAAAACTGATAATAGAATGTCGGTACGTCGGAGTATTCGCAGTACCAAATATCATAATCTGCAAGCTGAGTTAAGTCGTACTTAAAATACAGCTCTCTGCTCGGTGAATAAATCATAGGTTTAAAGCCAAGCTCTTTTGCCTTTTCACAAAACGCTTTTGCACATTGTGTGGCCTGATTTGCCGAAACGTTGTCTGTTCGAGCATTGTCGTCCTTGATTATTTCCCAGTCAAAGGCAAGCGGGTAGTCGAGCTTTAAATCGCCGAGTACCTGTTTTACATATTCGGCTTCTTCAACCGCCTCTTCATTTGTTGTTGCCTGTGAGAAAAAGTAACCGCCGACTTTTATGCCTGCTTTCTGGGCGCCGTTTATGTATTCAACAGCTCTGTCATCGGCGTACATCTCACCGCTTTCGCCGTAGCCTCTGCCGCCGATTCTTACCATAGCAAAGTCAATTCCGCTTGCTTTCACCTTGTCCCAGTCAATATTTCCGCTGAAAGAGGAAATGTCTATGCCTTCCTTTGAGGCGGCTTGTCCGTTTTCACTGTAATATTTATAATTATTGTCAGCGGTGAAATTATTGTTATTCAGCTTGTTTACGGGAACACCGTCAAGCTCGGTTATCCATATTTCACCCAATGTACTGTCGTTTATATGTATTTTTGAGCCGGTCGTCTTTACGGTGGTGTCGGTTGCTTCTGTTGGAGTGACAGCTCCCGATTGTTGTGCGTCTGAGCCTTTGCTGTCTGAACAGCCGGCTGATATTACGCAAAATACCAGTAAAAAAGCCAGAGTCAGGCCTGCGATTCGTTTCATATTCAAAACCCCGTTCCATTATCTTTTTATCAGCATAACACAAAAATAAAAATATGTAAACTATGAAAGTCAAAAATACTATTGAAAATATTAGCATAATTTTGTATAATGTATTTGTATTTCTGTAATTTGTGACAAATTTTTTGGGGTGGTGATAAGGTGAATAATGCGAGCGTGAGCGGATACAGCAAAAAAACCAAGTCACAGCTTTTAAAAGCTATTGACGAATGTCAGTCGCTCAGCCAGTTGTTTGCACTTATCCAACACGAAGAGATTGTGATTCAGATGCACACACAAAGCGGTGCGTCAAACCTGACTCCCAAAAAACTCGGTCCAAAGGAAATAATAGATAAAAAAGATACGCCGTTTGAACGTCTTAAGGCTGAGGTAAGAAAATCAGTTGAAAGCGGAGGAGAACGGGCAGTAAACAAATACGTGAAATCCGTTGAAGCTAAATCAAAAACTACCGACAGAAAAAAGGCGGCTCTTGAAAAGGCGAGAGCCAAAAAAGCCAAAAAGAATATGAAATAGTTTATTTTTTACGGGTAAAAATAATCAATGACAATAAAACAGGGACTGCCGCATTCAGACGCAGAAAGCTTTTTTCGCTCTGCGCTGAATACGACAGTCCCTTAGTTATTTGTTTATTCGTTGCAAACCGTAGTTTCACACTCTTTGGCACACATTTTGCCCTCAACGTCCGTGTAATAGTCGCCTTTAAGTAAAATTTCAGATATAGGCACAATTTCATAGCCCTTTTCTTTTATGCCATCAATTACCATCGGCAGGGCTTCCGGCGTGTTTGTTGCGCCGTTATGCATAAGAATGATGCTTCCGTCCTTAATTTTTTTCAGTATGTTTTGGGTTATCTGCTCAGGCGTGGGATCTTTCCAGTCAAGTGAATCCACATCCCATTGCACGCAGTACATATCGCATCCGTTTACCGTCTTTACAACGTCGTTGTTGTAATCTCCGTACGGCGCTCTGAACAGGGTAGGTCTGCACCCTGTAATTTCCTCAATCTTATCATTGCACTGTTCAACCTCTTCTTCCATTTTGGACTGTGCTATTTGCGTCATATGCGGATGTGTATTGCTGTGGTTGCCTACGTCGTGACCCCTTTCGGCAATCTCTTTTACACTTTCGGGGTAGTTGTCAACCCAAGCTCCGACAAGAAAAAAAGTGGTTTTGACGTCGTATTCATCAAGAATATCCAGAAGATGGTCGGTCTGTTCGTTTCCCCAAGCGGCGTCAAATGACAGCGCAACCTGTTTTTTGTCTGTATCAACGTGATAAATGGGGATTTCACGGGGCGTATTTGCGGTTTTAACCGCTTTTACGGTTGACGAGATTGCCACCGTTGCCGCCAATGCCCCCACCAAAAAACAAAATCCTATTGTAATAAGTTTGCGCTTTGTTAATATCAGTAAACGCATAAAATCCCCTCCACTTGATTATATGAAGGGGATTATTTATTATGCTTTATTCTTTATTCAAAATGCCATTTTATACCGTCTTTTGCGTCCTCAAGTACAACGTGCATCTCTTTGAGCTTATCTCTTATTGCGTCGGCGGTTGCCCAGTCCTTTTCGGCACGAGCCTTTGTCCTCTGTGCAATAAGTTCCTCAATTTCTGCGTTTGCTTCGCCGTCTGCGGACTTTTCTTTATTGTTTTGAATGAGGTTTAGCGATAACACCTTGTCAAGCTCGCCTATAACAAACAACTTTGTTGAATCGCTTACGTTTGCTTTAAGCGTATCATAAACGCAGGTAAGTCCGAGAGAAGTGTTGAGGTCGTTATCAAGCGCTTCTTTAAATTTGTCGATAAGCGGTTTTGCGTCGTTCAAATCAGGTTCTCCGTCGTCGGACAGCGCTGAAATGCGCTTTATCAGCTTGTCATATGCCGTAGCCATATTATCAAGACTTTCATATGAAAATGTCAGAGGCTTGCGATAATGGCTTTGCAAACAAAACATTCTGTAAACAAGCGGATCATATCCCTTTTCTTCAAGCAATGAAACCGTCAAAAAGTCGCCCTTTGACTTGCTCATTTTTCCCCTTGCGTCGTTGAGGTGCAAAACGTGGAACCAATAATTGCACCATTTGTGACCGAGAAAAGCTTCACTCTGGGCAATCTCATTGGTGTGGTGGGGGAATGCGTTGTCGATTCCGCCGCAGTGAATGTCAAGATATTCGCCGTTATGCTTGTAGCTTATGCAGGAGCATTCAATGTGCCAGCCCGGGTAACCGAGTCCCCATGGGCTTTCCCATTTCAGTTCCTGAGAGTCAAATTTTGATTTTGTAAACCAAAGTACAAAGTCGGTTTTATTGCGTTTGTTTTCGTCTTTTTCAACGCTGTCGCGCACGCCCACAGCAAGGTCGTCCTCGTTCATATTTCCGAAAACGTAGTAGGTGTCAAGCTTTGAGGTGTCAAAATAGACATTTCCTCCAGAAATATAGGCGTATCCCTTTTCAAGCAGTTTTGAAATCATTTCAATAAACAAATCAATACAGTTTGTTGCAGGCTCTACAACGTCGGGGCGTTTGATGTTCAGCTTTTCGCAGTCGGAAAAGAATGCATCGGTGTAGAACTTTGCAATTTCAAGAACTGACTTGTGTTCACGCTTTGCGCCCTTGAGCATTTTGTCCTCGCCTGTGTCGGCGTCGCTTGTAAGGTGACCTACATCGGTTATATTCATAACACGGTTGACGTCATAGCCGGAGAATCTGAGATATTTTTCAAGGACGTCCTCCATAATATAGGTCCTGAGGTTGCCGATATGAGCGTAGTGATAAACGGTCGGACCGCAGGTGTACATATTTACTTTGCCGGGTGTGTGCGGTACAAATTCCTGTTTGGTCTGTCCGAGAGAATTGTATAATATCATTTGATTACTCCTTGTGATTCAGCTTTTCAAATTCTTCAAGTTCTTTGACTTCTTTAATTTCGTTCTGAAGTATGCTTATCTTGTGGTCAAAGTTGCATAGCGCAAGCGCAACGGGATCGGAAACGTGAATCTGGTCAAGCGTTTCGCTCCTTATGCCGTTTAATTTAACTATCCTTGCAGGCACGCCTACGGCAGTTGCATTTGCAGGTACTTCGCTCAGCACTACCGCACCTGCGGCAATTCTTGCATTGTCGCCAACCTTAAACGGTCCCAAGACTTTTGCACCTGCACCCACAAGCACATTGTTGCCGAGGGTGGGGTGACGTTTTCCCGTGTCCTTGCCCGTTCCGCCGAGTGTGACGTTCTGGTAAATGGTGCAGTTATCGCCGATAACAGTGGTTTCGCCGATAACAACGCCCATACCATGGTCAATAAACAGCCCTTTTCCTATTTTTGCGGCAGGGTGAATTTCTATTCCTGTTTTGTGGCGGCTTCTCTGAGAGATAAAGCGTGCAATAAATTTATGATTGTGGTTATAAAACCAATGAGCTTTTCTGTGTGAACGTACTGCCTTAAAGCCTGAATAGAGGAAAAACACCTCGGCTTTGCTTCTTGCGGCAGGGTCACGTTCCAAAATTGCGTTAATATCTGATTTTAGCGTTTTAAACATATAATCACTTCCGGTGTAAGTGTGTATTAAGATTCCGATATAAATTCCCTGTTCTGAATAATATAGATGATTCCCGAAATTACGGCAAATACGGTTGAGATCCACAAAAGTATCTCGCTGATGCTCCAAAACGCAGTGAAAATGTCGGGTGAATATGAATTTGTAAGCTGAGTTATATCAATAATAAACTGCATAAGCATAATTGCAATTATCGCAATCATCTGCGATACGGTCTTGATCTTGCCCCAGATATTGGCGGCAACAACTTTTCCGTTAGATGCGGCGATAAGTCTTATTGAAGTTACCGAAAACTCTCTGAACAAAATTATTATAACGGCTACGCAGTCGCAATATCCGTTCTGTACAAAGCACAGTAATGCGGCAAGTACAAGTATTTTGTCTGCAAGCGGGTCGGCAAATTTGCCGAAATCGGTAACAAGATTTTGTTTTCTTGCAATTTTCCCGTCGAGCATATCCGTAATTGACGCAGCGGCAAAAATTATTAGTGCCGCAAGGTTGTTCAGCGGAAAATCAATCAACAGAGCCGCAACAAAAAAAGGTACAAGAGTAATGCGCCCTATTGTCAGTTTATTAGGTAAATTCATTTTGTTGCCTTCCAACTTCTTAAAGTTAAAGCATTTCGCCTATCGGGTCACAGCCTGTATAGTCGGTTATCTTTACGTTTACAAAGCTTCCGACTTCAGGCTTTTTGCCGTCAGTGGTAAAGAACACGCACCCGTCAACTTCGGGCGAGTCGGCGTAGCTTCTGCCGAACCAACATTCCGCAAGCCTGTCATAACCCTCAACAAGAACCGTGACCTCGGTGCCGATAAGGCTTTCGCAGTATTCTGCCATAATGTTTTGCTGTTGCTCCATAATTATATCGGCACGCTTTTGCTTGATTTCGTCATCAATCTGCTCAGGCATAAGCGATGCAGGCGTTCCCTCCTCCTGAGAGTAGGCAAAACAGCCCAATCTTTCAAACTTTATATCCTTTGCAAATTGTGCAAGCTCTTCAAACTGTTCGTCGGTTTCACCGGGGAAACCGGTGATGAACGCAGAACGCAAAATAACATTCGGTATTTTTTTCCTTATCTTATTTAACAGAGCTGTCAGCGTTTCATTGTCGCCGTGGCGGTTCATACGCTTTAATACTTCACCGTTGCAGTGCTGTAGGGGCAGGTCGATGTATTTTACTATTTTGTCCTCTTCTGCAATAGTGTCAATAAGCTCATCGGTAAGTCTGTCGGGATAACAGTAGAGCACTCTTATCCATTCTAAGCCGTCTATCTTGCATAACCTTCTGAGAAGCTTTGCAAGATACGGTTCACCGAACAAATCCTCGCCGTAGCGTGAGGTATCCTGAGCAATTACATTGATTTCCTTGACGCCGCTTTTTGCAAGTCTTTGCGCTTCGTCAATGATATTTTCGGGCTTTCGGCTTCTGAAACGTCCTCTGATCATAGGAATTGCACAGTAGGTGCAGCGGTTGTCACAGCCCTCGGCAATTTTAAGATATGCGGTGTAGGGGGGAGTAGACTGTATTCTTCCTCCCTCAAGCGGCAAGCATACTTTATCGGGGAACATCTCGGTCTTTACTCCGTCCAAAGCCTTTGCGACAACGTCTGCGATCTGTTCGTTTGCGCCGATGCCTATTGCGGCGTCGATCTCATAAAGCTGTTTAGTTATCTCGTTCTGATACCTTTCGGCAAGACAGCCTGTAACTATTATGGCTTTTATTGTACCCTCGCGTTTCAGCTTGCCAAGCTCGATTATCTCGTCAATGCTTTCCTGTTTTGCGGAGTCGATAAATCCGCAGGTGTTCACGATTACCGCGTCTGCGTCGGCGGGGTCGTTTACTATTGTAAAGCCTTTGTTTTTTAAGGTGAACAAAAGCATTTCGGCGTCAACTTGATTTTTTGCACAGCCAAGCGATACAATGCCGACCTTGTTATTCATAATAATCTTCCTCTGTATATTCTTCAAGTACGCTTTTAATATCGTCCCAGCGATAGCCGAGCCGCTGTAATGCGGAAACGGCACGGCGTTTTACCTTTTCGTCTGTAATATTGCGGTACTTTTTGTCAATTACTTCTCTTATATGCTCTCTCGGATCAACTTCGATTTCATCAAGTATCTGAGTCGCAAGTTCTTTGTCTATGCCCTTTCGTGCAAGCTCGTATACAGCCGCATTTTTTGACATATGCTTGCCGAAAAGCAACTTTCGTGCATACTGCAAAGCAAAATTTTCGTCATTTACAAGTCCGAGTTCTTCCATTCGCTCAACAGCTCTGTGCGCCGAAGCTTCGTCGCAGGTACGTTTTATTTTATCCTCAAGCTCTTTTTTTGAATGATCACGGTAGGATATGAGCCAAAGCGCCTTTTCCTTTGCACGCCGTTCATTGCTCAGCACTATGATTTTGTGCAGCTGTTCATCGTTGATTTCTCTGCCCACGTCAAAGCGGTTTTCAATAAGCGTGCGTGTGTCAAGATTCATAACATATTCGCCGTCAAGATATAAAGCGCTCATCGCTTTTCTTCTCGGCTCAATCGCTGTAATAAGCATCAGTCTTCAACGAGTACGTCGATGTTTGTTTTGCCTTTTTCAGGTACGCTTTTAGGCGGTTCGGCTTCTTTAACTTCGGTTACCTTTGCTTTTGCCGCAGGCTTTTTGCGGTCATAGAGCTTGTCAATGTTTTCCCAGAGCTTGTCTTCTATCTCTTTTGCAAGCTCTTTGTTTGTTTTTAACAGTTCTTTAACCTTGTCGCGTCCCTGTCCGAGTCGTGTTCCGTTATAGCTGAACCAAGCTCCGGCTTTTTGCACGATCTCGGCTTTTACCGCAAGGTCGATAAGTTCGCCCTCACGGGAAATTCCTTCGCCGTACATAATGTCAAATCCGGCTTCTCTGAACGGTGGCGCAATCTTGTTTTTTACTACCTTTACTTTTGTGTGCGAACCTATAGTTTCACCGTTTACCTTAATAGCTTCGCCGCGTCTTATGTCAATGCGGACAGAACTGTAGAATTTAAGTGCACGTCCGCCTGTTGTAACTTCGGGATTGCCGTAAACAACGCCGACCTTTTCACGAAGCTGATTAATAAAGATAGCAACGCAGTTGGATTTTGAAATTGCGCCTGCAAGCTTTCTCAGTGCCTGTGACATAAGTCTTGCGTGCAATCCTACATGACTGTCGCCCATTTCACCTTCAATTTCTGCTTTTGGAACAAGTGCGGCTACCGAGTCGATTACGATAACATCAATCGCTCCGCTGCGTATAAGTGCTTCGGCAATTTCAAGGGCGTCCTCGCCGGTATCGGGCTGAGCAACCAAAAGAGAATCAACGTCAACGCCCAATGCGGCGGCATAGGTAGGATCAAGTGCGTGCTCAACGTCGATAAAAGCTACGTTCCCGCCGTTTTTCTGTCCCTCTGCAATGCAGTGAAGCGAAAGTGTGGTTTTACCCGAGGATTCGGGTCCGTATATTTCAACGATTCTGCCTCTGGGAAGTCCGCCGATGCCGAGCGCAATGTCGAGTGAGAGCGAACCTGTTGATATGTGTTCAACGTTCATATGTTTGTTTTCGCCAAGGCGCATAACCGCACCTTTGCCGAATTGTTTTTCAATTTGTGCGAGTGCCGTGTCAAGCGCTTTCATCTTGTCAACTGCCATTTTCATTACCTCCGTATTCTGAAAAATCAGAATTTGATACTAACCGCTTAAATGCGGATTACAATATCAATTATAAAATAAATAAATATGAATTGCAATAAAATTGCTGAAAAATATCGAACAAATTTTCTATTTTACGAGCAGTGTCCCGATTATTGCCCTTTGAACGCCGCCTAAATCCTTTTCAATGAGGATGTTTCCAAACCCCGAATTGCTCATAAGCTCTGATACATACGCCGCCTGTTCTTCACCAAGCTCAAATGCAAGCGCACCGCTCGGTTTCAGCTTTTTGCTCCAGCGTCTGATTATCGCTTCATAAAAATCATAGCCGTTTTTTCCGCCGTCAAGTGCCATTTTTGGTTCAAATCTGACTTCTTTCTGTAGGCTTTCAATATCATCGGTTTTGATGTAGGGAGGATTTGACACAATAAGGTCATACTGTCCGTCTTCAAAATTCTTGTAACAATTTAAAATATCGCCTTTAACTGCTTTAATATTTGCGTTATTGGATTTAATATTCTTTTCAAGAAATAAAAACGCCTTATCACTCAGTTCAACAGCCGTGACATCGGCATTTGCAAGCTTACTCAGCGCAACCGAGATTGCTCCGCTTCCTGCACAAAGATCAAGTGTACTTTTGGATTGCCTGTCCTTTAAAAAGTCAAGGCAAAGATTAACAACGACCTCTGTATCGTCACGGGGGATAAGCACCCCTTCGCCGACGCAGAAATCAAATCCGCAAAAGCTCCAGCTTCCTATTATATATTGCAGTGGGATATGTTCAAGACGTTTTTTTATATAGCAAAGCAAAAGCTGTTCGGAATTTTTGTCAAGCTCTTTTTCGCCGTTTGCAATCAGCGCAGTACGGTTGAATCCCGTGGCGGCTTCAACAAGCGTCTGAGCCTCAAATTCGGGTGCGTCAAAGTTATTCTCCTTGAGGATATTTCTGCATTTTTCGTATGCTTGTCTTAAAGTCATCACTTGTTTAAAATGTCGGAGCCGTCGTCGGGGATAACTGCCTTTATCGCTTCTATTGCGACCTCAATCATCTTGTCATCAGGTTCTTTTGTTGTGATTCTCTGCGCCCAAAGTCCGGGGGCGGCGATTATCCTTGTTGCGAGGTTATCGTGTTTGCCGCATATTTTAATCAGCTCATAACCTACGCCGCAGGAGATAGGAAGCAAAAGAATCTTGAAAACAGGACGCAAAAATCCTATTCCGAACGGCGCTACGGGAACGAAAAGACCTATCAGAATACCTAAGATAAGCATAATTATCATAAAGCTTGTTCCGCACCTCGGATGAAACCGAATCTGCTTTTTTACGTTTTCAACCGTGAGCTCTTCTTCGTTTTCATAACAGAAGATAGTTTTGTGCTCGGCGCCGTGATACATAAACACACGCTTCATTTCTTTTGTCTGAGATACTATTATAATGTACAGTAAAAATAAAATGAGTTTTAGCACGCCCTCAAAAATTGACTTCCAAAGCACCGCCATATCGTTTTCCGCCTTAAAAGCCGGAACGGCGTTTGAAGTCAAATCAAACAGGAAAGAGGGGAGAAAGAAAAACAAAAACACCGCAAAGGCAACGCCGATAATCGAGGCGATTATCATAACAATTTTTACAAGGTTATCGCCGAATTTATCATCAAGCCATTTTTCAAACTTTGAGGGTTCCTCCTCTTCGATTTCGCCTGCTTCTACCGCCTTGTCGGCAGCGAGCATAAGCGATTTGTAAGAAAGACGCATAGAATCAATAAGTCCTGCAATTCCTCTGAAAAAAGGCAGTTTAAAAAAAGAACATTTAGATGGAATGGTGTTTATGCTGATGTCCTCACTGTAGATTTCGTTTTCGCCTGTTCTTACGCAAACCGTAGTGCGCTTCGGACCGCGCATCATAATGCCCTCAATCAATGCGCTGCCGCCGATTGAGGTGATTTTTTTGGTTGAAGTTTTAGAAGATTTTTTAGCCATATTTACTTCCTTAGATTATAATTTAATGTTTTCGGGCAAAGATTTTTCCTCACCCTCTTTATAAACAGGGAACGTCAGCGTAACTGTTGTGCCGACGCCCTCGCCGCTTTCAATGTCAAGTGAACCGTGGTGCAGGTTCATAATTTCATCTGCAACCGCAAGCCCGATGCCTGAACCTCTGACGGTTTGGTTTGCTTTGTAGAATTTTTCCTTAACCCTTGGCAGGTCCTCGGCGGAAATTCCGCATCCCGAATCGGTAACAATAATTTTAATAACATCGGGGTCGTCTTTTGAATATATAACCTGAGCGGCAACAACGCCGCCCTTGGGCGTGTATTTAAGCGCATTGTCAAGAATGTTCAGAAAAACCTGTTTTAGTCTGTTCCTGTCACCGTAAACAGGCGGAAATACCGTTTCGGGGTCGTCATACAACAGGTGTATTCCTTCTTCAACCGCACGTTCTTTTAACATATAAACCGTTTCGTCAAACTCGGCAAGAATGTCTATTTTTTCATTCATAAGAACCATTCTGCCGCTCTGAATTCTGCCAAAGTCCAAAAGCTCCTCAACAATGCTTGTAAGCCGTCCGCTTTCCTTAATGATAACGCCCATACCCTTGTCAAAGGTGCGTCGGTCAAGCTTGCCTCTTTCGGAAAGCTGCATTGTTTCCGCCCAGCCCTTTATTGCCGTAAGCGGAGTTCTCAGCTCGTGAGAAACTCTTGAGATAAAGTCATTTTTCATCTGCTCGGTCGTTTGCAGATCTTTTGCCATATCGCTGATGGCGTCGCAAAGGTCGCCGATTTCATCATCGTATTTGTGCTCAATCTTTTCGGAAGCCGAAAAATCCCCCTGCGCTATTTGTGCGGAGATTACCGAAAGTCGTCTTATCGGCTTTACAATGGAGCGGATAAACATTATTCCCGACAATACAACAAGCGCAATAATTACTATTCCGATGAGTATAATCATACCTGAAATGAGCAGGATTCTCTCATTGACGGGATCCATAGACACAATAAACCTGATAGCTCCTACGGCAGTTCCCGAATCGTTTGTTATTATTCTTGTTTCGCTCATAGCTTTCTCATTGGTAGAGAGCTTTCCGTTCCAGAACGCATATCCCTCTCCGTTTGTTTTTGCCTGCTCAAAATCGGTGAGATTTTGGTCTTCGGAGGGGATAAAGCCGGTTGAGGTCATAACGACTCTGCCTGTCGAGTTGATAACCATAACCTCCATCTGTTCCTTTTTGTCAAAGTTTTCAACATAATCACGGGCAGATGAAGTAAACGCCGTAGAGTTGTCGCTTGTGTATCCAGAAAATACAAGCGAAAGTTCGCTTGTAGCCGAAGCAAGCTTTTGCTCTACATTATTTTGAAAAAAATATGTAACAAGAAAAATAAGGCTGACAACAATTAAAATGATAATGGTCAGTATAACGCTGAGCGTGTTGAGCATCCAGCGTTTTGTAATGCCTTTAAACATCTTGTTGCAGCCCTCCTTTTTTAATTATTTATTGCGAAAAATTATTCGCCCGAATCCCACTTGTATCCGAGCCCCCATACTGTGATGATATGCTTTGGATTTGAAGGTTCGTCTTCCACTTTCATTCTGAGACGTCTTATGTTTACGTCAACGATCTTGTCTTCGCCTACATATGCGTCGCCCCAAACGTGGTTGAGTATGTCAATCCTGTCAAGTGCAACTCCGGGATTTGAGAAGAAATATTCCATAATCTGAAATTCAACCTGAGTAAGCTCTATCATCTTGCCGTTCTTGTGCAGAGCGCGGTTGCGAAGATTAAGCGTAAATTCTCCCGATTTAAGTTCCTCTTTAAAGTTGTTTTCGGAATGTGACTGAGCAAGCGCAACACGTCTGTACAGCGAATCAACCCTTGCAAGCAGTTCGCTCGGCGAAAACGGCTTTGCAACATAGTCGTCGGCACCCAGCATAAGACCGGTCACTTTGTCCATTTCCTGAGTCTTTGCCGAAAGCATAATAATTCCGATTCCGCCGTTGCGGTTTCTCAATTCTTTGCAGACCTGAAAGCCGTCAATGCCAGGCATCATAATGTCAAGAATTGCAATATCAAAATCTCCGTCATTTTCATCGTACTTTTTAAGAGCGGTTTCACCGCAGTCGGCTTCAACAACGTCATAACCCGCACGGGTAAGGTTGATTACAACAAAGTCACGGATAGCGGCTTCATCTTCGCAAACAAGTATCTTTTTCATAATAAAACCTCCGTTTTGGTAATTTTGAAAATATTAAACCACAATTTCGTTAAGAACCGAGAATGCGGTTTTAATCTCATCGTTTGTCATTGCATAATCGCTTTTGCTGTCATAATTTATAAAGGTGTATGCATATCGGTTATCCTTATAAATAAGAGTATATTTATCATTGTTTTTGCCTTTGTCCCAAACCGAAACGTCAAAGGCTCTTATCTCAAACAGCTTTTCGCCAAAATCGTCATCAACCCATTCATAAAACACTGTCGTGTTTTCCTCAGGGTCGGATATAGCGGTGACTGTATCTTCAAGCCAGCTATCAGGCATTTTTATCGTATATTTAAGGCTGTAGTCGGCAATCATACTGACTTTCGGCACAAGCTTTTCGGTGTTTGCGTCAAGTGTGTTCCAGGTTATCTTGCTTTCAACCGTTTCGGCAGTGTCCTTGCCCGTGTGGGGGAGTGTGTCTACTGTCGGGATCTCATATACAAGGTCGTTGTTAATATCCGCACAAATGACGGGCATAGTTCGCTGAGTGATGTTTTTGCTCTTTTCCTTGTAAAGGGGATTTCTCAGCAAAGACATTTCCATGTTATAATAAAGCACCTGAGTGTTTATATCCTCGTTGGCAAACGATCCGTCAATCAGAATACCCTTTGTACTTTGGTTAAGGTCGCACACGGTAACATTTTTGTACTTGGCAACATTCGGGTCCATAGGTACGGAAGCCTTTGCGTACAGCGATTTATTTGAGTCGTTGTATTCAAGCATTGTTGCCTTTGCTTCTGCTTCTGTGCTGTAAAGTGAAAGCGTTATAACCTCGCTTTTGCCGTCCGTATTAAGGTCGCCGCAGTAGAATGAGGAATATTTTTGCCCCGCCTTTATAACGTCCGTGCTTCCGCCCGAATAGGAGTAGCACGATAAAAAGTTCTCGTTCGGGGTATAGGTTGCGTAGCCTACAAGTATTTCAAGAGATTTTGCTCCGTCTATATCGGCAAAATCAACGCTGTCAATATCGGTGGTTTCCGTCACGAAGTCCGATGAAAGCTTCCACCTGCCCTCGTCATCATACATAACAAGCATATGTATTCCCGTAACGTCGGATTTTTTTCGGTAAAATGCGATAGCCTCATCAATATTATCGCCGTCAATGTCAGTCATAATAATTGCGCTTCGGTAATTACCGTTTTTTGGGTATTTAAGGGTGTAATCGCCCTTTGCGGTGTCGGCAATAAGCTGTTCGATTTCAGCGTCGTCGCCCATTGTTTTGGGCGGACGAAGAATACTTTCGGTACTGAAGTCCGTAAAATCACAGCCGCTTGCAGACATCAAAAACAGAGTCCCGACAGCCGCAGCCGCAATGAACTGCTTCAGTTTCAAATCGCCGCCTCCTTTACTGCTTTTGCCTTGCAATGCAGTATTTAATTTTTATTCCCTCGGAAGAAAACATTTTTTCGTGTTCGGTTTCGATGTTGTCTTTCACATCGCTTGCGTGCAGATCACGGGTGAGGTAAAGTATCTCGTATCCGCTTTGTTCAAAATATTCAAGGCTTTCGTCAAACAACTCGTCATCATCGGTTTTAAAGCGAATCTCGGCGTCCTTTTTCAGAAAGCTCTTGTACATCTCCAGCTTTTTATAATAGGTGAGTCTGCGCTTTTTGTGCTTTTTGCGAGGCCACGGATTACAAAAATTAATGTACAGCCGTTCAATTCGGTCGTCCGGTTTAATAATATTGTCGAGCTGTTCAACATTGTATTTTACAAGCAAGAGGTTATTAATATCCTCCTGCGTTTTGCCGTTTTCTTCAAATAATTTAACTATGGTGCGTCTGCCGACTCCGAGCATATCCACCTTGATGTCAAGAGCGATTATGTTTATTTTGGGATTCCTGAGAGCAAGTATTCCGGCAAAAGTGCCCTTTCCGCATCCGATTTCAAGATACAGCGGTTGTTCGTTTTTAAACGCAGTTTTCCACTTGCCTGCATATTTTTCAGGCTCTTTGGCATAAAAGTCGCAGACCGCAAGTTCGGGTTCTGCCCATTTCTTTTTTCTGATTCTCATATTTCCTCATATGTATATGAATTCTGAAGCGACACCGCCAAAGCGGCGAGTATATACGCACTTAGATTATATCAAATTGTAACAAGTTATGCAATATTTATTTTGCGAAAATGACGATATTGTTATGCAAATTTAATAAAATCATCGTATGTTTTCGATTTTGTAAATAAAACATCGGGGAATTTTGCCGAAAGTCTTTTTATAAGCGGCAAAATTACAACGTCTTCACTTTTAAAATGTCCTGCTTCAATAATATTTACGCCGAGCGAATTTGCGGCGTTTATCTCGTGGTGCTTTATCTCTCCGGTGAGAAGCGCATCTGCGTGTTCGTCTGCCGCGGAAAATATCTGATCGCCGCCCGCTCCCGAACAAAGAGCAACTCTTTTTATTTTACTTTTTATATCGGTAAACCTCAGCCCTTTGCAGTTAAGCGCTGATTTTACGTCTTTGACAAACGCTTCCATATCCGTTTCGACTTCAAGCTCACCCGTAAAAAGACACTCGCCGAGAACGGAACGCTTGATGTTTTTTAAACCGACAGCTTCCGCAAGACAGGTGTTTACGCCGAATTCTTCCGAAAGGTCAAGGTTGGTGTGCATACATACTGCTGAAATTCCGTTTGCTGCAAGCTTATATACAGCATCATCTTCCGAAAGCCGTTTAATCGGGTTAAAAATAATCGGGTGGTGACTGATTATCAGCTCACAGCCGAGCTTTTTTGCTTCGTCTGCAACTTCGTTTGTTATATCAAGCGACACAAGAGCCTTTGTTACGGGTGTGTTTTTGCCGCCGACAAGCAGACCGCAGTTGTCAAAATCCATAGCGGTTTCAAGCGGTGCGAAGCTTTCAAAGTAATTTAAAATATCATTAATCGTTACCATTTATGATCTCCTCAAGCTGTTTTGCAAGCACAGCAAAACGCACATCGCCGTTAGCCTGTTTGTTAAGTCTTTCTATATGACCTTTCAGAAAACGAAGATGTGTCTCATTTTTGGGGTTAAGCCTTGCAAGGTAGTAGTATATTTCATCTTGTTCCGCGGCTTTCCCCGTGTATTCGGCAAGGATAACGGTGTAGCACTTGTTTGCGGCTTCACAGCAATCCCGGTCTGTAATTTTATAGCCGTTGCGGCATAACCATTCTATAAGGTATTCGCTTTTTGTCATCGGCTGCAAGATAAAGCGCTTTGACTTATCCTTTGCAAATGAACATTCGCCGATTATCTTAGCGATAAGTTCACCGCCCATACCCGCAATTACAATATCGTCGGCTTCATCGGAGTTTATGTTTTTCAGCCCGTCGGAAAGACGTGTTTTAATCCGACCGTCAAGTCCTGCGGCGGAAATGGTTTCTGCTCCTCTTTTGAGCGGTTCAGGATTTATGTCTGCGGCAATCGCAGTCGGGCATTTGCCGCATCGGCAAAGATACACGGGTAAATAAGCGTGATCGGTACCGATGTCGGCAAGCTTTGCGCCGCTGCGAACGAACCTTGCACAAAGACAGAGCCTGTTGTCAAGATTTGTTATCATCAGCCTATAGCCTTGTTGAGTGCTTCAACAAGTGTATCTGCGTCAGCTCCGTGAACCATACAAGCTTCTTCAATGGTTTCTCCTCTTGATGCAGGGCATCCGAGGCAGTGCATACCTATGCTGAAGAAAAGCTCAGCGGTTTCGGGGTGCTTATCCAAAACATCACCGATGATAGATTTCTTTGTTATTTCCATTATAATAACCTCCTAAAATTTCTGAAGCGACGCTCTGCTTTCCTGCAAGGAGCATAGCTTACTCTTAGATTATAACACATATTGTGAAAATTAAAAGACAAAAATTTCGTTTTAATCGTTTTAAATCGAGTTCCAGTATTTTCTGTCAAGACTTCGGTACTGCACCGCCTCAAGAACGTGCTCGGAATGTATTACTTCGCTTTCTTCAAGGTCGGCGATTGTTCTTGCAACCTTAAGCACTCTGTCATAGGCTCTTGCGGTAAGTCCGAGTTTTTCAAACGATTCTCTCAGAGTGTTTTCGGCTTCCTTATCAATAAGACAGATTTTTTCAAATTGTTCTGCGTTAATCTTTGAGTTGCAAAGCGTTTGGCTGTCTTTAAACCGTTCACGCTGAATTTTGCGTGCTTTATCCACACGCTTTTTTATTTCGGCGGAGGTTTCCGTTTTTTCTGTGCTTCTCAGTTCGTCAAATTTTACAGCCGGTACTTCAACGTGTATGTCAAAACGGTCGAGCAAAGGTCCCGAAACCTTATTGAGATAACGCCTTATCTTTTGCTCCGAACAACTGCATTTGTGCGTTTCGTCACCAAAATATCCGCACGGACAGGGGTTCATTGCAGCAACAACCATAATCGAGCATGGATAGGTGCAGTTTTGTCCCGAACGTGAAATGGTTATGCTCCCGTCCTCTATCGGCTGGCGCAGAACCTCAAGAGCCGTGCGTGAGAATTCGGGAAGCTCGTCAAGAAATAAAACGCCGTTGTGTGCAAGCGACACTTCGCCTGGCTTTATCGTTCCCGTTCCGCCTCCGCCGAGTCCAACGGGCGTTACCGTGTGGTGAGGCGAGCGAAACGGACGTGTGGTGATAAGACCGTCACGGCGCAGATGTCCAGCGATAGAGTGTATTTTTGTGGTTTCAATCATTTCTTCAAACGTCATATCGGGGAGTATGGACGGCACACGTTTTGCAAGCATACTTTTACCCGATCCGGGAGGACCTATCAAAAGTATGTTGTGACCGCCTGCGGCTGCTATTTCAAGCGCTCGTTTTGCTTCAAACTGACCCTTGACCTGAGAAAAGTCAGGCAAAAAATCATCGCCGCCGTTCTGAATTGATTTCATATGGGGCGCAGGCAAAAAGTCACGGGGATTGTTAAGCATATTTTTAAGCTCAACAATATCGCCGACGCCGTATGTATCTATTCCGTCAACCACCGAAGCCTCGCTTATGTTTTGCTTAGGCACATAGATACGCTTTATTCCGCATTCGCACGCCTTTATTACCATAGGTAAAACGCCGTTGATACCCCTTAGCTCACCGCCGAGCGACAATTCGCCCACAAAAGCGCAGTCCGATGTGTCAGCCGTGATATTACCGGTCAGTTTGAGCAAATCGACCATTATAGGAAGGTCGTAAATCGGACCTTCCTTTTTAATGTCGGCAGGGGCGAGGTTAAGGGTTATGTGAGCGGAAGGAAGTTTAAATCCGCAGTTTTTCAGTGCGCTTTTAACTCTGTCACGGCTTTCCTTTACGGCAGCGTCGGGAAGTCCCACCATATCGAACGCAGGCAGTCCGTTCTGCATTGAGGCTTCAACCTCTACCTCGTAGGCGTCAATTCCGTTTATACCAAAGCTGTTGCATTTAACGACCATATTATCCTCCGGTTGGTTTAATATTATTTATTGGTATATTATACCATTTTAGAATTCTATTTACAAGCCACAAATACTTATAATGCGACCTTTTATTATTAAAAATACATAAATAATATCATTGATATTCTACATTTTTACAGAAAATATAAAAATATTGTTGACATTTGTGCAGTAATAATATATTATTCTATATATAGAATGATTTGCGGTGGGGTGGTTTTATGGACTTGGCGGATAACTCCCATCCCAAGCTTTCTGATTCTGATTTGGCTAAGCTTTCAAAACAGGGTGACGACAAGGCTTTTGATGAGCTGTCGCTTCGTTATTTGAGTATCATCAGCTTTATAGCCCACAAGTATTCCGCTCAGGGATATGAACAAAAAGATTTTATTCAGGAAGGTCTTATTGGACTTTTGTATGCTTGCCGTACCTTTGATGAAAACGGAGCAGCCTCATTTAAGAACTATATGACCAAAGTAATTGAGCGTCGATTTGTTTCTATTATCAGAAAATCAAATGCCAAAAAAGCTGTTCCTGATTCTGCACTTGTACAAATTGACTCGCTCGATGAAAAGTTTGAGGACACTGCGCTTACTCCCGAGGAACTTGTAACTATGCGTGAGCATCTTGATATTGTGCTTTCAAGGCTCCGATATTTTTTGTCAAAGCGTGAATATGATGTTGTTACGCTTTACGCAGATGGACTGAGCTATTCAAAGATTGCCGATAAGCTCAGCATAACCGAAAAGTCCGTTGATAATGCACTTTGCAGAGCACGCAAAAAGCTCTGTGATAAGAATATGTCCTGAAAAGTATCAGCGGTGCAACTCCGCACGGGGCAACAAATTTTTTATACCAAAGAGAGGTAAAAACCAATGTACGAAGACAAGACACTCGTTTGCAAAGATTGTGGCAAGGAATTTGTTTTTACTGCCGGTGAGCAGGAGTTCTATGCTGAAAAAGGTTTTGTAAATGAGCCGCAACGCTGCAAAGAATGCAGACAGGCACGCAAGAACGCCGCAAAGGCAGGACGTGAATATTATGAAACAACCTGTGCTGAGTGTGGCGGACCTGCAAAAATTCCGTTTAAACCTATGGAGGGTAAGGAATACTACTGCAGCGAATGCTTTGCAAAGAGAAAAGCAGAGGCAGAGGCCGAATAATATTTTAATTTATGAATTTAAACTATAAATAATATTTGCTCTGTACACGGCGGATAGGTTATATCCGCCGTGCATTTTTATGCCCGAAAACCGATAAAATATTTTGAAAATAAAAAGGTCAGGAAAAGTCAAAAAAAATTTAATTTTTTAGAAAATGAGAGTATATCAGAGAAAATCAAAGAATTAAAGAGCACGACTGCGAAAATTTGACTTTAATTGACTTTGACTTTTTCTGACCTTTAGACTACAATATAATCAAAGGTTGAGAAAACCCGAACAAAGCACATCAAAATGTGCGGAAAAGAGGCGACATAAATGAGAATGAGCGATTTGGTGACTCAGTACATTCTTGAAATGCTTGAAGAACAGGACGGCAGCGCCGAGATTCGGCGAAACGAGCTTGCGGGCAACTTGGGCTGTGTGCCGAGTCAGATAAATTATGTGATCACCTCACGATTTACACCCGAACAGGGCTATATGGTAGAAAGCCGCAGAGGCGGCGGAGGCTACATCAAGATCAGCCGTGTAAAGATGGATAGGGGAACAGCCCTTATGCATATAATTAACTCGGTTGGCAATACTCTTGACAAAGCCGCAGCCGAAGCAATGCTTCACAATATGCTCGGACGTCAGATAATTGATTTGCGTTCGGCAAAATTAATTGCTACGGCGTTGTCCGACAGAACGCTTTCGCACATAGAACAGGAAAAGCGTGATACTATCCGTGCCGACCTGTTCAAAAATATGTTACTTACTCTCAACAGTTGAATGGAGGTATAATTTATGAAATGTCAAAAATGCGGTGCAAACAATGCAAACACCCATGTAAAAACAATAATAAACGGTGAATTCAAGGAATACGATCTTTGCAGTGATTGTGCAAAGAAAATGGGTTATACAAATGTATTTTCCGATATGGAGGATGAGTTTTCAAATTTCCTCGGAAGCTTTTTCGGAAACGTGCTTCCTGCAAAAACTCAGGCTTCACGCTGCGAGTTCTGCGGCAGTACCTATCCCGAAATCGCAAAAACAGGACACGTCGGCTGTGCAAGATGTTATGATGTTTTTGCCGACGAGTTGTATCCGTCAATTCGCAGAATACACGGCAACACCACCCATTGCGGTAAAAACAGCAAAAGAGCCGAAAAGGCAAAGGCTGAAAAGCCTGCCGAGCAGACAAAAGAAGACAAAATTAAATCACTTAAAGCAGAGCTTGACAAGGCAGTTAAGGAACAAAACTTTGAACACGCCGCCGAGCTTAGAGATAAGATAAAAGAAATGGAGGCTTAAAAATGAGTAATGACGTTGTAATTTCCACAAGAGTACGGCTTGCAAGGAATTTGAAGGATTATCCGTTTCCTTGCAGACTCAGTGCTCAGGATAAGGAAAAGGTAATTGAAAAGGTTAAAAACGCCGTTGAAAACAGCAACAGCCCCATTTCAAAGGATTTTTCATTTATCAGAATGTCGGAGCTTACTCCTCAGCAGGGCGTATCGCTTGTTGAAAGACGTCTTGTCAGCCCCGAATTTATCAGCGAATCTCAGGGCAGGGCGTTACTTCTGAGCAAGGACGAAAGCATAAGCATTATGATAAACGAAGAGGATCACATAAGGCTTCAGGTTATAAAAAGCGGCTTGTCGCTTGAAGATACTTACGATATTGCGGATAAGCTCGACACCTTGCTTGATGAAAACCTTGACTTTGCGTTTGACGAACGGCTCGGTTATCTTACCCAGTGCCCGACAAACCTCGGAACAGGTATGCGTGCTTCCGTAATGCTTCATCTGCCTGCGCTTGAAAAAAGCAGAGCGGTGGGCAGAATAGCCGGCAACCTTTCAAAGCTCGGACTTACTATCAGAGGCGCACACGGCGAGGGAACAGAACCAAACGGAGCGCTCTATCAGCTGTCTAATCAGGTAACGCTGGGTATCTCCGAAAAAGCGGCGATAGAAAACCTTAAAAACATCACAATGCAGCTTGTATCGCAGGAAAATCAGGCTCGCACAAGGCTTTGTTCAAGCATTGATATTCAGGATGCGATAAGCCGCAGTCTGGGCTTGCTCAGGTCGGCTCTCGTTATTTCGCACGATGAGGCGTTAAAACTGCTTTCAAACGTTCGTCTCGGCATAGTGTCGGGGCAGATAAAGGACGTAACGACCGAAACCGTTGACAAGCTGATGCTTTCGGTTGAACCGGCAACGCTGACGGTCAATCTTAACAAAAACCTGTCCCCGCACGAAAGGGACATTGAAAGAGCAAAGCTTATTAAATCGGCTTTGTCATAAAAATTTAACCCAATAAAAAGACAGGGGGTAATATTATGTATGAATTCAGAGGCTTTACACAAAAGGCAAACACTGCGCTGAACCTTGCAGTTGAATCGGCTCAGGATATGGGACACACCTATGTTGGTACAGAGCATATCCTGCTCGGTTTGTTAAAGGAAGGCACGGGAGTTGCCGCCGCAGCACTTTCACAGTGCGGCGTTACGGAACAAGCCCTCAGCGATAAAATCAGCGGAGTTGACGGCGTTGCCGCATCAACAACGCTGACGCCAAATGACTTTACACCGCGCACAAAGCGTGTTTTAAAATCCGCAATGCTTATTTCCGCAAGAATGGGCAGCGGATATGTCGGCACCGAGCATCTGCTCTTAGCCGTAATTTCGGAGAGCGACAGCTATGCTGTAACCTTCCTCAACGAGCTTGGCGTAAGCGTTGACGCAATAGTTCAGGCTATTGAGGGCAGCTTGCAAAGCGGTTCGGGCGAAAACGGATTTTCCGAAAATATGGGCGCTTACGGTCAGCCACAGGGCGGCAGGCAGAGCGGCTCTGCGCTTGAAAAATTCGGCAGGGATCTGACCAAAGCCGCCAAAGACGGTGAGATTGACCCGGTCATCGGACGTGAAAAGGAAATCGAACGTGTAATTCAGATACTTTCGCGCCGTACAAAGAACAATCCTGTTCTTATCGGTGAACCGGGCGTCGGCAAGACCGCCGTTGCCGAGGGACTTGCACTTGAAATTGCAAAAGGCAATGTGCCTGAGATACTCAAAGACAAAAGGGTAGTCAGCCTTGACCTTACAGGTATGATTGCAGGCGCAAAGTACAGAGGCGATTTTGAGGAACGAATCAAAGCGGCTATTGATGAAGTAAAAAAGAGCAAAAACACTATCCTCTTTATTGACGAACTGCACACAATCATTGGCGCAGGTGCGGCAGAGGGAAGCGCAGACGCCGCAAATATCCTAAAGCCGTCGCTTGCAAGGGGCGATTTTCAGGTAATCGGCGCAACAACGATTAACGAGTACAGAAAGTATATCGAAAAGGACGCTGCGCTTGAACGTCGTTTCCAGCCCGTTAAAATAGGTGAACCCACTCAGGAGCAGGCTGTTCAGATTCTTAAAGGACTGCGTGACAGCTACGAAGCCCACCACAAGGTAAAAATTACCGATGAAGCCATTGAAGCGGCAGTAAAGCTTTCATCAAGATATATAGCCGACCGTTTTCTGCCCGATAAGGCTATCGACCTTATCGACGAGGGCTGTTCAAAGGTAAGGCTTGCTTCGCTTACCTCTCCGAGCGACGTTAAGGAGCTTGAGGACCAAATCGCAGATTACGACAAGGAAAAGGAAAGCGCAATCAACGAGCAGGACTTTGAACGTGCCGCAAAGCTTCGTGACGAGCAAAAAGAGCTTCAGGAACAGCTTGACAAGGCAAAGAAAGAATGGCAGGAAAGACAAAAGACCAATTCGGGTGAGGTAACCGCCGAGGTTATCGCTCAGATAGTTTCCGACTGGACGGGCGTTCCCGTTGTTCAGCTTACCAAGGAGGAAAGCGAACGACTGCTCAATATGGAAAAGGTGCTTCACGAAAGAGTTATCGGTCAGAACGAGGCTGTTTCGGCAATAGCAAAGGCTATCCGACGCGGCAGAGTAGGACTTAAAGACCCGAAGCGTCCCGTAGGCTCATTTATCTTCCTCGGACCTACAGGCGTAGGTAAGACCGAGCTTTGCAAGGCGCTGGCTCAGGCAATGTTCGGCGACGAAAATGCAATGCTCCGACTTGATATGAGCGAATATATGGAAAAGCACACGGTGTCTAAGCTTATCGGCTCACCGCCGGGATATGTAGGCTTTGAAGAGGGCGGACAGCTTACCGAAAAGGTAAGAAGAAAACCCTATTCGGTAGTGCTTTTTGATGAGATTGAAAAAGCGCACCCCGATGTGTTCAATATGCTTTTGCAGATACTTGAGGACGGTCGTCTGACCGACTCTCAGGGCAGAACGGTTGATTTTAAAAACACCGTAATCATAATGACTTCAAACGTCGGCGCAAGGCTTATCACCGAAAAACAGGGTTCTCTTGGCTTTAAGCAGGAAGAATCCGAAAAGGAAACCTCGCAAAAGGACATCAAGGAGCTTGTTTTGGGAGAACTTCGCAACGTGTTCCGTCCCGAGTTTTTGAACCGTGTTGACGATATAATCGTGTTCAACAAGCTTACTCAGGACGAGATAAAGCAGATTGCAAAAAATATGCTCAACACACTTGCAAAGCGTCTTGAAAATATGGACATCAATATCACATTCACCGACGCCGCAGTAACGGCGATTGCCGACAAGGGCTTTGATGAAAACTACGGAGCAAGACCGCTTCGCCGTGCAATTCAAAGCGAAATTGAGGATACCTTATCCGAGTATATGCTTGACGGCAAGATAAAAGGAAACTCTTCCGTTGAGTGCGATTACAAGGACGATAAGTTCACCTTTGAAACAAAAGCCCAAAACACAGCAGAAAAATAAAACACACAACAAAATCGACCTCTCAAAACATTATGTCTTGAGAGGTCGGTTTGCTTTTGCTTATTTAGAAGTCAGTATTTGTTTTAATATTCTTTTGCGGAATAATGATGTGCTTTGTCAAGCAGCATATCCTTGACCTTCATCAATCTTGTTCTGCTGCTTCTGTCGTTTTCCTCCAGCTTCATTGAAATGTACTTTATAGTTTCCTGATAGCGTGGAATCATAACGTGTTCAAGCGAATTTACCCTGCGGCGTGTTTTCTCAATTTCAGCCGACATAAGCTCACAGCTTTTTTCATACTGAGCGAGCTTTATCATATCGGGCAAAACGTCGTTAAGCGACATTATAGCGTCGTCAAGTTCAAAGGAAGTAAACGCAAAGCCGTACGGAAAAATATCGCCCTTGTCGCTTGTTCGGCTGTTTGCTTCAAATTGAGGAATCTCAACGCTCATAACATTTTTTGAGCTTATCTCAACATTCACCTGTTGCTTTGGCGACATAAGAGAGCCGTCGAGCGCCTGTTTTGACATAACTGCGCTTGCGTTTACAAAGTGCGCGTTACATTCGTTCAGTTCACGCTCCACCTTATCTCTCAGATCTCTTGTTTCACGCACAAGATCAAGAAACTGACGCATAAGCTCGTCACGTTTATCTTTTAACATTTTGTGACCACGAACTGCGGTTTTAAGCTGTTTTTTGAGCTTGCTCAGCTGCATTCTCGTGGGATTAACATTCATAATTGCCATACGGTCGCACCTTCAATGCAGTTATTGCTTGCCGTAATATTCGTCAAGCATATCGTCCTTGATACGTTTCAGTTCGCTTCTCGGCAGAATCTGCAAAAGCTTCCAGCCGATGTCAAGGGTTTCTTCTATAGAACGGTTTGCATCATACCCCTGTGAAACATACTCCTTTTCAAACGCTTCGGCAAATTCTGCGTACTTTTTATCCATATCGGTAAGAGCGGCCTCACCGAGAATAACCATAAGCTCTCTTGCGTCCTTGCCTCTTGCATAAGCGGCAAAAAGCTGGTTCATCGTTGCGGAATGATCCTTTCGTGTACGTCCCTCGCCGATACCTTTGTCTTTAAGACGTGAAAGCGACGGCAAAACGTCAATAGGCGGAGTAACGCCTTTTCTGTAAAGCTCACGGGAGAGGATTATCTGTCCCTCCGTGATATATCCCGTAAGGTCGGGGATAGGGTGAGTTTTGTCATCTTCGGGCATAGTGAGAATAGGAATAAGCGTAATAGAGCCGTCTTTGCCCCTGAGTCTGCCTGCACGCTCATAAAGAGATGCAAGGTCGGTGTACATATATCCGGGATAGCCTCGTCTGCCGGGAACTTCCTTTCGTGCGGCGGAAACCTCACGCAGAGCGTCGGCGTAGTTTGTGATGTCCGTCATAATTACAAGAACGTGCATACCGAGGTCAAAAGCAAGGTATTCTGCGGCGGTAAGCGCCATTCTTGGAGTTGCGATGCGCTCGATTGCAGGGTCGTTTGCAAGGTTTACAAACATAACCGTTCTGTCAATAGCGCCCGTTTCTTTAAACGAGTTTATAAAGTAATTGGATTCTTCAAAGGTGATGCCCATTGCGGCAAACACAACGGCAAACTGTTCGTTTTTGCCTCTTACGGTTGCCTGACGCGCAATCTGAGCGGCAAGCTGAGCGTGGGGAAGACCCGAAGCAGAAAATATCGGAAGCTTTTGTCCTCTGACAAGGGTATTAAGTCCGTCAATAGCGGAAATACCCGTTTGGATAAACTCCTGCGGATAATTTCTTGCCGCCGGGTTCATAGGCGTGCCGTTGATGTCAAGGCGTTTTTCGGGGATAAGCGCAGGACCGTCGTCGATTGGATTGCCAAGACCGTCAAATACTCTTGAAAGCATATCGGGCGATACCGGCAGTTCCATTGACCTGCCGAGAAAACGAATTTTTGACTCGGCAAGGTTGATTCCCGCCGCAGAGTCAAAAAGCTGTACCAAAGCGTTACTGCCGTCAATTTCAAGCACTTTGCATCGGCGTGTCTCGCCGTTCGGCAGTTCGATTTCGCCGAGTTCGTCGTACTTTACGTCCTCAACGTCGCTTACCATCATAAGAGGGCCTGCAACCTCTCTTATCGTGCGATATTCCTTTGGCATCAGTCGTCACTCCTTTCCAAAACGTCCTTGATTTCGCTTTCAAGCTGAGCCTCTATCGACTCATACTCGGCGTCGATGTTGTTTTCGGGTTCATATTTAAATCTTCCTATTCTTTCGCGAACGGGAATGTTTACAAGCATTTCAATATTTGCGCCCTTTTTAAGCGCCTCAAGAGCCTTGTCATAGTAGCTGAGTATTGCCCTCATCATAAGCACCTGCTTTTTGAGCGAGGTGTAGGTATCCGTTGGGTCAAAAGCATTTTGGTGCAGATAGTCCTCACGAATTGAGCGTGAAGATTCAAGCTTTAGTCTGTCGGGAGCGGAGAGTGCGTCCATACCTACAAGGTTTACAATCTCCTGCAACTCGCTTTCGTCCTGAAGCAATGACATAAGTCTGCCCCTCAGCTCCATAAAGTCGGGAGCGGCATTTTCGGCAAACCAATCCTTTAGCTGATCGGTGTAGAGCGAATAGCTTGTCAGCCAGTTGATTGCAGGAAAATGACGTTTGTAAGCAAGGTTTGCGTCAAGTCCCCAGAAAACCTTAACGATTCTCAGCGTAGCCTGAGAAACAGGCTCGGAAATATCACCGCCCGGAGGCGAAACTGCGCCGATAACCGAAAGCGCACCTTCTGTGTCGTTGCTGCCGTTTACAATAACACGGCCTGCACGTTCGTAAAACTGAGCGAGTCGGCTTCCGAGATAAGCCGGATAGCCTTCTTCGCCCGGCATTTCTTCAAGTCTGCCCGACATTTCACGCAGAGCCTCCGCCCAGCGTGATGTTGAGTCTGCCATAAGCGCAACTGTGTAGCCCATATCACGGAAGTATTCTGCTATAGTGATTCCCGTATAAATTGACGCTTCACGAGCCGCAACAGGCATATCGGAGGTGTTTGCGATAAGCACCGTGCGTTCCATAAGTGAATTGCCCGTTCTCGGATCCTTCAGTTCTGGGAATTCGTTGAGAACGTCGGTCATTTCGTTTCCGCGTTCACCGCAGCCTATATATACTATAATATCCGCTGCCGCCCATTTTGCAAGCTGATGCTGAACGACCGTTTTGCCTGAACCGAACGGTCCGGGAACAGCCGCAACACCGCCCTTTGCAAGAGGGAAAAGCGTGTCGATCGGTCTTTGACCTGTAGTGAGCAAAATATCGGGGGACAGTTTCTTTTTGTACGGTCTGCCTACACGAACAGGCCATGTAGTAAACATTTTTATCTTTTTTTCGCCCTTGTCCGTGTCAAGAACAGCTACTGCTTCGTCGATAGTAAAGTCGCCCTCGCTTATATCTTTGACAGTACCGCTCATTTTGTCGGGTACCATAATTTTATGCAAAACAGCATGGGTTTCCTGCACCGTGCCGATTACGTCACCTGCAACTACCTTGTCGCCTGTCTTGACGGTCGGGGTGAAATGCCATTTTTTATTGTGGTCAAGCGACGGAACGTCAATACCTCTTTTGAGATTGGTTCCAGCTACCTTCATAATTTCGTTGAGAGGGCGCTGAATACCGTCATATATCGAGCCGATAAGTCCCGGACCAAGCTCAACCGAAAGCGGAGCGCCCGTTGATTCTACAGCTTCTCCCGGACCTAAGCCCGAGGTTTCTTCATAAACCTGAATAGAAGCCTTTTCACCGTGCATTTCGATGATTTCACCGATAAGACGCTGACTGCTGACACGCACAACGTCAAACATATTTGCGTCCCTCATACCGTCTGCAATAACAAGAGGGCCTGCGACCTTTGTGATTATACCTGATTTCAAATTATACACCTCAATCGTTGAAGATTATGTCTGAGCCAACCGCCTTTTCGACAAATGACGAAAGGCGGGACGTGCCGACATTCGTGTTGCCCTTTACGCCCGGAATGGGGATAACGGCAGGAGTCAGCCTGTTTTCATATCGGCTGCGTTCCTTTTCAACCAAGTTGAAAATTTCTTCGGTAAGATAAATAACAGCATAGTTGTCGCTGTCGGCAATTTTTCTGAACATATGCGGAGCGTCGTCAAAGCTGTCGCACGGAAAAATGTCAAGACCGATAGCGCAAAAGCCTTTTATGCTTTCCGAGTCGCCGATTACGGCAATGTTTTTAGCCATAAATCTCACGCAGCCTTTCTCTTATGATTTCCGTGTCGGTGTTTGTTCTTATTCCGCTTGAAATAATGTGAATCACCGATATTTCGGCTTTGTTGCCGAGGAAAAATCCAATCAGCGGTTCAGCACCCTCGCTTTTGCGTTTACAGCTTTCTTTTGCCATAATAATTAGCTTGTTGTCCGTAAATTTTTCAAACGCCGAGGGTGAACGCCTGTATTCCTCCATTGCACTGCCGCAGTCGTATTCGCTGAGCTTTGACAAAAGGTCAATCAGATATTCACTGCCCTTTAATGCGGCGGCAATGATTTCCTCCTTTTTAAATCCGTCAACCTCAACCAGCGATTTTTGAAGAAAATCTTTGGTCGTGCCTGTTCTTGCACACCTTAATGCAATTTTTATATTGCTGTAAAATATAAACGTTTCAAAATACTTTTTCAAAAACCTTGAATAGCCTGCCGAAAGCACAAGCATTCGCTTCATAGCGGCGGCGTCTAAAACTGCGTCGCACGCACGGGCGTCCGAGGTGTGTGCAAGCTCCTGATACGCCTTGTCTGCCGCGTCGGAAAGCCAGTCGGGAAACTGCGAAAAGTTTCGGTGCTTTACAGCCTCCTTTATCACGTCAAAATCAATCGTGTTAGGAGAAACAAGCAGGCTTTCGTAATCTCTGCCTGCCATAGTGCCTTTCAGCACCGCCTTTAGGTTATGAACGTCGTTTTGAATAATAAACGGAGCAAATATGTTAAAGTCGGGAGCAATCTCCTTTAAATATCTCCAGAGTTTATTTGTGTGATCCTCTATGATCTCGTCAACGCTGTCACCGTCACCGAATCCCTTGTCCGCCAAAAATCTGCAAAGCTGTTCAGTGGTTTTGCAGGCGAGCATCTGTTCAACGTCCGTGTTTGTAAAAAGGTACTTTTCCTTTGCGCTGACAGAGCCTATGGAAAATTCATATGATAATGCCATTAAATCCTCCTACTCTGCAAAAAGCTCACGGTTAATAAGATCCTCAAGCCTGTCACGGTTTGCGGCAATCATAGCCGCAAAGTCCATATTTTCTTCTATGTCGCCGCATTTAAGTATAAATCCGCCGCATATGTCGGCTGTTTTATCACTTATTACTGCGGTAAGTCCTGCGTCTTTAAGCCTTTGCCCAAAGTCGCGGGGGAGTCTTTTTTTATCTCTTGCGTTTAAAAGTATTTCGCCTTGCCTGCCCGAAAGCTTTTTTGCTAAAGAATATATAACTTCAAAGTATTCTCTGTCGTCAAGTCCGACAAGATATTCTTTTATTGCGTCAACGGTAAAATCAATTTCCTGTCTGCGCTTTTTGAGCAGAGCGTTTCTTATTTCAAGCTGTGCACGGCTTTTTGACGAAGCGTTTATCTGCTCGACCTTAAGCTTGGCTTTTTCGTCTGTTTCAGCGGTCAGCCTGTCGGCTTCTGCTTTTGCGTCGTTCAATATTTTATCGCAAACAGCCTGAGATTGTGATTCTGTCAATCTTATGCTTTCGTCGCAGTCTGATTTGATGCGGTTTAAAATTTTATCGCCGCCGTTCATACAGCCCCCACCTTTCCTTGATTTATGAAATTAGCTTTAAATGTTGAGCGATGCAACCGAAATAACAACAAGAAGCGAAATGATAAATGAAAGAAGGGCATATATTTCAACGAGTGTAACCGATACCATAGCTTTTGAGAAGTTACTGTCGTCCTTTGCGCTGATAGCAATACCCGAAACAGCAGCCTTGCCCTGAGCAAAAGCCGAGAACATACCGCCGAATCCTATGGCAAGAGAGGCGCCGAGATAAGCAAAGCCCTGACCGAATGTCGGAACAGCACCGCCCAAAACGCCGCATTTTACAAGAATAAGGAAGCTTACGATGAATCCGTAAAGTCCCTGAGTACCCGGAAGAAGTGTCAGCACGAGCATTTTACCGAATTTAGATGAATCTTCGGCCAAAACGCCCATAGCTGCCTGAGCGGCGCCGCCAACGCCCCTTGCCGAGCCTATGCCTGAAAAAATAGTTGCAATAGCAGCACCTAAGATTGAAAGAAACATACCGTCCATAATTATTTGTCCTCCTGAATTTTAATATATTTGCTGTTCAGTGAAAACGGCTCGAATTCCTTGCCGCCGCCTTCATAGAACTTGCTGAACATTTCAACGTACTGCAGTCTCATTGTATGAACATATGAGCCCAGTGCGTTAAGACCGATGTTAATTGCGTGGCCTGCAATCATAATGATTATCATACATATGCAGCCGAAAACATTCCTGCCGAACATTGACGACAGCATATTAAACACCTGAGCCATAACTCCCGTTGTAAGTCCGAGAGCAAGAAGTCTTGAGTAGCTCAGCAGGTCGCTTATATATCCGGTTATGTCATACAGCGAAACAAGTCCGCCGATAACCTTGCCGAAAATACCTTTTTTGTTTCTGCCCTGAGTCAACACAAGTCCGACTGCACAGGCAACGGCGATAACTGCACCGACATACATAACGGCTTGCGAAGTAAATGCTCCGACAGCCAGAACCGCTATGCCGATAAGCAAAAGCATCCAAAATCCCGTGTCGAAAAACGCTCCTCCGTAATCCTTTTGTTTAAGACAAACATAGAATTTACAGCCCATTCCCACAAGAATGTGGATAAGTCCCAGCGCAATGGAAAGCGCCATAACCGTGAGGGCGTCCTTTTGCGGGTCGAGAGTCGGCCACGGAATAATATCCGCCATTGTTATTGACGCCCCCGAAAAATAATTGTAGATGACAGCAGGTGCGTCGCCGAAAAAGCTTCCGAATATAAGCCCCCAAATAAAGGTTGAAATACCGCAGTATTCAAAAAGCTTTAGGGTATCTTTCATTTTTTGGTCGGGCTTGAATTTTTTGATAATCACAGCCGTCGCTATTGTCATAAGCAAGCCGTAGCCTGCGTCCGAAAACATCATTCCGAAGAAAAAGTAAAAGAAAAATGCCAAAACGGGCGTTGGGTCAATGTCCTCGTGCGACGGCGGAGCATACATAAGCAGAATGTTTTGTGCCGGGCGTGCAAAAGCGTTGTTTTTAAGCTTTACGGGAGCGTCGTCGCCTGCGTCCGAAAATTCAACACAACAGGTCGCAACCCTTGTGCAAAGCTCTTCAAGCTTTACGCAGTCCTCTTCGGGAACATATCCCGTAAGAACAAAAACGTGTCTTGACTGATCCAGTGAATTAATTACGTTGTATTTGTCCGTCCGTATTTTAAAATAGTCCTGGGTAGCCCTGATGTCGTTTCGCCTGTCGGCATATGAGATTATCTCCTGCTTTGCCTTTTCGGAGCTTTGTTTAAGCTGTTCGCTTTTATCTCTGAGCCGCTGAGCCTTGATTTTCGGCGTGTGACTTGTCGGATTCATCGGCCTTGCAAATCCAAGCCCTCTGAGCACATTCTCGGCTTCGCCCTTTTGTGAAAGCGGTACAAGCACTGCAACGCAGGTCATAGAGGGTGAGGAATACTCAATCTCAAATTCAAATTCGAGCTTTGGTGATTTCTCGGCAATCGTTTCGGCAAGCAGCTTGTCCGAATACTCCTGCGGCAGGCTTCCGATGAATACAGCCGTGGTTTTGGTGTCGCCCGAATTAAGCGGAATATCGAGTCCCTGCCAGGGTTCAAGCTGAGCAAGAGCTGTTTTAATTCGTGCCTGTTCGGCTGAATTGTCAACAATCTGTTTGTTCAGCTCGGATATTCTTGAGCAAACGCCGATGACTTCATGAGAATTATCTGCAATCACACCAAGCTCATCGGGGTCGATCTGACGTCTGCCCGAAAATGATGATAAAAGACTTTTCTTTTCTTTAGTATTTTGGTCAAGTATTTTCAAAGCTTGCTCCGTTAGTGTTACATTCTTTTCAAATACCTGCATCTGAGAGGTCATATCCACTCTTGAAAAGCCTTTTGCTGTTTTGTCGGCCTTTTTGACCTGAACAAGCGCATAATCCTGCAAATGTTCAAGCAAGCGTTTTCTGTCCTCCCTGAGGGCAATGATCCTCACGGTTTTCATTTTAAGTTTTGCCAATTTAGTATCACCACACTTTTATGCTTTTGCCATTCAGTCAAACAAAAGACCGACGGCGTTTTTGATAACCTTTGTGCGATTTCTTTCTGCGGTTTCGGCAATGACTGCACATTTCAGTTCGGCGTCCGCTTTAGCCTTTTTCAGCTCGTCATCGCCGTTAAGCCTTGCCTTCTCAAATTGAGCTTCGGCTTTGACTTTAGCGTTTTTTTCTGTTTCCGCAATCAAAGTTTGAGCGTCTTTGCGTGCTTTTTCTTCCGCCTGAGCCGCTTTTTCCTTTGCCGCACTTTCACGGGCTTTACATTCTTCTTCGGCGGCAAAAACAGCGTCTAACATATCCCTTGCCATAGCGTTCTCCTTTAAAATAAATAAAATGCAGGGTAAAAACCGATTTTATATATGCCTTGCATTTACAATTAACAATATAACATATTTTGCTGTATAAAGTCAATAAAAATCACTTAATGTTTTTGGACAAATAAAATAAAATGCCCATATTTTTTGCAATATTTTTGATTTGCACAAGTACATTTCTGCGGTTTTGTTTATAATCCGACGTAAGTTTTGCTCTGATTTAAAAATTCCGTATAAAACGGCATTGACAAAGTCAGAATACAGATATAAAATCCTTTTGGGTGATATAAATGTCTGAATTTAAAACTAACGTAATGAGAATTCTTGATAAAGCAGGGGTTGAGTATATTTCACATAAGTACCCGCACGGCAAAGAGGCCGTTGACGGCGTGAGCGTAGCTGATTTGCTCGGTCAAAATCCCGACTGCGTTTTTAAAACTTTGGTAACCAAAGGCTCGGGCGGCTATTATGTGTTTGTCGTTCCTGTTGCTCAGGAGCTTGACCTCAAAAAATGCGCTAAAAGCGTCAATGAAAAGTCAGTTGAAATGATACACGTCAAGGATATTAATAAGATAACCGGATATGTTCGCGGCGGCTGTTCTCCTATAGGAATGAAAAAGCAGTTCAAAACTGTTTATCATATTACGGCTCTTGAAATACCGAGGATAATAGTAAGCGCAGGAAAGATAGGCTATCAGATTGACCTTAAACCTCAGGATCTTATTGCAATTACAAACGGTCAGTATGCCGATATTATCAAAGATTAAGCATTATAGTATTATATACAATAAATATTTTGATATTAACAAAAATAGGAATTGTACACATTGACACCTTTTTTGCAACATGATATAATTATGACAATATGTCATAATGCATTGCAAAGGAGGTGTTTTTGTGATAAAAAAGACTTTCTACAACCTGCCTGAAGAAAAGCGGCAGAGGATAATTAAAGCAATAGTTGATGAATTTTCAAGCTCATCAACCGATAAGGTGAGCATAAACCGCATAGTAAAGTCGGCAAAAATTTCACGGGGCAGTTTTTATCAATACTTTGACGATAAGGTCGACTTGGTAGAGGTGCTGACAAAATCCTTTATAGATTTGTCTATCGAGGGAGCAAACAAAGCTCTTGCAATTTCAAACGGCGATATTTTCTATACATATGAAAAGCTGTTTGAAATTATCACAAATTTTGCCGAGGACAAAACGCAAAAGGTATTGCTTAAAAATTTGCTCAGAAGTCTCAGGGCAAACGACGATTTGATTTCTGATTATCTTTTAAACCGATTTAACGGCTTTGAAGAGCTTAACAAAATTTCAAAGCAGTACAGCACGGAAAATCTGAGGTTTAAATCCTCCGAGGACGTGGAATATCTTTCTCAGATACTTACCCAGCTTCTTAAAAACGCAATATTTAATTACTTTGTCACAGACATTGATTATATTACGGTCAGAAAGACCTTTTTGCGTAAGCTTGAAATAATAAAATCAGGTGCGGAAATCAATCTATAAACTCAACCGTTTATCTTAAATAATCAACCGTTTATTTAATTTTGCTTTAAATTAAAACTAATAGTTATATAATCTGAGCGGAAACGGTTACACGCCTATAATGCGCACCGTTTCGGAATTTCATCGGGAATTATATTCTCCCGATTAACCACTGAGGGGCTAAAGCTCATTTGTACAGCTTGCAATCTGTCGCAAGCTTTGCTTCCTGCGAACAAAGCACTGCTCAAATTTAAATTCCCAAGGAGAAATATATGTTAGCAAAATTCAGTGTAAAAAAGCCGATGACGGTGTTTGTATGCGTAGCGCTTGTCATAGTTTTGGGTATCGTATCTTTTACCAAAATGACGCCGAGCCTGTTGCCGAATATGGATTTTCCGTATGCGATGATAATGACTGCTTATGTCGGTCAAACTCCCGAAACCGTAGAAACAACGGTTTCAAAACCGCTTGAACAGACAATGTCAACTATTGACGGCGTAAAGCAAATCACCTCAAGGTCGGCTGAGAACTATTCTATGCTGATAATAGAATTTGAGGACGGCACAAATATGGACAGCGCAACCGTCGATATGCGTTCAGGTCTTGACACGGTTTCCGATGCTTGGCCCGACGGCGTAGGCACACCGTATCTCATCAAGGCAAATCCCAATATTTTGCCCGTTGCTATGGTTGCAGTCGATTACGAGGGCAAGGACAGAACCGAAATATCAAGCTATGTCAGCGACGAGCTTATGAACAAGTTTGAGTCGATCGACGGAGTCGCCTCTGTTTCGGATAAAGGTATCGTTACCGAAAAGGAAAACATAGTTTTGTCATCGGACAAGATAGACGCTCTTAACCAAAAAATAGCGGCCGCACTTGACGAACAGTTTGCAGATGCGGAGGATAAGCTGAACGACGCAAAAAAAGAGATAGACGATAACATATCAAAGGCGAAGGACGGCACTCAGACTATTTCCGATTCAATGGGGGAGATAACCGCTCAACGAGACAAGGCAGCCGAACAGCTTTCAAAAGCTCAGCAGGAGGCAGAGAGCGGAAAAACAAAGCTTCTTTCTGCAAAAATGGAGCTTCTTGACCAAAAAGCGTCACTTGCTCAAAACAAACAGCTGCTCGAAACTACATATCAGGCGTTGCTTAAACTCAAGACTTCGTACAACGACCTCCTTTCACAAAAGGATTCCCTGACGGAAAAGCTAAAGTCGCTTGAAGATATAAGCGAAAGATACAAGGAGCTTGCCGAAAAGCTGAAATCAGCGATTGAAGGCAGCGATGAATACAAGATGATTCAGGAGCAGATCAAGGCACTTGAGGATGAACTGAAACAGTACGGAATTACCTTTGACCGCCTTAATGCAACGATTGAGTCCATAAAATCTGCAATTTCACAGATAGATACGTCAATATCCGATATCATAAATGCTCTGTCTGAGCTTGGAACAAACACAGATGAGCTTGATTCCCTGCTGAAAAGTATTTCCGATAAAATAGCCCTGCTCAACGGCGGAATTTCTCAGTTAGATGCCGCATTAAACGGACTTGACGATAACAGTGTTACTGTTGATGCTGCGCTTGCAACTATATCGGAACAGCGCTCAAACGCAGATTTTAAAATGTCGTCTGCGCTTACAACATTGACCTCAAAGCAGGGCGAGCTTAATTCTGCACTTACTCAGCTCAATGCGGCGGAAAAAGAAATTGACAAATCAGCGGATACGCTTTCCGAAAAGAAGTCCGAAGCAAAAGATAAAGCCGATATGTCAAACGCCGTGACGATAGACAATATTTCAAAGATACTTACAGCCCAGAATTTTTCAATGCCTGCCGGTTATGTAACCGATGACAACAATCAAAAGTATATGGTTCGTGTCGGTGACGAAGTTCCCGACGAAGAGGAACTGAAGTCGCTGTCCTTGTTCGATACGGGAATAGACGGAATAGGCGTTGTTACGCTGAGTGACGTTGCCGATATATTTGTTGCGGACAATTCCGATGACGTATATGCAAAAATAAACGGCAAGGACGGAGTTGTGCTAAGCTTTTCAAAGCAAAGCGACATTGCCACCGCCGAGGTCTGCACTAATATTAATAATGAGCTTGAAGCCCTCAAAAGCGCAAACGAGGGACTTAATTTTACTACCCTGTACAGTCAGGGCGACTACATAAATATAGTTGTAGACAACGTACTGCAAAATCTGCTTATGGGTGCGGCGCTTGCGATAATCATACTGCTTTTGTTCCTGCGTGACCTAAAGCCTACGATAATCGTCGCCTGCTCAATTCCTATCAGCGTTATTTTTGCGGTTATCCTGATGTATTTCAGCGGAATAACACTAAACTTGATTTCACTTTCGGGTCTTGCAATAGGCGTTGGTATGCTTGTTGATAACTCCGTAGTTGTAATCGAAAACATCTATAGACTCAGGGGATTGGGATATTCTGCGATAAGAGCCGCTATGAACGGTGCAAAGCAGGTTACCGGAGCGATTGCCGCTTCAACGCTAACTACTATCTGTGTGTTCCTGCCTATAGTATTTGTTGAAGGAATAACACGCCGGCTGTTTGTTGATATGGCGCTGACTATCGGATATTCACTTGTTGCAAGCCTTATTGTCGCTCTTACCCTCGTACCTGCAATGAGCTGCGGAATGCTCCGCAAGATAAAGCCGCAAAAGGACATAAACAAAAGCAAAATTATGCAGACCTATGAGCGTTCACTGCGCTTTGTATTAAGGCATAAGCTTGCTTCAATACTTGTAGTTACGGCATTGTTGATTGCAAGCTCGCTCGGGGCACTTTTAAGAGGATTCAGCTTTATGCCCGAAATGAGCAGTACCGCAATCAGCGCAACGGTATCGCTTGATAAAAATGCAAGTCTTGAAGATACTATCGAGGTTGCTCAGCAGGTAAATGATATTATTAAAACCTATGATGAATTTGAAACTGTAGGCGTTATTATCGGCAATACGACAAGTATGATTGGTATCTCGTCAGGCTCGGCGTCGAGCGATGCGGGAACGGTAACGGCGTACGGAGTTATAAAAGATAACCTCACTAAACAAAGCTCTGATATAGCCGACCGTCTTAAAACAGATCTTGATGTTGTTGACGGCGACGTATCGGTTGATTCGGGTACGACAGGTTCAATGACTACTCTGCTCGGCAACGGAAACGTTGAATTTATGATTTACGGCGACGACCTTGAAGCCTTAAAGTCAACTGCTTCGGATATTGCGAAAAAACTCGGTGACGTTGACGGTATAGATGAGGTTGACAACGGTATAGGAGCAACCTCGCCCGAAATAAAGGTATCGGTAGATAAAAAGAAAGCGGCAAAGAAGAACCTTACCGTAGCTCAGATATTCCGGCAGGTGAATGCCGCCGTATCAAACGAAAAAACCTCAACCACCCTCCAAAACGACAACGGCGACGATATTGACGTTGTTGTGGTAAAAGATGAGGCTCAAAAGATTACCAAAGACGATATTGGCGATATATCGCTTACATATACCGACAAGGAGGGTAACGAAAAAACCACCTCGCTTTCATCGGTTGCAGATATATCCAAGAGCGAAACTATGAATATGATAAGCCGTCAGGATCAAAAGCGCTATATTAAGTTAAGCGCATCTGTCAAGAACGGCTACACCCTGACGTACGCCACTAACAACACAAAGTCAATGCTTGATAAATACGAACTGCCGACGGGATATTCAATAGAATATACCGGCTCGGACAAAGAAACAATGGAAGCAATGCAGCAGCTTATGATGATGTTGTTGCTTGCTGTAATCCTCATCTATTTGATAATGGTTGCTCAGTTCCAAAGCTTAAAATCCCCGTTTATCATTATGTTCACAATTCCTCTTGCGTTTACCGGCGGATTTATAGCTCTGCTTATAACAGGCTTTGACATCAGTGTGATTTCGCTTATCGGATTTATTATGCTGTGCGGCATAATCGTAAATAACGGTATCGTGCTCGTTGATTATATCAACACCCTGAGGCTTGACGGCAAAGAAAAGATCGAAGCAATAGTCGAGGCAGGAAAAACCCGTATGCGCCCGATACTTATAACCGCTCTTACGACCGTGCTGGGACTTTCAACTATGGCAATAGGCATAGGTACGGGTTCGGAAATGATGCAGCCGATAGCTATCGTTTGTATAGGCGGACTGCTTTATGCAACCTTTATGACGCTGTATATCGTACCTGTTATTTATGACGCCTTTAACCGTAAAGAGATGAAAAAGATAGATGAATCGGAACTTGAAAATATAGATGAATAATCCAAGTGCAAAGCCGCCTGCTTCTTAGGCGGCGGGGGACGCTCCTTTGCACTGTTTGCAATCTGTTGCAAGCGTTGCTCCGATTTAAATTCAATATTCTGCGTATCATATCGTTACGCAGGACTTTTTACGGCTTTTGCAACTTACCGGATAAAAATGTAAAGATAAGCAGACAAATTTAATTGAACGGTAAGCTCTGCGGCATTTAAAATAATTGTTGAAGAAACAAAAAACTTATTGACAAACCGTAGCCGTTGTAATAATATATATGTGTACTATTCGTATTAATACAGCACACACATTGAATAATTCAGACCATTTGGGTTATTTTATTTGTCAAACACCTTGACTATTTGACAAAAATGGATATAATAGACTATATGTGATTATTGTGCCGTTTTGCGGCATTTGATTTAATTTTTGGAGGTGTATGTATGGATACATCCGTATTGAACTGGCTTGACGCTACAGCGATAAAATACGCAGACAAGACCGTGTTTACAGACCACGAAAAGAGCATAACATTTTCGGAGTTTGACAAATACACTAAGTCTGTCGGAACATACCTTGCTTCTGTCGTAAAGCCGAACAGCCCCGTTATTGTAATGTCGGGACGTCATGTGCTGACTCCGGCCTGTTTTTTAGGAATAGTAAGAGCAGGCTGTTTTTATGCCCCGATGGACGCAACGATGCCAAAGGCAAGGCTTAACCAGATAATCGGCGTTATCAAAGCCGACTATATGCTTGTTGACAGAGAACACCAAGAGATTGCAAAATCTCTTGACTACAGCGGCAAAATCATCGTTATGGAGGACATTATCGACACTCCCTGCGATGAAGCTTTGTTAAAAAAAGCTTGCTCAAAACTCAATGAGCTTTCACCGCTTTACGTTATCTTTACCTCAGGCTCAACAGGCGTGCCGAAGGGCGTTATCACTTCGCATCATTCGCTTATGTGCTATATAGACGCCGTAGGCAGCGTGCTGAAGGTAGACGATACCGATGTTTTCGGAAGCCAGTCGCCGCTTGATTATATCGCTGCCGTTCGCGACATCTACTTCCCGATAAAAACGGGTGCGTCAACTGTGATAATTCCCAAAAATGAGTTTGCAATGCCTACTCAGCTTTTTGATACCCTCAACAAAAACAAGGTTACGGCGCTCTGCTGGAGCGTAGCGGGTGTTGAACTCCCCGCAAAGCTGAATGCATTTGACGACCTTAAGCCCGAATATCTGAAAAAACTTTGCTTTTCAGGCTCGGTAATGCCCTGCAAATATCTAAAGATATGGCAGCAGCATTTGCCCGACGTTTTATATGTAAACCAGTACGGACCTACCGAATCCACCGCTTCGTGTACCTACTATGTTGTCAATGAAAAGGTAGAAGACGACACGGTGCTGCCTATAGGAACTCCGTACAAAAACTACACCATCACGTTGCTCAACGAGGATAACACAGAAACCGAGTACGGCAAAACGGGTGAAATATGTGTAAGCGGACCTATACTTGCACTCGGATATTACGGCAACGCCGAAAAGACCGCCGAGTCGTTCATTCAAAATCCGCTAAACAAAAATTACCGTGAGCTTATCTACAAAACCGGCGACCTCGGAAGCTACAACAAAGACGGACTTCTTGAATTCCACGGCAGAAAGGATCGCCAAATCAAGCATATGGGACACCGAATTGAGCTTGGTGAAATCGAATCTACAGCTAAACAGATTGACGGCGTAGAGGATTGCTGTTCGCTTTATAATAAGGAAAAAGAGCATCTTTACCTTTTCTATACCGGCTCTGCTCAGCCAAGAGACATTACGATATATTTCAGAAGCGTACTGCCGGGTTTTATGGTGCCGAGAAAGCTTGTTAATCTTGAAGCTCTGCCGACCCTGCCAAACGGTAAAACAGATATGCAAACATTAAAATCATATTTTAAATAATATGTTTGAATTAAAAGAAAGAGGTATTAACATGGAAGAATTAATGGAAATCTTAAACGAACTCAGACCTGATGTTGATTTTGAAAATGAAACCGCTCTTATTACAGACGGTATTCTCGACTCATTTGACATCGTTGCGCTTGTAGGTGAGCTTAACGACGCATTTGACATTGAGATCAAGCCAAACAACCTTGTCCCCGATAACTTTAACTCTGCTAAGGCAATGCTTAAGCTTATCAACGAGCTACAGGACGAATAATTATGAATAAACAGTTATTAAATAAACTGCTTGCCGAGGTCAAAACCCCGTCATATATCTTTGATATTGACGAGTTTGAAAAGCGTGCAAGGCTGGTAAAGGACTGCTTCGGTGAAAAGACATCTATATGCTTTTCAATAAAGGCAAATCCCTTTTTGCTCGGAAATCTTCCTGATATTTTTGAGAAGATTGAGGTTTGCAGTCCCGGCGAGCTTACAATTTGCGAAAAAACCGGTGCCGACGCCTCAAAAATCATATTTTCCGGCGTAAACAAGACAAAAGCAGACGTTGAGCGTGCAATGGACGACGGTGTGGGTACATTTACCGCCGAAAGCTATCTGCACGCCGAGCTTATCAACGATGCGGCAATCAAGCGCAATATTACCGTTCCCGTGCTTGTCCGTGTAACGGGCGGAAGCCAGTTCGGTATGGATGAGGACGACGTAATTGACTTGATAAGGCGCAGGGACGAATATAAGGGCATAGAATTTGTGGGACTGCATTATTTTACGGGAACACAAAAGCGCAAGCCTGCCAAAATAGAGAAAGAGCTTGATTATATTTCGGATTTTGCCGACAGGCTCAAGGCTCAGACAGGCTTTGAAACCGTGCGCCTTGAATACGGAACCGGTCTTGCCGTTGATTATTTCAGCAGTGAAGCTGACGAGCTTGAAAAAGAACGTCTTGACGGCGTATGCGCAAAGGTAAGAGAAATTTCCGAAAAATTTGACCTGACCATTGAAATGGGCAGATTTTTTGCCGCTCCCTGCGGATATTATCTTACAAGGGTAATGGACGTTAAAACCAACTGCGGTATAAACTACGCTATTGTTGACGGCGGTCTTAACCAGCTAAAATACGACGGACAGATACAGGGAATGCAGATTCCCGAGATCATACACATTAAAAACGGTGACAACACCTCGGGCAATGTCCAAAAATGGACGCTTTGCGGAAGTTTATGTACTACCGCTGACATTCTTGCAAGAGACGCCGAATTTAACAGCCTTGAGATCGGTGACACTCTTGTGTTCTGCCGAACAGGCGCATATTCCGCAATGGAGGGTATGGCGGTGTTCCTCAGCAGGGAACTGCCGTTAATTTCACTTTATTCGGAGAATAACGGATTAAAAATTGTCCGCAAGCTCATTAATGCGGATATATTCAACACACCTTAATGTGGATCAGGGGTAGATATTTTGAGTTATACTTCGCTTAACTTTCTGCTGTTTGTAGTGGTAACAATGCTCGTGTATTTTCTGTTCCCGCTTAAAAAGCAAAAATGGACTGTGCTGCTTGTTGCCAGCTATGTGTTCTATATGTTCGCAAGCTATAAGTTTGTGGCGTTTATTCTTTTTACTACAATCAGCACCTATCTAATCGGTTTATGGATAGAAAAGGTCGCGGCAAAATCAAAAGCAAAACTAAAGCTGAATAAGGCTGAGTGGAGCAGGGAAGAGAAAAAGAAGTTTAAAGAAAAAATTAAAACAAGAAAACGACTGATAATGACGCTTGCGCTTGTTTTAAATTTCGGAATACTTGCATTTCTAAAGTACTATAACTTCTTTGCAGGCAGCCTTAATGATGTTTTCGGCTCGTGGGGAATACAGCTTTCTGTACCGATGCTCACTTTGTTTTTGCCGCTCGGTATATCCTTCTACACTTTTCAGTCGATGGGATATATCGTTGACGTTTACAGGGAAAAAACTCCTGCACAGCACAACCCATTTAAATTCGCACTGTTTGTATCGTTTTTCCCGCAGATTATTCAAGGTCCTATCAGCATATATGACGACCTTGCACACCAGCTTTATGAACCTCATAATTTTGACTTCACACGCTTCAAACACGCTTTGGAGCTCATTTTGTGGGGACTTGTAAAGAAAATGGTATTTGCCGATACAGCCGTTATCGCAATCAATACCGTTACCGCCGACTACAATAAGTACAGCGGAACAACGCTGACGTTTACAATTCTTTTATATGCATTTCAGCTATATGCCGATTTTTCGGGCGGTATTGATATTTCACGAGGCGTTGCTCAAATATTCGGCATAGATATGATGGACAACTTCAAGCGCCCGTATTTTTCAAAGGACATCAACGAATATTGGCGCAGATGGCATATCTCGCTCGGTAACTGGTTTAAAAACTACCTGTTTTATCCGCTTGCAATGTCGTCGCTTTTCATTAATACAAGCAAAAAAATAAAGGGCACAAAGTTCGGTCAAACTACCGCAGGCGCACACATAGCAAAGGTATTGCCTACGAGTATCGCATCCTTTGTCGTGTTCTTTATAGTTGGCGTATGGCACGGCGCAAGCTGGAAATACGTCGGTTTCGGTGTGTGGAACGGCGGAATCATAATGCTTTCCGTACTTCTCAAGCCTGTGTTTGAGTGGTGCCACAAGAAACTGCATATCAATCCCAAGACAGCACCATATACGGTGTTCCAGATTCTGAGAACATTTGTGGTAATCCTTGTCGGCTATGTGTTTGACGTTGCGCCGTCGTTTATGCAGGCTATGCGTACATTCTGGCTGTTCTTTACAAACCAGAGTCTGAGCAAGGGCTGGTCTGAAATTTCAGAATTGGGACTTGGCAAAAAGCAGTACCTCCTTTTGCTTGCAGGGGTTGTGTTCATATTCATAATCAGCGTGATTCAGGAGCGCCATGACAAGACAACAATGCGCGAGCTGCTTGACAAAAAGCCGTTTATGCTGAGATGGGCAGCGGTGTTTGTCGGAGTTATGGCTGTTGTCGTATTCGGAATCTACGGATCGGGCTTTGACGCAGCTGACTTTGTATATATGCAATTTTAGGAGAGGAGTGCGTTATTATGAAAAAATTTTTACTGCGTGCAGTCAAGATTGTGTCACTTCTCCTTGCACTTGTGATTTGTATAGGTCTGCTACAGGAATATGTTCTTTGTCACGCCGACCATAACCGTGAGCGTATCAAGGGCTTTTATCTTGAAGACGACAATTCACTTGATGTTGCCGTTATCGGAGCAAGCGATGTTTATGCCGGTTATTCGGCAGGATATGCCTATGAAAAATACGGCTTTACAAGCTATCCGATAGCAACACAGTCAAATATAATGAAGTGCTACAAAACTCAGATTAAAGAAATTTTGAAGCACCAAAACCCAAAGCTGATAGTTGTTGAGCTTAACGGCGCACTCTACGGTGATGACAGAGACATTAACAAAGAAGCAAATTTCAGAAACTATGTTGACAACATACCTATGAGTGCAAACAAGGTTGAGTTGATTCAAAGCATTGCCACCTCTAACGAGCTTGAATACTATGTTCCTATCATAAAGTATCATTCCGTATGGAAGGATTTTCCGCAAGGCTTGGCATGGAGCTATACTATGATTAATGACAGATTTCGGGGATACAACTATCTTAAAGGCGTAAAAAACAAAACTGTTGAATTCAAGCCGAAGAAAAAGGTATATAACGCAACGCTAAAAGATGACGACAAAAAGGTTCCCCTAACTGAAAAATCAGAAGAATATCTGAGAGAATTTCTTGATTATTGCAAGTCCGAAGGTATTGACAATATTCTTTTTGTACGCTTTCCGCATATTGTTACAAAAGGTATGCTTGCAAGATACCACAAGGCAAATATGCTTGCGGATATTATCGGCGAATACGGTTATGATTATATCAATTTTGAAAAAGATTTTGAAAAAACAGGGCTTGATGTTAATCACGACTTTTATAATTACGACCATCTGAACGCCTACGGACAAAAAACTTTTACAGATTATTTGTGCAATATTCTTGTTGATAAGTACAATATCGGAAAATCAGAGCTTACAGATTCTCAGAAAAAAGAATGGGACGAAGCCGCAAGGTATTATGAAGCATACTATCAGTATAACGACGAATGTATAAAAAACAAGGACTACAGAAATCTCAGCGAATACTTCAGAAATATTGACGCAATGCAGAAGTACCTTGACGATTAAAAACTGTAGGCTGATTTAAATTTAATTAAAACAAAAGCTATAGTCCACATCACGCAATTTTATTGCCGATTGTGAATTATAGCTTTTTGTTTTATCAGAGTCTGTTTCCTCTGGTTATTATCTCGCTCCACAAAACAGGACCTATTGCGCCGCTTTCTTCTATGCCAAGCTGTCTTTGCAGGGCAATAACCGCCGCTCTTGTGGCATCGTCAAATTCTCCCGTTACCGATACGTTCGGAATATTCGGATCGTTTTGTGCGATTACCTGTAGGTACTGTTGAATTATTCTTACGTTTTCTCCTCTGTCGCCGAGTACAAGAAATTTGCCCGGATACGGTTCGCCGATTGCCGACTGATAGTTTGCGGGCAAATTTCTGACCGTAGCCTTGTAAACCTCGTCAATTCTAAGGAACGTGTTAAAATCAACCACACCCGTAACGGGAAGTCCGTATGCACTTTGAAAAGCATACACCGCATCCTGAGTAGCTTGGTCAAAAGTACCCGTGATTGGGATAGGCGGCAGTTCTGCCATAAAATATCCCAAAAAAGCAAGGTAATATTGCAGCGCTTTTACATCTACGCCGCTGTCGCCGAGCCTGAGATCTCTGACGTATCTTCTTTCTACCTCGGAAATCGTCAGCCCCTCGCTTGTAAGCTCCGAAAGCTGTTTAACAGCCGAATATACCTGTTTTATTTTGTACCACGTTGCTTTGCCGACAATTCCGTCAACATTCAGGTTGAATATCTGCTGAAACGACCTTACCGCTGCTTCGGTGTCAAGGTCAAATATTCCCGAATTGACCGAAGCAATATAGGGAATAGCAGGATAATTCTGCCTGATCCTGTTCAGCTCTCGCTTGATTATCAGCACATCGTCGCCGTATGAACCTCTTCTTAACGGAATACCGAGGTAGGACGGCGTGTTTTCGCCTACAGGCGCATTATATACGATTTCAATATCATTACCGTAGTAATACTTCAATATGTCAATCGGGCTCATACCCTGTTCTGCAAGCGTAACAGTGCCCCATTGTGACAATCCGCTGCATTGTGTGTTCACGCCGTCGCAAAATTGTGCGTAAAGCGGAACGATACTTCCCGACCGTACAATATAATTGTTAAATATCCGGTCAACAATCCTGCTTATATTGTCAAAAGTTTCGCTGTCGGGAACGAATGCCTGATCTATTACGGTGTTGTTTGTGATGTCAAAGTCATAGCCTCTGCTGCGATAGTATTCGGTATAAACCTTGTTGAGAGTAAAGGAGATTTGTGCAAGAATGTTCGCTATTATAGCGTTTTCCGGCCAGGTAGGATAAATCTCATTTGACGCAACGTTTTTGATGTATTCGGTAAAAGGGACGGTCACATTTTCGGCGGCCTCATCCGGTCTGCCGAGGTGAACAGTAATCGTGCTCGGAATAATAACGGGATTTGTCGCCACTCAGCCGCTCACCTCATCTCTTGCGATAGGAACTAACGAGATAGGCAGTATAGTTTCAATTTTATCGTATATTGTAACCTTGCAGTTAATTATCGGCTGAAAGCCCGGATGATAGATAGACACAAAATACCGTGCTTCATCACCTGCCGTTGCAAAACTGAGCGAGTTTTGAACAGAACGTGCAGGCAAAATGATATTGTCAACGATTCCCGACATATCGGTTACATCGTTATACAGCAAATACCGTTTTCCGTTGTGGTTTACTGCGATGCTGACAACGGCATCCTTTATCGGAAAAGCTTCTTTTGCCGTGCTTATCTGAACCTTCAGCGTACCGCGTCCGGGATAAAGCTTTAAATATTCTTCAAACTCCTGTTTAAACGGACTGATGTTACCTGAAAATCCTTCAGAATCGGGTGGAATATCCGAAATCTGCGTCGGTGTTATTATATTGCTGTTTGACATAACCATTCTCCTTTGGAATTAATTTAGGTTAATAAAGGAGCTATACTCTTTACCTAAACCAGTATATTCAGGAGCAGACGATATGATACCTTGTTAAAACAATCGCATACAAAACTGCGGTCAGATGATTTCTCACCTGACCGCAGTAAATTTAGCTTTCTCAGTTGCCGCAGGAACACGACGTACATTCGGGAACCGAACCCACAATAGGTTCGGGATCAATGCCCTTTTTCTTGTAATAGTCCGAAACAGCGGCTTTAATTGCCTGCTCCGCAAGCACAGAGCAGTGAACCTTGACCGGCGGAAGTCCGTCCAAAGCTTCCATAACAGCCTTGTTTGTGAGTTTCAGGGCATCCTCTATTTTTTTGCCCTTGATAAGCTCGGTTGCCATACTGCTTGTTGCAATAGCGGCACCGCAGCCAAAAGTCTTGAATTTAACATCGGTGATAACGTCGTTATCAACCTTGATGTACATTTTCATAATATCGCCGCACTTTGAGTTGCCTACCTCACCGATACCGTCGGCATTTTCTATTTCACCGACATTGCGGGGATTGGCAAAGTGATCCATCACCTTTTCTGAATAAGCCATATATATTACCTCCTGATAATTTATGTTTTATGCCTTCTGAGCGGCCTCGCGCTTTTTAATATCCTCCCAAAGCGGAGACATAGCTCTCAGATAACTTACGATTTCCGGGACTACCTTTAAGATATAGTCAATGTCTTCTTCACTGTTCTCATCAGAGAACGAAAGGCGCATACTTCCGTGAGCAATCTCGTGGGGAAGACCGATAGCAAGCAAAACGTGGCTTGGGTCAAGGCTGCCCGAAGTGCACGCCGAACCGGAGGAGGCCGAAATGCCGTTGAGGTCAAGCTTTAGCAAAAGGCTTTCGCCCTCGATACCCTCAAAGCACATATTTACATTGCCGGGCAAACGATGAACTCGGTCGCCGTTGATTCTTGAACGCTCGATTTTGAGCAGTCCGTCAATCAGCCTGTCACGCATCTTTGTAAGCTTTGCGCATCTTTCGTCCATAGTGTCAACTGCCATTTGAAGTGCTGCGTCAAGTCCGACAATGCCTGCAACATTTTCAGTGCCTGCACGCTTGTTTCTTTCCTGAGCGCCGCCCTCAATAAGGTTGTCTATCTTTATTCCGCGCCTTACATACAGCAGTCCGCAGCCCTTTGGACCGTGAATTTTGTGCGCTGTCATTGAAAGCAGGTCGATGTTCTGTTGAGCTACGTTTATTCTGACATATCCTGCCGCCTGAACGGCGTCGGTGTGGAAAAGCACCTTGTGTTTTTTGCAAATCTCGCCAATCTCTTTAATAGGCTGAATAGTGCCAATCTCGTTGTTTGCGTACATTATCGAAACGATAGCCGTATCATCTCTTATTGCGTTTTCAACGTCCTCGGGGTGAACGATACCGTTTTCGTAAACGTCAAGATACGTTACATCAAAACCCTCTTTTTCAAGTGCCTTGCAGGTGTGCAAAATAGCGTGATGCTCAAATTTTGAAGTAACAATGTGCTTTTTGCCCTTTGCCTTTAATGCGTGGCAAACTCCCTTTAACGCCCAGTTGTCGGATTCGCTTCCGCCCGAAGTAAAATATATTTCACTTGCGTGAGCGGCACCGAGATTTTTGGCAATGTTGGCTCTTGATTTTTCAACAGCTTCCTTTGCTTTGCCGCCGATTTTATAAAGACTCGACGGATTTCCGTAATATGTGGTGAGGTACGGCATCATTTTGTCGAGTACCTCGGGAGCAATTTTTGTAGTAGCCGAATTGTCGGCATAGATTTCTCTCATATATATCACCTTCGCAATTATTTATAAAAATCGTTTTGATGCGTCAACAGCAAGTCTGTCACACCGTTCGTTTTCGGGATGCCCTGCGTGACCTTTTACCCATATGATTTCAACCTTATGGAGATCGTAAAGTTCAAGCAGCTTTTCCCAAAGTTCGGGGTTCAGCGCAGGGTCTTTTTTGTTTCGCATCCAGCCGTTGGCTTTCCATTTCTTAGCCCAACCCTGTTTAAGTGCGTTGCAAACATACTGAGAATCGCTGTAGAGCGTAACCTCACACGGCTCTTTAAGTGAAGCAAGCGAATTGATTACTGCGGAAAGCTCCATTCGGTTGTTGGTCGTGTTTTTTTCGCCGCCCGAAAGCTCTTTTTCGTGCCCTTTATAGCGCAAAATAGCGCCCCATCCGCCGGGACCGGGGTTTCCGCTGCACGCACCGTCGGTAAAAATATCAACGTGTTTCAAGAAAATTCTCCTTAACAGCATTACATTATTACTTATTATAATACTCAGACCCGATAATTGCAACCTTTATTTCATATTATTGCCATTTTTGCTCGGATAATGCACATATGCATCGGTTAGATTAAGCTAACTGTATTTTATTACTTAATTTGACAAATGTCAAGCGCTTTTACCAAAAACCTATGAATTCTATATATTTTATGATTACAGTATATCGCATAGAAAGAAAATTATTTATAATTCTTTTATCGTATTGACACAAATATGCTTGTTGAGTTACAATATAATATCTGAATATATCATAGGCAAAGTATATATTTAACTAAAAATGGGAAAAATTCCGTATTATTATGAATTAATTACGGATTTTAATATTAGAATCGTTTTATTTGTTTTTTGAATATGGCCGCTAAATATTCGTGTCTTTGTGATCGGGCAAAGATCGGGCAAATAAATAAATTCTATACTTAATATTAAAGAAACACGGAGGAAAATTTGTGAGTACACAAACCAAAAATCAAAGTAACAAATCAAAACAGAATTGGTACTCAAAAAACAAAAGCAACACAAAAAAACAGATTAAAAATTCAACCGATCAGCCCCGAAAGCTGAATACAACAAGAGAGTTTCCTGATTTTGAAAGCTATCAGCGCAGTCAGAGCAATCAAAGCGCAGGCGCACATAACAACAATTTTAACCGAAGCAATAGCCGAAAGACAAAAAGACAGACATATACAAAGTCTGCTCCTGCAAACAAGCCGTCCGTAAAAATTTCGTTTTTGGGCGGACTTAACGAGATCGGCAAAAACATTACAGTTGTCGAATGTGAAGGCGATATGGTAATTATTGACTGCGGAATGGCGTTTCCCGATGGTGATATGCTCGGCGTTGACCTTGTAATTCCGGATTTTACCTATATTGAACAAAATGCCGACAGGGTAAAGGGCATAGTTCTTACTCACGGTCACGAGGACCATATCGGAGGACTTCCGTTTTTGCTTTCAAAGGTAAATATACCGATCTACGGAACACCGCTTACTCTCGGACTTGTAGAAAACAAGCTCAGGGAGCACAGCCTTATCAATTCGGCAAAGCTCAATGTGACAAATGCGGGCGATACCATAAAGCTCGGCTGTATGAAAATCAAATTCATTCATGTTAATCATTCAATCCCCGACGCAGTTGCCTTTGCAATAGATACCCCTGCCGGACGTATAATCCACACGGGCGACTTCAAGATCGACTGCACCCCGATAACGGGAGATATGATTGACCTTTCAAGCTTTGCTCAGGAGGGCGACAAAGGAGTTTTGGCACTGCTTGCCGAAAGCACAAACGCCGAGCGTCCGGGCTATACACCTACGGAAAGGCTTGTTTCGGGCAGTTTTGACAACCTGTTTAATAGCGCCGAAAAGTACAGAATAATCATTGCTACGTTTGCTTCAAACGTAAACAGGGTTCAGCAAATCATAGACTGCGCCGAAAAATACGGCAGAAAAGTAGCTTTTTCGGGCAGAAGTATGGTGAACTATATGGCGGTAGCGCAAAAGCTGGGCTACCTTCACGTCCCTGAAAATATCCTTATAGATATTGATATGCTTGACAAGTATATGCCCGAGCAGGTCGTGCTCGTAACAACGGGCAGTCAGGGCGAGCCGATGAGCGCACTTTCAAGAATGGCATATTCCGACCACCGCAAGGTAGTTGTCGGCGAGGGAGATTTTATTATAATTTCCGCTAACCCGATCCCCGGCAACGAAAAAACAGTAGGCAACGTTGTTGACGAGCTCCTGAAACGCGGCTGTAAGGTTATCTACGAATCAATGTATGAGGTGCATGTTTCGGGACACGCCTGCCAGGAGGAACTTAAGATAATTAACAGACTTGTAAAACCGAAGTATTTTATTCCGGTTCACGGTGAGCAAAAGCACCTGAGAAAGCACGCAGAGCTTGCCGAGTTCCTTGGAATGGATAAAAAGAATATATATATCGGTGATGTCGGCAGTGCGGTTGAAATAAACCAAAACTATATGAAAGAAGTTACTCCCGTGCCGTCTGGCAAGGTATTTGTTGACGGTCTCGGAGTCGGTGATGTCGGCAGTATCGTACTGCGTGACAGAAAGCATCTCGGTCAGGACGGTCTTATTATCATCGTCGCTTCACTTGATGTTTATGACGGTCACGTTATCAGCGGTCCTGATATTGTGTCAAGAGGGTTTGTATATGTGCGTGAGAGCGAGGGCTTGCTTGACGAGGTAAAACAGCTTGCACTGCAAATTCTTGAGGAGTGTGCCGATAACAACGTCCACGAATGGGGAATTATCAAAAACCGCATAAAGGACGAAATCTCAAAGCTTATTTCTCAGCGCACACGCAGAACGCCTATGATTCTTCCTATTTTGCAGGAAGTATAGAGCAAATATCTTAAAATAATAATGACAGAGGTATATTATGAAACGAAAGCATTGGACGCTTACGCCGTGGTTTTTGATTTTCGGTTCGGTAATGCTGCTGATGACGATGGCTACCTACTGCTACAATTTAATACTCTGCTATATCGAGCTTGGGGTGACGGTAGCCGCATTTGCGGTTGTCATAATAATGTCGCTTCGTTTTCGCAACTATATCAGAACGACTGTACACAGTACAGCCGAAAAGATAAAGGGATTTAATTCCGAATATCTTGAAAAGTACAAGTATCCTATTGCGATAGCAGGCTCCGACGGCGATATAATCTGGTGCAATGCACGTTTCAGAAAATCTCTTTGCAGCGGCAAAAGCCCGGAGGGGGAAGACATAAATTCATATCTTTCCGGTTTTGATATTGACGATATATGTGACGGAGACGGTGCAGACATAGCGATTGACGGCAAAGAGTTTACGGCTTTTTGCATCTCGGCAGGCAACGGAATCATATGTCATTTTATTGAAAACACCTATTACAAAGGAATAGTAAGAGAATACCATTCATCAATGCCGTGTGTGGCTCTTATAACATTTGACAACGCAGAGGATTTTCTCAACGATTCCGATGAAATGTATTCTGAAATTGCTATAGAAGTTGAATCTGCTCTTCAAAAATGGGCGTCGGAGTTCAACGCTCTGTACAAAAAGGTCGGCAACAACCGATATATGATTATTTTCAAAGAATCCGATGTTGAAAAGATGATTTCGGCAAAATTTCCGATACTTAAAACAGTCCGTTCAATTACCGCAAATCACCACATTGCTACTGTGTCCGTCGGCTTGTGCAGGGGTACAAAGCTTATCAAAGACAGTGAGCTTAATGCCCGAAAGGCACTTGAAATGGCGCTTGGCAGAGGCGGAGATCAGGTTGCCGTGCTCAGCAACAACAGCTACGAATTTTTCGGAGGTACGGCTGCCGCTGCCGAAAAGGTCAGCAAGGTGCGTATGCGTGTAATAGCAAACGCCCTCAGCCGTGCCGTGTATGACGCCGACAGAGTTTACATTATGGGACATCGGTTTTCCGACCTTGACTGCGTGGGAGCGGCAATAGGACTTCAGTGCATTATGGAAAAGTCGTTTAAGCGCTACAGCAAGGTGGTCATCAACAAAGAAACCTCAATGGCAAAGCAGCTCATTGATTATGCGGACGAACGTCTTGACGATAATATTTTTATAACTCCCGAAGAAGCGGAAAGGGGAGTTACCCCAAGAACACTTCTGATTATTGTGGATACTCACCTTGAACATTCGCTTGAAAGTGCGGAGCTTTATCACAAGTGCAGGCGTGTTATTGTCATAGATCATCACCGCAAGGCTGTAAATTACATAAACAATGCGCTTGTATTCTGCCACGAACCATCGGCTTCGTCTGCGTCCGAAATGTGCAGCGAGATTATAAGCTGCCTTGATGACAAGCCGCTCGGATATGTTCAGGCAGACGCACTTTTGTCGGGAATAATGCTCGATACCAAAAATTTTGTGCTTAAAACAGGAGTTCGTACCTTTGAAGCGGCAGCCTATCTGCGTAAAAAAGGCGCAAATACGCTTACCGTAAAGGAAATGTTCTCCGGCAGTATTGAGACATACCGTGAAAAGGTCGATATTGTATGTAATTCTAAGGTTTACAGGGGTTGTGCAATTTCGTTTTCGGAGCATAACTCCGCCGACGTTCGGCTTGCTGCCGCTCAGGCGGCGGATGAAATGCTTACTCTTAAGGGAATAAGTGCGTCGTTCGTAATATTTAACGATAACGATAAGATAAACATTTCCGCCCGCAGCTACGGACGTGTGAATGTTCAGATAATAATGGAAAAGCTCGGCGGAGGCGGTCACCAGACAATGGCGGCAACTCAGCTTGAAAATGATGCAAAAGATACGGTATATCATCAGCTTGTGTCTGCGATAGACTCAGTGCTTGACGACGCCGAAAATTCCTAAGAAAGGTTTGATATTAATGAAAGTTATTTTATTGCAGGACATCAAGGCTTTGGGCAAAAAGGGAGAGCTTGTTGAAGCCTCCGACGGCTATGCGCGCAATTATCTTTTACCCAGAAAGCTTGCCAAGGAAGCTAACGCTCAGGCAATGAATGAATATAAAAACGCAGAAAATTCCAAAAATTATAAGATAGCAACCGCCAAGGCTCAGGCAGAAAGCCAGAAAAAAACTCTTGAGGGCAAAAAGTTTGAAATGACCGCAAGAGCAGGTCAGGGCGGAAAGCTTTTCGGCAGTATTACCGCAAAGCAGGTAGCCGAGGAGATAAAAAGGCAGTACAATATTCCTGTTGACAAGCGTAAAGTCGTGCTTGAACGTGACATTAAGGAATTCGGCACATATTCTGCCGAAGTAAAGCTGTTTACGGGAATTTCCGCAAAGATTGACATTCAGGTTTCCGAGCAGAAATAATTCAGAACATTTGATTTATTAAACAGTATAACAAAGATTTTAACGGTTATCGTCAGCAAAAGACGCAAAGCGATAACAGTCTACATACCGATTTGGAGCATACAATGGCAGATTCAGAATTTACAAGCACATATGATGTTGCAAATATGCCTTACAGCCCGGAGGCCGAACAGGCGGTGCTTGGTGCAATAATCCTTGACAGCAATGTTTTTGACAAGGTGGTTGATTACATCAAGTCGCCGGACTATTTCTATGTTTCACTGCATAAGCTGATTTTTTCACAAATGCAGGAAATGATAAACTTCGGCTTATCCGTTGACTTTGTAACTCTGCTTGAAAAGCTAAAACAGAATAAAGCCTTTGACGACGCAACCGGCAAGACCTATCTTATGGACCTTGTAAATAACTGCCCGTCTATCTCGAATGCTCCGGCATATGCAAAGCTTATTGCAGATAAATATAACATTCGCAGGCTTATCACATCGTCAAGGGAAATAATCGACGATGCGACAGCAGGTGAAGAAGAGCCGTCCGTTCTTATCGACTCAGCCGAGCAAAAGATTTTTGACATCCGCAACGGCAATCAGCGTTCGGGACTTGAACGAATAGATTCTGTTATTATGCAGACGTTTGACCGTCTTGACGCTCTCAACAAGGACTCTGACGACAGCTTAAAGCCGATACCGACAGGCATAGGCGATCTCGACCGTATGATAACGGGACTAAACCGCAGCGACCTTATTTTGCTTGCGGCACGTCCCGGTATGGGAAAAACGAGTTTTGCGCTCAATATCGCCCGTCATGCCGCCTGCACCTGCAAAAAAACCGTTGCGTTTTTCTCTTTGGAAATGTCAAAGGAACAGCTTGTAAGCCGTTTGCTTTCAACCGAAGCGCTTGTCAGCGGCACAAAGCTCAGAACAGGCAAGCTAAACAAAGAGGAATGGAGCAGACTTATTCCAGCAAGCGATATTCTCAGAAAAACCGAGCTTTACCTTGATGATTCTCCGGGAATAACCATTACCGAGATGAAGTCACGGCTTCGCAGACTCAAAAATCTTGACCTTGTTATCATCGACTACTTACAGCTTATGGCAAGCGGAAGAAGGATAGACAACCGTGTTCAGGAGATTTCCGAAATTACCCGAAACCTGAAGATACTTGCAAAAGAAATGAATGTTCCCGTTATAACTTTGTCACAGCTTTCCCGTGCTTCGGAACAGCGTACCGATCACCGTCCCCAGCTTTCGGACTTGCGTGATTCCGGTTCTATTGAGCAGGACGCCGATATTGTGCTGTTCCTTTACCGCGAGGGATATTACAGCGATAAGAGCGCCGATAACGCCGCCGCACCAAACGCCGATATGAATTCGGGCGAATGTATTGTTGCAAAGAACCGCCACGGCGAGGCGAGTACGGTAAAACTGCATTGGCAGGGTGAATTTATGCGTTTTTCGGGTACGGAGAGCAGAGATGAATAATCAGCTTATCCGCACTGTTGAAAAATATAAAATGCTTGAAATTGGTGACAAGGTTATCGTTGCTCTTTCGGGCGGAGCCGATTCGGTTGCATTGCTTAATGCACTTAATTCGATAAAAGAAAAATACTCTCTTACGGTTTTTGCCGCTCATATCAACCACGGTTTAAGAGGGGCAGAGGCGGACCGTGATGAGAATTTTTGCAAAATTCTTTGTAAGAATTATAACATACAGCTTTTTGTCAAAAAATCCGATGTTAAAGCCCTTGCAAAACAGCAAAAAATCAGCGAGGAGCTTTGCGGACGAAATGTGCGCTACGGCTTTTTTGAAGAGCTTGCAAAAAAATATAACGCAAAGATAGCAACCGCACACACTGCCTCCGACAATGCCGAAACCCTGATTTACAATATTACACGAGGCTCCGGAATCAACGGAGCGGGCGGAATCGCTCCCGTCAGGGATAATATCATAAGACCGCTTATCGAGGTCACACGCTCTCAGATTGAGGAATATTGCAAAACACACGGTCTGAGCTATGTTACAGACAGTACGAACCTTACCGATGATTATACACGCAACAGGCTTCGGCATCTTGTAATTACGGAGCTTAAAAATATCAATCCTCAGTTTGAGCTTGCGGCTCTGCATTTTTCACAGTCGGCAAGGGAAACCTTTCAATATATTGAAAATCAGGCAAATGCCGCTCTTAATGAGTGCAAGACCGCCTACGGATATGACTGCAAAAAGCTTTTGTCCTATGATGAAGTCATAGTAAAATCCGCTCTTTCAATTATTTGCAAAACCTCAGCAAATATGGTTCCTGAATACAGGCATTTAAATTTGTTGTTAAATATTTTAAAAGACGGCGGAGCAGTAGAATTGTCCAAGCAGTTTACGGCGGTGGCAAAACAGAATATTTTGCGTATCGTCAATACGGCAAAAGTCGAAGCATTTATTGAAATTCCGCTAAATAACAGCGCAGAATTTTGCTTTGACGGCAAAACTTACAGTGCCGAGTATTATAATTCCAATTCAGAAAACAGCACACCTGTTTTCAGACTTCGCAAAAGCGGCGATACCTTTTCTTTACAAAAACGCAATCTTAAAAAGCCGTTAAGAAAGCTGATGAACGAACTGAAAATTCCCTTTGAACAAAGAGATAAACTGGTGGTTCTTGCACTCGGTTCAAAAATTCTCTGGTGCGAGGGGATAGGATTTTCGTCCGACGGTGCTGCTTTAAATAATCGGCAAAAACTAAAAATCAAAATTAACCGAAAATTGGGGGAATAATGATGCATAAGGACGTAGAATACATACTGTATTCGGAAAAAGAAATTGAAAATATTGTGAACTCGCTTGCAAAACAGATTGAAAAGGATTATAATGGCAAAGAATTTGTTATGGTAGGACTTCTCAAGGGCAGCGTAGTATTTATGGCTGACCTGATGAAAAAGGTCGGACTTGATTTTTCTATTGACTTTATGGTTGCATCAAGCTACGGTGACTCTACCGTAAGTTCGGGTGAAGTTAAAATCAAAAAAGATTTGTCACAGCCTGTTGTAGGTAAGGACATACTTATAATTGAGGATATTATCGACACGGGCAATACCCTTAGCTTTGTCGCAAAATATCTTGAATACAAAAACGCAAATTCTGTAAAGATATGCACGTTGTTTGATAAACCCGCACGCAGAGTAATAGACTTAACCCCCGATTATGTCGGCGTGACTATCCCCGACAAATTCATTGTGGGCTACGGACTTGATTACGACGAAAAATACAGAAATCTTCCATATGTCGGAGTATTAAAACCTTCGGTATATTCGTAATAATTTTCAAGCGCATACAAACACTATAAAGAGGAGTGAAACGCATTGGATAACAAAAAAAAGGTACGCAATCTGCTTCTTTATTTGGCTATTCCTATCCTTATTATCTTGGCGGCAGCGATGATATTTGTTTCCCGACAAAGCGAACCCCCAAAAACGTCGGAGCTTGAACAATACTTTATCGACGACAAGGTAGAAAGCTATACCATCAATTACGGTACGGGTGCCATTGAGATTACCCTTAAAGAGGGTGAAAAAGCCTATGAGAATGCAACTGCACCAACTAAGGAGATTACAGTTCCCGAAACAACTCAGCCTTCCGATTCAAATCAGAATTCTACGCTTTCAAACAACAAAAAGTCAAACAGAGTTATAGTAACGGGAACGCTTGCCGATATAGAACGGTTTATTGACGACATAAAGCCCTATCAGGCTTCTGCCGACGAGGCTATCGAATACAATTATGTTCGTGCAAGCGACAATACTCTTCTTTTTGATTTAATTCCGATACTTATTGCTATAGTAATATTTATTGCGGCATGGATATTCCTGATGAAGCGAATGGGCGGAGCAGGACTCGGCGGCAAGGAAATGAGCTTTGGCAAAGCAAAGATTAAGAATACCAACGACGAAAAGCGCAAAACTACCTTTGACGACGTTGCAGGTGCAGACGAAGAAAAGGAAGAATTGCAGGAAGTAGTTGAATTTCTTAAAAACCCCGAAAAGTTTAACAAACTCGGCGCAAGAATACCAAAGGGCGTATTGCTTGTAGGACCTCCCGGAACAGGTAAAACCCTGCTTGCAAGGGCAGTCGCAGGCGAAGCAGGCGTTCCGTTCTTCTCAATCTCAGGTTCTGACTTTGTCGAGATGTTTGTCGGCGTGGGCGCTTCCCGTGTTCGTGATTTGTTTGAACAGGCAAAGAAGAACGCACCCTGCATAATCTTTATAGATGAAATCGACGCAGTTGGACGCCAGAGAGGTGCAGGTCTCGGCGGCGGAAACGATGAGCGTGAGCAAACGCTCAACCAGCTGCTTGTAGAAATGGACGGTTTCGGTGTAAATGAGGGCGTTATCCTCATTGCCGCAACCAACCGCCCCGACGTTCTTGATCCGGCACTGCTGCGACCGGGCAGATTCGACCGTCAGGTTGTGGTAAGTTATCCCGATGTAAACGGACGTGAGGCTATCCTCAAGGTACACGCACGCAAAAAACCGCTTGCACCCGATGTTAAGCTAAAGACCATAGCAAAAACCACAGCAGGCTTTACCGGTGCAGACCTTGAAAACCTGCTTAATGAGGCTGCTCTGCTTGCCGCTCGTGCAAACAAAAAGGCGATAACAATGAAAGAGATTGAAGAAGCTACAATCAAAGTTGTTGTCGGTGCAGAAAAGAAGTCAAAGATAATGAGCGACAAGGAGAAGAAGCTGACGGCTTATCACGAAGCAGGTCACGCTATCCTCTTTGATAAGCTTGAAACTCAAGATCCAGTACACGAGATCTCAATTATACCGCGCGGTATGGCAGGCGGTTATACAATGCCGTTGCCGACCGAAGATAAATCATATAATTCCCGCAATGAGATGATAGAGGATATTGTGGTATCTCTCGGCGGACGTGTTGCTGAAGCACTGATACTTGACGACATTTCAACAGGTGCTTCAAACGATATTGAAAAGGCAACCAAAATCGCACGTTCTATGGTTACGAAGTACGGTATGACAAAAGAACTCGGCTGCGTAAACTACGGCTCAGATAACAACAGCGTATTCCTCGGCAGAGATATGGGACGTACCCAGGATTATTCCGAGGCTACCGCCGCAAAGATTGACGAGCTTGTACTCAAAATCGTAAACAGCGCATACGACCGTGCAGAAAAGGTGCTCAGTGAAAATATCGGTAAGCTTCACGAAATTGCGGCTTACCTTATCAAACACGAAAAAATGGGCAGTGAGGACTTTGAAGCTGTGATGAACGGCACATACGTTGAGCCTGCGGAACCTGCCGAGCCGGACGAAGTTGAAGATATTAACACCGATGCTTCGGAAAGCGATACAAAAGAAGATAATTCTTCAAAAGAATAATTTAAATTGGGCACACGCTTATGTGTGCCCGAATTCATTAACGGAGAGATATATATGGAACTCGACAAGATAATTGTCAAGGGAGCTAAAGAACACAACCTGAAAAGCATCAGCGTTGAGATTCCGCGCAACAAGCTTGTTGTAATAACAGGACTTTCGGGTTCTGGTAAAAGCTCGCTTGCTTTTGATACTATTTATGCCGAAGGTCAGCGCAGATATGTTGAAAGTCTTTCGTCGTACGCACGAATGTTCCTCGGTCAGATGGACAAGCCGAACGTTGAGAGTATAGAGGGGCTTTCGCCGGCAATATCAATAGATCAGAAAACCACATCAAAGAATCCGCGTTCCACCGTGGGTACTGTCACAGAAATATACGACTATCTGCGATTGCTCTATGCAAGAATCGGCGTGCCGCATTGTCCGATTTGCGGACGTGAAATCCGACAGCAGACGGTAGACCAGATAGTTGATAAAATTATGTCGTATGAAGCAGGAACAAAGATTCAGATACTTGCGCCCGTCGTAAAGGGACGCAAGGGCGAACACACAAAGGTGCTTGATAACGCAAGAAAATCAGGCTTTGTCCGTGTGCGTGCCGACGGAGTGCTCTATGATTTGTCGGAGGAAATACCTCTGGAAAAAAACAAAAAGCACAATATTGAAATAATTGTTGACCGCCTTGTAATAAAGCCTGAAATAACTTCAAGACTTGCAGACAGCATAGAAACAGCCTCTAAGCTGGCAAACGGACTTGTTGTTGTCAATCTTGCAGGCGGCAGGGACGTAACCTTTTCGCAAAAATATGCTTGCCCCGAACACGGCGTCAGCATTGACGAGCTTACGCCGAGAATGTTTTCGTTCAACAATCCTTTCGGCGCTTGTTCAAAATGTACGGGTCTCGGTGTGTTTTTAAAGATTGATGAGAGCAAAATAATTCCCGACAGGAATAAAAGTATCCGTGACGGCGGAATTAAAGGAAGCGGTTGGGCGCTTGAAGGCAGTTCTATTGCTGCAATGTATTTTGAGGCGCTTGCCAAAAAATATAAATTTTCGCTTTCCGAGCCGATAAAAAATATTCCAGACGACATTATTAATATAATCCTCTACGGAACAGGCGATGATACGCTTAAAATTCAGCGGAAATCGGTTTACGGAAGCGGAACCTATGAAAAGCCGTTTGAAGGTATTATTAATAACTTACAGCGCCGTTACAACGAAACGGGAAGCAACTGGGTAAAGGACGAAATACGCAGTTATATGACGGAGATCCCCTGCGATTCCTGCCACGGCGACAGGCTGTCTGCGGAAAGTCTCGCCGTAACCGTCGGCGGAATAAACATCGCCGAGTTTTGCAAAAAGTCTGTGGTTGATGCGCTTAATTTTGTTTCCGAGCTTAAGCTGAGCGAAAAAGAAGCTGTTATAGCCAAAGAAATAATTAAGGAAATAAAAGAACGCCTGAATTTTTTAAAAAGCGTAGGACTCGGTTATCTTACGCTTTCCCGCAGTTCGGGAACGCTCAGCGGCGGCGAAAGCCAGCGAATCCGCCTTGCAACTCAGATAGGCAGTTCGCTTATGGGCGTTTTGTATATTCTTGACGAGCCGAGCATCGGACTTCATCAGCGTGATAACGAAAAGCTCCTTAATACGCTTAAACGGCTCAGAGATTTGGGCAATACCGTAATTGTAGTTGAACACGATGAAGATACAATGTACGCCGCAGATTATATTGTTGACGTAGGTCCGGGAGCGGGCATACACGGCGGCGAGATTGTTTGCACAGGTGACGTTAATAAAATCAAGGCTTGCAAAGCTTCTGTTACGGGACAGTACCTCAGCGGAAAGCGTTGCGTCCCCGTGCCTGAAAAAAGGCGTAAGGGCAACGGAAAATTCCTTGAAATAATCGGAGCGAGTGAAAACAACCTTAAAAACATCAATGTAAAAATTCCGCTCGGCGAGTTTGTCTGCGTAACGGGAGTTTCGGGTTCGGGCAAAAGCTCGCTTATCAATGAGATACTTTATAAATCTCTTGCCCGTGAGCTTAACGGCGCAAAAACCGTTTCGGGCAAGCATAAAACGATAAAGGGAATAGAAAACCTCGATAAGGTAATCCAGATAGACCAAAGTCCAATCGGCAGAACTCCCCGTTCAAACCCTGCCACCTATACAGGTGTGTTTACCGATATAAGGGCGCTGTTCGCTTCAACTCAGGACGCAAAAATGCGCGGTTATACTCAAAGCAGATTTTCGTTTAACGTAAAGGGCGGCCGATGCGAAGCGTGTCAGGGCGACGGTATAATCAAGATAGAAATGCACTTTTTGTCCGATGTTTACGTCCCCTGCGAGGTATGTAAGGGCAAACGCTATAACCGTGAAACTCTTGAGGTTAAGTACAAGGGAAAGTCTATTAACGACGTTCTTGAAATGTCGGTTGAGGAGGCGGCAGAGTTCTTTGCCAACCAGCCCAAAATAGCACGCAAGCTCAAAACTCTGTGCGATGTCGGTCTCGGATATATCAAGCTCGGTCAGTCGGCAACAACGCTTTCGGGCGGTGAGGCTCAGCGTGTAAAGCTTGCCACAGAGCTTTCAAAACGCAGTACGGGCAAGACAATATATATTCTTGACGAGCCGACAACGGGACTTCATATCGCAGACGTGCACAAGCTTGTAGATGTGCTCCAGCTCTTGGTTGACGGGGGAAACACTGTTGTGGTTATCGAGCATAATCTCGACCTTATCAAAACCGCCGATCATATAATCGACCTCGGACCTGAGGGAGGGGATATGGGCGGAATGTTGATAGCTCAGGGCACGCCCGAGCAGATTTCAAACAATCCCGATTCATTTACGGGACAATACCTCAAGCCGTTGCTTAATAAAGGATAACCTAAGTGCAAATGTCCTCCGCTGCTTAAGCGGCGGACATTTTGATTTAATTTATATTTTTGGGGAATTGCATAGTTTTATGCAATTCCTCTCTTTTTTTGCCTGTAAGCGGAGGTGAAACAATGAACGAACAGATCATAATCGCTCTGCTTTCGTTTGCGGGAACTCTTGTCGGGACGCTTGCCGGCGTTATCACAACGACAAGACTTTCCAACTACAGAATTGAACAGCTTGAAAAAAAGGTAGACAAGCATAACAACCTGATTGAACGTGTTTATAAGCTCGAACAAAGAGAGGCTGTTATGGAAACAAGGCTGAAAACTGCCGATCACAGAATCGCCGATCTTGAAAACGAACAGACAAGAGCAATGTAGTTTGTATATCTTATTGTTGAATAGTTTAAAACACGCCGAATTTATCAACTATTGTTGATTGTCGGCGTGTTTTATGTTATAATGATTTAATAAGGTATTAATTGACAGATTTACATAAAGGAGTAAATTAAATGAAAAAAAGCGGTTTTTATTCATTAGTATCAGCCATTATTGTCATTATGATTATCATATCAATGCAAACTGTCGGTGTTTCCGCCGCTGTTTCCACTCAGGACGAGGTGTCCGCAAAATCGGATTACAGCATAGGCTTAGCTACCGATATTCAAAAGTATCTTTCGGGCAGTATTAAGTTTTCGGAAGAAGAACTTAAAAAGTATGACTTTAACGCCGACAAAATAATAACAATAGATGATGCAACAGTTTTGCAAAAATATCTTGCCGGCATAATTACCGAACTTCCCGACAGCGGAAAGACCGATCCCTCAACGGTTACAGACCCAGTTGAAACAACTCAGCCGACAACGGTTACAGACCCAGTTGAAACAACTCAGCCGACAACTGTAACTGAGCCTGTCGAAACAACTCAGCCGACAACTGTAACTGAGCCTGTCGAAACAACTCAGCCCACGACAGAACCCGAAACCACCGAACCGCCCGAACAGCTTGCGATAGCTCAAAATTCATATGTACTGGGCATATCCGAGCAGGTTGTCCTGACGGTAACAAGCGATACAAAGGGATTAATACCGACATTCTCCTCGTCGGATCAAAATATCGCCGAGGTCGACGAATACGGAAAAATCACCGCTCTCAAGGAGGGTGCGGCAAATATAATCTGCCGCCTCACCGAAACAAATTATACTGTTTGCGAGGTGACGGTAAAACCCCTTGCACAGTCTATATCGCTTAATACAAACGATTTGATTATGGGAACTTCCGAGCAGTACAAAATCAAAACAATAATCCCCGAAAATACAGCCGCAAACGACATATTGTTTTATTCTTCAAACCCAAGTGTGGCGACGGTTGACATCAATACGGGCTTAATTATTGCCAAGAGTGAAGGTACGGCCACAATCGTATGTAAGCTTATCAACGGAGAGAGCGACGAGTGTTCGGTAACGGTAAAGCCTGCGCCCGCTTGGATTACACTTAATGCTGAAAGCATAACTCTTGCAATCGGCGATCAATTTGATTTAAATAGTGAAATTCCCGACGGAACGGCTACACTGTTTCGCAGATATTCCTCCGACGATCCGCAGATTGCCGAGGTAAGAATGGGCGGCGGAATTGTAACCGCTAAAAGCGTCGGAAGCACCGTGATAAAATGTACGACAGGAAACGGACTTGTCGCTAAATGTACGGTTAAGGTGGTATCGCCTCGGGCAGGTTTAAAGCTAAACAAATCTGCACTTAGCTTAAAAGTGGGACAAAGCTATGAGCTTACTGCTTCATTTAACAAAAATTCAGGCTTAGCCGAAAAGGATCTGAGCTGGAGCAGCAGTAATTCGTATATCGCAAAGGTTTCGTCCTCAAGCGGCGGCAGTGTAAAGGTAATACCGATGTCGCAGGGAACGGCGTCAATAACGGTAACTTCCCCCGGCGGCGAACAGGTCAAATGCAGCGTTACGGTAAAGGGTTCTGTTGTAAGGTGCATAGATGTTTCAGTATGGCAGGGCGACATAGATTTTAATGCCGTAAAATCCGCAGGATACGATTATGTTATTCTTCGGGCAGGCTTTGGCAATGAAACAAGTCAGGAGGACCTTAAGTTTGCAAAATATTACCGTGACGCAAGAGCGGCAGGACTGAAAATAGGCGCATATTGGTATTCATACGCCGTGGATAATGCCGACGCTTTGCTTGAAGCTAAAACCTGCTTAAAGGTGCTGGGTGACAAAAAGCTTGATATGCCTGTATTCTTTGATGTTGAAGAAAGCTTTCAGGCCAATTATTCAAAGCAGAAGCTTTCCAATATTTGTAAAACCTTCTGCGACTATATATATGACCACAGTTACTATTACACAGGCGTGTACACTTCTATCGGCTGGTATAGCTATAATGTTGACCGCAATATAATAGGCAGCAGACACGCCTATTGGGTAGCGCAGATTGACGGCGATATGTCGCTTGCCTTAGATTTTGACGTTCATCAGTATACCTGGAAGCTCAAGGTTGACGGCATAGATACCGATGTTGACGGAGACTACATATATAATCTTAATATTGTGAGATAGCTTATACTAATTTTTGGCTAAATTATTTAATATTTGTTGAGTTGAGGATTAGTATTGAATAATTATCTTTGCAGCTTAAAAGCGAGCGGATTATTCCGCTCGCTTTTAAATTTCCTTTAACTGTTTTACATTTTCATTATACAATATATCGCCGATAGACATTTTTTTTATGATGTTTTTAACGGTGGTGTCAAGCCCCGTGTTTTCTCTGTAGTCGGCAGGATAAATAAAATCAACTCTGCCTTTTTTGAGCAGTTCTTCAACCTTGCTGTCCTTTTTTTGATAGACGGCGATTGAATAGCCTCCGTAAGCTTTCATCATCTTCATACACGGAACGTCCGAAAGTCCGTCGCCTATGTAAATCATATTGCAAAACGGCACCCGTTTACTGTCGTTGGGCATAGAGCGGTTGAGGTCAACATCGTTTGCTACGTCAAGCACACCTTTGTTTATCCTGTAGACAAACTGTGTTTTATTGGTATAATTTACGTCCGTTTTAGGCCATACTCCGTTGCCGTTTTCGTCATAAAGAAATTCGCAGGCAAAAATACTCTTAAAATACTTGCTGATATTAGTGCCTTCTATTATTTCCTTCATTCCCGAAGAAATCACATAATGCTCGACCTGAACGCCGTATTTTTTGCCGAATTCGGTAATTCTGTCAAACCATTGGGCAACGCCGTCAAAAAGCTCTACATTTTTGCCCATATTTACAAGTGTTTTTCTTTGCAGAGGAATATTTTTGTCTCGTGAAATCTTCACCATAGCATACATATAGGCAAGTATTGAGTCCATATGTTCGTCTCTGCCCAAAGAGTTTGAATAATGCCAAAACTCATCTTCTGTCATTCCGAGGCTCGGAATAAAGCTGTAGTCCTGCATATCTTTTGTGCAAAGAGTTTTATCAAAATCATACATTATTGCTGCAACAGGCAATTCTCCCATACAATACTCCTAAATACAATCAAGAATTTTCTGCGGATGTTGTCTTTTGAGAATATGTACCAATCTCAATGCTTTCAATAACGATATTCTCATCGGGTTTGTAGTTTTCGTCAACCTTTGAGCCTGCAATCTTATCAACAACGCTCATTCCGTCAATAATCTGAGCAAAAACCGTGTTGCCTCTGTCAACGGCGTTGTATGCCCCGTCAAGGTTGGGATTGCCGCCGTTTGTTTCATACAGCTTGCGTATTTCATCACTTACTATGTCGGTGTTATAGCATTTGTCACCGTTTTCCTGAATAAATGCCGACAACAAATTTGAATCCTTGTAATTTATCAGCTGAGTTTTTACATTTTTCCACCATTCCCGATATTCGGACCAGCCGCCTGCCTTTTCAAAAGCGGTTTTGTCGGTTTGGTTGATAAAAAATTGGCTTCCGTTAGTATCCCACGAGGTATTCGCCATAGAAACAGCACCTCTTATATTAAAGAGCTTGTCGCAGAATTCGTCCTCGAACTGCGAGCCGTAAGAGCTTGTTCCGTTGGGATTGCTTTCATCAGTACCGATGTGACCGCCCTGAACGATAAAGTCCTTGATAACACGGTGAAATGTCGTTCCGTTATATTTGCCGTCTTTTGCAAGGTTGATAAAGTTTGTTACCGTTTTTGGAGCCTGTTCGGGGAAAAACCTCAGGGTAATATCGCCTGCGCTTGTTTTGATGACGGCAACGGTATCGCCCTCCTTAGGCTTCTCAAGCTGAAATCCTACCTTATCGTTTTTATCATAATTAATGTTCGGATTTATTCCGAGAGCTTCTGAGTCGATACCAAGGTCTTTGAGTGCGCCGACGGCATTAACCTCGTCGTCCGTGCTTATCGGTACAGCAGAGTCAGTCTGCACCTCGTCGTCGGTTGAAGATTGTGTTTGAGTGCTCTCGCATCCTGAGAACGAAATAGCCGAACAAACACAAATTGCAGCAGTCATAAAAACGCACAATGTTTTCAGATACCTTTTAGTGTTCATATTCTGTTTCCTTTCGGGATTGATTTAAAACACACACATATATATTATCACAAATTACAAAAAATTGCAAATTGACGTGGCTACAGCAACATTTATGCCAAAGTCATAACTTAGCGCAGATTTTCATATGTTTATACTACCAATATAACGGAGGTTACAAAATGTCAGAATATCTGCCCGAAGGAAAGCTTGCTTCAATGCAGGAGAACATAAATATACTTAACTCACAGACTCTTTTGTGTGAAGCAATGCGTGACGAAATGATCCTTGAGGCGAAAGCCTTGATATGTGATTCACACCATAACCTAATTGTTGACCTCGGGTCAATGAAAGGGATAATTCCCCGTGAAGAGGGAGCAATGGGAATCAGGGAGGGAGCAGTCCGCGATATTGCGGTTATATCTCGGGTAAACCGTGATGTGTGCTTTGTGATAACAGATCTCAGGACTGACGCAAAAGGCAACAAATACGCTGTTCTTTCCCGTGAAAAGGCACAGCGAAAATGTATGGAAAACTATATTTCACACCTTAGATGCGGCGACGTTGTGGACGCACGAATCACTCATCTTGAAAATTTCGGAGCGTTTGCGGACATTGGGTGCGGAATTGTTGCGCTTATGCCGATTGACGCTATCTCGGTTTCGCGAATCGAACATCCAAGAGAACGTTTTACCGTGGGAATGGACATCAGAGCGGTGATCAAATCAATAGAAAACGGCAGAATAAGCCTGAGCCACAAGGAGCTTTTGGGAACATGGGAAGAAAACGCCGCTAATTTTTGTGCAGGCGAAACGGTATCGGGCATAGTAAGAAGCGTTGAAAACTACGGGGCTTTTGTTGAGCTTTCGCCCAATCTTGCGGGGCTTGCGGAGAGCAAGGACGGCGTGCGTGCAGGTCAGCAGGCAAGCGTTTACATAAAAAGCATAATCCCCGAAAAAATGAAGATAAAGCTGATAATCATTGATACCTTTGATTATAAATACAATCCGCAAAAGCCCGATTATTATACAAACGCCGACCATATTTCACGGTTTTTGTATTCTCCCGAAAACTGTTCTAAAACGGTAGAAACGGTGTTTGATAATTGACATTGCAATGCTGAAATGATATTATATTGTTATATTTAACGAATATCATTCGGGAGGGTAAAATGCAGGAAGTAATAATTACAATTTCGGTGCTGTCGCTGATTGTTTGTATAGCAACGCTGATTATAATTCTTGTAAAGAACAAAAAAGCAGATTCAAAGAACGCAACGAATGAGATAGTCAACGCCGTTCGCAGTGAGCTTAACTCTCAGCAGAGTATCCTCCGTCAGGAGCTTTCAAGCCAGACGCAGACCTCGGTCAAAACAATGGGGGATATGCTGATTGAAAACCAGCGCAGTTTTTCTCAGCATCAGTCCGAAAAAATGGCACAGCTCGAAGAGCGTATAAAGACGTTTTCGCTTGAAAACGAACAAAAGCTTGAAAACATACGTCAGTCAATGGAAAAACGCCTGCAGTATCTGCAAAGCGACAACAACCGTCAGCTTGAAGAGATGCGAAAAACCGTTGATGAAAAGCTTCAAAAAACGCTTGAGGAAAAGATGAATAAGTCGTTTTCACTTGTCAATGAACGTCTTGAACAGGTGTATAAGGGACTCGGCGAAATGCAAAATCTTGCAGTGGGAGTCGGCGATCTGAAAAAGGTGCTTTCTAATGTTAAAACAAGGGGCATTTTGGGCGAAATTCAGCTTGGAAGCATATTATCCGAGATACTTTCACCCGAACAGTACGATGAAAATATAGCCACCAAAAAGGGTTCAAAAAACGTGGTGGAGTTTGCCATAAAGCTTCCTGCCGAGGACGACGGCTTTATTTATCTGCCTGTAGATTCAAAGTTTCCCGGAGATACATATGCGGCTCTTCGGGACGCTGTTGACGAGGGGGATAGGGAAAAGATAGACGCCGCCGCAAAGCTGCTTATCACAACGATAAAGAGCGAAGCAAAGGATATTCACGACAAATACATAGACCCGCCCAACACAACCGAATTTGCAATAATGTTTTTGCCGTTTGAAGGGCTTTACAGCGAGGTTGTAAACCGTGGGCTTGTCGAGATACTCCAGCGAGATTATAAGGTCAATATCGCAGGACCGAGCACGATGGCGGCACTGCTTAATTCCCTGCAAATGGGCTTTAAGACGCTTGCCGTTCAAAAGCGCAGTGCAGAGGTGTGGGAGGTCTTAGGCTCCGTTAAGCAGGAGTTTGACAAGTTCAACGATGTGCTGGTTCTTACACAGCAAAGGCTTGACCAGGCAAACAAGGAGCTTGATAAGCTCGTAGGTGTTCGCACACGTCAAATTCAGCGCAAGCTTAAAAACGTACAGTCACCCACAAAGGCAATCACTGACTTTTCCGAGGATGAAGAGTAACCCAAGCGCAAATATCAAAGGCTGCCACATTTAGCAACGGAAAGCGTTGTTCTTTCTGTTCTAAATGCGACAGCTTTTTTATCTGTGATTTTTGGGAATAAAGAAATTGGCGGTGTCAATTTTTTCAAGCTTTAGCAACCGGAGCTTTCTTTCGATTCCTCCGCCGTAGCCTGTAAGGTTTCCGTTTGCGCCGATAACCCGATGACAGGGAATGATTATAGGCACGGGATTGTGTCCCACTGCACCTCCGACAGCCTGAGCGGACATTTTATCTTTGCCGAGTTTTTTGGCAACTGTTTTTGCAATTTCACCGTAGGTTACGGTTTGTCCAAACGGAATGGAAAGCATTATGTCCCCGACGAATTTTCTGAAATCAGAGCCGCTTGTTTTTATCAATGGAATAAAATTCGGTTGATTTCCCGAAAAGTATATGTCAAGCCAAGTCTTTGTCGTTTGAAAAATCGGTAAATCATTATTAATTACAAATTCTTTTGAAATGTCTTTATTGTCAAAGCAAAGTTCATTAAGCGATTCACCGTCACTGATTAGTATTAATTTACCTAACGGCGATTCATATTCTGATATATATTTCATAAAATCTCCCAAGCAAAAAATCATCTACATAAGAATATATCATAAAAAGGTTGTTAAAACAATAAAATTTCTCAAAAATAAACGCCTGCGGTTTGACGCAGGCGCTTTGTGCTATGATCTTACATATAATACGAAGCTATGTTTTTCAGCTTTCGCCTTGCGGCATTTATATGCCTTGAAACGGTAGATGCGTTTACGCCGAGTTCCTTTGCGATGTCTTTTCCTGTCTTTTCGTTGAGGTAATGCTCAACAATGCAGTATTTCTGCAAATCGGTAAGCTCGCTTGATATAGCCTTTGACAAAATCTTTTTCATTTTATTTCGCTTTTCTGAGTTTGAGGCACCGCTCTCATGATACCGCATAAAACAAAGCTTGTTTTCATTTTTATCGGTAAAATGTATTACGTCGGTTTTCATTACGCAGCACCTTTGTACCTTTCAAAAAGTAAATCCGCCGTTTGTATACAATCGTTGTAGATTTCCCTGTATTTTGAAATTCTCAGGTCAAGTTCTTTTTTCTCCGAGAATACAGCGCTTTTTCGCTTTGCTTTAAGTGACAAAATGGTATTTTCGATTTTTTCTGCCGTGTCATAGTATTCCTGCGACCATTCAAAATAGTTCATTATCATTCCTTCTTTTCTAATTTATTATTCAATCTATGAAACGAGTGGGGCAAAATCGTTTCGAGGGTGAGGATAAGTCACCTTTCAGCGGCTTTTTACCGCCTGATTTAATTATAATGTATTTTTCACTCAAAATCAAGAACAAACGTTCGATAAATTAAACGTAACTGTGCAGTGTCCCATTGTACGGACTTTGATTTAACATTGTCATAAAATGTTATGCGTTCAAAGTACTTTGATGTTAATTTCACTGAGTTTTTTGCTGCTGCCGACTAATAAGCGGTTGAACGTTAACGTTTTAGTTATACTACTCGAAACAATAGTTTTTTGTGCTTTTTGCTACAATAGTTTGAATTGAATAATAAAAAAACAAGTTATTCTCTTTTTTACTAAAAAAGGTGCACAAAACCGAGTTTGAAATATTGTGTAAAATGTCGTTTTGCCTGTTAAGAAAAGACAAATCAGGCATTTAGCCCTTGAAAACAAAATAAATAAATAGTATAATAAATATGATGATTGAGTAATTGTTTCTATTCATCACTAAAATCGGCAAAATGCAATGGTTCTTTTGAAACATTCATTTTCATAAAACACACAATTGCAAAACAGACCGTCAATAGGCGGTCTGTTTTGCATTTTCGGTTATAATATAACTAATGATGCTATTCGCTATAGGACGGCGGAGGTTCTTTAGAATTTCAGCGGGAGTTATATTATTCCGCCTAAACCTTAGCAGCTGACGCCTTTTGGCATTGTTTGCAATCCGTCACTTTGCTTCTTGCGAGCAAACAGAGCGTTACTTCGGCAAAAAGAAAAGGCACTCAACATAACGGGTTGAGCGCCAAATTCTTGTTATATTAAAATCGGAGGGTAGAAAGCAATTAATTAAAAATCAACTTCGGTGTCATAGTAACAGCACTTGAGAAGCTTTTCCATTTCTTCCTGACTCGGCTGGCGCGGGTTAGAACCTGTGCAGGCGTCAGCAATAGCATTTTTAGCGATTTCGGGAAGTCTTTCAAGGAATACATCTTCGGGAACAAATCCGTTTTCTGTCGGATAGCTGTCGGGACCGTAGTTCTTAATGCAGTGCGGAATGTTAAGCTCGTCATTCATCTTACGAACAGCCTCAATAAGAAGCTTAATCTTTTCTTCAACGCTGTTGCCGCCGAGCTTCATATCGTCTGCAATCTGTGCATATTTCTTTGCTGCCGTTTCATCCTTTGCGTTAAAAGCGATTACCTTTGGAAGGTACATAGCGTTAGCGGCACCGTGGATGATGTGTGCGCCGTAATCGGCAAAAGCAGCACCGGTTTTATGAGCCATAGAATGAACGATACCGAGCAGAGCATTTGAGAAAGCCATACCTGCAAGACACTGAGCGTTGTGCATACTGTCACGCTTTGCCATATCTCCGTTATATGACGGGATAAGGTCGTTTTGAATCATCTTAATAGCGTACATAGCAAGAGCGTCGGTGTAATCGCAGTTAGCGGTTGAAACATATGCTTCAATGGAGTGTGTCAAAGCGTCCATACCGGTGTGAGCAACAAGCTTTTTAGGCATTGTTTCTGCAAGATCCGGGTCAACGATAGCAACATCCGGAGTAATCTCAAAATCGGCGATAGGATACTTAATACCCTTTGAATAATCTGTGATAATAGAGAATGCCGTAACCTCCGTTGCTGTTCCGGAAGTAGAGGAAATAGCGCAGAAATGTGCTTTTTGTCTGAGCTTAGGCAAGCCGAATACCTTGCACATATCTTCAAATGTTACGTCGGGATATTCATATTTAATCCACATAGCCTTTGCGGCGTCGATAGGTGAACCGCCGCCCATTGCGATAATCCAGTCAGGCTGGAATTTCTGCATAGCAGCAGCACCCTTCATAACTGTTTCAACCGACGGATCGGGTTCGATACCCTCAAACAGCTCAACCTCCATGCCGGCTTCTTTGAGGTAATCAACGGCTTTGTCAAGGAAACCGAAGCGTTTCATTGAACCGCCGCCGACGCAAACCATAGCTTTTTTGCCTTCAAAAGTTTTAAGAGCCTCAAGAGCTCCTTTTCCGTGATAAAGATCACGGGGTAATGTAAAACGTGCCATAAATAGACCTCCTAAAAAATAATTCAATTTTGTGTTTTGTTAAAAAATTCATAAATTATTAATAATATCCTGTGCTTTTTTCTACAAATATATATTAACATAACATATTATTTTTGAATAATGCTTCTTTTGCATATCAAAGTTGTATGTTTTGATATACCGTAAAAATTGATTTTTCAGCTTTTTCCGAATGTGTTTCGCTTTGATTTTATCAACTCTTCAACAAACCGTGAGTCGAGTTTTGAAAGCACATACTCTTTTTTGTGTATAAGCATATCCTTATATAAACGGTCGCTGTCTTTGCATACCTTTTGAACAAGTCCTCGGTGTTCAAGTATCGGCTTCGGTATTGACGACACCCACATAAACGAGTTTTTGTTGTGATTTAATATTTCAAACTGACTTGCACGTTCAAAAACAAATATTCTGCGGTCACATTCTTTATGCTGTTCTTCCTTTTTTACTTCGGCAAACGGCAAAAACGGAACATAAGTGTCGGCGTGTGCAATCTCCGTGTAATTTTTAAGATCCTCATAGCCGATGCTTTCTTTTTTGGCAAGCGGGCAGTCGCCGTTCATCAGCAAAACATATTTGAATTCGGTTATCATTTCGTATTCAATGCCCTTTTCATCCATCATTGACTTATAGTATTTATCAAACGCTTCTGCATATCTGATTATGCCGAGCTTATAGTCGCCCTGCACAATATTTTTTACAGTTGTCATTGAGTCGGTTTCGTTATATAAGATTTCCGCCTTAACATCGTCGCCTATTGTATTTGAAAATTCCGCAAACGCTTCTGCTATATAGCTTGCTCTCGGAGCCGAAAGAGAGAATCTTTTTTTGCTGTAGTTGCCCTTGTTGAACACAGCCTCAACCTCGTCAATTTGTTTTAATATGCCCTTTGCATAGCGTATAAATACTTCTCCGTCGGGGGTAAGAAACATTCCTTTTGCTTTTCGTTCAAACAAGGTTATTCCAAGATTTGATTCAAGCTCCTTTATTGCTCGGCTAAGGTTCGGCTGCCCTACATACAGCTTTTCCGCCGCTTTGTTTATTGAGTTTGTTTCGGCAACGACTACTGCGTATTTCATATGCAACAGGTTCATATATCATCATTCCTAACCGTTATTATTCAGTGACTTTCATTTCCCGTCAGCCAAGGATTTTTCACTTGTTTTCTACTTTAATTATATCACAAATTTTCTATATGTTCCACATATTTCAGCATTAAAGGTTGCAATTAATTTTGATTAGCGGTAAAATATATTAAATATCGCAAACAAAAGCAAAAGGAGATAAAAATGTTAATTCTTGCTTCAAATTCGCCGCGAAGAAAAGAGCTTCTAAAGCTGATAACGCCTGATTTTACAGTTATTCCCGCTAAAATCGACGAAGCCGTTGATTCATCCGTGCCGCTGTTCAGCCGACCGCAGTATCTTGCTGAAAAAAAGGCAAAGTACATTTTCACAAACGGACATAACGAAGATACGGTCATCGGCAGTGATACGGGTGTGTTCATTGATGATGTTATGCTCGGCAAGCCCGAAAACGCCGATGATGCAAGGCGTATGCTGAAAATGCTGTCGGGAAGATGTCATAGGGTAATTACGGGCTGTTGTATTATTTCCGATAAAGGCTGTAAAACGTTTTCACAAATTACCGAGGTCGAATTTTACGCTCTGTCAGATACCGACATAAACGATTATATTCTGACTTGCGAACCTGACGATAAGGCAGGAGCCTACGGAATACAGGGAAAAGGAGCAATGCTTGTCAAGGGCATTTACGGCGACTATTTTAATGTGGTAGGGCTTCCGGTATCACTGCTCAATCAAAAATTAAAAGCATTTTTATAAATTTTGGATTGATATTTTCACGACTGCAAATATATCGTTGCAAAAAACGCAGAAATGCTTCCCGAAAAAGATATTATTCTAAAATATATTAGCAAATCCGACTATATTCTATATATATTGTAAAAAATAATTTTTAATTCTAATTCGGTTGCTAATTTTCAAAAACTATATTATAATATAATATGTATTGTTATTTATGTTTTTGGCGTAAAGCCGCGATATGGAGGAATTAAATATGGAAAAGAAAGAGCTTCTTTACGAAGGAAAAGCAAAAAAAGTATTTGCAACCGAAAATCCCGATTATTGCATCGTATCCTATAAGGACGACGCAACCGCTTTTAACGGCGAAAAAAAGGGCACAATAATCGGTAAAGGCGTTGTCAACAACCGTATGAGCAACTTTATGTTTAAGCTGCTCGAAGAAAAGGGAATACCAACCGACTTTGTTGAAGAACTCAACGACAGAGACACGGTGCTTAAAAAAGTTGAAATAGTTCCGCTTGAAGTTATTGTAAGAAACAAAGCGGCAGGCAGTCTTTCAAAGCGTCTCGGACTTCCCGAGGGCACGCCGATGAAAACCCCTGTTCTTGAATTTTGCTACAAAGACGACGCTCTCGGCGACCCGATGGTAAACGAATATCACATTCTTGCTGCAGGCTTCGCCACAAAAGAAGAAATTGATATAATTTCGGAAATGGCACTCAAAATCAACAGTATTATGATAGATTTCTTTAAGGAGTGCAAGGTTGACCTTATCGACTTCAAGATTGAATTCGGAAGATACAAGGGACAGATACTTCTTGCAGATGAAATCTCACCCGATACCTGCCGTTTTTGGGATATTGATACTCAGGAAAAGCTTGACAAGGATCGTTTCCGCCGTGATATGGGCGGCGTAGAAGAGGCTTATGCCGAGATGATGAAACGCATCGGTCTTGCATAATCACGAATTTACGGATTAAGTAACCGCTGGTATAATCAGTGATTACTTAAAAAGCAAATAAAATTTTAACTATCGGATGGTGTAATTTTGAATAGTTCTTTTGATAACCTTGCAACAGAGGGACTTCACGAAGAATGTGGAGTTTTCGGCGTTTTCAGCGACGGCTCGCTTGACCCGGCATATGCCTGCTACAACGGACTTCTTGCGCTTCAGCACAGAGGTCAGGAAAGCTGCGGAATAGCTGTATCTGATGACGGTGTAATAGATTATCACAAAAATATGGGACTTGTGACCGAAGTATTCAACAACGATATACTTGATTCGTTAAGAGGACAAATGGGAATATCCCACGTTCGTTACTCAACAGCAGGCGGCTCTGTACTTGAAAATGCACAGCCGCTTGTTATGCGTTATGTAAAGGGTACGATTTCGGTCGCACACAACGGCAATCTTACAAATGCAGTTGAGATACGCCGTCAGCTTGAACAGCGGGGAGCAATTTTTCAAACCACGATTGATTCAGAGGTAATCTGCTATGTAATTGCCCGTGAAAGACTCAAATGCCATTCGGTCGAAGAGGCGGTTGCAAAGACTATGCAGGTTATTGAGGGCGCATATTCACTGCTTGTAATGAGCCCCCGAAAGATAATCGCCGCAAGAGATCCTCACGGCTTTCGTCCGCTGTGTATGGGCAAATACAACGGCTCTGTTGTTTTTGCAAGCGAAAGCGCCGCGCTTGACGCCTGCGGTGCCGAGTTCGTGCGTGATATAGAGCCCGGCGAAATCGTCGTTGTCAATAACGACGGGGTTCGCTCCATAAAGCCTGATTTAGGCAAAGCCGAAAAATCTCTCTGCATTTTTGAATATATTTATTTTGCCAGAAGCGACAGCTTTATTGACGGAGTAAGCGTTTATGAAGCACGCAAACAGGCAGGAAGAATACTTGCACGCACCTATCCCGTTGATGCGGATATGGTCATCGGAGTTCCCGAATCGGGAATTGACGCCGCTATCGGTTACAGCGAGGAATCGGGAATACCGTACGAAAAAGCTATTGTTAAAAACAGCTATATCGGCAGGACGTTTATCAAGCCAAGTCAGAGCGAACGTATGAAAAGCGTGCGGATAAAGCTGAACCCAATCGCCGAAAAGGTTAAGGGCAAGCGTGTTGTAATGATAGACGACAGTATTGTGCGCGGCACAACGGTTGACCGAATCGTGACAATGCTGAGGGATGCCGGCGCAAAGGAAGTTCATATGCGTATCAGCTCACCGCCGTTTATGTGGCCTTGCTACTATGGTACAGACATTCCCTCAAGAGGAGAGCTTATTGCCTGTAACCATACTATAGAAGAAATAACAAAGCTGAGCGGTGCGGATTCACTCGGCTATTTGCCGGTTGATTCTCTCCGTGAAATGCTAAACTATGCTCCCGTCGGCTTTTGTGACGGTTGCTTTACGGGGAAATACCCTGCGGCAACCACAAAAGAAACCTTTAAAGGCAAAGAACGCGGCGGTATGAATTTTGACAATAAAGGCAAGTGCTGACTTGTATTTTGAAAGGAATTTAGATATGATAAAAGACACATACGAATCCCCGCTGTCATCACGCTATGCAAGCAAAGAGATGAAATACATCTTTTCTCCCGACAAAAAGTTCAGAACGTGGAGAAAACTTTGGATAGCACTTGCACAGTCTGAAATGGAACTCGGACTTCCTGTTACTCAGGCTCAGATTGACGAGCTTAAGGCTCACGCCGACGACATCAATTACGAAGTTGCTCAAGAGAGAGAAAAGCTTGTGCGCCACGACGTAATGTCACACGTTTATGCCTACGGTGTTCAGTGCCCAAACGCAAAGGGTATTATACACCTCGGCGCAACCTCCTGCTATGTAGGAGATAATACCGATATTATTATTATGACCGAGGGCTTACAGCTTATAAGAAACAAGCTGATAACGGTTATCCGCAATCTTTCAAAGTTTGCCGATGAATACAAGGCGCTTCCGACGCTTGCGTTTACTCATTTTCAGCCTGCTCAGCCCACAACGGTCGGCAAGAGAGCAACTCTTTGGCTTCAGGAGCTTTTGATGGACCTTGAAGACGTTGAATACCAGCTTTCAAAGGCTAAGCTTCTCGGCTCAAAGGGTACGACAGGCACTCAGGCAAGCTTTTTGGAGCTGTTTGACGGCGATCACGAAAAGTGCAAGGAGCTTGACAGAAAAATTGCCGAAAAAATGGGCTATAAGGCTTGTTTCCCGGTGTCGGGACAGACCTATTCAAGAAAGCTCGATTCACAGTTTTTAAATGTCCTTGCGGGAATTGCACAGTCAGCCGCAAAGTTTTCAAATGATATACGCCTTTTGCAGCACCTCAAGGAGGTTGAGGAGCCGTTTGAAAAGAACCAGATCGGTTCGTCTGCAATGGCATACAAGCGCAATCCTATGCGCAGTGAGCGTATCGGCTCGCTTTCAAGATATGTAATGTGCGACGTTCTCAACACCTATTTCACCACTGCTACACAGTGGTTTGAAAGAACTCTTGACGACTCGGCAAACAAGCGTTTGAGTGTGCCGGAGGCATTTCTTGCCGTTGACGGTATCCTTTCGCTCTATGCAAATGTTGCCGACGGTCTTGTTGTTTATCCAAAGGTTATTGAACAGCGCCTCAGAAAAGAGCTTCCGTTTATGGCAACCGAAAACATTATGATGGATGCCGTAAAGAAAAGAGGGGCTGACAGACAACAGCTCCACGAAAGAATTCGCATTCATTCAATGGCAGCCTCAAAGGTTATCAAAGAAGAGGGCGGCGAAAACGACCTGCTTCAAAGAATTGCCAACGACGAGGCGTTTGGCGTAACGCTTGACGAGCTTGAAAAAATTCTACAGCCCGAAAAGTACACAGGCAGAGCGAAGGAACAGACCGAGGACTTCCTCAGTGAATGTGTTTATCCTGTACTTGAAAAATATAAAAATATTGAATCCGATAATCCGGAAATCAATGTGTAAAAACTAATCATAAAATCTTTGAAAGAGGAGTTTACCTATGGTAAAAGCTATTGTAGGAGCCAACTGGGGCGATGAGGGCAAGGGCAAAATAACAGATGTTCTTGCAGACAACAGCGATATTGTAATACGTTTTCAGGGCGGTGCCAACGCAGGACACACCATAATCAACGATTACGGAAAATTTGCATTGCACCAACTGCCGTCGGGCGTATTTCATCAAAACATTACAAACATAATCGGCAACGGCGTTGCGTTCAGCGTTGAAAATTTCATTAATGAGATTAGCGAGCTGAAAAAGCGCGGCGTTCCCGAACCGAATGTAATAATTTCCGACAGAGCGCAGATTGTAATGCCGTATCACGTTGCGTTTGACTGTTACGAGGAAGAGCGTCTCGGCAAAAACTCATTCGGCTCAACAAAAAGCGGAATAGCTCCGTTTTATTCCGATAAGTATTCAAAAATCGGTTTTCAGATAAACGAGCTTTACGATGACCCGGATTCACTCAAAGAAAAAATTCATCATGCCCTTGAAATTAAAAATGCAATGCTCAAAAACCTCTATAATAAGCCTGAAATCACGGAGCAGGAGATTTTTGATAAGCTTATGGAGTACAAGGAGCTGCTTGCTCCGTATGTCAGCGATGCTTTTATGTTTATACATAATGCGCTCAAAGAGGGAAAAAATATTCTTCTTGAAGGTCAGCTCGGATCATTGAAGGACACCGACTTTGGTATTTATCCTATGGTTACCTCATCAAATACAATAGCCGGCTACGGCGCAGTAGGCGCAGGAATTCCGCCATATGAAATCAAAGAGATAGTAACCGTAGTAAAGGCATATTCAAGCGCAGTAGGAGCAGGCGAGTTTGTTTCCGAAATATTCGGCGAAGAAGCCGACGAGCTTCGCAGACGAGGCGGCGACGGCGGTGAATTCGGCGCAACAACAGGCAGACCGCGCCGTATGGGCTGGCTTGATTTGGTTGCAACCCGCTACGGATGTATGGTTCAGGGCGCAACTCAGGTAGCCTTTACAGTGCTCGATGTTCTCGGTTATCTTGATGAAATACCCGTATGCGTAGGCTACGAGCTTGACGGCAAAGTGATAGATTATTTCCCGTCAACAACAAAGCTTAAAAGATGCAAGCCGATACTCAAAAAACTCAAAGGCTGGAAATGTTCGATCTCAGGCATTAAGGAATACGACAAACTCCCGAAGGAGTGCAGAGAATACATTGAATTTGCGGAAAAACAGATCGGTGTACCGATAACAATGGTATCGAACGGTCCGTCAAGAAGCGACATAATTTACAGATAAAATAAAACAGAATACCGTACATACATTGTGCGGTATTCTTTGATTTTAGAAAGGGTGGAGGAAATGGAAAATAAAGAAACCGTAATCGTTCTTGACTTTGGCGGTCAGTACAACCAGCTTATCGCAAGGCGTGTGCGTGAGTGCAACGTATATTGTGAGATATTGCCTTATACCGTTGACATTGAAAAGATAAAAGAAATTTCGCCTAAAGGCATAATCTTTACAGGCGGACCGAACAGCGTTTATGATGAAACATCACCTCACTATACGCCCGAAATTTTCAAACTCGGAATACCTATCCTCGGCATATGCTACGGCTGTCAGCTTATGGCATATTCTTTGGGCGGTGTTGTGAACTCGGCTGTTGACTCATCGTCAAGTGAATACGGAAAAACCGTAACAACTTACGATACAAGCGATGTACTTTTTGAAAACCTCCCCGATAGCGGTGTTTCATGGATGAGCCACCGTGATTACATCAGCAAAGCGCCCGACGGCTTCACGGTTACAGCAACAACACCTGCCTGCCCGGTTGCCGCAATGGCTTGTAAAGAACGCAAGCTCTACGGAGTTCAGTTCCACCCCGAAGTAAATCATACGGAAAACGGAAAACAGATGCTCAGATCATTCCTTTACAATGTATGCGAATGTAAGGGCGAATGGAAAATGGACAGCTTCATTGATACTACCGTTGCCAAAATTAAGAAAAAGGTAGGCAACAGGGGAGTAGTTCTCGGTTTGTCGGGCGGAGTTGATTCTTCGGTTGCCGCTGCACTTATCAGCAAAGCTGTCGGCAAACAGCTGACCTGCGTTTTTGTCGATCAGGGACTTATGCGTAAGGATGAGGGCGACTATGTTGAGCAGACATTCACAAAGCTGTTTGATATGAATTTTGTCCGCATTAATTGTCAAGATGAATTTCTCTCAAAACTGAAAGGTGTTTCCGAACCTGAAGCAAAGAGAAAGATAATCGGTGAGGAATTTTATAAGGTGTTCTGGAACAAGATTCGTGAAAGCTACGGTTCCGGCTATTTTGCTCAGGGCACGATATATCCCGACCGCATAGAGAGCGGCAAGGGTGACGCCGCCAAAATCAAGACGCACCATAACCAGGTCGGCGTTCCTGAGGATATAAAATTTGAAGATATTATCGAGCCGCTCAAAGACTTGTTCAAGGACGAGGTAAGAGCGGTAGGGGAGAAGCTCGGGCTTCCGCATGAGCTTGTATGGCGTCAGCCTTTTCCCGGACCGGGACTCGGCGTAAGGGTGATAGGGGAAATCACAGCCGAAAAGGTAAAAATCCTCCAAGAAGCGGATGCAATCCTGCGTGACGAAATGGATAAATGCGGTTACGCAGAGAAAATGAGCCAGTTTTTTGCAGTGCTTCCCGGAGTAAAGACGGTAGGAGTAATGGGAGATGCCCGCACATACGACGAACTTGTTGCAATAAGAGCCGTAGTTACCGATGATTTTATGACTGCCGATTGGGCTAAGATCCCGTATGATATTCTCGGCAGGGTATCAAACAGAATTATAAACGAGGTTGACCATGTAAACAGAGTAGTATACGACATAACCTCCAAACCCCCCGGCACCGTCGAGTGGGAGTAATTTCACACTCGTGAAAAAAACCGTAAAATAAGGCTTTTTGCCTTTTGTAAGCCCTTTGTGGCAACAAAATGGCAACATAATTTGAATTATTGTAAAAGTAAAGAGCTATCAGATTTTTTGAAAGTCTGATAGCTCTTTTTGATGTTGCGTTAAAAGGTAAGTGCTTTTATCATATTTATTATTGCTGTTGTTAATGGTAAAAATTTGTTCAGAATATCAACTACTTTCTTGGCAGTATTTTCTTCTGGAGAACCCTTTGAAAGTTGATATAGAAATGATTGTAATGTTTCTTTGTCAAAATCAGATAAATTATTTTCACTTTTGATGAATTTTTGAATTTCTGTTTCTATATCAAAATATTGGCTTTGTTGAATAGAAACTTGATTATTATCCCCATTAATGTATGTGTTATTTATATTTCCGTAATTGGATGATGTTAATTCAATGTTTTTAATTACAGATTTGCAATCTCTGTAAAATCCTTTGGGAAATATATCATCAATTTGGGGAATATGTTCTTGATTATGATATAGAAATTCGACTCTAAAAAATCGTCCCTTGTATTCAAAACGATCTGAAAACATCGTTTTAATAGTGTTTAATTTGCCTTCTTGCCAAAATAAGTATGGGATAATTATGTAATCTACACCATTATTGTTTTCAATATAGTATCTAATTCTTTTATTTGTGTAATCGATTTTCTTATCTTTTCTACGAAGAAAATCAAAAAATAAGAAAATCAAAAACATTATTACTATTATAACCATAACAGGAACAGGCCAATAATGACTAATCTTATCCATATTTTATATATCTCCTCATTCTTAAAAAATTATCTTACTGATGTTAGATTTTTTTAATTAGCCGTTTTTCAGTTTGTCTTTGAAAGCTTCGACCATTGCGTCGCTGAAATTCTGTGACGGTACTTTTACATATCCGGAGGTTTTATCATATTTCGGGTAGTTATAACGCCACTTATCATAATCGTCACGGTTAATATCGCCGTTATGATATTTTTCAGATTGCTCCGCCCACGCATTTAACATTTCCGAAAGTTCTGCTGCGTCCGTTCCCTTTTTAGGATCTGCATATATTGAAACACCGTTTTCTGTCTTTTCTATTGTCAATCCGTATCTGTCCTCTAATGTAAACAGCGTGTGCATTAAGCCGATGTAGCTGTCAATGTCGGGTACGGAAAGTGCCTGCGGCGATATTTCGAAAACCTCGGCAAGCTTGTTTGTTAAATCTGCTTTCGGCGTTCTCGAACCCGACTCATATTGAGCCATACGAATATCGGCAGTCTTTTCGGGAAAGCCGACTATCGTTCCTAAATACTTTTGTGTCATTCCTCGCAGATTGCGAAAAAAACGAATTCTCTCACCGATTGCCATAAAGTTTACACTCCTTATTTATGTAATGTGCAATTAGTATATCATATATGTTTAGTGTATGTCAAGAGAACTAAAACAAAAAAGTTAAATATTTTCCTGAAAACCACTTGACTTTACGGAATTTGTTTAGTATAATCATTAAGCAAATAGCGTTAAGTTGTTTGCAAAAACTGAATATCCGTCATACATCACGGTAATGGTGTATCCGCTCGGGCAAATCGGAATGCGGTCAGAAAGTATCCGACAATAAATAATCATATTATAAAATCAAATAAAGGTGGTGATTAAATGGAAAATGCAAGTTTTATGCGAGTTGATGAGGTGGCTAAGGAATTAGGCATTTCAAAATCCTATGCATATAAAATCGTCCAAAAACTCAATGCCGAATTAGCCGAAAAAGGCTATATGGTGATTTCCGGACGAGTAAACAAACAATATTTTACAGAACGCACCTGTTACGGTGCCGACAAGAAAGAGAGGTAAATTTATGGCAGTATATAAAGAAGAAAAAACAAATACTTGGCGTGTTATCTATCGCTATACCGATTGGAACGGCGATAGAAAACAAACGCAAAAGCGAGGCTTTAAGACAAAGCGTGAAGCCCAGTCTTGGGAGCGAGAACAGCTTAATAAGCTCGGCGGTGACTTGGATATGACCTTTAACAGCTTTGTCGGGCATTACGCCGAAGATATGCAAACAAGGCTGAAAGAAAATACTTGGGAAACCAAGAAGCACATTATTGAAACGAAACTTGTTCCATATTTCGGCAAGCTGAAAATGTGTAATATTACCGCACAACAAATTATCACTTGGCAAAATGAACTTATTAATTACAAGGATGATAAAGGCAAAACTTATTCGCCTGTGTATCTGAAAACAATTCATAATCAGCTGTCGGCGATTTTTAATCACGCTGTCAGGTACTATAATTTGAAAGAAAATCCTTCCAAAAAGGCAGGCAGTATGGGTAAAAAGAAAAATCGAGAAATGCTGTTCTGGACAAAAGACGAATATCTCAAATTCGCCGATAAAATGATGGACAAGCCGTTATCCTATTATGCTTTTGAAATGCTTTATTGTACGGGTGTTCGTGAGGGAGAGTTGTTGGCTCTCACCCCTGCCGATTTCGATTTTGAAAAGAGAACGGTTACGATAAACAAATCGTTTCAGCACTTAAAAGCCAGAGATGTTATCACTTCGCCTAAAACTGAAAAGAGTAACAGGACTATTAGATTGCCGAAATTTATCTGTGACGAAATGCAGGATTACTTGAAAATGCTCTATGATGTAAGCTTGGACGACAGAATGTTCCCTGTTACAAAAAGCTATTTGTATCGAGAAATGGAACGAGGCTCAAAGCAAGCCGGGGTAAAGCGAATCCGTATCCACGATATTCGACACAGCCACGTGAGCTTACTTATTGATATGGGATTTTCCGCAACGGCGATTGCAGACCGTGTGGGTCACGAAAGCATAGAAATAACATACAATTATGCTCATTTGTTCCCGTCAAAGCAGACGGAAATGGCGGAAAAATTAGATATGGAAAGGGGTAAATAATTATGTCACTTAAAAACAGAGATGAACACAACCGTTGGAGAAATAAAACTGTGGCTTTTAGAGTTTCACCGGAGGAGTGGGAACAGATTGAACGCTTTGTTCAGCTTTCGGGTTTAACAAAACAAGACTATATCACAAGACGACTTACTAACAAAGAAGTTGTAGTTCAAGGCAATCCGAGAGTATATAAGGCTTTGCGTAATAATCTTGCAGATGTACTTACGGAATTACAGAGGATTGAAAACGGCGGCGCAGTCAATGATGAGTTGCTTGACCTAATTGAAATGATAGCCGATATTCTCGGCGGAATGAAGGAGGAATCTGAATGATCAACGAAAAAGAAATGACCGCTCCCGTTGTATCTGTTGGCGCAGATACGGAGCAGTCATCACAAAACCTTACTGATAATAGTTTAACCGATTTTGATTCTGATTTCAAGGGGTTTGATGAAATGCAGAGAGAAATTCTGCGAATGATGGATCCGTCCTACCTGAAAACCGTGTCAATGTCTGAGCTGCTGGACAATGTGTACCAGAGCAAGCCGCCTCTTGTGGACGGCCTGCTCTACCGAGGCACTTACCTTTTTGTCGGCGCTCCAAAGCTGGGCAAGAGCTTTCTGATGACCCAGCTTGCTTATCACATCAGCACCGGCACGCCGCTGTGGAATTATTCCGTCCGCAAAGGCACGGTGCTGTATCTTGCCCTTGAGGACGATTACCACCGCTTGCAGGAGCGTTCCTATCGGATGTTCGGCACGGCAGAAAATGAGAGCTTGTTCTTCTCTGTTTCTGCCGGTCAGCTCGGCAGCGGCTTGGATGAACAGCTCACTAATTTTCTGCGGGAGCATCCGGACACTACCCTTATCATTATCGACACACTTCAGAAGGTGCGTGAGGTCGGCGGGGACAACTATAGCTACGCCAATGACTATCAAATTATCACCCGGCTGAAAGCGTTGGCAGACAGCTATGGCATCTGTCTGCTCCTCGTCCATCACACCCGAAAGCAGCAGGCAGACGATAAGTTTGATATGATCTCCGGCACCAACGGGCTGTTGGGTGCGGCGGATGGAGCGTTTCTGCTCACCAAGGAAAAGCGTACCGGCAACGCTGCTTGCCTTGATGTATCCGGCAGAGATCAGCCGGATCAGCGGCTGCACCTTTTCCGCAACGAGGAAACACTTGCGTGGGAGCTGGAGCGTGTGGAAACGGAGCTTTGGAAAGCGCCGCCGGAGCCGCTGCTGGAACAGGTTTCAGTTTTTCTTTCTTCGGCTGATAAGGATTGGGTTGGAACGCCCACAGAGCTTTCGGCACTTCTCGGCGTGGATATGAAACCCAATGCCCTGACAAGGCGGCTGAATGTCAACGCCGGACGGCTGCTGAATGAGTACGGCATCCGATATGAAAGCAGCCGTAATCGGAACGAGCGCACCGTAAAGCTTGCAGCGACAGAGCGATCGTGACGATATGTGACGGTGTGACGATATTTCTATGAGTGGGTGCGGTATCAAAAATACCGTCACCATCGTCACACACCGTCACAAAAGTTTCGACGGGGTGCAGGGTGACCTTTTCAAAGGGCAGCCCTGCTGGGGAGGCAACCGCAGTTGCCGGGGCAAAGCCCCATAGCCCCCTCGGAGAGCGCAATAGCATCTTTTGATGGCCGCAGGCTGTCATGCGTTACTCTTGACAAGAGTAACAGAACCCCGGCTGCGGCCGGAGGGTGAAAGGAAGTGAGATTTTATGAAAAGAACGATCAGCGCAGAGGTAGGTAAAGGCTCTGTCAATCACAACAGCCGCAAATTTCGGGCAGAGAATGTGGACGGAAGTCGCACACACCTGAACATCGACTACTGCAATGAGCGCATTCAGGCCGTGTACCATCAGCTTTTCGATGAAGCCCTGAAACGCTACAATGAGAAGCAGACCCGTGCAGACAGGCGCATACCGAATTACTATGAGAAAATCCGCTCCGGCAATCAGGAGAAGCCATTCCACGAGATCATCCTGCAAATTGGAAATAAGGACGATATGAGCGCCACCGGCGAGTATGCAGAGCTGGCACGAACCGTACTGGACGAGTACTATCGAGGATTTCAGGAGCGAAATCCCAACCTAAAAGTGTTCTCTGCTCCTCTGCATATGGACGAGGCAACGCCCCATTTGCATATTGATTTTGTTCCGTTCACAACTGGGAGCAAGCGAGGTTTGGAAACACGAGTTTCGCTAAAACAGGCAATGCTCAATATGGGATTCAAAGGCGAGGGGAAGAGCGACAACGAGCTGAATCGCTGGATACTTTTCGAAAAGAAAATCCTCGCTCAGATTATGGAGCGGCACGGCATCGAGTGGGAGCAGAAGGGCACTCACGAGCAGCACCTGTCCGTCCTTGATTACAAAAAGCAGGAGCGAGCCAAAGAGGTTGCCGAGCTTGACAGGGAGATTGAAGAAAAGCAATTAGAGGTCAAAGGACTGAAAGCTACAGTTGAGAAAATCGAGGAAGCAAAGGAGCTTCTCGGCGACGTCGAAAAACAGCTTGACGAAGATCCACAGCTGCAACTCCCTGAGCCGCAGGGGCTGATGACGGCAAAGAGCTACAAGAAAAAGTTTGTAGAGCCGCTAATCAAGCGCCTGAAAAATCTTGTCCGAACCGTCCTCGCCAAGAGCTATCAGGGCTGGGAAAACTACTACCGTATCTATAATCTGAACGGCAGACTGCACCGTGAGAACGAACATCTGAAATATGAAAACTCCAAGCTCAAAGAGGTCAACGGTATGCTCCGTGAACAAAATAAAGCCTATCGCCTGTTGGAAAAGGTTTTCGGAAAGCACAAGCTCAATGAGATTATCGAGCAGGCGAGAGGATTTAAAAAGTCAAAACAGCGTGACACACGCTAATATATTTTGAAAGGTTGATGTATAATGGAAAAGAGAATTTACGACAAGAAAACAGGTATTCACTACGAGCTGCAAGGTGATTACTATCTGCCGTGTTTAGAACTCCCCAAACAACCGAAGGTAGAAATCGGAATATGGGGCAAGCGGCATTTGCGCTACATCAAGCAGTACCACAAAATCCGTTATACCACTCTGCTCACATCGCTAGCTACAAGCATACCGCCACTTGAAATAATGCGAGTTGGCGTGCCTGTGGCTAAGTCAAAGCGGTAAAGTGTTGGAATTTTGTGGTCATAAGCGGTATAATAAAAAGCCGTTTGCTCTTGATTTGCCCATTTTGGAAAGATATTTAACCCACCATCAACGAGTATAATTTGATAGGTAAGCGTATAATCAGCCATTACTATTTGGCTTTTTCCCGAGCCATTAGCGCGCGAAATGATGATTTTATGGTCCATCCACTCAATCGGCGCAAGTCCTAAGTCTTTCACTGAGCCTTTTACGCCTTTGTGCGCTAGGAAAGGATATTGCTCTATATTGTTAAGTGCATAGTTGCGGCTTGATTTTATCGCTCCATCAACCCTAACAATGACATTGAGACTCAATCCGTCCTTTTTGTCAAGCGTGTATTCAAAGACATAATTGCCCTTTGCATCGCCCTTTTCAAGCACCTCAAAATTCGAGCTTACCTTTAAATCATTAAGGATAAGGTTATAAAAATTCTTTTGCAAATTCTTATCCCCTAAATTTGATTTGTCCTTGATGATGATTTTTGGTAAGGCTGTGCCTTTATTGACTATGGCAAGGGTATCACCAAACACCGCTGTGCCAAGCAAACATAAAACAAGAAATAACTTTTTCATCTCTTATTCTCCCATTATAGTGATTTCATCGCTTAAATTTGCACTGCCTTTATATGCCTTGTTTTTTGGTGGCACGGCAATATATTTGCCTTGTAAAGTGCTCAAAAAATCCAAAACTTTGGCATCAAAATCGGCATTGCCCGTTTTTGTTATAGAAGTATAGCGAAAATATCCGTTACTTTCTATTATGTATTCAAGTTTAGCGGTAAAATTTCCACTTCTTTCATACAAAGTCCAATTTTCTTGTAGTTTGCGCCTAATCGCGCCTAAAAATTTATCATAAATTCCTGTTTGTTGCTTTTGCACACTCTCGCCTACTCGTTGATTAGTCGGTATTAAATTGTCTTTAAGCTCTTTTTTTTGCTCCACTTTTGGTGGTTTTGTCGCATCTGGTATTGATTGTTCTGAGGATTGCACTTTGTTTGTTTTTTCTTGTTGAAATTTTTTTGTATCGCCAAAAAGTTCGTTTATATCAGTAGCCTTTTGTGGCTCTTCAACTTTTAGCATTTTGTTTGTGGTTTCTTGCCCTTCATCTTTTTTTGGCTCTACTTTTTTGGGTTTGGGTTGTTCTTGTTTTTTATACTCTCCAAATTCAACATCAATAAAACTATCTTTAATGTCCGTGTATTTTACCGCGTGCCCGATATCTGCCTTAAAAAAGATAAAAAACAACAAGCCCGCATAAACAGCCATTGCGAGTAAAAAGGCATTAAAAATCCCTATACCATAGTTTTTCACGCTCTACTCCGTCTGCAAAGATACCTTAGTAAAGCCCGCATTTTTAAGCGTGCTTAACACAAACATCACATCATCGTATTTTAAATCTTTATCCGCACGGATAAAAACAGGCTCATCAAGCTTAAATTTAGACTTTGACAAGATGAGATTGTCCGCAAAGCTCGTAAAGTTGTATTTTTTATCATTTATGTAAATGTCTTTTTTCGCATTTACGGCGATGATAAGGCTTTTGAGTGTAACGACATTTGGCGTTTGGGCTGAACCTTTGGGTAAATTTATGTTTTCTTCATAAGTTATCGTGGGCGCAGTTACCATTAAAATCGCCAACAGCACAAGCATAATATCCACTAAGGGCGTTATATTAAGCTCTGGTTTATCATCAAATGCCATCATTACGCCTTTGTCAGCACTTTGATTTCATTGTCGATGAGCTGCATAAGCTCAAAGGCTTTTCTTTTGATGATGAGATGAAAACTATACGCTGGAATCGCCACTAAGATACCACAGCCCGTTGCTACAAGGGCTTCGCTGATTTTAGGTGCGATGATACTGAGTGAATTTTGCGTGCCAAGTCCGCCAAAGGTTTCAAGTATAGAAACAACTGTGCCCAAAAGTCCGATAAAAGGACTCGTGCTAGCGATGATACTCAGCCAAGTAAGCCCCGAAGTGGCGCGTTTTTCAGCGGTGTTTTTATACATATCTAAGTGATTTTTTTCAAGGGTTGGGCATTTTTTCAAAATGGACTCCGTTTCTGAAATGTCGTTGTTGCCCATCAGCAAATACTCCAAGCTGCTCTTTTCTTTCGCTGTCCAAACCGACAAGGAAGTAAGCCTTGCAAAAAGTATGGTGAAAGATAAGATAAAATAAATCGACAGCCAAGCCAGCACTATGTAAGTAATCAAGCTTGATTCGCTGAAAAAATGCGTAATCGCGGATAAATTTATCATTATAAAGCTCCTAATTTGCTATCAATGTTTGCAAAAGTCGTGGCGAGTGCGGCGTTGTCTGAGCTCATTGATTTAATCAACTCTTTTGCCTTAGCAAGATTTTGCGCCACTTCTCCGCTTGCGTTTATGGCTACTGCGCCTTTGGCAAGGACGGTGATTTTAAATTCATTCACCTCAGCATAGCCTGAGTCTATGGCGATAAGCTCGTGCTTGTCGTTTTCTTTTTGAATGTCAATCACACCAGCCTTTAAGCTTGACACCAACGATGCGTGTCCTTTCAACACGCCAAATTCGCCCTCACTGCCGGGCAAGACAACGGCATTTGCCTCGCCATCATAAATCATACCCATAGGCGTAACGACTTCTAAATGAATGCTCTCCATACTTAACCCTTGCTGTTTTCAGCCTTTGCAACGGCTTCTTCTATGCTGCCTACCATATAAAAGGCGTTTTCAGGCAAGTGGTCGTATTTACCCTCCAAAATGCCCTTAAAGCCCGCTATGGTGTCCTCCAAAGCTATGTATTTGCCCGCACTTCCTGTGAAAACCTCAGCGACAAAGAAAGGCTGAGATAAGAATTTCTCTATCTTTCTTGCCCGCTCAACGACAAGTTTGTCCTCTTCGCTCAGCTCGTCCATACCTAAAATGGCGATAATGTCTTGCAAGTCCTTATACTTTTGCAGCACGGATTGCACCCCGCGTGCTACCTTGTAATGCTCATCGCCGATGATATGCGGGTCAAGCATTCTTGAAGTAGAGCCAAGCGGGTCAACCGCTGGATAAATGCCCTTTTCAGCTATGCTTCGCTCCAAAACCGTTGTCGCATCAAGGTGCGCAAACACGGTCGCTGGTGCTGGGTCGGTTAAGTCATCGGCTGGCACATAAACAGCTTGCACGGAGGTAATCGAACCCTTTTTTGTCGAAGTGATGCGCTCTTGAAAACGCCCCATTTCGCTAGCAAGCGTTGGTTGATAGCCAACGGCTGATGGAATTCGCCCAAGCAAAGCCGACATTTCAGAGCCTGATTGAGAAAATCTAAAAATGTTATCAATAAACA